>Ga0184637_10002925_pt1 | contig 10844 bp, 9 predicted proteins | sample PLM3_127_b2_FD_133143 | JGI IMG/M metagenome (GOLD analysis project Ga0184637, IMG submission 133143) | Groundwater sediment microbial communities from an aquifer in East River, Colorado, USA - PLM3_127_b2 | ecosystem: Environmental > Terrestrial > Soil > Riparian zone | place: USA: East River... | reverse complement strand
TTCTTGGCCAGATCAATGCCGACAGTGACAATAGCCATGGACTTCCCCTTCCGAGTGAGTTGATGAGAGTTCGCACTTCCCATCGTGGCACTTCGATGCCGGTCGCCGCTACGCGGCTAGCTCACGGCTAGCTCGGGACGGGGAAGTCCCTTTCATTCGTTTGAATTCCGACCCAGGCCAAGCGTCGCATTCGTTCGCCCCGGGGCCGCCCGTCGCTTGGGACCGGGGGTCGCGCCGGCGAACAGAAAGTATGCGGCAGCTAGGCGCGTGTTCGCCGCCCCGCCCTCCTCGATCGTCCAGTGAGCGTTGCAACATCGTTTGTGGTTTTCAAGATTCCCGGAGTACAGGACCTCGCGCCCCGGGGGCAAGCCGCGGCACCCTACAATGAACCATGCTCACTCGTTTGCGCCCACACAAGCGATGGTGGTGGTTGTTCGCCGCTGCCTTCGTGTGGATGCACCTTGCGACGGCCGCATACGCCTGTGCGTCATCCGGCGGTGTCAGCAGCAAAACGTTGACGGCCGTGTCGCCCTGCGGCTCGATGTCGGGCGCGGACATTGATGCCGCTCAACCGAACCTGTGCAAGGCACATTGCGACAAAGACAAGCAACGTGCCGCGGCTGATCACTCTCTCGACGGAGTTGCGATAGTCGCACCGGCGCTCGGCCCGAGTTGGCCTTCGGTCGGCGTCGAGACCGAGACTCGGCCGAGCGGTTCCGCACGCGAAAGCGGGCTGCCGCCGGGGGCGCCGCCGATCTTCATAACCTTCCTCGTCCTTCGCAACTAGCGCGATGCCGCTGGGCATGCCGGCCTCACTGGGCCGGACGCTCATCGGTCCCTTTTCGCGTTCCGGTTTCGAAAGGACGAACCATGTTTTCATCTTTGCGCGCCGCTGCGTCATGGCGGCATCTGCTTGGGTCGAGTCTTGCCGCGCTGGCTCTGAGCGCCCATTCCGCCGATCCGGGGCTGAGCTACGAGCGCGCGCTCCAGTTGGCACAAGAACAGTCGGCCATGTTGAGGGCACGGCGTGCCTCCGCCGAGGGTGCGAGCGCGCTCGAAGTCAGCGCCGCGCAGCTGCCCGATCCGAAGCTCGCGGCGGGCATCGACAACCTGCCGATCAACAGCGCCGACCGCTTTAGCCTGACCCGCGACTTCATGACGATGCGCCAGATCGGCTGGATGCAGGACATGCCCAACGCGGACAAACGCAAGGCGCGTGGCGAGATCGCGGCTGCACGTACCTCGCGCGAGCGCGCGCAGCTTGCGTCCGAGCGAGTGATGGTTGAACGCGGTGCATCCCAGGCCTGGCTCGCACGCTACTACGCCGAGCAACGGCTCGCCGCGTTCGGCGCGCTCGACGCCGAAAACCGATTGCTGCGCGACACCGTCAACGCGCGTGTCGCGAGCGGCAGGGCAATGCCCGCCGACGCAGCGATGGTGCGCCAGGAATCTGTGGCGCTCGATGACCGGCGTGACGAGCTCGAGCGCGACGTGGCGAAGGCGCGGGCAGCGCTGCGGCGCTGGCTGGGCAATACGGCCGACGAGCCGCTGTCGGGCGAGCCTCCTTCGTTGCAAACGCAGATCGACAAGCTGCGGGGCGACACCGCCAGCGGCAGGCTCGAGCGACATGCAGAGCTGGTTACCTTCGCCCCAATGATCGAGATGGCGCGCGCCGAAGGGCGCGAAGCCGAAGCCGCCAAAAAGGGCGACTGGTCCTGGGGTGTCATGCTGTCCAAGCGCGGCCCGGCGTTCAGCGACATGGTGTCGCTGCAAGTGAGTTTCGAGTTGCCGCTGTGGGCCGACAAGCGTCAGGACCCGCAGATCGAAGCGCGCCGCAAGGATGTCGAGCGCATCGAGGCCGAGCGCGAAGAAATGCGCCGGCGGCTGGTGCTGGAAATCGAGACGCAACTCGCCGAAGAAGCCGAGCTCGAACGCAAGCTCGCGCGGCTGAGGTCGAGGTCGGTGCCGCTCGCCGAGGAGCGTGTCTCGCTCACCCTGGCCAGCTACCAGGCCGGCCGCGGTGACTTGGGCGCAGTACTGGCCAGCCGCAAGGAATTGGTTGAGACCCGGCTGCGTGCGATCGACATCGCTGCGCAACGGGCAGCGCTGCGCGCGCAACTGAACACCCATTTCCTGAAGGATCACCCATGAGTCCCGCTCTTCGAAAAACCGTCATCGCGGTGGTTGCGCTGGCAGTGCTCGGTGGTGCAGCGTACGGTTTGTACATGCTCGGCATGAACCGCGGCATGGGCATGTCGGGCGGCGTTCCTTCGTCCACCGCCCCCGACACCGCCACCGGCGAAGCCGCAACTCGCGAGCACGAAAAGGCCGGCCTGAAGGCCGGAGACATCGATCCGGCGACCGGCAAGCGCATCCTGTATTACCACGACCCGATGGTCCCGGGAAAGCGATTCGACAAACCGGGCAAGTCGCCGTTCATGGACATGATGCTGGTGCCGGCGTATGCCGATGGCGATACCGACACCGGCAAGGTCACCGTCAGTCCGCGCGTTCAGCAAAACCTGGGCGTGCGCACGGCCGAAGTCACCGAGGACGTGTTGCGTCCCCAGGTCTCTGCCGTCGGCAGCATCACGTACAACGAACGTGACCAGGCGGTGATCCAGGCGCGCGCGACCGGTTATGTCGAACGGCTGCACGTGCGTGCGACGCTCGATCGCGTCGCCAAGGGGCAGCCGTTCGTCGATCTCTACGTGCCCGACTGGGCCGCCGCGCAGGAGGAGTTCCTCGCGCTCAAGCGCGTCGCCGCCGGCGATGCCGCGCTGATGGCCGCGGCGCGCCAGCGCATGAAGCTCGTCGGTATGAGCGATGAGCAGATCGAACGCGTCGAAAGCGGCGACAGCGCGCGGCCGCGTTTCACGATCGCGGCACCGATCGGCGGCGTGGTCGCGGAGCTCGCGGTGCGCGAGGGCATGACGGTCAGCCCCGGGATGATGCTTGCGCGCATCAATGGCTTGTCGACGGTGTGGGCCGTGGCCGAGGTGCCCGAAAGTCAGGCCGCGCTGGTGCGCCCCGGCACGAAAGTCGAGGCGCGCACGCCCGGCGTGCCAGGCACCGTGTTTCGCGGGGCGGTGCAGGCGTTGTTGCCCGAAGTGAACCCCGCCACGCGCACGCTGAAGGCACGTGTGGAACTTGCCAACCCGGGCACTCACCTCTCGCCCGGCATGTTCGTCACCATGCAGTTCATGGACACGCGCGCCGAGAAGGCGGTGCTCGTTCCGACCGAAGCGCTCATCCAGACCGGCAGGCGCACAGTCGTCTTGCTCGCCGAGGAAGGCGGCAAGTTCACGCCGGTCGACGTCGAAGCAGGCATCGAATCGGGCGGACAAACCGAGATCAAGCGCGGCTTGAAGCCAGGCCAACGGGTCGTCGTTTCGTCGCAGTTCCTGATCGATTCGGAGGCGAGCCTGAAGGGCGTCGAGGCGCGGTTGAACCAGGCGCCCGCGCCGGGCGCAGCAAGCACTGCGCAGCGTCACCAGGGCGAGGCACGTGTCGAAGCGATCGGCAAGGACGCGGTCACGCTGACGCACGGCCCGATCCCGAGCCTCAAGTGGGGCGCGATGACGATGGACTTCAAGGCGCCGGCCTCAGGCTGGCCGCGCGGGCTCGCGGTCGGTGACCGCGTGGCCTTCGAGTTCTACATGGCCTCCGAAGGCCTGCCGCAACTGACGGGCCTCACGCCTGTGGCTCCGCCCCCGGCCGCATCGAGGGCCAAGCCATGATCGCGAGGCTGATCCGCTGGTCGATCGTGAACCGATTCCTCGTGCTGCTCGTGACGGTGATCGTCACCGGCTGGGGCGTGTGGGCCGTGTCGCGCGCGCCGCTCGATGCGCTGCCCGACCTGTCGGACGTCCAGGTCATCATCCGCACCACCTACCCCGGCCAGGCGCCACGCATCGTCGAGAACCAGGTCACCTACCCGCTGACGACGACGATGCTGTCGGTGCCAGGCGCGAAGGTCGTGCGCGGCTACTCGTTTTTCGGCGACTCGTTCGTCTACGTGCTGTTCGAGGACGGCACCGATCCGTACTGGGCGCGCTCGCGCGTGCTCGAATACCTGAACCAGGTGCAGTCGCGCCTGCCTGCGGCGGCCAAGCCCGCGCTCGGACCCGACGCGACCGGTGTGGGCTGGATCTACACCTACGCGCTCGTCGATCGCAGCGGCCAGATGGACGCGGGCCAATTGCGAGCGCTGCAGGACTGGTTCCTGAAGTACGAGTTGAAGACCGTCGCCAACGTGGCCGAGGTCGCGTCGGTCGGTGGCATGGTGCGCCAGTACCAGGTCGTGCTCGATCCGGATCGGCTTGCCGCCTACAACATCGCGCACGGCCGTGTGATCGACGCGATCAAGAAGGCGAACCAGGAGACCGGCGGCTCGGTGCTCGAACTCGGCGAGGCCGAGTACATGGTGCGAGCGTCGGGCCTGCTGCAGACGCTCGACGACTTTCGCAAGATCCCGCTCAGCACGACTGACGCCGGCGTGACGGTGCGGCTGGGTGACGTGGCGCGCGTGCAGATCGGCCCCGAGATGCGACGCGGCATCGGTGAGCTGGATGGCGAAGGCGAGGCGACCGGCGGCGTGATCGTGATGCGATCGGGCAAGAACGCGCTCGAGACGATCGCCGCCGTGAAAGACAAGATCGCTTCGTTGCAAGGCAGCTTGCCGAAGGGCGTGCAGATCGTGCCGACCTACGACCGATCGGGGTTGATCGAGCGCGCCGTCGAGAACCTGAGCCGCAAGCTGATCGAGGAGTTCATCGTCGTCGCGTTGGTGTGCTTCGTCTTCCTGTTCCACCTGCGCTCTGCACTCGTCGCGATCGTGTCGCTGCCGCTCGGCATCCTCGCGAGCTTCATCGTGATGCACTACCAGGGTGTCAACGCGAACGTGATGTCGCTCGGCGGCATCGCGATCGCGATCGGTGCGATGGTCGATGCAGCCGTCGTGATGATCGAGAACGCGCACAAGCACATCGAGCAGTGGCACCACACGCACCCGGACGAGGAGTTGCGCGGCGAAGAGCAGTGGCGCGTGGTCGGCGATGCGGCCGCGGAGGTCGGTCCCGCCCTCTTCTTCTCGTTGCTGATCATCACGCTGAGCTTCATCCCGGTGTTCACGCTCGAGGCGCAGGAGGGGCGGCTCTTCTCGCCGCTGGCGTTCACGAAGTCGTACGCGATGGCGGCGTCCGCCGGCCTCGCGGTGACGCTGATCCCGGTGCTGATGGGCTACCTGATTCGCGGCCGCATCCCCGCCGAGCAGCGCAACCCGCTGAATCGTTGGCTCATCGCGGCTTATCGCCCGCTGCTCGACGCGGTGCTCGCATGGCCGCGCTTGACGCTCGTCGTCGCCGCACTCGTGTTGGCCGCCACCGCCTGGCCGATGCTCGACATCGGCGGCGAGTTCATGCCGCCGCTCGACGAGGGCGACCTGCTCTACATGCCGTCCGCCTTGCCGGGCCTTTCGGCCGGCAAGGCGGCGCAGTTGCTGCAACAAACAGACAGGCTCATCAAGACCGTGCCCGAGGTCGCGACGGTGTACGGCAAGGCCGGCCGCGCGGAGACCGCGACCGACCCGGCCCCGCTCGAGATGTTCGAGACCACGATCCAGTTCAAGCCGCGCAACGAATGGCGCGCCGGCATGACGACCGACAAGCTGATCGAAGAGCTCGATCGCATCGTGCGCGTTCCCGGCCTGTCCAACATCTGGGTGCCGCCGATCCGCAACCGCATCGACATGCTCGCAACGGGCATCAAGAGCCCGGTCGGCGTCAAGGTGGCCGGCACCGACCTGATCGAGATCGACCGCATCACCGGGGAGATCGAGCGCGTGTTGAAGAACGTGCCCGGCGTCAGCAGCGCGCTCGCCGAGCGTCTGACCGGCGGGCGCTACGTCGACGTTCGCATCGACCGCGACGCCGCGGCGCGCTTCGGCATGAACATCGCCGATGTGCAATCGGTGATCGGCTCGGCCGTCGGTGGCGACAACGTCGGCGAGACCGTGGAAGGTCTGCAGCGCTTTCCGATCAACGTGCGCTATCCGAGGGAGATCCGCGACTCGCTCGACAAGCTGCGCAAGCTTCCGATCGTCACCGAACGCGGCGCGCGCATCGTGCTGTCGGACGTGGCGGATGTGCGTATCAGCGATGGCCCGCCGATGCTGCGCAGCGAAAACGCTCGATTGGCGGGCTGGGTCTATGTCGACATTCGCGGGCGCGACTTGAAGGGCGCGGTGAATGATATGCAGCAAGCCGTCGCACGAGACGTGAAGCTGCCACCCGGCTACTCGGTCGCATGGTCGGGTCAGTTCGAGTTCCTGGAACGTGCCACCGCACGACTGAAGGTCGTCGTGCCGTTCACGCTGCTCATCATCTTCGTGCTGCTGTACCTCACGTTCCAGCGCTTCGACGAGGCGCTGCTGATCATGGCGGCGCTGCCGTTCTCGCTGGTCGGCGGGTTCTGGCTGTTGTACCTGCTCGGCTACAACCTGTCGGTGGCCGGCGCGATCGGCTTCATCGCGCTCGCCGGCGTCGCGGCCGAGTTCGGCGTGATCATGCTGCTGTACCTGAAGCAGGCGTGGGAGCCGCGGCTCGCCGCGGGCAACGCCACCGAGGACGGGCTGCTCGATGCAATCCGCGAAGGCGCCGTGTTGCGCGTGCGACCGAAGGCGATGACCGTGGCGGTCATCATCGCGGGTCTGTTGCCGATCATGTACGGCAGCGGCACCGGCTCGGAGGTGATGCAACGCATCGCCGCGCCGATGGTCGGCGGCATGGTGACGGCGCCGCTGCTGTCGATGTTCGTGATCCCGGCGGCGTATCTGCTGATGCGGCGCCGCGCGCTGCGCGACACGCGAGCAGGCAGCGATCAGCCGACCGTGGCGGTAGCGCCATGAGATGGCTGCGACGCGCGCACCGGCCATCGTGGCCGCTTGGCCTCGCAGCCGGCCTTGCCGCTTGGTTGATGAGCGCCTGCGCGACGGTTCCCGGTGATTCGTCTGATGCCGAGTTGTCGCTCGACCCGCCACGCTACGTCGCAGCGTCCGAAGCGCCGACGCCGCGGGTGGCGCTCGTGCTGTCGGGTGGCGCGGTGCGCGGCTTCGCGCATATCGGCGTGCTGCGTGTGCTGGAGCGCGAAGGCCTGCGGCCGGACCTGGTCGTAGGCTGCAGCGTCGGCTCGATCGTCGGTGCGCTCTACGCGTCGGGCATGTCGGTGCAGCGCATCGAGCAACTGGCGGCGCGCCTGGACTGGGGCACGCTGTTCGACTTCGACCCCGTGCGCGCGCTGCTCGGCGGTCTCGGCCTCGGATTCGCAAAGGGCAAGCGGCTCGAGGCCTTGCTGCGCGAGGCGTTGAACGCGCCGATGCAGACGTTCCCGACGCGCTTCGCCGCGGTGGCGACCGACCTCAACAATGGCGAAACGGTGCTGCTGAACCATGGCGACGCGCCGCGTGCGTTGCGCGCTTCGACGGCCATCCCGGTCATCTACGAGCCTGTGACTTCAGACGGACGATTGCTTGGCGATGGGCAGATCACGAGCCCGCTGCCTGTTGCGGCAGCACGCCAACTCGGTGCGCAAGTCGTGGTTGCCATCGACGTGGTCTACCCGCCGCAGCATTCGGCCATGTCGAACCCGTTTTCGGTGCTGTTCCAGACCGTGTTGATCTCGAACTATCGCCACATGATGAACGAGCGGGCGCAGGCTGACCTCGTGCTCTCGCCCGTCATCGTCACGGCAGGTCAATTGGGACTGAGCGACCGCGAATGGCTGATCGCTGCGGGTGAGGCTGCCGCAGAGCAAGCCCTGCCGCGACTGCGTGCTGCGTTCAAGGGCCCTTGAGGAAGCGGCCGCCATGGCGATGAGAACGCGGATGCCGTGGTTCATCCTGGGCGGGCTGTACCTGCCGCTCTTCGTCTGCGAACGATGGGTGCCGCTGCGCGAGGCCAGCAGCGCACTGCCGCGGCGGCTGTTCATCAATCTCTCCATTTCGGCACTGGCGCTCGCCACGTATTGATCGTGGAGCCGGCCGGAAGGCGGCGGATTTCGACAGCACCCGCGCTGGCATGCGGCCTGCTTGCCACGGTGCTCGATGCCCCAACCGCCCTCCATTCGCTTCCTCCGCGCGATTGTTTTCGTAGCGTTTGCGTTCCTGACCGCCGCCACAGCGTCAGGGCAAACGGCCGAAATTCGCTCGTCCCCAACTCGCCCCGCCATCCGCGTCGTCGATGGTGACTGGGGCCGTGCGCGTCCGGAGGAAATCGAAGCGGTGGCGCGATCCGTGGCCGACGTGCTGCTGCGCGCCGTCGGCCAACTCGAGCCGCTGGCGATCGCGATCGAGCCTGGCACCGAGCATCCGGAGGTGCTGTACAAAAAGAACAGTCGCGGCGAGTATGTGATCGTGCTGAGCGCGCGCGACCGCCGGTGGGCGCAGTACGCGTATCAGTTCAGCCATGAGCTCTGTCACGTACTCGCCAACTTCGACCATCGGATCTCGACGCGCGGCGAGCCGCTCAGTCGCCATCAATGGTTCGAGGAAGCTGTGTGCGAGACCGCAGCGCTGTTCTCGTTGCGGGCGATGGCGGCGCGCTGGCAAGACGCGCCGCCGTTTTCGCACTGGCAGGACTACGCCCCGTGGCTTGCGGCGTACGCCGACGAAATGCTCGCCGCCGAGCACCGGCGCCATGCGCAGCTGCAACGGCTGCGGGCGTGGTACGTCGAGCACGGCGCCGTGCTGGCGCAAGATCCTTACGCGCGCCAACTCAACGACTTCTGCGCCGCCGCCCTGCTGCCGCTCTTCGAGGCCGATCCGGCACGCTGGAACGCGCTGCGCTACTTGAACCTCGATGGCGCCGCGGCGGAGCCCACATTCGACGGCTATCTCGCGCGCTGGCAGCGCAGCGCGCCGGACCAGCATCGCGCGTTCATTCGACGCCTCGCAGTCGCATTCGGACCAGGAGGCGTCGACGACACCCGTTCGGAGCCGGCGCCTGCGGCATCGGCTACTCTGGTATCCGCTTGGCGCTGATGCGCATCCGGCCGCCTTTTCGCTGCGGCCGGAGCGCTTATCTCAGCCACCGTAGGCGTGCTTCGGATGGAACCGTTTGAGCAGCTCGAGTTGCCGGTCGGCCGGTGCGCCTTCCTTCGCGGTCTGACCGGCGGGGCCGGCAGCGGCGCGCCCTTGCGTCGATGGCTGGCTCTGGGCCTGGGTCTGCGCTTGCTGCGCTTGCCGCTCGTAAGCGCGCTCGAGCACGATGATTTGGGCCTGGTCGCGACCCGCAAACGCCGGTAGCGGCGCTGCTGCGATCGCAGCGAGCGCGATCGTGAGAGTGATCTGTTTCATTGCTGACTCCTTGTACCGCCCTGGGTTGATTTGACGTAGGCGGCGAACGTGCCTGTCAGTCGCGCACGGAGCCACCGCCTTACACGACGGGACGACTCCGCCGCAGTCGCTCAAGGGGTCGAGCGAGGTCTAATCCAGCAAGCGGCAGTAGAGAATGCGCAGCGGCGGGGCGCCGGCGCGGTGGGTTGCCGGCTGCCACTGCGTTTGCGGCCGCCCGTCTGGGTCTGCGACGATCGGCGCAAATGCAGCCGCATGCGCAGGCGCAGGTGGGTCGTGTGCGCCCGTTTGGGGGCTGCACAAATTGTCTTGAATCGTGCAGGCTGCGACGCACATCGCCGGTGCAAACGCGCCCGTCATCGGTGCGTCTGCGCGCAACCCGGCCATGCTGCCCATCGTGCAGGGAAGCATCGAGATGGCCGCCATCGACGCCGTCGCCTGGGCGAAAAGCATCACCAAGCTGACGACCCCGATCAGGGACATCTTCTTGATTCGTCGGCGCGTCAACATAGTCTGGTCCGTCGCTTCGACTTTCGTTGCGTTCGTACGCTTGGACTCCGCCTATTGAACATAGGTTGCACAACGGCGATTGCAAACCGACACGCGAAGGCGGATAACGATTCGCTGCCGACTCAGGTCGAGCGCTTGCTGAACAAGATCGTCGTGACGCCACCCCTGCCGTTTGTCAGGCCGCGACACTACTGGCGGCGCGCCGGCGACGCTGCCGTTGAGCTTGACCCGACCGACATCAGTTCCCCATCGAACTGCATGGAGGAATGAGGGACGACATCACGTGGGGCAGTCGCTTGTCCTTCATCGGCGAATGTCGCCGCAGACGCAGGCTGATGTTTCGCCAAGAGCACAAAGTAAAGAGCGATCTCCGTGTCGACCACGGTCCGCACCTGCTGGATGCCGAATGCCCGCTGGGGTGGGACGCCGAGCATGGCCAGACACGCCTGCGCAAAAAACCCGTCCGGATCGGCCAGCAAACGAGCACGCGCCGATTCATCGGTCGCGACCGTACGGGCGATGAAGTCGTCGAGCACGTGAATGCGCTCTGCGTCGGTCCGCGCGACAGTCATCGGACCGTCGCAGCCGCCGCCCTCGCCGAGCGGCCTTCCGCACACCGAGCACGCGTTGTCGGACGGAGGCGCGTCACGGGTTTCGCACCCGCGATGGCATGCCGGCAGCACGAGCCAGTGCAACCCCGGAGTTTCCTCTACGACGCCGACCGCCTTGATTTGCCACAGGAACTCGAGCGGCGAAATTCCCATGGCCTCGTGGACGGCCATCGCACTCAGGTAGCGGGGCTGGCGCAGCAATTCACGGCGGAACCCGGCATCGCGCTCCGCCCGCTCGGAGAGCCGCAGGTTCAGCCCCCAGCGATCCGTGCGCTGGCCGGGTTGCAGACCCAAGACCGGACCTCCCGGCCATCGGGTCATGAAGCCGATGGCCTCATCCAGGTCCTCGAGATAGTCGAGGCCGTTCGCGATGA
>Ga0184637_10002924_pt1 | contig 10845 bp, 10 predicted proteins | sample PLM3_127_b2_FD_133143 | JGI IMG/M metagenome (GOLD analysis project Ga0184637, IMG submission 133143) | Groundwater sediment microbial communities from an aquifer in East River, Colorado, USA - PLM3_127_b2 | ecosystem: Environmental > Terrestrial > Soil > Riparian zone | place: USA: East River... | reverse complement strand
GCAATCGACACCCCCGCCTGGCGATCCGGTGATGGGGTCAGCGGGTGCGCAATGCCGTTGCAGCGTCCACAGCCCTGGCGGCTCGGGTCGGGCGCTGCCGCGTTGCATGCGCCGATGACCGTGCGCGAAGAGCGCATCGCCGTCGACGTAGAGAAATTGGCAGGGCCAAGCGCTCGAAGCTCGGCTGCAAACGCGGCCAGCAGCACCATGCGTTCCGGCAAGGACGGCGGACCGCCCTCTTTCACGTTGGCCCACAGCACTTGCATGCGCGCCAGCAGCGCACAGAAAGCGCGCTCCGAATCGGTCTGCCCGACGGGACGGTAAGGCCCCATCGCCAACGCCGTACTGTCTTCGATGCCCGGCAAGTCGCCGTTGTGGGCGAACACGTGCGTGCGGCCACCGAGTTCGCGCGTGAAGGGCTGCGTGTTCGACAACTGCACCTGACCCGCGCGTGGCATGGCGGATGTGTGAGATCGCGAGGTTCGTGCTCGGCCCCTGGGTTTCGAGGTAGCGATCGAGCGCGTTGTCGCCGGCGGCGCGCGGCTCGCGGAACAGCGCGACATCCTCACCCTGGTAGAAGGCGACACCCCAGCCGTCGCGCGCGCTGCCGGTCTCGCCGCCATGCGAGGCCAGGGTGTGCAACGAAAACGTTAACTGGCTCGGTTGCGAAGTCGACAAGGCCAGCAGTTCACACATGATGGGTTCCGGCTGCTGTGCCGTCCACATGGACGCTGGCGAGCCAACTGCAGTGCTGACCGCTGGGCAATGCGTTGGGGCCGTCCTCGGCCAGGCGACGCGCGGCGTCGGGCCGGCTCAGGCCGTCATCGATGATCGAAAGGCCGCCAACAGTCAACTGTGCGTCATGCATGATCATTGAAGCGCACGCCCCTCTCCCGCCTCCTCGACAGTCCGCCCGTCACGGATGTTGTACAGACGCTTGAAGGTGGGAATGATCTTCTCGTCGTGCGTGACCACGATGATGGCGGTCTGGTACTGGGATGCCATCTGGTTGAGGATGCGAATCACCGCCAGGGCCCGCTCACTGTCCAGCGGTGCGGTGGGCTCGTCGGCCAGAATCACCGGTGGTTTATTGGCCAGCGCGCGGGCGATCGACACCCGTTGCTGTTCGCCGCCGGAGAGTTCCGACGGCAGGGCCTTCGCGCGGTGCGCGACGTCGAGTGCCTGCAACAACTCCATGGCGCGCACCCGGGCCTGCGCGTCGGGCTGCCCCGCCAGCATCGGCAGGAGCGCGACGTTGTCGGTGACGTCGAGGAACGGGATCAGATACGGCGCCTGGAAGACGAAGCCAATGCGATCACGGCGCAGCGCCGTGAGGTCGGTGATCTTCCAGCCTTGGTCAAAGATGACCTCGCCGCCCAGCGTCATGCGGCCGCGCGTCGGCGTGGTGATCGCACCCAGGCACTTGAGCAGGGTGGTCTTGCCGGACCCGCTGGGTCCGATCAGTCCGACCACTTCGCCGGGAGCCACGCTCAAGTTGACCTCCTTCAGCGCATCGACGGCGGTCGTGCCGGTGCCATAGCGCTTGCTCAGACCCTCGATCCGGATGCCGACGGCGGTGGGGATGCTGGCATCCACCTCAGCCCCCGATCGCCGCGGCCGGATCGACCTTGAGCGCAGCCCGGATCGCCAGCGTGCTGGCCAGTGCACACACCGCCATCACGAGGAAGAAGCCGAGCACGGCGTCCCACGTCTCGAGCAGCACGTACTTCGGAAACAGCGGCGCCCACAGGCTGGCAGACAGCTTGCCGACGATGAAGCCGATCACCCCCAGCCCCAGCGCCTGTTGCAGGATCATGCTCGCGATGGTGCGGTCGTGGGTGCCGATCAGCTTGAGCACGGCGATCTCGCGGATCTTGCCCAGCGTCATCGTGTAGATGATGAAGGCGACGATGGCCGCGCTGACCACCGCCAGGATCACCAGGAACATGCCGATCTGTTTGGCGGCGGTGGCGATCAGCTTGGCGATCAGCAGCTCTTCCATCGCCGGGCGCGAGTAGGCCTGCAGGTGTTTCCAGCGCTGGATGGTCTTTGCCAGCGCCTCGGGCGAGTGACCATCGGCCATGCGCACCAGCACGGCGTTGACGTTGTGGCTGCTGGTTTGGGATGCCGTGACGGCCTCCAGCAAACCGGGCACGCCGGGGCGGTTGAGGGCCGGGTTGGCGGCGGTGCGTGCGCGTTCGTTGACGATCGCATCGTTGTCCTTCAGGAACTGCGCTTCCTGCGCGTCCTTCAGCGGGATGAACACCATCGGGTCGCCGCCGGAAGACACCATGCGCCGGGTCAGTCCCACCACGGTGCACTCGTGGCGACGGATGCCGATGCGCTCGCCGAGCACGAAGCCGGTCTTCACGTCGGCCACGGCCTCGAAGTGGCTGCGGGTGACGCGGCGCCCCGCCACCAGGTAACCGGGCTCACCCGGCTTGCCGGGTTCGAAGCCGACCACCATGGCCCGCACGTCGCCGCCGCTGCCGCGCACCTGCATGGTCAAGTAGCTGACGCTCGCCGCCTGCGCGACACCGGGCAGGCCGAGCACGCTGCGATAGACATCGTCGCGCAGGCTGGACGATTCGGCGTACGGCCCCTGTGTGTCCTTCTGCACCACCCACAAGTCGGCACCGCTGTTGGCGAGCAGCACCTTTGCGTCGTCCACCATCCCGCGGTAAACCCCGGCAAAGGTGAGCGTGACGCCGATCAGCAACCCCAGGCCGATGCCCGTGAGGGCGAACTTGCCCCACGCATGCAGGATGTCGCGTCCGGCCAGACTGATCACTTTACAGCCTTGACCAGCGACGGCACGACCTCGATGCGGCTGCCGTCTTCCAGTTCGCGCTCGCTGTAGACCACCAACTCGTCGCCCGCCTTCAGCCCGCCCACGACCTGCACCATGCCGTCCTGACCTTCAGCAGCGGTCTTGACGCTGACGAAGCGCAGCTGGCCATCGTCATGCAGCCACACGCCCGACCGGGCGCCACGCTGGCGGAGCGCCGCATTCGGGATCAGCAGCGCATCGCGCACCGTGGGCAGGCGAACGATGACCTCGGCCATCTCGCCGGTCGACACGCCCGCCGGCAGGCTCTCGAACGCCACCTGGGCGATACGCTCCTCGGTGACGCTGTCGCTGACGGGCTCGAGCCGTGCCACTTTGCCGGCCACGGTCCCTTGCGCGCTGGAGCGCAGCGTGATTTCGGCGGGCAGTCCCGCATGCAATCCCGCGGATCGACTCTGGTCCAGCCGCGTCGTTACCCACAGGCTGGCGGGGTCGATCAGCTTGAGCACCGCTTGACCGGCCACGACCGTGGAACCCGGTTCGGCATCGCGTGATGTCACCACCCCGTCGACCGGGGCCTCCAGGCGGATATTTCCCCGTTGCTGCCGCGATCCCTCACGCTCGGCCTCCAGACGGGCCAGGTCTTGCCGGGCGCTCGCCATGGCGGACTCGGCGGCGGCAAGCTGGGCATCCGCCGATTGCTGTTGCTGCAGCTTGCCATTCACGACGCTCGGGCTAACGAAGTTCTGGTTTCCGAGGTCGATGTAGCGTAGCGCCTCGCTGGCGGCCAAGGCCTGGCGGCTCTGCGCATCGCGCACCTGGGCCTGCGCCGTTGCAACCGCGCTCTTGGCGCGGGCCGCCGCCGCAGCCGAAGAGCCAACCCGCGCATCGAGATCCACCGGATCCATTTCAGCCAGCAACTGGCCGGCCTTCACGATATCGCCCACATCAACGAGCACACGCTCGACCCGACCGGCGGCGGTGGGACCAATGAGATACGCACGCCGCGCCTCGACCACGCCGATCCCGAACAAGGCAGGGGAAACCTCGCCCTTGACGACATGGGTCACGGTCACCTCTATCGGTGCGAGCGGCCCGGTCTTGGTGGCCACCCAGCCGAACGCAAGCAGCAAGGCAATGCCGAATATCGCAAGCCAGACTTGGCGTGGCAGGGTGAAGGACGATTTCATCGCCGCTCCTCTCGCTCACACTGGCGCATCACGCCGCTCCCGCCCGCAGGTGCGGCTGGATCCATGCCATCAGCTGCGCGGCCGGCACCGGGCCCGACAGCCGCGCCACCTCGCCGCCGCCCCTGAACAGGATCAGCGTGGGAATGCTGCGGATGTTGTGGCGCCCGCACACCGGCTCGTCGCGCAGGCGTTCGTCGGGAATGCGGTTGGTGGTGCCGCAAGAGGGGCAGACGAGGTGCATGGCGCCGTTCCCTCAGGCCCCCGGGCGGGCGCCCAGCTTGCGCATGATGGTTTCCATCAGGCACCACTTCGTCAGCGCGCTTTGCAGCAGGTTGACGCCGACGAAGGCGGTGAAGGCCAGCCACCACGGGCTGGCGAAGATCGGGCTGCCGGGAATGCCGAGCGCCAGCGACAGCAGGATAAGGCTGCCCGCGACAAGACGAACGAGTTGCCAGGATGTCATGGTGTGGCTCCTTGAGGGGTCGGTGAAGAGAAGGGAAGGGCCGGCGCCGCGAGGGTGCCGAGGCGATTGCGGTACGCCGTGAAGTACAGCAGCGGGATCACCACCAGCGTCAGCACGGTGGACACCAGGATGCCGAAGATCAGCGAGATCGCCAGGCCGTTGAAGATCGGGTCGTCCAGGATGAAGAAGGCCCCGAACATCGCCGCCAGGCCGGTCAGCATGATGGGCTGGGCGCGGGTGATGGCGGAGTGCACCACGGCGCGCTTGAAGTCCACGCCCTCGCGCACTTGCAGGTTGATGAAGTCCACCAGCAGGATCGAATTGCGCACAATGATGCCGGCCAGCGCAATCATCCCGATCATGCTGGTGGCCGTGTACTGCGCCCCCAGCAGCGCGTGGCCCGGCATCACGCCGATGATGGTCAGCGGGATCGGCGCCATGATGATCAACGGCGTCAGGTACGACCCGAACTGCGCCACCACCAGCAGGTAGATCAGCACCAGGCCGACGGCATAGGCCGCGCCCATGTCGCGGAAGGTCTCGAACGTGATCTGCCACTCGCCGTCCCACTTGACCGCGTAGTCGCGGTACGGGTCGGTGGGCTGGCGGATGAAGTACTCGCTGACCGTGCCGCCGCCTGGCGTTTTGATGCCGGCCAGCGCGCCGCGCATGCCGAACAGGCCGTACAGCGGGCTGTCGACGGAGCCGGCCATGTCGGCCACGACATAGTTCACCGGCAGCAGGTCCTTGTGATAAATCGGTTGCTCGCGCAGCGTGTCGCTGCGTGTAACCAGTTCGCGGATCGGCACCAGCTTGCCGTCTGCGCTGCGCACCGCCAGCTGCAGTAGCGCATCGATGTCGCCGTGCCGTTCGGCGGGCAGCTGCAGCGTGGCTGCGGCCGGGTACTTGGCGCCGTCGTGCAGGTAGCTGGTGGCCTCGCCGGCCAGGCCCGCGTGCAGCGTGCTGACGATCGCCTGCTGCGACACGCCCAACATCGCAGCCTTGCGCCGATCGACCAGCAGCAGCGTCTTCGGCGTGTCGGCGATGCTGCTGTCGTCGGCATCCACCACGCCGGATTGCTTGTCGAACATCGCCCGTACGGCCTTGGCGACCTCCCGGCGACCCGCGGCTTCTGGCCCGTAGACCTCGGCAACGAGCGGCGCCAGCACCGGCGGGCCGGGCGGCACTTCGACCACCTTCACGTTGGCACCGAAGCGCTGGCCGATCTGTTGCAGCGCCGGGCGCACGCGCATTGCGATGGCGTGGCTCTGGGCGCTGCGCTGGTGTTTGTCGACCAGATTGACCTGCAGATCGCCGACGGCGCCACCAGAGCGCAGGTAATACTGGCGCACCAGGCCGTTGAAGTTGATCGGCGCGGCGGTGCCGGCGTAGGCCTGGTAGTCGGTGACCTCGGGCACGGTGGCGAGGTGTCGACCGAGTTCGTGCAGCACTGCGGCGGTCCGCTCCACCGGTGTGCCGGCCGGCATGTCGACGATGACCTGGAACTCCGACTTGTTGTCGAAGGGCAGCATCTTCAGCAGCACCAGGCCCAGCGCCGGCAGGGCCACCGACACGGCGATCAGCACCGCAACGCCCAGGCCCAGAAGGCGACGGTTGCGGGCGCCACGCTGGTCGTCCAGCAAGGGGCGGAAGATCCGCTCGAACAGCGGGCCGAGCTTGGCCGCCAGCCCGTGTGGCTTGGGCGCGTGGACTTCGCCGTCGGCGTTGGCAGCCACGGCGGGCGCGGCCTTCATCCACAACCGCGCCAGCCAGGGCGTGACGCTGAACGCGATCGCCAGCGAGATCAGCATGCCCATGCTTGCGTTGATCGGGATCGGGCTCATGTACGGGCCCATCAGTCCCGACACGAAGGCCATCGGCAGCAGCGCGGCGATGACGGTCAGCGTCGCCAGGATGGTGGGACCGCCGACCTCGTCGACCGCGCCGGGGATGATCTCCAGCAACGTCTTGCCCGGAGAAAGCTGCTGGTGGCGGTGGATGTTCTCGACCACCACGATCGCGTCGTCGACCAGGATGCCGATCGAGAAGATCAGCGCGAACAGCGACACCCGGTTCAGCGTGAAGCCCCAGGCCCAGGACGCGAACAGCGTGGCGGCCAGCGTCAGCACCACCGCCGTGCCGACGATGGCGGCCTCGCGTCGGCCGAGCGCGATGAAGACCAGCGCCACCACCGAGGCGGTGGCGAACAGCAGCTTCTGGATCAGCTTCTGCGCCTTGTCGTTGGCCGATGCGCCGTAGTTGCGCGTCTGCGCCACCTGCACGTCGGCCGGGATCACGGTGTTCTTCAGACTGTCGATGCGTTGCATCACCGCGTTGGCCACATCGATGGCGTTCTCGCCCGGCTTCTTGGTCACGCTTAGCGTCACGGCGGGGAATTCGGCGGCGTCCTTGCCCGCATCCTTGCCAACCACGCCATGCCACACATAGCGGCTGGCCGGCAGCGCGCCGTCGCGCACCACAGTCACGTCCTGAAGGAACACCGGCTTGCCGGCGCGCACGCCGACCACCAGTTCGGCCACCTCGCGCGCATCATTCAGGAAAGGACCGGATTCGAGCGCCACTGCACGGTTGCCCGACAACAGCTCACCGAGGGGCAGGCCGAGGTTGGCCGATTGCAGCGCGCTGCGCAGGTCGGTCACGGTGACGTTTGAGCCTGCCATGCGGGCCGGATCGAGTTCGACCAGCACGGCCCGCCCCGGCCCGCCGATCGTCGTGACCTCGCGGGTGCCCGGCACGCGCTTCAGGTCGGCCTCGATGCTGTGTGCGACGCGCTCCAGATCGTAAGCGCCGACGTCGGGCTGCCTGCTATACAGCGTCAGCGTGACGATGGGCACGTCGTCGATGCCCTTGGGCTTGATGATCGGGTCCAGCACTCCCAGGCCGCGGGGCAGCCAGTCGGCATTGGAGTTGACCGTGTCGTACAAGCGCACCAGCGCCTCGGTGCGCGGCACGCCGACCTTGAACTGCACCGTCATCACCGCCAGGCCCGGGCTGGAGATCGACATCACATGCTCGACGCCGTCGATCTGCGACAACACCTGCTCGGCCGGTGTGGCAACCATCTGTTCGACATCGCGAACGGCCGCGCCCGGAAACGGGATCAGCACGTTGGCCATCGTCACGTTGATCTGCGGCTCTTCCTCGCGCGGCGTCACCAGCACAGCGAAACCGCCGAGCAGCAAGGCCATCAGCGCCAGCAGCGGGGTGATCTGTGCCGACTGGAAGAAGGCCGCGATCCGGCCGGAGATGCCCAGGGTGGCTTTCATCGATTGATTGAAGGGTGCGTCTGTTTCACGAACACGACGAGAAGGAATCCGACCACGCTGCGGCCACCAGCGACCCACCTGAATTCAAGCTTGCGCCGAACGACGCCTTGCCAAAGAAAGACGAGGGCGCCCGCCACTGAAACACCGGCGAAGCCATAGGCCGGTGGGCTGATGGACGTGAAAAACGCGAGGTGATAAGCCAGGCCCAGCCAAGCCCACAGAAGGGCGAGGATGGCTGAAACGCCCACGCCAGACCAGCCAGACCAGCGATGGGGAACGACAACGAGAACGACGGCGGCCACAGCGAGTGCGAGCAAGAACACCTGGGCTGGCCACAGCGTGGTGTTGTACTCACGGAAGACGCCATAGAACTGCTCGGCGGTGAATGGAAGCTGCATGGCTGCCTGACGCTCAATGAGAAGTTGCGACATGCATCAGCGAACGCGTGCAGCGGCTTGCGGGTCGAGCGCGATGCGCTCGCCGGCCGACACGCCGCTCAAGATCTCGACGCTGTCACCCTGCATGGGCCCAAGGCGTACCTGGCGCAGCGCCGGGCGCCCGTCCGCTCCGACGACGTACAGGCCGGTCATCTCGGCACGGCGCACCACCGCACGGCCCGGTACGTCGAGTCGCACCGGGCCATCCGCGGAGGTCGGCAGCCAGGCACGTGCGAACAGGCCCGGCGTGAGGGCCGGAGTGACGCCTGCGGTCTGGGGTGGCAGGTCCAGGCGCAACTGCACGGTGTGGGTGCCGGGATCGACCGTGGGCAGCACGGTCGCGCGCGAAGGCGTGACCCACTCGCGGCCGGCGGGCAGGCCTGGAAACTGGACCTTGACCGAGGCGTTCGCCGCCAGGCCGACAGCAGCCGATTGCGGAACCGCGACCGTGACGCGCAGGGCGGCGGGGTCGTACAGAATCAGCAAGGGGCGGCCGGGCATCGCCATGTCGCCCAGCGCGACCGGCACGTCCGACACGATGCCGGCGTACGGCGCCTTGACGACGAAGAAGCCGGACTGCGTGCGCGTTGCTCCGGCCTGGGCCAGTTGAGCTGCCACTTGGGCCTGGGTCGACCTGAACTGCGATTCGGCGCGCTCCAGCGCGGCCTGGCTGATGTAGCTCTTCTGGAACAGCTGCTTCTGGCGTTCGAAATCCTTCGTCGCCATCTCCAGCGACGCACGTGCGGCCTGCACCTGCGCGTCGCTGGCCGCGGCGTTCTGGTCGGCGGCCCGGGCATCGATGCGCGCCAGCACCTGGCCGGCCTTCACCGCGTCGCCCACCTTCACGTCGAGCGCGACCACCGCACCGGCGACTTGCGCGGCCAACACCGTCTGGCGCACCGCCTCGACGACACCGTCGAAGCTGGTGGGTTGCCTGGCACGGGCTGGCTGCACCAGCGCTGTTTCCAGAGTCGCCAGCGCCGCCGGGGTCGCGGCCGGCGTATCCGCCGCGCCGACGGCGACCCCCTGCGGCAGGCCTGCCAGCACAGCCACACCCCAGATGCGATTCTTGAACATTCACGTTCTCTCAGTCGTTCACCGCAGCCACGCCGAACAGAGCGCACGGTCGAGCGGTGGGCTCAGTGGTGCTGGCGCAAGCCGGTTGTTGTTGATATTATTTAACTAAGCAGCTAAACATGCAAGTACGTAATTAATCAAGGAATAGCAAAGTGAGGTCTGTCTCAGGCATCATGGCCAATCCGCAACTCACCGAGTGCCTGAGCATGCAAGGTCTATCCCCTGAGGCTCTGGAACAAGTGGCCGCTTATTTCCAGGCGCTGTCCGAGCCGACCCGCTTGCGCATCCTCAACCTTCTGCGTGAAGGCGAGCGAAATGTGGGTGACCTGGCCCTCGCCTGCGGCTATACCGCCGCCAACGTGTCGCGCCACCTCGCGATGCTGATGCAGCACGGCCTGGTGGCGCGTGAGAGCCGTGGCACGAGCGTTTACTACCGCATCGCCGACGAGTCGGTCTATGCGCTGTGCGATCTGGTCTGCGACAACATCGCGCGCAAACTGGCACGCTCCGCGCTCGGCACCGCGGCGTTTGCCATCACGCCAGCGCGTGCCAAGACGGCGAGGAAGAGACCGGCCTCTCGCTGAACGGACGGCATCCCGCGCGTCGGCGAGGCCCAGCAACGCCAGCGAGGTGATCTTCCAGCCATAGAAGGCCGCGACGAGCACGAACACCATGTTCAGCGCGACCCCAATGGCAAACGCGCTGCTGAAACTGGCGGGCGCTTGGCCATGATCGTGACCTGCGCTCAATTCGGCTCTCCCTTGCGCCGCAACACGCCCGACAACTCGGTGCCCGGGGCGACGGTATTGAACACCGTGCCGTACTTCTTCACGTTCTCGTGCAGCAGGGTCAGGCGCCGGTCGGGCTCGTCGGTATCGACGACGATCTCCTAGGCAAGAGCCACCACCAGACCGAGGAGGCCGGGGGTGCGTACAGCAGCGGGTGCGGCCCGGCGTTGCAGCGCGGCGGTGGTCTGTGTAAGGGTCACGCTGCTGTTCTCCTGTTGAGCCTGCGCTGGGCGCCACGGCCGCACGAGAACAGCGTGCTGACGCAAATGTCAAACTACACGCCCCGCGCTTTGACGTCTGTACGTTGGCGAACAGACGAAGGCATCTGGACTGCCTACGGTCGGAATGCAATACGTGCAGAGCCCTCTGGTATGCCGTACGTCCGCGAACAGGCGGCTGCTGACCTGTCGATTTCCCTCACTGAGATTCTCAAACTACGACGTTGGCATTTCGCCTGCAGATCGACGATGAAGTCCATCCGACCGCAGGACAAGAAGGGGCTGGTGCCACCCGAAATTGAGGCCTTGGCCGTAGCGCGCGAGCGCGTGATGGCCTTGCGCGCGTCGCTCGAAGCGTGTGAAGGCCGGCCGGTGCCCCTGGTCGAGACCCATATCTCCTGGGTGCTGCTTACCGACTCGCTGGCCTACAAGCTGAAGAAGCCGGTGAAGCTGCCGTTCCTCGACTTCACAACGCTGGCTGCGCGACGCCGCTTCTGCGAAGAGGAGTTGCGACTGAACCGACGCCTCGCGCCGTCGCTGTACATCGATGTAGTGGACGTTTGCGACGGTCCGCAGGGCCCTCAGTTCGGTGGCGCG
>Ga0184637_10002923_pt1 | contig 10846 bp, 9 predicted proteins | sample PLM3_127_b2_FD_133143 | JGI IMG/M metagenome (GOLD analysis project Ga0184637, IMG submission 133143) | Groundwater sediment microbial communities from an aquifer in East River, Colorado, USA - PLM3_127_b2 | ecosystem: Environmental > Terrestrial > Soil > Riparian zone | place: USA: East River... | reverse complement strand
GCGGGCTAGGCGCAAAGTAGGGCTCACTGTAGGACCCCCTTCCGGATGTAGGTTCGTTCTCCCAGCACGCACGGAGGAGACCGGATGCTGAAAGCCCGGCGCTTGCTTGCCAGCGCACTGATTCCCGCGATGGTGCTCGTCGCGGCGAGCACCGCGACGGCCATCGGCCAGCCCCAGGGCAAGGTGGACGTCTGTCATCGCACAGGGAACGGCAGCTCGCACACCATCAACATCTCGATGAACGCCCTGCCCGCCCACCTGCGGCACGGTGACGTCCTGCCCGACGAGTACGGCGACTGCCCGTAGTCGCCACTCGGGTCGCCCGCCGCGTTGCGGGCGACCCATCGCCGGCCTCCGGCCGGACCACGTGCCGCATCAGCGGCAGGGCCGCGCGCCCGCCACGTTCCAACGGCTGAGGATCGGGGGACCCGATGACCGTTGCCCGCCCGCCGGTGCACGTCTCGATCGTGATGCCCTGCCTCAATGAGGCCGAGACGGTCGCCACCTGCGTCACGAAGGCGCGCTCCTGGCTGTCGTCGACGGGGACCGTCGGCGAGGTCCTAGTCATCGACAACGGCTCGACAGACCGATCGCCGGAGCTCGCCGCGGCGGCCGGCGCCCATGTGATCAGCGAGCGCCAGCGCGGCTACGGCCACGCGTACCTGCGCGGGTTCGCCGAGGCTCGGGGCGACGTCATCGTCATGGGCGATGCAGATGACACTTACGACTTCAGCCGGCTCGACGACCTCATCCGACCCCTCGATCACGGCTTCGACCTCGTCGTCGGCAATCGATTCTCGGGCGGGATCGGGCCCGGGGCGATGCCGTGGGTCCACCGCTACATCGGCAGTCCGGTGATCAACCTCCTCATCCGGCGGTTCATCGGTATCCGCATCGGCGACAGCCAAAGCGGCTTCCGGGCGTTCACACGGCGCGCCTACGAGCGCCTGCGGCTTCGCTCGGGCGGCATGGAGTTCGCCTCTGAGATGATCGTCAACGCGGCGCGTGAGGGACTCCAGGTCACCGAGGTCCCCACGCCGTACGGCGCGCGACTCGGGGAGAGCAAGCTCAACACGGTCCGCGACGGCTGGCGCCACCTGCGCTTCCTGCTCCTCGCGGCGCCGAACTTCCTGTTCGTCCTGCCCGGTCTGGCGCTCCTCGGCATGGGCCTCGCCGTTGTCGCCATCTCGTTCCTGGCACCCGCCGGGATTGAGATTGGATCGCTGACGTGGCAGCCGGTGTTCGCCGGGTCGATCCTGCTGGCGATCGGGGCCAACGCGCTGCTGTTCGGACTGATCACCAAGACCAACCTTGTCAGCCGCGGCCTCCAGAAGGAAGATGGATACGTCCGGCTCTACCGGCGGTTCTTCAGCCTCGAGCGGGTCCTCGTGCTTGCGGCCGCCCTGATCGTTGGCGGCGGTCTCCTCGACGTGGGGCTGCTCGTTGTCTGGGCGTCGGGATCGCGGCTCGACCTCGGGCTTCAGCTCGCCGCGCTGGCGCAGAGCCTGATCACTGTCGGGGCGAACTTCGGGATGGCCGGGTTCCTCGCCGTCGCCATCGACGACCGCCGGTGACCGGCGCCCGCACGTCCGCCGTCAGCGGCTTACCCATCCGCGCCGTGACCGCGGTCCGAGACCATCGCCGATTGCGCGTCGCGTTCGTCTACGACGCACTCGTCCCGTTCCTGTCGGGCGGGGCGGAGCGCCGCTATCACGAGCTGGCGACGCGGCTGGCGGTCCGCCACGACGTGCATTACGTCACCTGGCGCTTCTGGGGGGCGGAAACGTCGGTCGTGCGTGACGGGATCACGTTCCACGGCGTCGGCGCCCCCCGGGCGTTCTACGGCGGTGACGGAAAGCGGAGGATCCGCGAGGCCGCGGAGTTCGCGCTCCGGCTCCTGCCGGTTCTCCGGCGGCTCCGCTTCGACGTCGTGGATGCGTCGGCCACCCCGTTCCTGCCGCTGTACACCGCCTGGCTGGCGACGCGGGCGACCCGTACGCCGCTCGTCGCCACCTGGCACGAGTACTGGGGCGAGCACTGGGCGACCTACCTCCCCGACCGTCCGATCGTGGCTCGCCTCGCCCGGCTCGCCGAGGCGGGCGCGCGTCGGCTGGCCGACCGTCGCGTCGCCGTCTCCGCGTTCACCGCTCGACGCCTGCTCGGACGAGCCGAGCTCGGGGAGCACGAAGCGGTCGCCGTCGTCGGCAATGGCGTCGATGTCGCGTCGATCCGAGCCGCCGCGCCAGATCTCGAGTGCTCCGACGTCATCTACGTGGGCCGGCTCATCGACGAGAAGCGCGTCGATCTGCTCATCCGGGCCGTGGCGACGCTGGTGAGCCGGTTCTCCGGGCTGCGCTGCGCGATCGTCGGCGATGGGCCGGAACGTGAGCGCCTCGAAGCCCTCGCCGCCGAGCTCGGGATCGCCGCCAGCGTCGCCTTCCTCGGGCGCGTGGCCGACGAGCGGATCCCTGGCCTCCTCAAAGCGTCGCGGATCCTCGCGCTGCCGTCGATCCGGGAGGGCTTCGGGATCGCGGTCGTCGAGGGCCAGGCAGCCGGCCTCGTGCCCGTCGTCGTCCGCAGCCCATTCAGCGCGGCCTCTGAGCTTGTCGTCGACGGCGAGGACGGGGTCCTGTGCGACCCGACGGTCGAGGGTCTCGCCGTGGCGCTGGCGGGTCTCCTCGGTGACGCGCGGCGCCGCCGGAGGCTCGCCAGCGCGGCCGTCCGGTCCGCGCTGCGGCACGGCTGGGACGAGCGGACGCTGGAGATGGAACGGATCTATCGGAATGTCGTGGAGACGTCGCGGCACGAGCGCGGCGTGCACGTCCGCCGGGCCGTTGCCAGAGAGCGCGAATGCTGACGGCGCGGCCGCTGGCGGGGCTCCGGGCGCCGACCGATCAAACCTTCGCGACCCGAGACCTGCCGGGCGGCGTTCCCCTGGTTGCCGCGGCCGGGCTGGCGCTGGTCGTTGGCATGATCATTGCCACGACGCCGATCGGGAGCGGCGACTACGGCCAGTGGCTGATGGTGTCGCGAGCATTCAGCGGCGAGGCGACACCCGGCTACCGGGCGCTGGCCGGCGTGCCGCCGATCGTCCCGCTCGCGATCGCGTGGGCCAAGGACTGGCTCGGCGACCCGGTCGTCGCGCTTCGCGCCGTCGCGTTCGCGATCGCCCTCGGGCTCACCGCCGCGTTCTACGCCGCCGGGGCGGCGCTCGACGGCCGACGCCTGACGGGACTCATCTCGGCGGTCATCGCCGTGCTCGTGACGGACCGCTTCCTCGAGCTGTTTGCCTTTGGCGGCCTGCCGCAGGCGGCGGCGATCGGGTTCCTCGTGCTGGCCGTGGCCGCGTTTGGACGGGCGCTCCGCTCGCCGGCGACGGAACGTCGCTGGTGGGCCGTCGGTTGCGCGGCGCTCCTCGCGACGTCTCTCAGCCATATCCCAACGGCGGCGATCGGCCTGCCGGCGTGCCTCGCCGCGGCCGCACTTGGGGCGCGGCCGCAGGCCGGTGAGCCGGCCAGGGCGCGTCTCCGGGCGCTCCTGCCGCTTGCCGTGGGGCTGGCGGCGATCGGCGTCTATTGGCTGGTTGTCATCGCGCCGGCCTCGGTCGGCTTCGTCACCAACCCGGCAAGCCTGAGCTACCGCGGCCCCGAGCGGGTCATCGATCTCCTAGTCCGGTACCCGCCGACGCTCATCGTGATCGCGATCGGCGGGGGGACCCTGGCCGCATGGCTGGCGGCGCTACTGGTTCGGCGACGGCTCCCGGATCCACGCGACGGTCGGGTCATCCTGCTCGCCTGGCTTGGCGCGGCCTGGGCAGCATATGGCTGGTCCGCCCTGAGCGGCGCCTCGACCGACTTTCCTCGCTTCGGTCCACTCCTCCTGGCGCCCTTCGTCGTCGCCACGGCGAGCGGTCTGGGCGCCGTCGGCGCGTTCGCGGCCCGGCGCGTCCCACGGGTCCTGACGGACGAACGGGGCCTTGTGGCGATCGGTCTCGCGATCGTTGTCGTCGCGCCGTTCAGCATCGCGAAGTTCCAGACCGAAGCGCAGGGCTACGAGCTGCCCGACGCCATCGCGCTCGCAGCCGCCGCGACGTGGACGGACGGGCGACTGGTCCCTGGCGCGTCGATCCTCGCGCCGGTCCGCGAGGCGAAGTGGATCGAGGGGCTCACCGGCCGGTCCGCCCTGTTCAGCAGCGACGTCCGGTATGCGTTCCGTCCCGTCGAGTGGGAGCGCAGTCTCGCCGCGAGCGCGCTCCTGCGGGGCAATCTTGCGCTGGCCAACGAGTCGTTCGTCCTGACGATGACCGACAGTGTCACGTCCGATCTCGGGCAACAGCCGCGCAGCCTCCTCATCGCTGCCAACCATGGCGGTGAGTACGTCGACCTGCTGCGCCTCGTGCCCGAATCGAGCCGGATCGTCGGCGAGTCGGGCGAGACGCTCGCGAGCCTGCCCGCCCTCACGCCGGCCGGATTCGCCCACAGCGCGGGCGCCGATCTCCTCGCGGCGACAACGTCCTGGTCGGGAACGCGCGGCGGCGCGGCGGTGGCCTATGTCCAGACGGTCACGCTTGCCGGCGGCTTGACGAGCTTCACGCTCGACCTGCGGGTCGACCCGTCGCTGGCGGTGGCCGGCGTCGAGGTTGAGCTCCGGCCATCGTCCGGGGTGGCGCTCATCGATGTGCAGCCGAGCACGCTCTCCGGCTCCACGGAGCTCACGTTCGCGCGACTGGGACGGTCTGAGCCTCGGCTCCGGCTGACAGTCGAGGGCGGAGGTTCGATTGCGCAGGCACAGTCGGGCGGCGTGCTCATCGCGGCACCGGGGCCGCGCCTCACGCTCCGCGTCACCGATCTCACCGCGGGCGGCGCATCGTCGACGCTCCGCCTGCTCGACCCGCCGGCACTCGTTGATGCGTACGACGTTGGCGCGGCAATCCTCCGGCGCGACGGGGCCTACGAGGGACGTCGGGCGCGACTGGAGCTGCTCGGCTTCCATGTTGCTCGCGCCGAGGGTCCCTACATCGTCATGGTCCGAACCGGGTCGGCGCGCCCCGCGGCTGCACCGTGATCCCGTTCCCGGCCGCCCAGGTTCCGAAACCGACCCTCGTCGTCGGGGGCTACGGCTTCCGCAACGCCGGCGACGAGGCGATCCTTGCGGGCCTCCTCCAGCTGCTCGGCCGTGACGGCGTCACCGTCGTGTCGCGAACGCCCGCCGAGACCGCGGCCCGACACGGCGTCAAGACGGTGGGCATCGGCGGCGCGCTCCCGGCGCTGCGGGGGCACCGTGGCGTCGTGCTCGGCGGCGGGGGACTGTTCGGACGCGACATGGGGCCGCTCGGACGCCTCCTGCCGCTGTTCGGCCTGTTCGCCGGTGCGACCGGTCGCGAGGTTGCTCTGGTCGGGATCGGGATCGACGGGGACGTGCCTGCGCCGTCGGCCCGGCTCGTGCGCGCGCTCGCCCGCCGAGCGACGAGCGTCATCGTTCGCGACCGCGAATCGGCCTTGCTCCTCGCCGCCTACGGAATCCGCGCCCAGCGGGGGCCGGATCTCTCGGCCCTCGTCCCATCGGCCGGTCGCCGGGAAGGCGCCAAGGCGCTCCGGGCGAGCGGGCTCGGTCCGGCCCGGCGGCCGGTCGTGGGGCTGTGCCTGACGGCGGTCGACGGGACGCTCGTCGAGCCCGTCGTCGCGGCGGTCCTTGGTGCCGTCGACGCGTTGCCCGGGGTCGACTTCTGCCTCATCCCGATGAGCCGGCACCCGTTCGTCGCGGCGCACAACGACGAGCTGCTGGCGAGACGCCTCGTCGCCGTTCGGCCGCGACTCCGGATCCTCGAGGGTGGTGACGACCCCGCCAGGCTGCTCGGCGTCTTCGAGGCCCTCAGTGGCGCCGTCTGCATGCGCTACCACAGCCTGTTGTTCGCGGAGCGGGCGGGGATTCCGATCGTTCCGATCGCGTACGCAGAGAAGTGTCGGCATTGGCTCGCGGACCACGATCTGCCGCCGGTCGAACCGACCGCCGCGGCCATTGTCGCCGGCCTGAGCAGTGCGCTCGGGGAGCGGATCGCATGAGCCCGCGGAGCCGGACGGTCGTCCGCTGGACGATTGCCCTGGCGCTTGTCGTCGTCGTCCTTTGGCAGTTCGACCTCACCGCGGTCGGGAGCCGGCTCGCCTCGGTCGACCAGCGGCTGGCGATCCCGGCGATTGCCGGCCTCGTTGCGATCCACCTTGTCGGAGCCCTGACGTGGCGGCGGCTCCTCGACCGCCTGTCCCGGGTCCGGCTCGACTGGCCATCGACGATCCGGCTCTATTACGCCGCCCAGGCCGTCGGGTCGATCACCCCGGGCAACGTGGGCGCCGACGTGTTTCGCGTCGCCGCGCTCGACGCCGAGGCCGGTCGCGGCTCCGTTGCGCTGCCGATCGTCGTCCAGCGGCTGACGAGCATCGCGGCGCTCCTCGTCCTGGGCGGGCTCGGTGCCGTCATCTTGCCGATTGCCGGCGGCGCGTCGTTGGTCGCGTCGATGAGCGTCGTCCTGGCCGGTCTGGCCGCGACCGCCGTGATCCTCGTCGTCTGGGCACGCTGGCGCAGCAAATCGACGGCCTGGCTCGTGCGCCGCCTCGGTCTCCGGCAGGGCGAGCTCACCGCCCACGCTGCCTGGGCGTCGGTGGTCCGCGACGGATTTGGTCTCGGCCTCGTGTTCCACGGCGTCAGCCTCGCCCTCGGGCTGCTCCTGGTCGCCGCCGTCGATCCCGCCACGGCGGGACGACCGGTCGAGGTCCTGGCGGCCCTCGCGGTCGCGCGCCTCAGTCTTGCCGTCCCGATCTCGCCCAATGGGCTCGGGATCCAGGAAGGCGCCCTCGGGCTCCTGTTCGTCCAGCTAGGGCTCGAACCGGAGGTGGCGCTGGCGGCGTTGCTCCTCAACCGCGTCGCGCTCGTCGTGGCCGTGCTCCTCGGGGCGGTTTCCCTTCTCACGGGCTCCCGGACGACGACTCGCGCGCGGGCGTCCAGCCGCTGACGCTCTCGCGAGCGGGCTTTTCACTCACCCGCGCATCGCGCCTGATCCCAGTCGCGATGAACGCCGGGCGCCGGCCATCAGCTTGGGCTGGACGCGGATGACCCGCTCACCGGCACGCAGGAGGTCGGGCCGCTCGGTTCGCCGAGCGGACGTGGGCGAGCTTGCGGCCGGTCGCGTCCGTCGCAACCACGGTGTGCGTGCGCTTGTGCGAATCGACGCCGATGACGACCAGGTCCTCCGTCGCCTCCTGATCAGGGGTGACACTCCGGACCGGCCGGTGGACACGCCTGAGTGGGGGCGGTTGCCACGCTCCTATGAAGTCACGCCGGTCGGTCCGCTCGATGTCCGGCGACCGGCAGATCGCGTGAAGGCCACACCTGTCGGTGGGCAGCCAGCGTAAGAGCCAAGCCGCCGGACACGCGACAGGGTGACACTCACGGTCAGCGTACGATGCCGCGGATGGCGCCGTGGCGGGAGATCGGTGATCGGATCTTCGTCCGCCGCTATCGCTTCTACGACCAGACGATCGGCGCGATCCTCGGCACGGAGCGGGTTGCGGTCATCGACACCCGGACGACCCTCCGCCAGGCCGGGGAGCTGCGGTCAGATCTGCGCGAGCTGACGGCACTGCCGTTCGTCGTCGTCAACACGCACGGTCACCATGACCACGTCTTTGGCAACAGTGTCTTTCGGCCCTGCGAGATCTGGGGCCACGTCCGCTGCGTGACGATGATCGAGGAGTCCGGCGAGCGGCAGCGGGCCGAGGCCGCGGCGGCGATTCCGCAGCTCGCGGAAGACCTGGCCGAGGTCGTTCTCGACCCGCCCGATCGGACACTCGAGACGTCGGGCTCGATCGACATCGGCGGGCGTGTCCTCGATCTGCAATACCTCGGTCGCGGCCACACCGACAACGACATCGTGATCGTTGTGCCCGACGCCGACGTGCTCTTCGCCGGCGACCTGCTCGAGAACGGTGCGACGCCGTACTTCGGCGACGGCTACCCGCTCGACTGGCCGGCGACGGCCGCTGCGCTTGCCCGGCTGGCCAGCGGCGTGGTCTCGCCCGGCCACGGCGAGCCGGCCGATCGGGCCTTCGCGGATCGCCAGACCGCCGAATTCGAGGCGAATGCGGCGCTCGCGCGACGAATCGCGGCCGGCGAGCTGGACATCGATGCCGCGATTGCCGCTTCGCCGTACCGCGCCGACGCCGCCCGCGAGCCGCTCGAACGGGCGCTCGCGCAACTTCGCGGCGAGCTCGACTAGCCTGCCCACGTCCGATCTCGGCCGGTCCACGCTTCCTGACAGTCGACCCCGGTGGCGCGCCAGCCGTGCTCCCATGCCGCGTAGGCCGTGCCGTCCGATCCCATCGATACCCGACACGTTCCGCGGTTGTTACGCGAGGCGTCTGCCATCAAGCAGTTTCATAAGGAACTCAGCGAATGCGTGTCGCTCTCGCAGTCCGAGTCGATACGAGGACCAGAGAGCCAAGATCGGCACGACAGTGAATAACGACATCAGCACCAGAGTTAGGACAACGTCCGAGACGCTTCTGCCGCGCAGGATGGCTCCGGCACCAAGCGCAAGGGATCCCGACCACAGGATCGCGACAGCCCAGGCGATGAAAAACGTCCGGTGCCAACCGAGGTGACCGACGAGCAACGAGCCTTGCGAGTCGGGCACCAGTTTCCCCTTGAAGACCGGCTGCCAGAGGCCGAGGCCGCTCGCGCTCGTGCGACCTTGCGACGGTCCGGCTGGCTCGATCTGGACGGATTCTTCGCTCATCTCACCGAAGAGCGTTGCCGCACGAACGACTTCCCAATTGGATCGGCTGGCGAGCGGTCGATCGACAGCCCCGTTGAGGCGCCGCCGGCATTCGGCAACAGGAAGTTCCGTTCGAATACGAATCGCGCCTGCGCCCCAACGAGCGAACGTCATCACAGCCTCCGCCTCAGCCTCGGACGCGCACGACCCAGCGGCCTCGTGCCTGCCCGGCGAGGATGGCATCGAGAGCGACCGTGACGTCCTTCAGGGCCACTTCGGTGACCCGGTCGCCGAGGCCTCGCGGCCGAAGGTCCGTCGCCAGCCGAGCCCACAGGGCGCGCCGCTCGTCGAGCGCTACAGCGACCGAGTCCATGCCGAGCAGCGCCACGCCGCGGAGGATGAACGGAAAGACGGTCGTGACCAGCGCCGGTCCGGAGGCATTTCCGCAGGACGCCACGGCCGCGCCGCGGCGAAGCGTCCGCAGCACGTACGGCAGCGTAGCCGCGCCGACGGCATCGACCGCGCCAGCCCAGCGCTCGCTTTCGAGCGGTCGGCCCTCGCTCGGCGCCTCATCGCGCGAGAGGAAGCCGACGGCGCCGAGCGCACGAAGCCGGTCGTGCTCGTCCGCCTTGCCAGTGAGCGCCCACACCTCGTAGCCGCGCTCGGCGAGGATCGCGACCGCCGTGCCTCCGACGCCGCCGCTCGCACCGGTCACGAGGACCGGCCCGTCGGCCGGTTGCAGGCCTCGCGTCTCGAGCGCGGCCACCGACATCCCCGCGGTGAAGCCGGCCGTGCCGATCGCCATCGCCTGCCGGCCGGTGAGGCCCGGCGGCAACGACACCACCCAGCTCGCCGGCACGCGAGCGAACTCCGCGTAGCCGCCATGGTGGGCCGTGCCGAGGTCGTAGCCGTGAACGAGGACGTCCATCTCGGGCGCGATCGAGGCGTCGGTGGATGACACGACCCTGCCCGCCAGGTCGATGCCCGGGATCAGCGGATCGATGCGGGCGACCTTGCCTTCCGCGATCGACGCCAGGCCGTCCTTGAAGTTGACCGACGACCACTCGACCCGGATGTCGACCTCGCCCGGACCGAGGTCGGCCGAGCGAACCTCCCGAATGCCTCGCCGGTGGCCGTCCGGCGTGCGTTCGGCGACGAACGCGGGGAATGTCTCGGGGACTCCGGTCACGGCCGGCTCATCGTAGGTGACGCTGGGCCGCTCGGCCGAGCCGTTCCCGATCAGACGCGGATCGTCACGTCGAGCGGGCCGGATTTGCGAAGCACTTCGGCGCTCGTCAGGCCGCGCCAGCGGTGGACGAGGAGATCGACCGTCTCGTCGCCGACAGCGAGCTCACGCACGGTGACGCGGCCCAGCCATGACGGCAGGTGCGGCCGAATCAGCTCGAGCGAACGGGCCCCCGCGTTCGCCTGCAGGCCGAGCATCGTCCGCAGGAGGAGGAGCGGCGCCGCGGCGGCCCAGGCCTGCGGCGTACAGGCGACCGGGAACGGCACGGGCGCATCGACGTCGGCCCGGGCGAAGCCACAGAAGAGCTCCGGCAAGCGGATGTCGGGGAAGGTCAGCGCGGCCTCAAACAGGCGCCGAGCGAGGTCGTCCGCCTCGGCCCCGAATCCGTAGCGGTCGAGTCCCGCGACCGCGATCGCCGTGTCGTGCGGCCAGACGCTTCCGGTGTGATAGCCGAGCGGCGTGAAGCCCGGCTGGCCGGCGGCAAGCGTCCGGATCCCCCAGCCAGAGTCGAGCGCCGGCGACGTGAGGTGGCGGACGATGTCCGGGGCGCGCTCGACGGGCACGATGCCGGTCCAAAGGCAGTGGCCGATGTTCGAGGCGATCGCATCAGCCCGGCGGCCGCCGGCGCCGATGGCCATCGCGTAGCAGGCCTGGTCGGCGACCCAGAAGGCTTCGTCGAAGCGGGCCTGCAGGTCCGCCGCGTCGCCTTCGAGTCGAACGGCCAGATCCTCCTCGCCGCGCCGTCGCGCGAGCCGTGCCAGCCGGCGCTTGGCATCGAAGACGTAGCCCTGGACCTCGGCGAGCGCGATCGGCGAGTCGAGGCGCCCGCCACT
>Ga0184637_10002922_pt1 | contig 10849 bp, 9 predicted proteins | sample PLM3_127_b2_FD_133143 | JGI IMG/M metagenome (GOLD analysis project Ga0184637, IMG submission 133143) | Groundwater sediment microbial communities from an aquifer in East River, Colorado, USA - PLM3_127_b2 | ecosystem: Environmental > Terrestrial > Soil > Riparian zone | place: USA: East River... | reverse complement strand
GGCGTGCCCGGCTACCAGACGATCGCGTGGGGCGGAATCATAGGCCCGGCGAATCTTCCCCAGGATATCGTGGAGAAATTGCACCGTGAGATCGTCGCCGCCTTGCAGTCGCCCGCGGTGCGCAAGCGATTCGCGGAACTCGACACCGAAGCCGACGGCAGCACGCCCCGGGAGTTTCTCGACCTGTCCAGACGTGAGCGGCCCCGGTGGGCCGAGGTCATCAAGCGCTCCGGCGCAAAACTGGATTAGACACGATGCTTCCCTCACCTTCCGTCCTCTCCCACGGGGAGCGGAAACCCCCTTCTCCCTCTGGGAGAAGGGCTGGGGATGAGGGAAGACTATTCAGGCGGGCAGCAAGCACGCTCAAAAGACCCCATGGCCGACCATTTTGATCTCTTGATTCGTAACGCGACGATTGTCGACGGCACACGTGCGCCGCGCTTTGCCGGCGACCTCGGCGTGCGCGGCGACCGCATTGTGCGCATAGGCCGCCTCGATGCGGCCAGGTCCGACGTCGAAATCGACGCGAGCGGCAGGATCGCCGCTCCCGGCTTCATCGACGCCCACACGCACGACGACCGGCTCATGCTTTCCGGTCCGGACATGGCGCCGAAAGTTAGCCAGGGCGTCACGACCGTGATCGCCGGAAACTGCGGCATTTCACTCTCCCCGATGCCGGGAGGGGTAAGCGGAACGATTCCCCCGCCGCTGGATCTGCTCGACGATTCGGGCACCTGGTTCCGCTTCCCGACCTTCGGCGCTTACGTCGAGGAACTCCGCTCCCATCCGGCGGCGGCCAATTGCGCGCTGCTGGTCGGGCATACGACCCTGCGCGTGGTGACGATGGACCGTTACGATCGTCCCGCCACTGCCGCGGAGATCGGGCGCATGCGCGAACATGTACGCGAAGCGCTTACCTCGGGCGCGATCGGAGTCTCCACGGGCCTGTACTACGAGCCGGCGAACGCGGCGCCGACCGAGGAAGTGATCGAGGTGTGCCGGCCGCTGAAGGAACACAAGGGCGTGTACTGCACGCACATGCGCAACGAAGCGGCGCAGGTAATCGATTCGCTCGACGAGAGCTTTCGCATCGGTCAAGAGGTCGGCGTGCCGGTGGTGATCTCGCACCACAAAGTGGTCGGACTGCCGAACCACGGGCGCTCCAAGCAGACGCTTCCCCACATCGCCGCAGCCATGCGCAACCAGCCCGTGTGTCTGGACTGCTATCCGTATACCGCGTCGTCCACGATTTTGAGCGCGGACCGCGCGGCCATTGCGTCGAAGGTCATCGTGAGTTCCTCGAAGCCGCTGCCTCAGTACGCCGGCAGGGACTTGGACGAACTGGCGAAGGAGATGGGCGTGTCGCGCGACCAGGTCATCGAGCGGCTGCGCCCCGCTTCGGCGATCTATTTCTCGATGGACGAATCGGACGTGCAACGCATCCTCTCGTTCGAAAACACCATGGTCGGTTCGGATGGACTCCCACACGATGTCGCGCCGCACCCGCGCCTGTGGGGTGCGTTCCCGAGAGTTTTGGGCCACTACAGTCGCGATGTCGGGCTGTTCCCGCTGGAAACCGCGGTGTACAAGATGACCGGGCTCACAGCAAAGAACTTCGGGTTGAAAGACCGCGGCGTGTTGAAAGAAGGCGCGTATGCAGACATCACCGTGTTCGACGCCGGTACCGTGGACGAAGCAGCAACTTTCGCCAAGCCGATTCAGCCTGCGAAGGGTATCGATACGGTCATCGTCAACGGATCCATTGTATGGCGCGGCGGCAAATCGAGCGGGAAGCGACCGGGAAGGGTATTGAAGCGAACGTGACCGCTAACTCTTCCGCGCGTAATGCAAGAAGCAAGACTTGAACCCTTGTCTGCTTGTTTCTGTCAAACCGGCGGAGCCACTCCAATCAGACTCTGAAAAAATCCGGATATCTACTCAAGGAGGACATCATGAAATTTTCACAGCGCGCCATAGCTACTTTAGGATCGGCTCTGCTCATGGCCGGCATAACTACCTTCACCGCGTGCCGTACCATACCCCCATCGCAACCGCGGAACATAAAAACGGTGTTCATCATAGTCATGGAGAACAAAAACTGGTCGCAGATCGTCGGCGGCAGCAGCGCCCCCTACATCAATAATACCTTGTTACCGATGGCGTCCCACGCGGAGGCGTACTTCAATCCGCCATTGGTTCATCCCAGCCTGCCTAACTATCTGTGGCTCGAAGCCGGAATTAACTTCGGCATCTTCAATGATGACCCGCCCAGCGCGAATCACCAGAGTACGACTAACCATCTGGTAACCTTATTACAAAAAAACAACATTTCCTGGAAGGCGTATCAGGAGGATATCGGCGGCGCTGACTGTCCGCTGGTGAATAACGGGCTATATGCCGTAAGGCACAATCCCTTCGTTTACTTTGATGACGTAACGAATAACCTCGATCCCAATTCGGCGAATTGCATTAGCCACGTGCGGCCGTTTAGCGAACTGGCAACGGATCTCGCCAACAATACCGTCGCGCAATACAATTTCATTACCCCGAATGTGTGTAACGACATGCATGACAGCTGCGCACCGCTCAATAATGCCATCCGGCAGGGCGATACCTGGTTGTCCCAGAACCTGCCCACGATCCTGAACTCCGCGGCCTACAAAAGCGGGGGCGCGGTGTTCATTACCTGGGACGAAGGGGCGTTTTCCGACGGTCCGATCGGCATGATCGTGTTATCGCCGTTTGCCAAGAGCAATGGCTACCAGAACTTTATCCGTTATACCCATGGATCGACTTTGCGCACCTTCCAGGAGATATTCGGGGTCAGTCCGCTGCTGCGAGATGCCAACATCCAGACCGATCTACGCGATCTTTTTACGGTTTTCCCCTGACGGGATAAGTCATTCTTTTTGGGCGAAGAACGAGTCACGGGTCGGACCACGCTATGTCTCTGCACTTTCAAGGCGTTTCTCGCGAAGGGATGGTGTTTTGCGGCCTTAGAGCGTCACTTTCATTGCCAAAATCACTCGCGTAAACTCCTCCCGATTCCCGCAGTGTATACGCCCCACCAAAATCAACGAATTCGCGATGCATCGCTTCGATCCCAGGCTTGGACTTTACGGCCCTAAAGCCTGCGTTTTACAGCCAAAATGGCGCCGCTAAGCGCCGAGGACACCCCTATCTTGGAGTCTTGTATCGCCGGATCAATGCGTTGCACAGGTCCGACCCGGGAGATGGGGAGATGAGCATTTCCCCTTGCATTTCCCATCAGCCCTTCTGGAGAAAAATTCGGTTCGCCGTCCAGCTGGACAATGCGTTCCGCCAACTGATCGGCGTGGCAATGAGTTTTTTGGCGCGAACTGCTGCTGCGCGCCTCGTCAATCCGCCGCCTTGAGAAGATGTCCGCCCTCACCCTCCTGTTCCTGCTCAGCAGAATCATCGGAGAGCTCGTAACGCCGCGCCGCCTCTTTCCAGTTTGCAACGGCCCACCAGCCCTTCAAATAGTCGGCACGCCGATTTTCATGCTTCAGGTAGTAGGCATGCTCCCAGACGTCGTTGACCAGCAGCGGGAAGTGGCCCTGCATCAGGGGATTGTCGTGGCCGGACGTGGTAAACACCTCGAGTTTGCCGCCGTCCTTCTGAACGCGCGCTAGCCAGACCCATCCGGAGCCGAACAACTTCTCACCCGCCTCGGCGAAACGGACCCTAAACTGCCCGAAACTTCCGAAGTCGCGTTTGATCGCGTCGGCAAGCGCGCCTGTGGGTTCACCACCTCCGTCTGGAGCCATGGCCCGCCACAACATACTGTGGTTTACGTGCCCTCCCGCGTTATTGCGCACAGCCGTTCGTGCTTCCTCCGGTATCTTGCTCAGGTTGAGCAACAGCCAGGTTGCCGTGCGCTCGCGTAATTCCGGATATTTCGCAACCGCCGAATTCAGATTCGCTACGTATGACGCGTGATGCTTATCGTGATGCAGCATCATGGTGCGCGCGTCTATGTACGGCTCCAGTGCCGCATGGTCATACGGCAACGCCGGCAGCAGATACCTCGATTGGCCTGCTTCTAAATTGTCCATGGTCGTCCTCATTCAGCGTGCACTGAGCGGCACCCGGGCGTCCGCTCCGAAAAAACGGAGGGGTCAGGCCTTGTTTCTTGCAAGGGTTGTGATCAGGGTTCCTCCAGGGCACGAGGATTTGGCCCTTTTGTTTCGGGCCAAGCGCCACCATATGCAAAAACGATCACCTTTTCCGTCAGAAATCCGCATGAGCGACCCTCTTCATATCGTCTGCCCGCATTGCAGTGCCACCAACCGCGTGCCGCCGGAGCGGGCTGGCGACAAGCCGAAGTGCGGCAAATGCCACAAACCCCTGTTCAATGGCCATCCGGTCAAACTGGACGAAGCCGCCTTCGAGCGCCATATCGCAGCCAATGACGTTCCGGTGGTGGTGGATTTCTGGGCGCCCTGGTGCGGACCCTGCCGGATGATGGCACCCGAGTACGAGAAGGCCGCGGCGATGCTCGAACCCAACGCGCGCTTCGCGAAGGTCAACACGGAAGAAGCGCGACGCCTTGCGCAGCGTTTCAATATCCGCAGTATTCCGACCATGGCCATCTTCCGCGGCGGGCAGGAAAGGGCACGCCAGTCCGGCGCGATGAGCGCGGCGCAGATCGCAAACTGGGTGCGGGCCAACGCGTGAGAGAAGTTCGAGGCTACGCACCCGAACTAAAAAAAGGGGGTTAACCTTGTCCCTTGGTTTCTGTACTCGCGTGTACGCATCTACCGGACGAGGATTTCAAAAATTAGAGGCTGAACACCCAGGCAAAGAACAGAACCACGCACAGGATCTGCACGATGGCCAAAGGCAGCGTGCAGCACATGATGGTCGTCGTCACCGATGACACATTCAATCTCTGTAACAGATTCGAATTCATGATCTACCACCTTCATTTGCGGTGGACAGGGAAAATGTGAAGGCTAGTCCACCCTGCTGGCGCATTCTGTTCGGTAGCACACATATGCATGTGCATGGGGTCTAGAGGAAAGAGGAAAGCAAGAGGCAGGACTTATGGAGACAAACCGGTAATCCGCTTTCATCTTTTGCTTTTCACCTGGTTTCTTCGCACCAAGACCAAAAGTCGTTGTCAAATAAAAATGAGCCCCGCGTTTCGCATTCCCCACCCTGGCACCAAAACGAAGATCCTGCTGGGCCTGTTCATCGTGCCTGCCATTGTGGCGGCGCTATTCGACTGGAACTGGTTTCGCCATCCCCTCGAGCAATACCTCATTGATCGGTCGCACCGCGACGTCCGGATAGGCGACCTGCGTGTCGATTTCGGGTGGTCGCTTGAACCGACGGTGCGCATGCGCAACGTCTACATCGAGAACGCGCCATGGGCGGACAAGCGGCCCGCCACGGTCGCCGGCGAAGCGTCTTTCACCTTCTCGCTGAGGAGTCTGTGGGAAGGGCAGCCGGTGATTTCCCGGTTGGTGCTCATCGATGCCGACATCGACCTGGAAAGGCAGGCGGACGGGTTGCGGAACTGGCGCCTCAGGAATCCGGACAATCGCGCGCAGGGCAAAGTCAAGGTTATGCGCCTGGAAGCGCAGCGGACCCGGATCCGTTTCGTTCGCCGCGACATCGATTTCGAAGTGGTCGCTGCATCCAGTCCGATGGACCTCGCGGAAACCACACGTGACGCGGTGCTGTCGACGCGCATCGGCTTCGAGGGCGAGTTCCAGGGTGTCAAGTTCTCCGGCGAAGCAATGACCGGCGAATGGCTGACGCTTTTGGATACCGGGGAATTCTTTCCGCTGCGGGGCCATGTGGCCGCCGGAAAATCCCGATTCGAAATCGACGGCAGCATGGCCGACCTGTTCCGGCCGTCGGCCACGGATGCGAAGGTACGCCTTGCCGGCGCTTCGCTGTCGGAACTGGGATCCTTCATGCGCGTTGCGCTTCCGGCTTCGCGGCCCTATGAGGTCGAAGCACGTCTCCAGCAGACGAAAGACGGGTACTCCTGTACCGCATTGCGGGCGAAGGTAGGCGGCACAGACCTCGCCGGGGAGGTCAATTTCAACCGGAGCGCGGAGCCTCCGATGCTTCGTGCCGAGTTGCGCAGCGAATCGGCCGATCTGTCCGACCTCGGTTCCCTTCTGGGCCTTGGCCACGCGCCCGGCCGGGCCGCGGCCACATCTGCTGCAGCCGCTGACGACGAAGCAGCCGGTCCAGCCGAAAAGGAACCGATCATATCCGGGCGCATTCTCCCCAGCGGAAAAATCAACATCGAGCAGTTGAGCACACTCGACGCGCACGTGAGTCTGAACGCCACAAAGGTGACAGCGAGCGACCTGCCAGCGCTGGAAAGCCTGAGCTTCAGCGCCGAGCTCGACAACGGAATCCTAATACTGAAGCCGATCCACGTCGGCCTGGCCGGCGGCCATGTCACGGGATGGCTCACACTGGACGGCGAGCAGCAGTCGGCGACCGCGCACGCTAAGCTCGATCTTCAGGGAATCCGCCTGGAAAAGCTGCTCGCCATGCTGACGGACACGCCGTTCAGCGTGGGGTCGATCGCGGCGCACCTCGATCTGCGGGGGCACGGCGCGTCGGTCGCGACGATTCTCGGTGCTGCATCGGGCTCGCTGGCGCTCACAATGGACGGCGGACGCGTCTCTAACCTGCTGGATGCAAAGCTCGGCCTGAACGGCGGAAAAATCCTGCGCCTGCTGATCGGCGGAGACCAGGGCATCGCGATCAATAGCGTGGACGTGGCCTTCGATTTCGACAAGGGCTTGGGAACCGCGACAAACATTTTTCTCGATACGTCACAGACGCGCGTGGCCGGTACCGGCAACATCAACCTTCGAGACGAAACCGTCGATCTGCTGCTGACGCCGCATCAGAAGAAGCCTGGCATCTTCTCGCTGCGGTCGTCGTCAATCCATGTCGACGGATCGTTCAGGCACCCCCAATTCACGATCGTCAAGAAGGGCAAGCAAAGCTCAATCGTGGGTCGAAGGTGAAAGCGATAAAGATGAAAGCAAGTACAGGGGCGTAGCGGCCGGCGGACTCACATCCCCGGAAAACAGAACTCCCCGGCCTGAATCGGTTCACGAGAAGGTCGAGAGAAGGTCGAGAGAATTTTCCGTAGGATTCTGTCGTGATGTCTTTACAAATACACGAACCCCCGATCCAGGATCCAGGCCACAACCGGCCGCCGCCGCCCATGCCGCCTTCCATCGACGATGTGCCACCAGTAGTCCCGCCGCAAGAAGATCCTCCCATCCTGCCGCCGGACAACGATCCGGGACCGGTGCACGAGCCGCCACGCCGCAAGCACTAAATGCACGCGCGGCGAGTCGTCTCGTCCATGCACTTTGCGCGTAAGCGATCGGGCGAAAGATAGCGCTGGCGGTAAACCTCGAAGGGCATGGTGTCCGCCGCTTCGATGCGTCGCTGCTCCTGCAGCGATTCTGCCGCCATGCTTTCGAAGCGCGTCAGCGCGTCTGCCGGCAGCGGCAGGTCCAATAGCTCCTTCTTGTACTGAAGCGACCGGGCCAGCGCGAAACGCGGAAAGGAACTTGCGTAGTATTGAGCCATCTCCTGCAGCACCCGCGCGGAAGGCGTGGTCGACGACGCCACCAATGCGCTCGTCGCTGCCGCCAACGCGTCGCGATAGGCGCCGCCGCGGTGTGCGGCATCGAGCGTATCCGCGATCGGTTCGTACTCGCGCAGCAACTCACCGCCCCATTCGGCAGGGGACAGCGAGTGCTTGCCCCTGGTTAGGAGCACCTGCGGATCACGGCCCTGGCGTGCGACCAGAAGCTCATTGCGTGCAAGCACGGCGATCTCCGCGGGCGTGTCGGCCGGGCCGTCGCTGAGCAGACAGTGCATGAGGAAGATATCCAGGAACCGGATGGTCGCGGCGGTGATGCCGATCGGACAGAACGGATCGAGGTCCATCAATCGCACTTCCACATACTCGACGCCGTCGCCTTGCAGAAACTGTGCAAGAGAGATGAAGGGGCGAGCTCACGCTGACCCCATTTTTTCCGGGATCGGCTTCGGCGCAGGGCGAATGGTCAGGCTACAGCCAGTACGCGCCGATCCGCGCCATCTGCTCTTTGAATCGCAGAATCCACGACCGGTGCCGCCATTGATCGAGTGTGATCTCTTCGGACTCGGTCAGGTCTTGGGCAAACATGGTCTCCATCTGCGCCGCGAAGCCGCGGCCCAGAACCACGGCATTGATTTCGTCGTTATGCAGGAAGCTGCGCCAGTCCAGGTTGGTCGAGCCGATGGTGGACCAGACCCCGTCAATGCACGCTGTCTTGGCATGCATCACCGCGCCGCGCCGCTCGTAGATCTTGACGCCGCCTCGCAGCAGTTCCGTGTAAGACGAACGGCCGAGGTGGAAGATCGCCCAAGAGTCGGAGTAGCTCGGTAGCAGCAGCTTGACGTCGACGCCACGCCGCGCCGCGTCGGTGAGGGCCTTGAGCAATTGCGGATCAGGCGCGAAATAGGCAATCGTGAGATGCACTTCCAGTTCCGCATGGCTGATTGTCGACATCAGTGTCAGATAGATCAGGCTCTGGGAGTCGTCCGGCGTGCTGCCGATGGCACGCACGATTTCGTCACCCTGAGCTTTCAGCTTGGGAAAGTAGTTCTTCGCCGCCAGCGGCTCGCCCTTCTGCCGTGCCCAGGTATCCATGAACAGTTTCTGGAATTCGGCGACCACCGGCCCTTCGATCCGAATGTGCGTGTCGCGCCAGCCGGCGGTCGGTTCGGCCTTCTGGTCGCGTTTCTTCTTAGCCCGCTTGCCGGGCGCGCTCGAGTAGGTGTCGCTGATATTGATCCCGCCGGTGAACGCAATACGGCCGTCAATCACCAGCTGCCGGCGGTGATCGCGGTTGTTGAGCAGCCATGCCTTCTTGTTGCCGGTCAGCGGATTCACCGGATTGAACTCGAGCACCTGGATGCCGCCGTCTCGAAGACGGTCGAAAAACGCTTTCGGCGTCAGGATGCCACCGACGCTATCGTGGATCACGTTGACTTGAACGCCGGCGGCCTGCCGTTCCAGCAGCAGATCGGAGAATTGCTTGCCGGCCTCGTCGTCATCGAAAATGTAGGTTTCCAGGTTGATGTGGTCCTTGGCCTCGCGGATGGCCGCGAACATCGCCTGGTAGGTTGCCGGGCCGTTCTGCAGCAGGGTCAGTTTGTTGCCCAGCACCAGCGGGCTATCGACATTGACCGCCTGCTCGTATGCCAGATGTTTCTGCAGCACGTTGGAGGCGCCGTCCTTGCCCTCAAGCCCGACGAGAATGGCCTCGCTTCTTGTCTCCGAGACCGGGCCATGTGCGCCCTCGAACTCTACCTGTTGAGCGTGCGGTACTGTCATTTCGCGCTCGGCGTTGGGGAGAATCGCGCAGCCTTGCATGCTCATCAGAGCGCCTGTGACGACGGCGACGTGCCCCAGTCTGAATCCAGCCGCATAGGCAAAACGCCCACTCAGCTGGCGCTGTGGGGGCGCCGAAGCACTATGAGTGCCATAGGGGTCTGCCATCAGGGTCTGTCCCCATTTTTCTCGTTTTTCTTACCATTTTTTCCTAACCGACAATCCAATCCGAAATGCCGTTCATCAGCGAGCGTCTTGTCCTCGAGTCGGTGTCCGGTACTCAACGTTGGCGTTAAGTTGACAGAACCTTGGCGGTACCGCACATCGGACAGCAGGCGGCTCAATTCCTTCTTTACCACGGCGTAGCACTCGCACGCGCGGGACTCCAGTCCGGACCGATCAAGCACTGTAATGTGGCCACGGCGGTAGCGAATAAAACCAGCGTGCTGCAATTTCCCAGCGGCCTCGGTAATGCCTTCCCGGCGCACGCCGAGCATACTGGCGACCAATTCCTGCGTCATGATCAACTCACGTGAGGGGACTCGATCGAGGGTCAACAACAGCCAGCGGCACAACTGCTGCTCCACCGAATGGTGCCGGTTGCAGGCCGCGGTCTGTGCCATTTGTGTGATCAGCGCCTGGGTGTAGCGCAGCAACAAATGCTGCATCAAACCGGCGCGATTGAATTCCTGCTTCAGCAAGCGGCGCTCCAGCCGGTAAGCGTGGCCCGCGGTCTGCACCACGGCCGAGCTTGGCGTGGTATCGCCTCCCATGAACAGCGAAATACCGACTACGCCTTCATTGCCCACCCCCGCGGTTTCGGCCGATGCGCCAGACTCCATGACATAGTGCAGCGACACGATGGCGGTGGTGGGAAAATAGGCGTGCTGCAACTGTCCGCCGGGTTCGTAGAGGATTTCACCGAGCAACATCGGGACCAGTTCCAGATGCGCAGCCAAGGGCTCGAATTCAGCCGTGGGCAGGGCGGCGAGAAGATGGTTTTGATTCGGACTATGGGGTGATGACATCGCTGACCGTCGGGATCCGACATTCTATTTTTTTGCGGTGGTTTCCACGCCGATTCCGCGGTACCCGATGAAGCGGGCGGACCGGTTGAACATGGGCTCCCCGCTCACCCGAAACGTTTGTTGCGAGCCATCGGCATTGACGCGGCCGAAGGCGAAATCCAGGAATGGCTGCCGGGCTGCAATGGTGGCCTGCAGTGTCTCCCGCTCCGCCTCGTTCCAGCCGGCCACCTGAACACCGCCCGCTTCTCCCGCCAGGGGAGGGACCCGGATTCCGAGCATCTCCAGGACCGGGCCAGAAACCTTGGTGAAGTTCCCGTTCTCGTCCTGCTCCCAGTACCAGTCGGAGGCCAGTTCGGTCAGGCTGCGATAGCGGGCTTCGCTTTCGCGCAGTTCGGCGGTCCGTTCCTGCACCGTCTGTTCCAGC
>Ga0184637_10002921_pt1 | contig 10849 bp, 9 predicted proteins | sample PLM3_127_b2_FD_133143 | JGI IMG/M metagenome (GOLD analysis project Ga0184637, IMG submission 133143) | Groundwater sediment microbial communities from an aquifer in East River, Colorado, USA - PLM3_127_b2 | ecosystem: Environmental > Terrestrial > Soil > Riparian zone | place: USA: East River... | reverse complement strand
GTCGGGGGCCACCGCGGGGGTCGGGGGTCGGGGGTCGGGGGCCGGCCGCGAGTCCGCCGCGTCCCCTGTCCCCCGTCCCCTGTCCCCTGTCCCCTATCGCCTGTCCCCTGTCCCCTGTCCCCCCCGCCGCTTCGACGGCGAGCCAGACGAGGCCGCCAAACAGCAGCATGGCCATGCCGAGGTGAACCGTGACGATGGGCGGCGACAACTCCAGAGCGACCGTCAATGCTCCGAGAAGCACCTGGGCCGCCAGGAGCACAGCTAGCGCCGTTGCACCAAGCAGCGCTAGCGGAGTTGCCCCGCTCACGCGAATCCACAGCGCCGCGGTGGCCATGATCAGGAGTGCAGTCACTGCACCCCAGGCGCGATGGCTGTACTCGATAACCGCGGTTCTCTCTACTGGGGGGAGCGCGCCTCCGTGGCAAAGAGGCCAGTCGGGACAGCCCAGTCCCGAGCCCGTAGCGCGGACCACGCCCCCGAGTACAACGAGAGCATAGGTCGCAACCGCCGCGGCCAGCGCGACCCAGCGGAAGGCATCGCGTTCGCCAACGGCGCCTCCGAATGTGCGAGCGAGCGACCGCCCGGATCCGTCGGGCCGATGGGAGACCGTTCTCGCTGCTGGCCACGCTGGGTTTGATTGTGGGGTCGGAGACGAGCCAGTTCTGCGTGCCAAGGCTGCGATGCTCCTGCTGAGCCCGACCGGTGGCGCGGTCGGGCGTCCAGTTGTCGCGTTACGCGCCGCGCGCCGTATAGAGGAGCAGGACGAAGATGAGCAGGCCCGGGAGCGCTGTCCATACTATGTCGATCGTCCCGTCGGGCCGCGCTGCATCCCCCTGCCGGGATCTGCGCGTGCCCCATTCGCGGACGACCAGCATCAGGTGAATTCCGAGAACGACGGCGCTCGCTGCGGCGAAAGTAAACGGTGGCAAGGTGCTGGATTATAGGCGAGGCCCTTCCGGTATTGCGCGCGTCGGCCTCGTCAGGCTATACAGAGGGGCTATGATTTCGAACGCCCGGCTATCCCTGCGCGTCGCCCTTCTGACGCTGGTCGTTGTCCTCTTGACCGGGTGTACCCAGTGGGCGGACTCAAGCCTCCCGCAAACGACAGTGTTCCCTCTGTCTGACGTCGCCCGATACATTCAGAACCTCTATGAGCTCATCTTCTGGATGGCGGTGGTCGTGTTCGTGGGCGTCGAGGGGTTCCTGCTCTACGCCATCATCCGTTTCCGCCGCCGCCGCGAGGATGAGATGCCGGCGCAGACCCATGGCAACACGCGACTCGAGATTGCATGGACCGTGCTGCCGTCCATCGTCCTGCTGGTGATCGCCATCCCGACGATCCCGACCATCTTCGCTCAGGATGCCATCCCCCCCACGGCCAGCCAGCGCATCAAGGTGATTGGCCATCAGTGGTGGTGGGAGTTCCAGTACCCCGATCTGGGAGTGGTTACGGCCAACGAATTCCACCTCCCGTTGGGAGAGACGGCTCGTCTGGATCTCGAATCGGCCGACGTGGTCCACAGCTTCTGGGTCCCTCGGGTGGGCGGGAAGATGGACGTCGTCCCCACCAGAACGAACCACCTCTGGTTCACACCGGAGAAAGAGGGGGAGTTCTACGGCCAGTGCGTCGAGTTCTGCGGGACTCAGCATGCCAACATGCGCGTGCGGCTGTTCGTCGAGTCGCGTGAGAGCTTCGACAAGTGGGTCCGCTTGCAACGCGAGAACGCCGCGGCACCGACGGCTGGCCCGGCGCAGCAAGGAGCGGAGCTGTTTCAGCGGAGCGCTTGCATTGGCTGCCATACAATCAGGGGTACCAACGCCCGAGCGGTTGCCGGCCCCGACCTCACGCACGTTGGGGGGCGCAAGACACTCGCGGCAGGCATCCTCGACAACACGCCCGAGAACTTGAAGAAATGGATTCGGGACCCACAGGAGATCAAGGTGGGAAGCAAGATGCCGAACCTGGGGCTGAGCGACCAGGACGCAGGGCTACTCGCCGCGTACCTTCAGTCTTTGAGATAAACCGCCTGTCGGCCGCCGAGCGCACGCGCTGGCGGCCGATCGCGGACCCAGCTGACCGGAGGCAAGAACATGGCTACTGTCACAGCTCCGAGTGTCCCGCGACACGGGATCCTCGCGCGGCCTGTCGCGCCAACCGGGGTATGGAGCTGGCTCACCACGGTCGATGCAAAGCGGATCGGCATCCTGTACGGGTCGACGGCCTTCGTCTTCTTTCTCGTGGGTGGCATCGAAGCCCTGCTGATGCGCACGCAGCTAATCCAGCCATCCAGCACCCTCGTCGGGCCGGGAGCATTCAATGCGCTGTTCACCATGCACGGCACGACGATGATCTTCCTCGTGGTGATGCCGCTCAGCGCCGCCTTCTTTAACTACATCGTGCCACTCCAGATCGGCGCACGAGACGTGGCGTTCCCCCGCCTTAACGCCTTTAGCTACTGGGTGTTTCTCGCCGGCGCGATTCTGATGCACCTGGGCTTCTTCCTGGGCACCGTGCCGGATATGGGCTGGTTCGCCTATGCCAACCTCACCTCGCCGGCTTTCAGCCCTAGCAGAGGGGTGGACTTCTGGGTCGTTGGCCTCCAGGTGCTGGGGGTTGCCTCCATGGCGGCGGGCCTCAACTTCTTAGTCACCATCATCCAGCTGCGCGCGCCGGGCATGAGCCTGATGCGCATGCCCCTGTTCACCTGGGTCACCCTTGTTACGTCGATCCTCATCGTGCTCGCCTTTCCGGTCATCACGGTTGCGCTGATCGAGCTGATGTTCGACCGTCTCTTCGGGACCAACTTCTTCAATGCGCCCGCGAGCGGAAACCCGATTCTGTGGCAGCATCTCTTCTGGGTCTTCGCACATCCGGAGGTCTACATCCTCATCCTGCCCGCCATGGGGATCGTCTCGGAGATCGTGCCGGTGTTCTCGCGGAAGCCGCTGTTCGGGTATCCCTTCATGGTCTACGCCGTCGTCTCGATCGCCTTCCTCTCCTTTACGGTGTGGGCGCACCACATGTTCACCACTGGGCTTGGTCCCATCGCCACCTCCTTCTTCACAGCCAGCACCATGCTGATCGCCGTGCCCACTGGCGTGAAGATCTTCAACTGGATATCGACCGTGCACGGCGGGTCGCTGAGCCTGAAGCCTCCCGCCCTCTTCGCCCTCGGCTTTGTCGCGATGTTCACCATCGGAGGCCTCAGCGGCGTGATGCACGCCGCGCCCCCCGTGGACACGCAGCAGCAAGACACCTACTTCATCGTGGCGCACCTCCACTACGTGCTGTTCGGCGGGTCGATCTTCGGCCTCTTCGGCGGGATCTATTACTGGCTCCCCAAAGTCACCGGACGTCTCCTCCATGAGGGGCTCGGCAAACTCCATTTCTGGCTGATGTTCATCGGCTTCAACCTCACCTTCGGCCCGCAGCATTTCCTGGGCGTCGACGGCATGCCCCGTCGCGTTTTCACCTATTCACCAGAGATGGGCTGGGGTTTTTGGAACCTCGTGTCGACCATCGGGGCGTACGTCCTGGGAGTCGCGACCCTCGTGTTCATCATCAACGCGATCAAAACGCTGAGAAGCGGCGACCGCGCGGGTGACGATCCGAGGGATGGCCGGACCCTGGAGTGGTCCACCTCCTCTCCTCCTGCCCATTACAACTTCGCCACCATCCCCACCGTTCACAGCCGCGACGCGTTCTGGGTGCAAAAACACCCGGACTTCGGAGCCCACGACCTGCCAGCGGGGGCGGGGGCAACCGCACTATCCGCTGCCGACATCCCAACGCATGGAAACCCCGGCGACGGGCACGAACACGACCATGGCGCCATCCACTTGCCCGATCCGTCGTACTGGCCGTTGGCGGCAGGCCTGGGCATCTTTGTGGCCGGCTCCGGGATCCTCTTCTTCCTCCCCCTTCTGCCCGTGGGGCTGTTCGTCCTGGTGGTCTCCGTGTACGGCTGGTCGCTCGAACCGGTGAACGGGTAGGGGCCGAGGGTGGCACAAGCGGTCGCGCCACGAGTCCACGTCGAGGAGCACCCGACCAGCACCGGCCTCAACACGCGCAAGGTGCTCATGTGGGCGTTCCTGGCCTCCGACTGCATGTTCTTCGGTTCGCTCATCGGCACCTATCTCGTGTACCGAGGGCGTACGTTGATCTCTCCGACGCCCATCGAGATCTTCGACATTCCCTACACCTCGGTCAGTGCGTTCGCGCTCCTCATGAGTAGCCTCGCCATGGTCCTCGCGCTCGCGGCGATCCAACGCGGCGACATCCGGGGGCTGAAGATCTGGCTGCTAACGACCGCCGGCCTCGGCCTCGTCTTCGTCGGTGGGCAGATCTACGAGTTCACCACCTTCGGGCACGAAGGCTTGAACCTGAGTTCCAGCATCTTTGGATCGACGTTCTTTGTCCTGACCGGGTTCCACGGTGCGCACGTTTCCCTGGGGATCGCGTGGCTGCTGTCGCTCTTCGTCCTCGCCTGGCGGGGGCAGATGAGCCAGGCGAGGAGCCTGGATGTCGAGATCGCGGGGCTGTACTGGCACTTCGTCGACATCGTCTGGATCATCATCTTCACGGTCGTGTACTTGATACCTATCTAGGCCTTCACGTCACTCTGAGCGGCGCGACGGTGCCGCGGCCCATTGAAGCCACAAGATGCTTCGCTTTCGCTCAGCATGACAGGGCAGGCGGGAGTAAGAGCCATGAGCGCGCACGTTCCGAGTCACCCGACGGAGCACCCGCACCCGCAGGCGCGGCAATACATCGTCATCGCCGCAGTATTGGCCATGATTACCGCCATCGAGGTGGCGGTCTACTACATCAATGCACTGCGGCCCATCCTCCCGCCGACCTTGATCGCTCTCTCCGCTCTGAAGTTCGCGCTCGTCGTCATGTTCTACATGCACCTGAAGTTCGACCACCCTCTGTTCACCGGGCTGTTCGTCTTCGGCCTCGCCACAGCCATGTTCACATTCGTCGGGTTCCTGGCCCTCTTCGGCTTCGTCGCCCTAGTCCACTAACCGGGGCCACCCCGCTCCCACACCATTGCTAGCCGATCTCGCATCGGCGTCATCTTCCATCCGGGTCGCAAGCCGGCTATAGTGAGCGCCGGTAGCCCGATTCCCACCGCGCGGAGGCAGTTGGCATGCGCGAAGGCTTCGTCCCAGCCCTGGTTCTTCTACTGACGATCGCGCTCGCCGGTTGCGCCCCGCCCCCACGGGCCGACCAATCGGGCCAGCCGTCGCAGGCCTCAAGCCAGGGAGCTAGTCGCACGCTCACGATGGGCGTGCGTTATGAGGTCACCGAGCTCTCGCCAAAGCGCGTCGCGGGGGGACCGTCGCAATACACCAAGCGGTCCTTTAACGCAGCCCTTGCCGTTGTCGACGGGGCGGGCGCCGTGCGTCCCTACGTCGCAGAGTCACTGCCCCAACTGAACAGCGACAGCTGGAAGGTATTCGCCGACGGGCGGATGGAGACGACCTACCGCCTGCGGCCCAATCTCACCTGGCATGACGGCCAGCCCCTTGCGGCGGACGACTTCGTCTTTGCCTACCAGGTGTACACCGCGCCGGGGCTGGGGGCGTTCACCTCCCGTCCGCAGGACCAGATGGAGGAGGTTCTCGCGCCTGACCCCCGCACCCTCGTCATCCGCTGGCGCAGCCTCTACGGCGATGCCGGAGCGCTGATGACCGAGGAGCTGGACGCACTGCCTCGGCACGTCCTGGATGCGCCTTTTGTGGCCTATCAGCAGGACTCGTCCACGATGGACGCCTTTTTGAGCCATCCCTACTGGTCCACACAGTACCTCGGACTCGGCCCTTACAAGCTGGAGCGCTGGGAGCCCGGCTCCTCTGTCGAGGGATCGGCCTTCGACGGACACGCGCTCGGACGGCCAAAGATCGACCGGCTGACCGTGCGCTTCATCCCCGACGAGAACACGATGATGACCAACGTGATCGCCGGGTCGGTGGACCTGGCCTTGGACAACAGCATCCGCTTCGAGCACGCGGTTGAGATCAAGCGCCAGATGGGCGACCGCGGGGTCGCGCTGATGCGGCCGGGCAACCGCCACTGGGTCATCATCCAATTCCGCCCAGAGATCCTGAAGACCCCGGCGCTGACGGATCTGCGGGTCCGGAGGGCGCTGGCTCACGCTATCGACCGCGAGCCCATCAACGAGGCGCTGTTCGAGGGACAAGGGCTGATGTCGGAGCACTGGACGCCCCGCCAGGCGTCCTACTGGAACGATGTGGAGCGGGCGGTTACGCACTACCCGTTCGACTCGCGGCGGGTCGAGCAGCTCATGGCTGAAGCCGGGTTCACCAAACGCGACGGGTTTTTCGCCAACGCCGCCGGCGAACGGTTCCGCCCGGAGTTTCTGGCGGACGGCTCGCCGCTGTTCGTGCGCGAGATGGAGGTTATCCAGGACACGTGGGCGCGCCTGGGGATCGACATGGACCCCAAGGTCCTGGCCGCGGTGGCGGCTCGCCAGAACGAATCACGCACCACCTTCGCCGACATGTACGCCACCACGACCGGCACACGGGAGGTGCAGCTGGACATCTTCAGCGTAGCCCAGATCGCGAACGCTCAGCGGAACTGGGCCGGCAACAACAGGGGCGGCTGGTCGCACCCGGATTTCGAGCGCTGGTGGGGGCTGTACAACTCGACGCTGGAGAGGTCCCAGCGCGACCAGCAGGTCATCGAGATGATGAAGGTCGTCACGGATCAGTTGCCGGGGCTGTTTCTTTACTTCAACATTCTTCCGATCGCCCACACGGTGGCGCTCCGCGGCCCCGAGATTGGCGCGACGGAGACGCTGCCCAACTGGAACATGCACGAGTTCGAGATGCGCTAGGAGCACGGCCGAAAACTGTCATCCTGAGGCCGCAGGTCGAAGGATCTGGGGTTGGAGTAGCGTTTGCGCGTGGCAGTTTACGTTCGTGACAGATCCTTCGCTTCGCTCAGGATGACAGATTGGCATTCTCGGCCGCACTCCCAGGAGGAAGGCCACTAAGGATGAAGCGCAGCACTGACCGGATCCTCACCACGCACGCGGGCAGCTTGCCGCGCCCGGATGACCTGTGGGCAATGGTCACGGCGAAGCGCGATGAGCATTCTTATGATGCGACGGCGCTCGCCCATCGCGGGCGGACGGCCGTCGCAGAGGTCGCGAGGCGCCAGCTCGCGTGCGGGATCGACTGCGTCAACGACGGTGAGCTCAGCAAGACGACCTTCACCGACTACGTTCGTGACCGCCTCGGCGGGCTCGATCCGAACCCGCCACAACCGTACGTCTCCGTGATAACCGGCCGGGATTCGCGGGAGTTCCCTGAGTATTTCGCCGCCCGAAGTGGCTTCGCCAGCACCGGCCAACGGGCCACGGTCCGGCGGATGCAGGTCGCCTGCTTTGGACCGCTCACGTACACCGGCCAGGCGGCCGTGCAGGCAGACATCGAGAACTTCACGGCGGCGCTCCAGGGCGTGCACCCGGAAGACACGTTCCTGCCTGCGATCGCGCCAGGTTCCATCGAGCACTGGCTCAAGAACCAGCATTACCCCAGCGAGGAAGCCTTCGTCTTTGCGATCGCTGAGGCGATGCACGAGGAGTACCAGGCCATCGTGGATGCGGGGTTCGTGCTGCAGATCGACGATCCAGACCTGGCCGACGGCTGGCAGGTACACCCGGAGACAAGCGTCGAGGAGTATCGGCAGATCGCGCAGGTGCGTATCGAGGCGCTCAACCACGCCCTGCGGGGCATCCCGCTCGACCGAATACGGCTCCACGTGTGCTGGGGCAGCTATCACGGGCCTCACAAACACGACATCCCGCTGCGAGACATCGTCGACCTTATCCTCTTGGTGCGCGCCGGGGCGTATTCAATCGAGGCGTCGAATCCGCGCCACGATCACGAGTGGCGGGTGTGGGAGGACGTCGGCCTGCCCGAGGGGAAGGTCCTCATCCCGGGTGTAGTGGGCCACGCGAGCGACTTCATAGAGCACCCCCAGCTAGTGGCGGAGCGGCTCGTCAGGTACGCCAGGCTAGTCGGCCGCGAAAACGTGATCGCCGGAACGGACTGCGGGCTGGGCGGACGAGTCGGGCACCCCGAGATCGTCTGGGCAAAGTTTCAGGCCATGGCCGAAGGCGCGAAGCTGGCCTCAGAAGAGCTATGGGGCTAGCGAACATCGACACGGGGAGGCACGAGATGCGAACAACGAAGCGCTTTGGAGAATCTGTACATCGCAGGCGCCGCTCCATCTCTGCGGTCCCGATGACAACGGCGCTGAGGATGTCAACGGTTCTTTCGGCTGTCGCCGTCGCCACGCTAGTGGCCACCCTCACCGCGTGTCTGCCCCAGATGGGCGCGCCGGCCGCGGCGCCGGACTCCGTCAAGATCGGAGCCGTCGTACCACTTACCGGGCGCTTCGGCGCGCTCGGCGATCAGGTCCGCAACGGCTACGAGCTCGCCGTCGACGACATCAACCGTGGCGGGGGCGTGAACCTCCGCCAATTCGGCAAGAAGGTGCCGATCGAGTTGCGCATGCTGGACGACGAGTCCGACCCCACCAAGACGGTGCAGCGCATGGAGGCGGTGTTCGCCGAGGGCATCGCGGCCTACCTCGGCGGGGCGGGAAGCGACCTGCACGCCGCCGCCGCGCCCATCGCGGAGAAGAACAAGACGGCCTACCTGGGTGTCGGGTTCGCGCTCTATCAGATCCACCAGCGTGGATTGAAGTACCTGTTCTCCCCGTTCCCCAAGTCGCCCGGCCTCGCGAAGATGACGTTCGACATCATGGACAGCCTGAGCCCGAAGCCGACGCGCGTGGCGATTTTTGCCGAGAGGACGGACTGGGGCGTAGAGCTGCGCGACCTGTGGAAGCGGGAGGCGCAGGCGCGGGGCTACCAGGTGGTCGCCGACGAGGAGTACGCCGTGGGCTCCCAGGACTTCTCGTCGCAGGTACTGGCCGCGCGCAATGGCGGGGCAGAGGCGCTGCTGGCACTCCCGACGCCCCCCGACGGTTTGGCCATCGTCCGCCAGATGAAGGAGCTGGACGCCAACGCGAGGTTCTACCTCCTCATCCGGGCGCCCGATGGCCTCGCGTGGAGCCAGAACCTCGGCCGGGACGGTGACTACGCCATCCTCGCGCCGGGTTGGAGTCCCGACCTCAAGTTTCCGGGCGTCGACCAGCTCAAGCAGGGCCACCAGGCCAAGTACAACAAGACTCCCGAGGCCCTGACGGGTGGAGCCTACGCATCGGTGCAGATTCTGGCCAACGCGCTGGAGCGCGCCGGCGGGCTGGACCGCGACGTTATTCGCGATAACGTCGCCTCGACCGACATGATGACCGTGGCCGGCCCAGTGAAGTTCAACGCCGATGGCACCGGCCAGGTATTGCACGTAGCCAATCAGTGGCAAGACGGCCGGCAGGTCCTCGTCTGGCCCAGGGACCAGGCGTCCGTTCCCCTCGCCTATCCTGCCCCACCCTGGCGCGAGAGGTAGGGCCGATCCTCCTCGAGCTGGCAGTCGTCTCGAAATACTTCGGCGGCGTCGCGGCCGTCCGTAACGTCCAGTTCACCGTCGCCGAAGGCGAGATGGTCGGGCTCATCGGGCCGAACGGGTCCGGGAAGACGACGCTATTCAATTGCATAGCGGGCGTCTTCCGACCTGACAGCGGTCGCATCCTGTTCCGTGACCGGGATGTTACCGGGCTGTCGCCGTCGCACCTCTGCCGCCTGGGCATCGGGCGCACGTTTCAGCTCGTTCGTCCCTTCCCGAACCTGTCGGCCCTGGAAAATGTAGCGGTCGGACGGATTTACGGCCGTGAGCCGGCGCGCGATCGCCGACAGGCAGAGGCCGAGGCCATGGCGCTCCTCGCCGAGGTCGGGCTCGCCGACCGCGCCCAGGCGCCCGCCAGGAGCTTCACCCTGGTGGGCCGCAAACGCCTCGAGCTGGCCCGCGCCCTGGCCACTCAGCCGCGCTTGCTTCTGTTGGACGAGCTTCTGGCCGGCCTCAATCCATCCGAGATCCTTGACGCCACGCAGCTCATCCAAAGAGTCCGAAGCTCCGGGGTCGCGATCATCCTCGTCGAGCATCTGGTCAAAACCGTCTTCGAGCTAGCCGACCGGGTGGTCGTCATGAATGCCGGGGAGACCATCGCCGAGGGCCACCCCTCCGTGATTGCAGAAGACCCCCGCGTGGTTGATGCGTATCTGGGGACTACCGTCCGTGCTTGAGGTTGCCGACGTCGACGCCAGCTACGGCGACCTCCAGGCTCTCTGGGGAGTCTCGCTCCAGGTGGATCATGGGGAGATCGTCACCCTCATCGGACCGAATGGCGCCGGCAAGAGCACGCTCCTGCGAACGATCGCGGGGCTTCACCGCCCGAGCGGAGGGACCATCAGCCTCAGGGGCACTCGGGTTGACGGCTACCCCGCGCACCGAATGGCGACAGCAGGCGTCGTCCTGGTCCCCGAGGGCCGGCGTTTGTTTGGTCGCATGTCGGTGCGGGAGAACCTGGAGATGGGCGCGTTCTCGCCTCGCGCGCGGCGAGCGCGGCTCGACACGCTCCGCTCGGTCCACGACATCTTCCCCGTCCTCGCCGATCGCGCGCGCGATCCAGCCGCCACCCTGAGCGGAGGACAGCAGCAGATGCTCGCCCTCGGCCGGGCGCTCATGGGCCTGCCCGAGCTTCTCCTCCTGGACGAGCCTTCGCTGGGACTCGCCCCACTGGTCGTCGAGAGCATCTTCCAGGTGCTGGGGGCAGTCAATCGGCGCGGTGTGACGGTCCTCCTCGTAGAGCAAAACGCGCGACGAGCCCTTGAGCTCGCCAACCGTGCGT
>Ga0184637_10002920_pt1 | contig 10850 bp, 7 predicted proteins | sample PLM3_127_b2_FD_133143 | JGI IMG/M metagenome (GOLD analysis project Ga0184637, IMG submission 133143) | Groundwater sediment microbial communities from an aquifer in East River, Colorado, USA - PLM3_127_b2 | ecosystem: Environmental > Terrestrial > Soil > Riparian zone | place: USA: East River... | reverse complement strand
TCGCGCAGGACAAGGCGACCGGTGCCTGCGTGGGCTCGGCGCGCATCCAGATCAACTGGAGCGGGCCGTTGCAAATCGAGCGTGCCGTTGAACTGCCCGAGCCATGGGCCGGGAAGTTGCTCGCCGAGATCACGCGGCTCGTGGTGCTGCCCGGCTACAACGACCAGCCGGTGCGCCTGGCGCTCGTCAAGGCGAGCCATCTCTTTTGCGTCGCGATGCAGGTGGAAGGCACCTTGGCCGGGGCGCGCAAGGCGCTGATCCGCCAGTACCGATGCCTCGGCTTTCGCGACCTCTTCGAGGACGAGCGCATGGTGCCGCTGCCGCACGGCGGCGGGCTCGAGCATCGCATCCTGTGCGTTAACAAGTCGGGCTTCGAGGAACGGCGGCGCAACACCGACGATCCGATGCGCTTCGTCTACAGCGCGCACCATCCGGACATCCAGATCTTCGACCGAGTGAACCGGCTGTCTCGTTACCAACCGGTCGAAAGCGCTGCGCAATCGAGTCTTTCCGCCGTTGTAGGCGCACGCTGACAACGCGTCGCGGCCGACGCGCTCGCGAGCTTCGGTCTTCTCCGACACCGCCCGCGGTCCACGCTGCCTAGCATGGGTTGCGTGTGCCGCTCACGCATCGTGGCGGCGCAAACCGGAGAGTCCGCATGAGACACGCAATCACTTCCACCACATGCACGCTGGCGCTCGTTGCCGCATTGTTCACCGCATGCGACAAGAAGCCGGCCAGTCCGCCCAAGCCGCAGTCGAGCACGACCGTCGCCGCCGCGACCATTCCCTCGGGCATCGTCAGCGACCCGTCCGTGCCGCCCGCCTCGCAAGTGGTGAACGAGGCGGCGCCACCGGCAACTGCCGGCCAGGACACGGGGCCCGCGCGCCAGACCGGCGAGGAGCGAAAGGAAAAGGAAGAAGGCGCGTTTGAATCTCTTGTACAGAAGCTCGCCAGCGAGACTCGCTAGCTACGGCGCACCCGCCGCAGCTCGTCCAGGATCAGCAGCGCCGCGCCGACGCTGATCGCGCTGTCGGCGACATTGAACGACGGGAAGTACCACCCCTTGTGGTGGAGCTGGATGAAATCGACGACGTAGCCGTGCAGCAGTCGGTCGATCACGTTGCCGAGCGCGCCGCCGAGGATCAGCGACAGCGCCCAGCCGAAGAGGCGCTGCCCCCCGTGCTTGCGCAGCATCCAGACGATGAACGCGGCGGCGACCGAGCCGAGCCCGATGAAGAACCAGCGCTGCCAACCTGAAGCGCCGGCGAGAAAGGAAAACGCCGCGCCGGTGTTGTGCACGCGCACGATGTTGAAGAAAGAGGTGACGGTGCGGCCTTCGCCGAGGTGGAAGTTGCCGATGATCAGCGTCTTGGCCAATTGATCGAGCACGATCACCGCGAGCGCGATGCCCAGCCACGGCAGCAGCCGCGCGGAAGGGTTGCCGGCCATCAAGCCGCCTTGCGCACTTCTTCGGCGCCGTAGAGGTTGCCGACGCAACGCGCGCAGATCGTCGGGTGCGCGGCGTCCTTGCCGACATCGTCGCGCCAGTGCCAGCAGCGCTCGCACTTGGTCGCCGTCGACGGATGGACCCTGACCGCGAGTTCATCGCCTGCGACGAGCGTGGCTGCCGAGGTGATCATCACGAACTTCAAGTCGTCGCCGAGGCTCGCGAGGATCGCATGCAGGCTCGCCGGCGCGACGATCTCGATCGTCGCCTGCAACGACGAGCCGACACGGCCTTCGGCGCGCAGCGTCTCGATCTCCTTGTTGACCGCGGCGCGCACCTCGAGAATGCGGCTCCACTTGTCCAGCAGCGCAGTGTCCTCGGGCCGAGGAAACTGCCAATAGGTCTCGGTGTAGATCGACGGCGAGCGGCCCGGCGCGAACACCTTCCATGCCTCTTCGGCGGTGAAGCTCAGGAACGGCGCCATCCAGCGCAGCATCGCGTGCGTGATGTGCCACAGCGCCGTCTGCGCCGAGCGCCGCGCGAGCGACTTCGGCGCGGTGGTGTACAGGCGGTCCTTCAGCACATCGAGATAGAACGCGCCGAGGTCCTCGCTGCAATAGACCTGCAGCTTCGCGACGACCGGGTGGAACTCGTAGACCTCGTAGTGCGCGAGCACGTCGGCCTGGAACTGCGCCGCGCGCGCGATCGCGTAGCGGTCGATCTCGAGCATCTTCTCGACCGGCACGCTGTCCTTGCCCGCGTCGAAGTCGCTCGTGTTGGCGAGCATGAAGCGCAGCGTGTTGCGGATGCGCCGGTAGGCGTCGACCACGCGCGCGAGGATCTTGTCGTCGATGGCCAGGTCGCCCGAGTAGTCGGTCGCGGCGCACCACAGGCGCAGGATCTCGGCGCCGTACTTCTGTGCCGATGCGTCCAGCGGCATGTAGTTGCCCAGGCTCTTGCTCATCTTGCGGCCCGAGCCGTCGACGGTGAAGCCGTGCGTGAGCAGGTGGCGGTACGGCGCATGGCCCTCGATCGCGCAGGCGATCAGCAGCGACGAGTGGAACCAGCCGCGGTGCTGGTCGTGGCCTTCGAGGTAGAGGTCGGCCTCGGGTCCGCTGTCGTGGCTGCCCCCCGGATGCGAGCCGTGCAGCACATGGAAAAACGTCGAGCCCGAATCGAACCAGACGTCGAGGATGTCGTGGCTCTTGGCGTACAGCTCGGCATCGGCGCCCAGCCACTCGCGTTCGTCGAGCTTCGACCAGGCCTCGACGCCGCCGGCCTGCACGAGATCGGCGGCGCGGTCGATGAATTCCAGCGTCCTCGGGTGCAGGTCGCCGCTCACCTTGTGGAGGAAGAACGGCAGCGGCACGCCCCAGTTGCGCTGGCGGCTGATGCACCAGTCGGGCCGGTTGGCGATCATGTCGCGCAGGCGCGCGCGGCCGTTCTCCGGGTAGAACGACACGGCGTCGATCGCTTCGAGCGCGGTCTCGCGCAGCGTCTTCGGCGCCTTGTCGACCGTGAACACGCCGTCGCCTTCGTCCATGCGAACGAACCATTGCGCCGCGGCGCGGTAGATGACCGGCGTCTTGTGGCGCCAGCAGTGCGGATAGCTGTGCAGCATCTTGCCGCTGGCGAGCAAGCGGCCGGCGTCGCGCAGTGCGTCGATGATCTTCGCGTTGGCCTTCCAGATGTTCAGGCCGCCGAACAGCGGCAGCTCGTCCTCATACTCGCCGCTGGCCTGCACCGGGTTGAGGATCTCGTCCTGCTTCAGCCCGTGCGCGAGGCACGAGTTGAAGTCGTCGACGCCATAGGCCGGCGACGAATGCACGATGCCGGTACCGTCTTCGGCGGTCGCGTAGTCGGCGAGGTAGACGGGCGACAGGCGCCGGTAGCCCTCGTGCACCGCGCTGAGCGGATGGTGGAAGTTGATGCGATCGAGGTGCCCCCCATGCGTCGTCGCGACCACCTTTCCCTGCAGCCCGTAGCGCTCGAGGCAGCGCTCGACCAGCGCTTCGGCGAGCACGAGCAGGCCTTTGTCGGTGTCGACGAGCGCGTAGACGAGGGCGGGATTCAGGTTGAGTGCCTGGTTCGCAGGAATCGTCCACGGCGTCGTCGTCCAGATCACCGCGAACGCGTCCTTGTCGAGCTTCGGCAAGTGAAAGGCCGCGGCCAGCTTGTCGGGCTCGGCGCACAGGAACGCGACGTCGACCGTCGGGCTCGTCTTGTCGGCGTATTCGATCTCGAACTCGGCGAGCGACGAGCCGCAGTCGAAGCACCAGTACACCGGCTTCAGCCCGCGAAACACGAAGCCGCGCTCGATCACGCGTTTGAGCGCCCGCATCTCGCCCGCCTCGTTGCCGAAGTCCATCGTGCGATACGGGCGGTCCCAGTCGCCGAGCACGCCCACGCGCTTGAAGTCGACCATCTGCTGGGCGATCTGCTCGGTGGCATACGCGCGGCTCTTCGCCAGCACCTCTGCGCGCGGCAGGTGGCGGCCGTAGGTCTTTTCGATCTGGTTCTCGATCGGCAGGCCGTGGCAGTCCCAGCCCGGCACGTATTGCGCGTCGAAGCCGGCGAGCTGGCGCGCCTTGACGATCATGTCCTTCAGGATCTTGTTGGCCGCGTGGCCGACGTGCAACTGGCCGTTGGCATACGGCGGGCCGTCGTGCAGCACGAACTTCGGCGCGCCGTGACGCGCGTCGCGCAGCTTCTTGTAGATGCCGTTGTCGTCCCACTCCTTCACCCAGCCCGGCTCGCGCTTGGGCAGATCGCCGCGCATCGGGAACGGCGTGTCGGGCAGGTTCAGCGTGGAGCGGTAGTCCGTGGCAACGGAGGGCTGGTCAGCCATGGCGGTTCCTTGGAGCGTTCATCCCATCGCGGGATGAATCGTGTACGGGAAGGCGTGCAAGCGGTCGATCCCGGCGATCGTGCCGGAGACGAGGCTCAAATTCGATCGCGAGTGGTCTGCCGGCGGGTGGACGTCCAGACCGAAACCGGGGGACGGGCAGTACACGATGACATGGCGCGATTCTAGCGGTCGCAGGGCGCGCGCCTCGCGTCTCGCGCGCTGTTTCGCGCGCACGCCGAGGACGGGGTCCCCGGGCTGCGTTCAGCCAATTCTTATTCACTACGCCCGGGGACCCCGCCCTCGGCTGAGTCCGTGGCGTTCGAAGCACAGCGTTCGCCGTGTGGGCGGCTCCACTCCCGTGTGCCGGGAGCAGGAACTCTCGCGACCTTAGCTTCGTTGCGCCGCGAGCCATGCACGCGCATCGGCCTCATCGCGCGCGATGCCGGCCTTCAGCGCATCGAGCGTGTCGTAGCGACGCTCGTCGTGCAGCTTGTGCAGCAACTCGACGCGAACGCAGCGGCCATAGCCGCCGTGGTCCCCGAGCGCGGCCGGCCATTCGAAGCAGTGCACTTCGAGCAGCACGCGACCTGCATCCTCGATGGTGGGGCGCACGCCGAGGCTCGCTACACCTTGCAGCGGCGCTGCGGCCAGTCCGTGCACCTGCACGACGAAGATACCCATCGCCGCGGGCTTGCGGTGCGCGAAGCGCAGGTTCAGCGTTCGATAGCCGAGCTCGCGGCCGAGCTTCCTGCCATGGATCACGTGGCCGCTGATGCTGTAGGGCCTCCCGAGCAGGCTGGCGGCCTGCGCCATGTCGCCGCTCGCCAGCGCGGCACGCACCGCCGAGCTGCTGACGCGCTCGCCGTGCACTTCATAGCTCATCATGCGCGCGACGTCGAAGCCCTGGCGCTGGCCGGCCGCGTCGAGCATCGCGTAGTCGCCGGCGCGCTTGTTGCCGAACCGAAAGTCGTCGCCGACCAGCACGTAGCGCGCGCCGAGACCGCGCACCAGCACGTCGTCGATGAACGCCTGCGGCGACTGGCTCGCGAACGCACGATCGAAACGCAGCACCACCACCTGGTCGATGCCGCAGCGCTCGAGCTCGCTCAGCTTGTCGCGCAAGGTCGCGATGCGCGCGGGGGCCGCTTCCGGCTTGCCGGCCTGCGCGGCGAAATAGTCACGCGGATGCGGCTCGAAGGTCAACACGCAAGACGGCAGGCCGCGGTGCTGCGCTTCGGAGTGCAGCAGCGCAAGCATCGCCTGGTGCCCGCGGTGCACGCCGTCGAAGTTGCCGATCGTCAGCGCGCACGCCCCGGCGATGCCGGGATGATGAAAGCCGCGGAACACTCGCATGCGCGGCATTATCGGGTCGGTCGTGCGCTCGCCCGAAGCACGCACGCCGCGCGACGGATGCATTGGAACAGGTTCAATCCGGGTAACTACCTTGTTGGACCGCCTCCGATGCGGGCGCACGATGCTGTCCCCGACAGCACAAGAGAGGCAGCAATGACTTCCTGGATTGCACCTAGCAGACAGTGGTGTCCATCTTCGTGCCGGCGCGCGGCCGGTGCGTTGGGCCTGGCGGCGGGGTTGTCACTGGCGCTTGCCGTGCCGGTGCAAGCCGCCGGCCCGGCCAAGGGATCGCCCGAGCACATCCGCGCGGTGACTGGCAAGGTCGACGGCAGCACCATCCGCGCGAACAGCGCAACGTCCAAGGACTGGCCGAGCTATGGGCTCGACCATGCCGAAACGCGCTTTTCGAAACTCAAGCAGATCGACGCCGGCAACGTCAAGGACCTGGGCCTCGTGTGGTCCTACAACCTCGAGTCGACGCGCGGCGTCGAGGCGACCCCGCTGGTGGTGGACGGCATCATGTACGTCACCGCCTCGTGGAGCATCGTGCACGCGATCGACGTGCGCACCGGCAAGCAACTGTGGACCTACGACCCGAAGGTGGCGCGAGAGTCCGGCTACAAGGGCTGCTGCGACGTGGTCAACCGCGGCGTGGCGCTGCACAGGGGCAAGGTCTATGTCGGCGCGTTCGACGGCCGGCTCGTGGCGCTCGATGCCGCCACCGGGCAGGTGGTGTGGGAGAAGGACACCGTCATCGACCGCACGCGCCCCTACACCATCACCGGTGCGCCGCGCGTGTTCAAGGGCAAGGTGATCATCGGCAACGGCGGCGCCGAATACGGCGTGCGCGGCTACATCACGGCCTACGACGCCGAGACCGGCGCGCAGAAGTGGCGCTGGTTCACGGTGCCGGGCGACCCGAGCAAGCCGTACGAGAACGAGGCCATGGCCAAGGCCGCGAAGACCTGGGACCCGTCGTCGAAATACTGGGAGTTCGGCGGCGGCGGCACGGCGTGGGACACGCTCGCGTTCGACCCGCAGCTCAACCTGATGTTCGTCGGCACCGGCAACGGCTCGCCGTGGGCGCAGGCCAAGCGCAGCCCGAAGGGCGGCGACAACCTGTACCTGGCGTCGATCGTCGCGCTCAACCCCGACACCGGCAAGTACGTCTGGCACTACCAGGAAACGCCCGGCGACAACTGGGACTTCACCTCGACCCAGCCGATGATCCTCGCGGACCTGAAGATCGACGGCAAGCCGCGCAAGGTGATCCTGCATGCGCCGAAGAACGGCTTCTTCTTCGTCATCGACCGCACCAACGGCCAGTTCATCTCGGCGCAGAACTTCGTCGACATCAACTGGGCCACCGGCTACGACAAGAAGGGCCGGCCGATCGAGACGCCGATCGCTCGCGTGGTCGACCGGCCGCGCGAGATCATCCCGAGCCCGTTCGGCGCGCGCAACTGGCATTCGATGTCGTTCAGCCCGCAGACAGGCCTCGCCTACATGCCGGTGCAGGGCGTTCCCTTCAACCTGATGGACAACAAGGACTGGAAGATGAACGCCAACGTGCCCGGCGAACCGCACGGAGGCCTGGGCTGGAACCTCGCCATGATGGCCAACGTCGAGCCGCCGAAGAGCGCACCCTTCGGTCGGCTGGTGGCCTGGGACCCCGTGGCGCAGAAGGAAGTCTGGCGCCAGGAGCATGTGTCGCCATGGAACGGCGGCACGCTCGCCACGGCCGGCAACCTGGTGTTCCAAGGCACGGCCGACGGGCGCTTTGTCGCCTACGACGCGAAGGCCGGCACCAAGCTGTGGGAAACGGCCACCGGCACCGGCGTGGTTGCAGCACCGGCCACTTACGAGGTCGACGGCAAGCAGTACGTGTCGATCGCGGTGGGCTGGGGCGGCGTGTATGGCCTGGCGTTTCGCGCGACCGAGCGCCACGGTCCGGGCACCGTCTACACCTTCGCGCTCGGCGGCACCGCGAAGCCGCCCGAGTTCGTCGCCTATCGCATGGGCGAACTCGTGGCCGGGGTGAAGTACGACCCGGCGCATGTGAAGGAGGGCACGATGCTGTACATCAACAACTGCGCGTTCTGTCACGGCGTGCCGGGTGTGGACCGCGGCGGCAACATTCGCAACCTCGGCTACGTGGGTGCCGACGTGATCGGCAATCTCGAGAAGTTCGTCTTCAAGGGCCCGGACACCGGGCAGGGCATGCCGGACTTCACCGGCAAGCTGAAGGAAGACGACGTGACGAAGATCAAGGCCTTCATCCAGGGCACGGCCGACGCGATCAGGCCGAAGAAGTGATGGCGGCGGCGCTCAGACGTTTGCGGTGAGCGCCGCGCGCTGCGCGATGTCGACCCAACGCCACTCGCCGCTCGCCAGGTCGGCGGGCAGCGTGAGTGCGCCGAAGGCGCTGCGATGCAGCGCTTCTACGCGGTTGCCGACCGCTGCGACCATGCGCTTGACCTGGTGGTACTTGCCTTCGGTGAGCGTCAGGCGCAACGTGTTTTCACCGGTGCGCTCGCAAGCTGCGGCGCGCACCGGCGCCGGGTCGTCTTCGAGCACGACGCCTTCGAGCAGCCGCTCGACTTGCATGGCGGTGACGCCGTGCTTCGTCACGATCTCGTAGACCTTCGGCACATGATGCTTCGGCGAGGTCAGCCGGTGGATCAGCTGGCCATCGTCGGTAAGCAGCAGCACGCCCGTTGTGTCTTCATCGAGCCGGCCGATCGGCTGCACGTTGCGCTGGCGCAGCGGCATGGGCAACAGGCTCAGCACGCTCGGGTGGTGGCGCGCCTTGCGCGAACACTCGTAGCCGGCCGGCTTGTGCATGAGGATCAGCGCCTTCTCGTGATACGGCCAGGCGCGCCCCTGCACGCTGAACACGAGACCTTCGGTGTCGAGTTCGGCATCGGGCTCGTCGATCACGCGGCCTTCGATCGTCACCAGCCCGTGCGCGATCAGCGCCGTGCATTCGCGGCGCGTGCCGAACCCCTGGCTGTACAACACCTGTGCGAGACGCACCGGGCTGCGAGCTCAGTGATGCAGTTCGAGGAAGACCACGCGGTTTTCGGCCGCGGGCCAGGCGCGGCCGACGATGCGCTCGCCATTGAATTCGGCAGGCACCGCGCGGCCGGTGTTGTCGGCCACTTTCAGCTTCGCCGACGCGACGCTGCCCACCCCGCTCGGCACACCCGGCGGCGGGCTCACGCCGTCTAGGCTGATGCGGTCGCGCGGCAGTGTGAAATAACCCCGCGGCCGCGCCAGCGTCACCACCGACTTCGCATCCTTGTCGGCGTCGACGAGCCGCCGCGCGCGCAGGTTCACGACGTTCGACGAGCGCGGGAATGGCGAACGGTAGATGTGCGTTGTCGCGTAGCCCGGCGCGGTGATCACGAACTCATAGGTGGCGGTGCCGTCAGCCGTGAAGGGACCCCACATGCCGTCGGCGCCGATCGTCTTGCGGTGCAGCGCCTCGCCGACGCGATCGCCGGTCGCAGGGCTGGTGCGGTACACCTCGAGCGTCGCGCCGACCAGCGGAAGGTTGTTAGCGAGATTGCCTTGGGTGTTGTTCACACCAAGGCCGCTCACCTTGCCGTCGAGCACCACGGTCGTCTCGGGTGTGATCGCCGTGGTCGCCGGCTTGCCGGCGATGAACTCGTAGGCCTTCGCGAAGGCGCTCGGGTGGTACGAGGTTTCGCGATGATCGATGCCCGGCAGCACGACGTTGGTGGCGCCCTTCAGCGCCGGGCCCTCGAAGCTGACGTTGGTCGGTTGGCCCTTGGCGCCGATGAAGACACCGTCGGGTTGAGCGTAGAGGTCGTTGCTGTCGGAGCGGATCGTCATCCACTTGACGCCGGGCGTGACTTCGTCGCCGCTCGGCCCCTTGGGTGAGTTGAGTGCGACGAGGAACGGACCGGCGCCGTTGAATTCATTGCCTGGATTGAGCTCCTTGATGGCCCACACGCCGTGGTTCGGCGTACCGCCGAGGATCGCGTGCGACACCGTGTTCACGCCGCCGCCGTTGGCGACGTAGTTGCGAATCGCATTGCCGCCGCGCGAGTTGCCGAACAGCACGACCTTCTCCGCGCCGGTCGCCTTGCGCACCTTCTCGACTTCGGCGGCGAGAAATCGCATGTGATCGGTGGTCGAGCTGCGTCCCTCCTGCAGCTTGCCATCGTCGTCGCGCGCCTCCGGGTACGCCAAGTCGATCGCATGGAGTCGCTCGCGTGCCCACCCGTTCGACTCGAAGCGCCACATCGTCGTGGTCCACAGCGCCGCGGTGTCGCCGTTTCCGTGTACGAAGACGATGGGCGGGTGGACGGTCGATGGAGGCGTCGCGCAGGCGCCGAGCAGCGCGGCGGCGAGCAATGACCCCAGGGCAAGGCGTCGGGTCAGCGTCATCTTTTCGTCTCCTTTTCGAAGGTCTCGTCAGCTTCGCATGTCGCGCGCTGCCGGCAGGTTCGGCAAACCGGGCCCGCTCAATGCAGTCGCGTGTCGCACCGCGTTCAGCACCGCGGCCGCGGTGACTTCGGCGGCCAGCGCGCCGAGCATCGTCAGCGGGCATTCGTTGCCGCTCGCGCCGGTGCCGAGCGCGAACAGCGCGTCGCCATCGCCCATCGTGTGCGCAGGATTGATCGTGCGCGCGAGCCCGTCGTGCGCCATCTGCGCGAGCTTGTGCGCCTGCGCCTTCGTAAGCACTGCGTCGGTGGCAATGACGCCGATGCTGGTGGCCGTGCCGGGTTGCAACATCGTCGGCACGATGCCTTGCAGCATCGCCAGCGTCGTGCCGAGCAAGTGCTGGCCGTCTTCGGTGCGAGCGCCGGCGATCACGCGCCCGGTAGCGCGATCGATGATGTCGCCGAGCGCGTTCACCGCCACCAATGCGCCGACGGTGATGCCGCCCGCCTTGACCGATGCGGTGCCGATGCCGCCCTTCATCGCGCGCTCGATGCCGAACAGCTTGCCGACCGTCGCGCCGGCGCCGGCACCGACGCAGCCTTGCGCCACCGCGTCGAGGCTCGCCGCCTGACACGCGAGGTAGCCTGCCTGCGCGTCGGGGCGAATGCCCGGATCGCCGAGCCACAGGTCGAACAGGATCGCCGCCGGCACGATCGGCACGCGCACCGGGCCGACCGGCACGCCGATCCTGTGCTCTTCGAGCCAGCGCATCACGCCACCGGCCGC
>Ga0184637_10002919_pt1 | contig 10850 bp, 8 predicted proteins | sample PLM3_127_b2_FD_133143 | JGI IMG/M metagenome (GOLD analysis project Ga0184637, IMG submission 133143) | Groundwater sediment microbial communities from an aquifer in East River, Colorado, USA - PLM3_127_b2 | ecosystem: Environmental > Terrestrial > Soil > Riparian zone | place: USA: East River... | reverse complement strand
CGCTGTCAACGCGCGATGGAAAAATATCGGTTGCGTGGCCATTGGATCAGTCGATCTGCGCGCCGGCCTGCTTGACGGCTTTTGCCCACTTCTCAAGCTCCGCCTTGATGAACGCCGCGAACTGCTCGGGGCTGTTGCCCACCGGCTCGGCGCCTTCGGCTGCCAGCCGCTCGCGCAACTCGCGGCTGGTGATGACCTTGACAGTCTCGTCACGGAGCCGCGCCACGATGGCTCGCGAGGTTCCCGCGGGCGCCACGAGGCCGGCCCAGGAGCTGACGTCGAAGCCCGGCACCGATTCGGCGATGGCGGGCACGTCCGGAATGGCGGCTGAGCGTTTTGCGGTGGTAACGCCCAATGCGGACACTCTGCCGGCCCTGACGTGGGGAATCATCCCGGGCAGCGTCGCGAACGTCAGGTGCGCCTCGCCCGACAGCACCGCGATGTTGGCGGGCGCGCCGCCCTTGTAGGGCACGTGGACCAGGTCGACCTTGGCGAGCGATTTCAGTATTTCGCCGCTCAGATGACCCGGCGAGCCGTTGCCGGATGAGGCAAAGCGCAACTGCCCTGGCTTTGCACTGGCGACGGCGATCAGGTCCTTAATCGACTTGGCCGGTAACGAAGGATGGGTCGCGAGGACAAGCGGATAAGTGGCCACCAGCGTGATGGGAGCAAAGTCTTTCACCACGTTGTAGGGGATCTTGCGGTAGAGCGATGGATTGATGCCGTGGCTCGCCACGGTGGCCATCATCAGCGTGTAGCCGTCGGGGTTGCCTTTGGCGACTAGCTCTGAGGCCAGGCTGCCGCCGGCCGCGGCGCGGTTGTCGACGATGATCGGTTGGCCCAGATTCTCGCTGAGGCGTATTCCAATCTGGCGCGTCAGCACGTCGGTGCTGCCCCCCGGAGGGAAGCCGACCAGCACGCGGATCGGTTTCGTGGGGTAATCCCCCGTTGCGGGCGCCGCCACGGCGGGCGTGACCAGCCACGCCGCGCCTGCGATGGCTGCAGGATAACAAAACCGGAAGGCGAGTTTCGCGTTCATGCGGTTGCCCCTCGCGTTGGTGAGCTGACTGTCGGCGATGCGATGGTAATGAGTGGTTTCGATCAGGCGGCTGCGCCGTTGAGCGCAAAATCGAAGATCTGGTAGCTCTTCAGCGTCGCCGCGCCCGCCTTGAGCTTGTACTCGTCGTTGAGCGGCACGTTGAGTATGAACGGGACTTTTGCCTCGGATACGCCGCCGTGCGTGCGCAGACGATGTCCCTCCAGGCCCGAAAGATCGTGGTCCGCCTCGGAGGCGCCGACGCACACGTCGGCAGTCGAGATTACGACCACGTCGGCCTCGCGGTCGGCAGGAAGATCGTGCACCTTGCACGCGGTTTCCTTGTCGAGCACCGACTCCAGCCCGTCGATGCCCTTGATTGCGTCGATGACCTGCCGGGGCGTGGCCTTGCCGGTGCACCATACCCGCACGAAACCGCCGAGCGCGCCGTGGTGGGCGACGAAGGCGTCGGTGATCGGGCAGATCACCCGGGTGTCGCCCTTGCCGAACCTTGCGTCGAGGATATCCTGCAGCCAGATCACATTGGGCTTGCCGGCGGCGTTCGACTTGTCGTTCATGCCGTGGTCGGCGGTCAATGCCACGACCGCGCCCAGCCCGGCGAGTCGCCCGAAACGCCGGTCGATTTCCTGGTAAAAGCGCCTGGCCTCGGATTCGGCCGGGGCGTACTTGTGCTGGATGTAGTCGGTGAGGGAGAGGTACATGAGGTCGCGCCGTTCGCGCTCGAGCAGCTTGATGCCCGCTTCGAGCACGAACAGCGATAGCTCCATCGAGTACATGTCGGGCAGCGGCATGCCGACCAACTGCAGCACGTTCTCGATGCCGTTCTCGGCCAGCGTGCACTGGTCAGCCTTCTCCGAGGAGAAGCTCACGTTGCCTTGGGTGAGATCGAGGTTCTTGCCGAGCTGCTTTCTCAACTTGTCCTTGGCAGTGATCGAAACCACCTTCGCGCCGGCGTTGGCGAAGCGGGAGATGATGGTATCGCCGCGCAGCAGTTCCGGCCCGGTCATCACCACCGCTTCGCTGGTCCGGGTGTCGAGATAATAATTTCCGGAAATACCGTGCTTCGAGGCCGGCGTGCCGGTGATGATCGACATGTTGTTGGGGCAGGTGAAGCTCGGCACCGTGCCGTCGGCGACGACGCTGAAGCCCTGTTTCATGAAGCGGGCAATGTTCGGTATGGAGCCGTCCTTGAGGAACTGCTGCAAATAGGCGGGGTCGCCGCCGTCAATGCATACCACCACGGTCGGGCGCTTCGGCCACGAGTAGCTTGTGCCATTGACTGTGACGGCCGGTCTATCGCTGCCCATGCTAGGCTGCGTCCTTTTTCGGCGTCTTGTCCTTCTTGACCCAGTAATCCGGCGAGGCCTTGGATTTTTGCAGAGCCTCGGCGGTCTCGAAGCCCGGCGCCATCGAGGCCGATGTGCCTACCATGACCTGGTGGTGCTCGATATTGAGCAGCCTGAGCCAGCTTTGCTGCCCCATGGTGAGCGCGATGAAGCAGCCGAGCTCGACCAGTTCGGGCTCGCTGAAGTGCCTGCGAATGCGCTCCCAGAACTTGTCGTCGGTATCGAGCCGCCAGGTGATTGCCTCGGCGTAGGCCAGCGCCGCTTTCTCGCGCTCGCCGTACCGGGTGGATTTCTCGAAGTCCATAAGATCGTCCACCTTGGCTTCGTTGACCTTGCCGGCATCGGCCGCCTGGATCGAGCGCTGGTTGCCGCAGAACTCGCAGGTCACGGAGCGGGAAACGTAGAGGCGGGCGAGCTCCTTGATCGCGTGATCGCACACCCCGGTGTGGAAGATGTCGCGCCAGGAATTGGCGAAGGACCAGAACGCCCCCGGCACGTGGGCGCGCACCGCCGAGCTTTCCGGGCGCGGCGTGCCCATCTTCGCGCAGCGCTCCATCTCGGCGCGCATCTCTGGAGTCATTTTCTCCAGCGGGACGTAACTGATTCTTTGTCTGCCTGCCATGGAGCGCTCCTAGCAGCCTGTCGGACTTGGGATCATCAACGGTCGGTGTGAACGCATGGGTAGTCGCTTTTGGTTATCGCCGAGCCGACAGGCTGTAATGAGGAAACTATTGAACCGGAACCGTCATTCAAGCACCACATCCGGTGCATCCGCCTCACTTTATCAGAACCTGTCCTTCAATTTAGCAGTGTGTCGCCCGCTGGCTCGGCAGATCATGATGGTCGCGCCCCGCGGGACACGGTGCGGGACCCAAAGTCCGACACACTGCTAGGCTGTCGTCGCGGCCGGTGGTGAATTATCGCTCAAATCGCCCGCAGCGCGGCCAGCACCTTGCCGGGCGTGAAGGGAACCGAGCGCAGCCGCACGCCGACCGCGTCGAACACCGCGTTCGAGATCGCGGACGGCACGACCGCGGCGGTGGGCTCGCCCGCGCCCCACGGCGTTTCCGCCGGCCGGTCAATGAGATCGATGACGACGTCGGGAATGTCCGGAAACCGGAGGATGGGGTATCCCACCCAGTCCCGGCTCGTGACCGTGGAACGGTTGAACTGCAGGTCTTCCAGAAGCGCGCGGCTCGTGGTCTGGATGATGCAGCCTTCGATCTGGTTTTTCAGCCCGTCGGGATTGATGATCTGGCCGCAATCGTGCGCGACGTAAAAGCGCGTCACCCTGACCTCGCCGCTCTTGCGGTTGACCTCGACCTCGGCAACGGCCCCGACGTAAGTGCGGACCAGCTCGTACTTCATGTATGAAACGCCACGTCCCGACACGACGTTGCCGGTTTGACGCCGGGAAACCTTGTCGCGCGGCTGCCAGTTGGCGAGGCGGGCGAGCCGCTCCAGTACCTCGATCCCGCGCTGGTCCTTGAGGTGCCGGATGCGAAATTCGAGCGGATCGGCGCCGGATGCCTGGGCGATCTCGTCCACGAACACTTCGTTGCCGAAAGTATTCTGCATGCGGCCCGGCGTGCGGATCCACGACGGCCGGAACGGCGTGTCGGCGAGCCGGTGCGCGACGGTCCTGACGTTCGGGAATCCGTACTGGATCGCGAGCTGCTGCTGGATGCTGCCCGGGTGCGATGCATCTTTGGGCATGCCCGCCAGGTCGGCGGCGATCAGCGTTGCGCGCGAGACCGACTGGCCCTGCGGGATGTACGCGTCCGACGTCCACGCGACGACGTTGCCGCGTTCGTCGAGGCCGGCCGCATAGTCGATCAAGGTGGGCGGGCCTTTCGGGTCCCAGACGTGCTCGTCCTCGCGGCTCCATTGCACCCGGACCGGCTGCCCGGTTTCCCGCGCGAGCAGGGCCGCGTCGGCGGCGGCGTCCTCGTGCCCGTTGCGCCCGTAGCAACCCGAGCCTTCGAGGTAGATGCAACGCACGTTGTCGTGCTTTACGCCGAACATGTCCGCAAGCTGCTTGCGCAGCTCGTGCGTCTGCTGCGACGCCGTCCAGCAGGTGAGATTGCCGTCCTGCCACCGCGCGATGGCGCACGACGGGCCGATCGAGCCGTGCGTGTGGATCGCGAAGTCGAATGTCGCCTTGAGCGTGCGCGGCGCGGTCTTGAGCGCGTCCGCGGCGTTGCCGGTGTTCTGCGTCACGTCGTCGCGCGCCACCGGGGTGGCGCGGACGAATTCCCATAGTTTCGCCTTCTCGGGGAGGCCCTCCCACTTTGCCCAGTCCGTGCGCACCGCGCGCGCGGCGCGAATCGCCGCCCATTCGTCACGGGCGACGACGGCCACGAAGTCATTCTTGCGGACCGTGCTGACATAGCCCGGTATCTTGCGCGCCGCGGCATCGTCCAGCGACGTGAGCCGGCCGCGCATGGTTGGCGGCCGTATCACCCGCGCGTGCAGCATTCCCGGGACGCGGAAATCGTGCATGAACACAAAGGTGCCGGCAACTTTCGCCGGGATGTCGACGCGCGCCACCGGCTTGCCGACGAGCCGGTAGGATTTCGGGTCCTTGACGCGGGCCTTGGCGTCAAGTTTCAGCGAGAAATTCTTGCCGCCCACCAGCCGGGAGTAGGGGACGTTGCGGCCGTCGGTGGGGGAAACGACGGCGCCGTTCTCCGTCGTCAATTGCTCCGCAGGCACGCCCAGCACCTTGGCGGCTTCGCCAATCAGCGCCGCGCGCGCCGTGGCTGCCGCCCGCCGGATTTCCATGCCGCCACGCGAGATCGAGACGCTGCTCGTGGTCGCGCCCTGGTCGGGCGTGAGCAGCGTGTCGCCCTCCACCATCTTGATCCGGCCGAGCGGCACGTCCAGCTCTTCGGCGGCGATCTGCATGAGCGCGGTGCGGACACCGGTGCCCAGTTCCACCTTGCCGGAGTAGACGGTGACGGTGCCGTCGGCGCCGATGGCGAGGAAGCCGTCGACTTCGCCGGCGGAGACGGTCTTGACGGGCGCGGATTGCTGGGCAAGGGCTCCGGGGGCAATCGCGAACGAAACGACCAGGGAGCCGCCGGCCGCGAGAAATTCGCGGCGGTTCAGGGTTGAGTTCAGCATGGCACGGTCCTCCTCAGGCCATCATCTTCGCGGCGCGCTGGACGGCGCGCACGATGCGCAGGTGAACGCCGCAGCGGCACAGGTTGCCGGCCAGCGCCTGCTTGATCTGGACGTCCGTGGGCGACTTATTGGCGTCGAGCAGCGCCTTCGCCTGCATGATCATGCCGTTGATGCAGTAGCCGCACTGCACGGCCTGCTCGTCGATGAAAGCCTGCTGGAGTGGATGCGGTTTGCCAGGAGCGCCAAGCCCTTCGAGCGTGACGATTTCCTTCCCGGCGGCCGCCGCGAGCGGGAACGAGCACGATCGCACTGCCTTGCCCGCGACGAGCACGGTGCAGGCGCCGCACTGGGCGAGGCCGCAGCCGAAATGCGGGCCGGTCAGGCCGAGGTTGTTGCGCAGGGCGTAGAGCAACGGCATCTGCGGGTCGTCGGCTTCAACCTGGAGCTTCTTGCCGTTGACGTTGAGCGTGTGTGCCTGTGCCATGTGTCCTCCACGTCAGGAGATTGCGGATCGTACGGTCGCGTGGGCCGCTTGTCTACCCGCGGTAAGCGCGTCAGGTCCCGGCCGGTCCGGTCAACCGCAGGGCGGGGCGCAGCACCAAGCAGAGCGGTAGCGCCAGCAGCACGCATCCACCAACCACTGCGATGGTTTTCTCGATGCCGATGGCGTCACCCAGCAGCCCGTAGCCCAGCGGCGCAGCGATGCCGCAACACGAGCCGACAGTATAGATCAGCGCGAATGCCCGCGGCAGCCGGTCCTGCTCCACCAGATCGCCGACGGTGCCGTAGATCACCGACGATGTGCCCTGCAGCACGACGCCGACCAGGGGCAGCAGCACGAAGGTGGCGACTGCCGGCAGTGCGAGCGTGAGCAGGATGCCGAGGCCGGTGGCGACCTCGGTGATGATGATGGTGCGGAGAACGCCCAGCCGCTCGGCCAGTACACCGCAGGCGTACTTGCCCGCCATGCCTCCCGTGAGTATCAGCGGCACCGACAGCGCGGCCCAGCCTTCGGGCAGGCCGCGCGCGATGAGCAGGAACGCGATAAAAGTGAGAAAACCGGTCCGCGTCATGCTGTCCACCGCGTCGATGGCGCACAGCGCGGCGAATGCCGGTTTGTGGCGGATGCCCCAGCCCTGAACCCCGGGTTTTTTCGCGTCGGGTTGCGACGCATGTGCCCGGGTGTTCGTTACCGTGAAAAACACCATTGCCGCCGCCGCGATGCCGACGACGCCGAACGCGATCACCGGCGTCTGCCAGGAGATTCCGGCCAGCACGCACAGGCTGGCGATGCCGCCGAAGGCGAACTTGCCGACGTCGCCGAAGAAATTATAGGTGCCGAGCGCGATGCGCCGGCCGTCGCCTGGATAAGCGTGCGTTATGATGGTGGAGGAAAGCGGGTGCTGCACCGCCGAGCCGACGCCCGCGAAGAAGAGCGCGATCAGGATGGCCCAGAACCCGGGCGCGAATCCAAGGGCCAGGAAAGCGATGCCGGCGATCAGCGTGCCGAGCGCGAGCAGGTTGCGCTCGCCGCAGCGCTCCGCGATCAGCCCGGCCGGGATCTGGAACGCCGCCATCGCCACGCGGTGGGCGGAGCGGATCATGCCGACCTGGGCGAGCGACAGGCCGAAGGTCTGCGCCAGCAGCGGCAGCAGCACGTAGGTGACGTCGGAAAAACCGTCGTGCACCGTGTGGGCGGCGCAGCAACTGGCGAGCGTGCGTCTCTGCTTCGTCATGAGCCGGCGAACGATAATGACACTTTGATGATAATTTTGTGACAATGGTAACACCATGATCTACGCCATTTATGGATTCGCCGGCTTGTTCCTGGTGCTGTGCGCGACCATGATGTTCGTGTATTACCGCGACCGGCATTTTGGAATGTTCATCATGGGCGTGACCTACGGCGCCTCCGCGCTGGTCGCGATCTCGATACCGCACTGGTGGCCGCTGGTGATGGGTTTCGCGCTGGTCTGGCTGCTCAGGATGATGGGGCTGGAGCCGGAAGTTAAAAGCGCAGACACGAAGGACACGAAGGACACGAAGGAAACCCAGGGCAACGGTTGAACCGCCAAGGCCGTCGCGCAAAACAGGAATCCGAACCAGGAACGCGGCGGGTATGATATTCGGGGTTTCGTTGACTATTGGAAGTCAGGCGCCAATTCACACGTAGCCACCTAGGCAGAAAGGATGCACATGCGCTCCGCCCTTTTCCTCGTCGCAGGGCTCTTGTTCCTGGCCGGGTCGCTCCTGCTAGGGAAGCTCTTTGCCGCGAACTATCCGGGTGCCATGGTTGTGGCAATCGTCGCCTATGTCGCACTCTGGTTCGTCATCGCCAGTGCGAACCTGTGGGTCGGCGTCGCGAGAGCCGGTTACTCCATCACCGAAGAACTGCCCATATTTCTCCTCATCTTTGGCCTGCCCGCTGCTGTAGCCATCATTCTCAAATGGAAGGTCCTTTGAGTCTGCGGACCAAGCAATTGGTTTTCTTGTTTACCTTTGTGTCCTTGGTGTCCTTCGTGTCTCAGCTTTTCTCGGACGAGCCGTAACCGCCCCCTCCCGGCGTCTCGATGATGAACACGTCACCCGCGTTCATCTCGATCTTGTCGGCTCCGCCTAACTGCACCACAGTGCCGTCCGCGCGCCGGACCGAGTTGCGACCCACCGCGCCCGGCTTGCCGCCCGCCATGCCGTAGGGCTGGATACGGCGGTGGCCGGAGAGGATCGCGGCGGTCATCGGCTCCAGAAAGCGGACGCGGCGCACCGCGCCGTCGCCGCCGTGCCACCGTCCCGCGCCGCCGCTGCCGCGGCGGATCGCGAACTCCTCGATCAGCACCGGATGCCGCCATTCCAGCACCTCCGGATCGGTCAGCCGCGTGTTGGTCATATGGGTATGCACGCAGTCGGCGCCGTGGAAGCCGTCGCCGGCCCCTGAGCCGCCGCAGATCGTCTCGTAGTACTGGTGGTGGTCGTTGCCGAAGGTGAAGTTGTTCATGGTGCCCTGCGACGCGCCCATCGCGCCGAGCGCGCCATAGAGCGCGTCGGTCACGCACTGCGAGGTCTCGACGTTGCCGGCCACGACCGCCCCCGGGTAGCGGGGATGCAGCATGCAGCCCTCGGGTATGACGACCTGGAGCGGCTTCATGCAGCCGCCGTTCAACGGGATATCGTCGTTGACGAGGGTGCGGAACACGTAGAGCACGGCCGACAGGGTGACCGCCGCCGGCGCGTTGAAATTACTGTCGAGCTGGCTGGAGGTGCCACTGAAGTCGATCATTGCGCTGCGGCCGGCGCGGTCGATGGCGATCCTCACGCGGATCAATGCGCCGCTGTCCATCTCGTAGGTGAACTCCCCGTCCTTCAAGACGTCGATCACGCGCCGCACCGACTCCTCGGCGTTGTCCTGGACGTGGCGCATGTAGGCGAAGACCGTCTCCAGGCCGAAGTGCTCGATCGACCGCTCCAGCTCGACCACGCCTTTCTGGTTGGCGGCGACCATGGCGCGCAGGTCCGCGATGTTCTGGTCGGGATTGCGCGCCGGGTAGCGCGCGCCGGCGAGCAGGGCGCGCGTCTCGCGCTCGCGCAGGTTGCCGCCCGCAACGAGATGGAAGTTGTCGATCAGCACGCCTTCCTCGTCGAGGTGGCGGCTGTCGGGCGGCATCGAGCCGGGTGTTATCCCGCCGATATCGGCGTGGTGCCCGCGGCAGGCCACATAAAACAGTATTCGGGGTTCCGGGTTATCAAGTGCAAATCGTGCCGTGGTAACGCCGGCCGGTCCTCCAGGCGCGATTCCTTCCGCCGATCCTGCGGTCGGCCGGCGTTCGAAAACCGGCGTGATTACCGTGATGTCGGGGAGGTGGGTGCCGCCGTGGTACGGGTTGTTGAGCATGTAGGCATCGCCGGGGCGCATCGTGCCGGCGTTCTCGGTGGCGATGACGCGCACGCTCTCGCCCATGGCGCCCAGGTGCACCGGCAGGTGCGGCGCGTTGGCGATGAGGCTGCCCGCGGTGTCAAAGAGCGCGCAGGAAAAATCGAGCCGCTCCTTGATATTGACCGAGTGGGCGGTATTGGCGAGCGTCACACCCATCTGCTCGGCGATGGCCATGAACAGGTTATTGAAGATCTCCAGCATGACCGGGTCCACTCGCGTGCCGATGGCTACTCGCTGCGGCCGGGGCTCGCTGCGTGTCAGTACCAGGTGATTCAACCCGGTGACCTGCGCCCGCCACTGCGGCTCGACGACGGTGGTGGCGTTGGCTTCCGCGATGATGGCCGGCCCTGCGATGACGTCGTCGGGACGCAGCTCGTCGCGGCGGTACACCGGCGCTTCGTGTGATTTGCCGCCGCTGAACAGGCGCACCTTGCGCGCGGCCTGGATCGGGCCGCGGCGCGGCGGGAGGTCGGCGAAGGTCTCGCGCAGCGGGTCACCACCGCCGCTGACCTCGACCGAGACCGCCTCGACCACCAGCGCGCGGCTGGGCATGAGGAAGCTGAAGCGGCTGCGGTATCCCGACTCGAACTGCTTCAGCATGTCGTCCGGCGTGCCGAAGTCCACGATGACGGCGGTATCGGTGCCTTCATAGCGCAGGTGCGCGGATTGAGCGACCTGGATGGATTGAGGTGGCACGCCCTGTCCGGCCACTTCCGCGCGAGCGGTTTCGGTGAGTCCTGCCAGCGCCTGCTCGAGCTGCGGCATCAAGTCGGGCGCGAGACGCGCTTCGATCGCCTGCTCGCGCAGCGCGCTGGTATCGGCGAGTCCCATGCCGTAGGCGGACAGCACCCCGGCGTAGGGGTGAATGAAGACGCGCGGGATGGCCAGCGCGTCCGCCACCAGGCACGCGTGCTGCCCGGCCGCGCCGCCGAAGCAGCACAGGGTATAGCCGGTGACGTCGTGCCCGCGCTCGACCGAGATCTTCTTGATGGCGTTGGCCATGTTGTCCACTGCGACCCGCACGAAGCCCTCCGCGATCTCTTCCGGCGAGCGCCGCTCGCCGGTGGCCGCGCGGATGTCATCCGCCATGGCAATAAATTTTTCCCGCACGACTGCGGCGTCCAGAGCGGCGTCGCCCGCTGTGCCAAAGACGTGCGGGAAAAATTCGGGTTGCACTTTGCCGAGCATGACGTTGGCGTCGGTGACCGCCAGCGGGCCACCTTGGCGGTAGCACGCCGGGCCCGGCTGCGCGCCGGCGGAGTCCGGGCCGACGCGGTAGCGCGCGCCGTCGAAGCGGAGGATGGAGCCGCCGCCCGCGGCGACCGTGTGCAGGCTCATCATCGGCGCGCGCAAACGCACGCCCGCCACCTGGTTGTCGAAGGTACGCTCG
>Ga0184637_10002918_pt1 | contig 10850 bp, 8 predicted proteins | sample PLM3_127_b2_FD_133143 | JGI IMG/M metagenome (GOLD analysis project Ga0184637, IMG submission 133143) | Groundwater sediment microbial communities from an aquifer in East River, Colorado, USA - PLM3_127_b2 | ecosystem: Environmental > Terrestrial > Soil > Riparian zone | place: USA: East River... | reverse complement strand
TGACGGTGAGCCGGATCATCGAATGGTAGTCGCCGGCGCGCTCGTGCTTGACCTCCGCCATCTCGATGCCGCGCTCGCGGGCGATCACCGGGGCGTTCACCATGTTGACCGAGTCGGTGACGGGCTCGAGCAGCCCCTTCAGCACCGCCACTGTGATCGGCGCCACCTCGAGCTCCGCGGCCGCGCCGCAGTATTCGATCTCGATCTGGTCGATCGAGCCCTTGCACAGCTGGCCCTGGAAGCGGCCGAGCTTCTCGCCGAGCACCAGATAGGGCCGGATCCGCGCTGCCAGCTCCTTCGAGATCGACGGCACGTTGACCGCGTTGTTGATCACGCCGCCGATCAGGTAGTCGCGCACCTGCTCAGCCACCGCGATCGACACGTTCACCTGAGCCTGCTCGGTCGACGCGCCAAGATGGGGCGTGCAGATCACGCGCGGGTGAGCCACCAGCGGGTGGGCGGCCGGCGGCGGCTCCTGCTCGAACACGTCGAGCGCGGCGCCACCGACGATGCCGGCGTCGAGCGCCTCGAGCAGCGCGGCCTCGTCGACGATCCCGCCGCGCGCGGCGTTCACCAGCAGCACGCCGCGCTTCACCTTCGCGAACGCCGCCCGACCCAACAGGCCCGCGGTGTCCGGGGTGCGCGGCACGTGCACGCTGAGCGCGTCGGCGCGAGCCAGTAACGCATCGAGATCGAGCAGCTCCACGTCGAGCTTGGCGGCCGCGTCCCCCGACAGGAAAGGGTCGTAGGCCACCACCTTCATGCCGAGGCCGCGCGCCCGCTGCGCAACGATCCGGCCGATGTTGCCGAGCCCGATCACACCGAGCGTGCGGTTGTAGAGCTCCGTACCGACGAAGCTCTTCTTGTCCCACTTGCCCGCCTTCATCGACGCGGTGGCTTGCGGGATGTGACGCGCCAGCGCGACGAGCAGCGCAATCGCGTGCTCCGCGGTGGTGATCGTGTTGCCGCCGGGCGTGTTCATCACCACGATGCCGCGCGCGGTCGCCGCGCCGACGTCGACGTTGTCGACGCCGATGCCGGCTCGCCCCACCACCGCGAGCTGCTTCGCGGCCGCGATCACCTCGGCAGTGACCTGGGTGGCGCTGCGGATGATCAGCGCGTCGGCGTCAGCGATCACCTGGAGCAGCGCCGCGGGCTCGAGCCCGGGCGCATCGACCACCTGGATGCCCGGCGCGCTCTCCAGGATCTCGAAGCCCTGGGGCGCAAGGGAATCCGTCACGAGGACCTTGGGCACGGCGTACTCCTCCCGCCCGCTAGTCGCGGAGAAGCTCGGTCGCGGTGCGCGCGCCCTCGCCCAGCTTGTGGACGTAGCCCAGCGCGGCGAGCGCGATCTCGACCGCCGCGATGCACGCGATCGTGTCGAAGCGATCGAAGTACCCCAGGTGCGCGATCCGGAAGATCTTGCCCTTGAGCTTCCCCTGACCGTCCGCCAGCGTGTAGCCGAGCTTGTCGCGCAGATACTTCCGCAGCGCGGCCCCGTCGACGCCGTCGGGAACGAACACCGCCGTGCATGCGGGGCTCGGCGCGTCGGGTGCCAGGAGCTCCAGGCCGATCGCGCGCATCGCCTCGCGCGTGGCGAAGGCGAGCTTCTCCGTCCGGGCCCACGTCGCCTCGAGGCCCTCCTCGTCGAGGATGATCTTCAGCGCCTCGGCCAGGCCCACCAAGAGGCCCACCGCAGGCGTCCACGACGTCTGGTCGGTCGGCAGCGCCTCGAGCTCCTTGTCGAGCGAGAAGTAGTAGTGGGGCGCTCGCGCGCTCAGCATGAAGCGCTGCGCGCGGTCGGAGAGCGCGAGGAACGCGAGCCCCGGCGGCATCATGAAGGCCTTCTGCGAGCCGGAGATCACCACGTCGAGCCCCCAGGCGTCCATCGGCAGGTCGTAGACGCCGATCGCGGTGATCGCATCGACCACGATCAGGCGATCGCCGGAGCGCCGCACGATCTGCGCGATCTCCTGCACCGGGTGGCGCACCGCCGTGCTCGTCTCCGAGGCTTGCAGGTACACCGCCTTGATCTCGGGGTTCGCATCGAGCGCGGCAGCGACCGCGCCCGGATCGACGGCCTGTCCCCAGGTGACGTCGATGCAGGTGGTTCGCACGCCATAGGCCTCGCAGATCTCCTGCCAGCGCTCGCCGAACTTCCCACCGCGCACGACGAGCGCGTGGTCCCCGGGCGAGAGCAGGTTCGAGACCGCCGCATCCATCGCGCCAGTGCCCGACGCCGCGAACATGAGCACCGGGCTCTCGGTCTGGAACAGGCGCTGCAACCCTTGCCTGCACTGCGAGAAAACAGGCAGGAAGTCCGGCGCGCGGTGATTGATGACCGGCTGGGCCATCGCGAGGAGAACGCGCTCGGGAACCGGCACCGGCCCCGGAGTGAAGAGGCGTCGCTTCAACATGGATCCGGTAGAGCTCCCGTCGCTGGCGGAGGATTGGGAGGGGTTCGTCGAAGGCCGGCGTGCGCCGCAGCTGCGACGCAACGCGCGCTCAGCGGAAAAAAGCACGCAAAGTCGCGAGTTTGACGGAGGGCCTCGGGGGTGTCAACGAAGCTCGTGCGAGGTTAGCTTGCACGCGCGATGGACGAGCTGCCTGATCCTCTTCGCGTCGAGCCGCGTGGGCCGCTCGACGCACGGGTGCGCGTGCCCGGATCGAAGAGCGTGACCAATCGGGCGCTGCTGGTGGCTGCGCTCGCCGACGGAACGAGCGCTCTCTCCGGCGGGCTCGCGAGCGACGATACGCGGGTGATGGTCGCGTCGCTGGTTGCGCTGGGCTGCGCGGTCGACGCCGATCGTGAGCCCTGGCGGGTGATCGGCAGCGGGGCGCGGCTGCACGCGCCCGCGGCTCCCCTCTTCACTGGAAACTCCGGCACCACGGCGCGGTTCCTGACCGCCGCCGCGTGCCTGGCTGACGGCCCGGTCACGATCGACGGCAGCGCGCGGATGCGCGAGCGCCCGATCGACGACCTGACCCGAGCGCTCGAGAAGCTCGGGGCCGCGTGTCGGGTGGAGGGCGCCGGCGGCTGTCCGCCGGTGCGCGTCGCGGGTGGCGGGTTGCGCGGCGGCGAAGCCACGATCGACGCGCGGCGCTCGAGCCAGTACGTCTCTGCCGTGCTGCTGGCGGCGCCCTACGCAGCGCGCGACGTCACGCTGCGCTTCGAAGCGGGCGAGCTGGTGTCGCGCCCCTACGTCGATCTCACGCTCGACGTGATGCGCGCGTTCGGCGCGCGCGCCGATTGGACCACCGAAGGCGCGCTGCACGTGACCGCCGGCATCCCGTACCGCGCGCGCTCGTTTGCGATCGAGGCCGACGCCTCGTCGGCCGCCTATCCCTTCTGCGCCGCGGCGATCGCCGGCGGTCGGGTCCGGGTGCAGGGGCTCGATCCCGGCACGCGTCAGCCCGATGTCGGAATCCTGGGCCTGCTGGAGCAGATGGGCTGCCGCGTGGCGAAGGGATCCGACTGGGCCGAGGTGCGCGGTCCACAGGATCGGCTCCGCGGCATCGACGTCGACATGAACGCGCTGCCGGACGCCGTGCTCGCGCTGGCCGTGGTCGCGCTCTTCGCCGAAGGGCGGACCCGGATCCGGAACGTCGGAAACCTGCGGATCAAGGAGACCGACCGCCTCGCGACGCTCGAGGCCGAGCTGCGAAAGCTCGGCGCCGGCGCCCGAGCCGACGCGGACTCACTCACGATCGAGCCCGCCCCTCTGCGGCCGGCCGCGATCGACACCTACGGCGACCACCGCATGGCGATGGCCTTCGCGCTGGCCGGGCTCCGCCAGCCCGGGGTCCTGATCCGCGACCCGGGCTGCGTGTCCAAGACGTGGCCCGACTACTTCGACATGCTCGGGAGCCTCTGACAAGAGGGGCTTGATCCGGCGCTCGGGCGGGTCGATCAGGACTCCGTGGCCGGTGAGAGCGCGACAACCCCCTCTTCCAGCGCGGCGTGCCCCGCCGTTGAGGCGGTGGGCCTGACGCGCCGCTTCGGCGCCCGCGTCGCAGTGGACGGGCTCGACCTGACGATCCCGCGCAACGCCGCGTTCGGGCTGCTGGGCGCCAACGGGGCCGGCAAGACTACCTTCCTCCGGCTGGTGACCGGACTCCTGCTCCCGAGCCGCGGCACCGTGCGGGTGAACGGCCGGTGTCCGGTGCGCGAGGCCCGCGCGGTGCAGCGCGGGCTCGGCTTCGCGATGGAGACCGGACGGCTGTATCCCGAGCTGCGGGTAGCGGGCTTCCTGCGCTTCGCGGGGAGCGCGCGCGGCCTGTCGGGCAAAGCGCTCGCGGATGCGATCGAGCGGGTGGTCGACGCCTTCTCGCTGGGCAGCGTGACCCAACGCCTGGTCGGTCATCTGTCGAAGGGCACTCAACAACGGATCGCGCTCGCCCAGGCGCTGCTACACGACCCGCCGCTGGTGATCGTCGACGAGCCCACCGGCAGCCTCGACCCGCTGCAGCGCCGTGAAGTCTGGTCGGCGCTGGCCGGCCTCGTAGGCCGACGCACGCTCTTGATCTGCACCCACGACCTCGAGGAGGCACGCGCGCTGTGCGCGCGGGTAGCGGTGCTCCGCGCGGGCCAGCTGGTCGCGGAGGGCGCGACCGATGCGGTGCTCGGAGGCGCCGACACGCTCTCGCTGTTCCGGCCGGCGCCCGGGGCGGCGCCGGAGCCCCGCGCGTGACCCCGCTGCTGGCGCTCTGCCGCAAGGAGATCGCGAGCCTGTTCGGCTCGACCGCCGTCTATCTGACGCTCACCGGTGTCGCGCTCGTGTCGGCACTGATCTTCTTCGATCACCTGCGCCTCTACAACCAGATGCTCTTCGTCTACGCGAGCTCCACGATGGGCGGCTTCGAGACCGACACCATCCCCGACTACGTGAACTTGTGGGACTCGGTGTTCTTCCCGGTGATGGAGACGCTCGGGCTGACCCTGTGCGGCGCGGTGCCGCTGACGACGATGCGCGTGTTCGCGGAAGAAAGGTCGCGCGGCACCGACGAGCTGCTGCTCACCACGGCGCTCGCGCCGGGCCAGATCGTGCTCGCGAAATTCGCCATCACGTTCGCGTTCGTCGCGCTGATGATGGTGGCGAGCTTCGTCTATCCGGCCGCCGCGATCGAGCGCGGCGGACTCGGCGCCCAGCATCTGGCCGCCGTCTTCGTGGGTCTCTTGTTGCACGGAGTGGGCGTCGCCTCGATCGGGCTGGCCTGCTCGGCCTTCACGTCGAGCCAGCTCACCGCGGCCGTCTCCGCGTGGGCCGTCGCGTTCGTGCTGTGGGACTTCGCCTGGATCACGCCGTTCGCCAGCGAGCCGGTCGCGGGGATGCTCGACGCGATCGCGCTGCGTCCCCGCTACGGTCACATGGCCGAAGGCTTCGTCGTGATCGCCGACGTCGCGTATTACTTCGGGCTCGCGATCGTCGGAATGGCGATCGCGCGGCTCTCCTTCGACCTGCGGCGCATCGGCACGTGACGGGGCAGCTCGCGCTCGCCGGCTGCATCGCGCTCGTGTTCGGGCTCGGGGCCTACCGCGCGACCGATCACTTCGGAGCCTTCAGCGCGATCAACGTCTGGCTGGGCGCCGGCGCGCTCGCGGTCGCGCTGGCGTACGGCGCGGTGCGGCGGATCCGCTGGGGCAGCCCCGACTCGCGCCGGCTGCTGCTCCGCGGCGGCGGGATCACAGCACTCGCGTTGACCGTGGCCGTCGGGCTCGAGCGCGCCGCCGACCGCGCCGATCTCCGCTTCGACTGGACGTTCGAGGAGCGCTTCGAACCCGCGCTCGCCACCCGCAGAGCCCTCGCGGAGCTGTGCGGCCCGGTCGAGATCCTGCTGTTCTACGACCCGCGCGACCCGCGCATCCGGCGCACGCGACTCCTCGTCGAAACCCTCGCGGGCTACGGCGACGTCTCGCTGCGGGAGCTCGAGCTGGGCGCGGCGCCCGAGGAGGTGGACCGTTTCGGCGTCGGGAGCTCGAACAGCCTGGTGATCCGGCTGCGCGACGCCGCGGGGTCGGGCGATCGCTATCGCCTGGCCGAGCGCCCCAGCGAGGGCGCGATCTACGAGGCCCTGTACGGCCTGTGCGCGGCGCGCGGCGGCGAGATCCTGGCGCTGCGCGGCGAGGGCGAAGGCGACCTCGAGCGCGGCGATGATGTCGGCTATGCCGGCCTGGCGGCCGCGCTCGCGACCGAGGGCTATGCGGTGCGCAGTCAGGTCACGACCTCACTCGAAGCGGTGCCGGAGGACGTCGACGCCGTGCTCGTGATCGCGCCCCGGCGGCATCTGCATCGGTCGGGCCTCGCCGCACTCGAGCGCTTCCTCGGGCGCGGGGGTCGGCTGATCGCTCTGCTCGAGCCGGGCAGTGACTCCGGGCTCGAGGCGGTCCTCGCACGCTGGGGGATCGAGGGCAGCCCGTCGCTGTTGCACGACCCCGTCGACGGAGCGCAGGGCCCCGAGCGCGACGGCGCCGCGATCGTCGCCTACCACTACGACCGGCATCCGATCGCGGCGCAGCTCGACCGCAATCGGATGACCTACTTCTCCGGCGCGCGCGCGTTCTCGCTGCGCAAGCCCGAGGCGCTGGACGAGCTGTCTGGCGTCGTGCTGTCGAGCCCGGAAGCGTGGCTCTCTGCCGATCCGGTGCGGCTCGGCAGGCGCGGTGGAGCCGCCCCGAACCCGGGCGTACGGCGTGACTACTTTGCCATCGCCGTCGCGGGCCGTTATGTCCGTGACGGGCGCGAGACGCGCATCTTCGCGGTCGGCGACGCCGACTTCGCGTCGAACCGGCACCTGCGCACGCTCTACAACCTCGACCTCGTGATGAACGGCGTACACTGGGCGCTCGCGCGCGAGCCCGAGATCACGCTGCGGCCGAAGATCCGCGATACGGTGCAGTTCCCGTTGCCGGTGACCGACTCGCTGCGCAGCCTCTACGGAGTAGGCCTGCTGCTGCCCGAGCTGCTGCTGATCGCAGGCGGCGCAGTCTGGATCCGGCGCCGCGCCGCCTGAGCGGTACCCGCGGATCAGGCGCGGGGTGGCTCTGGCTCGTGCCGCTGTGCGACGGGGGCTATCGGCTCGCGTGGATCAACACGCGCGGGCCGTTCCGCTCCTCCCTCCGCTCGGACACCTCGACGTCCGCGAAGCCACAGTCGTGCACGAGCTCGATCAGATCCGCCTCGCGCAACCACTTTGCGTGGTCGATCGTTCCCCGCCCTGCTTCCCGCGTTCCTGCGACGCCTGTCGAGCGATGAGTACGTGGCTCCGCCCTTCTCCAGGCGCGACCGGCGCGCGCGGGCTCACACGCGCGAACGCGGCCTCGCGAACGCCGCGCGCGTGGCGCTGGGTCCTGGCACGTACTGGGCGAGCCGGCGCGGCACGGCTGCGGGACTGCGCGCGCTCAACGCCGCCACCGGACGCACCTGGTATCACGTCCCGGCCGAGGCCGAGCTCGATGGCGACGCGGCCGACGCATGTCTGGGTGGAGACGAGGTGGTGATCGACGTCCAGACCCACTTCGTCGCCGACCGGCCGGAGTGCGCGCGCTGGAATCGGAGCCTGCGCGCGCTCTACGCCGACGTCGCTCCGCACTGGTGGCGCGGGCTCGACGACGTGACCGCGTACGACATGACCACGTACCTGCGCTGCGTGTTCGGGAGCGAAGTCGAACGAGCTAGCTGCGTTCCCCGTTCGGTTTCGTCGCCAGCGCGATGCCCTTCGCGCCAGCCTGTTGGGCGACGTCGAGGATGTTCACCGCCTGCCCGAGCAGGACGGCCTTGTCGCCGCGCAGGATCACGATCTTCTCGCGCGAGCTCTGCAGCGCCGTCGACAGCGCCTGGTAGAGATCTTCGTTGCGGACCGAAACGTCGTTCACGGCGATCGCTCCATCCGGCGTCACCTCGACCATCACGCCCTTCGGCGTGTTGTCGCTGACCTCCGCACCGGGCAGGTCGATGTTCTTGCCCTGATTGGCCACGACCGAGGTCGTGACCATGAAGATCACCAGCAGCACCAGGAAGACGTCGGTCAGCGGGGTGATGTTGATCTCGGCAACGACCCCGTCATCCGGGTTCTCGGCGTCATCGGGCCGGAACGAAGCCACTCGCCACCTCCGCACCCGACGGGGCGCTGACCTCATGGGACGCCGACGACTCGAGGAACAAGAGCGCCTGCACGAAGCGCTCGCACGAGCGCGCGTAGGCGGCCGCGATCGCGCCGACCCGCGTCTGGAGATAGTTGAAGAACAGCAGCGCGATGATCGCGACGGCGAGGCCCGCCGCGGTGGCGATCAGCGCCTCGGAGATGCCCGCCGCCACCACCTCGAAGCCGCCGGCTCCGTGCTCGGCCATGTCGCTGAACGCGCGAATGATGCCCACCACGGTGCCGAACAGGCCGACGTAGGGCGCGAGTGAGCCGATCGTGCCGATCATCCACAAGCCGCGCTTCAGCTCGTAGGCGGCTTCCTGGCGCGAGGTCGAGAGCACCCGCTCGAGATCTTCGAGCGGCACGTTCCGCCAGCGCATCGCCTCGAGGAAGATCTTCGCGATCGGCTGCTGCGATCGCTCGCACTGCTTCCGCGCTCCGTCGAGATCGCGGCGGACGAGCGCTTCGATCGTGGACTTCGTGAGCGCGCGCGTCGCGTCGTGCAGACCGCGGAAGCGCCAGATCCGCTCGAAGAAGATTCCGAGCGCGAGAACCGAGCCCAGCAGGAGTGGATAGGTGGTGATCCAACCCTGTTGGAACAGCTCGAGCATGTCTCCAGAGTTCAACGGACTCTCCTCCGTACGACCGGGGCGGGCTTCGGAGCCTTCCGCCGCCTTCGGACTTTTCCTTTTCGTGCCAGCTATTTACCGCAACGTCTGCCGCGAGGCTATCGCCCCGACGCCGGTTTGACACCCCGTGGACCCTCTCGTAGATTCGCCTCGGCACGGGCGCTCGACCAGATCCTTCGTCGCGCCGCGTCGTCCACCTGAGCCGAGGCGAGTGATCTCGTGACCTCTGCGCCCAAGGATGGCACCCATAGAGGTCACTTCACGTTCATGGACCCGGCGCCGATGAGTTCTTGTCGCCCCGAGCGCTTCGTTTCCCCCGAACGCGCGGAGTGGCGGTCGTCGCCCCCCTTGCCAGCACGAGTTGCGCGCAAACGATGAGCCAGCACACCCTGATCCTCGGCCGACGAAGCCGATCCAAGCGCAAGCGCGACCCGCTGGAGTACGCGATCGCCCGGCCGATCACCGCGGCGTTCGCATACCCGGGCTACGCGGAGCCCGACGATGCCGGGAGCGCCCGCACCTTCCTCACCGGATCGCTCTTGCTGCACGCGCTGGGATTCGGAGTGCTGCTGCTGCTCGCCAGCCTCGCGCCGGTGATCGAGGATCGGATCATCGCGGTCCAGATCCTCAAAGAGGTGCCGCCCCCGCCGAAGACACCCGCACCCGCTCCCAAGGCGCTCGCACAGCGGCGGAACCTCCCGTTCGCGCCGGCCGTGCAGGCCGTGATGCCGCAGATCGTGAACCCCCGGATCATCGCCGAGGCCGCACCCGCGGTGGCTGCGGAGGCGCTGCATATGGATGCGGTCAGCACCTCGACCGCGCCGACCGAGATCAAGGCCAGCACCACCGTCGTCGAGCGCGTGTCGGTCGTGAACTCGGCGGTTCGCGCGCGCGTCTCGGCGGTGGATGTCGGCCAGGCGGCAGGCCCGGTGGTGCGCGGCCCCACGCGCGTGCAGAGCCCCGTCGGCCCGTCGGTGGGGCCGCGGCGGGTCGAGGCCGCCGCTGCGGGCACCACGATGGGTACGGCGCCGCTCCAGATCGGCAGCGGCAACGGCAGCTCGGTGCGCGACGGCGTGCTCTCCGATCGCGACGTGATCGGCTCGCCCGAAGGCGCGCTCGTGGTTTCCGTCGACACGACGATCGGAGACGGCCTGTTCGGCGGGAACGTGCCGGGCGGCACGGGCACCGCCGTCGCGTCGAAGTCGTCCTGCATGGAGCGACCCGCGGTGCAGTCGTATCTCGTCGACGTGCGAAATCGCACGATGGAGCGGTGGGTGCTGCCGCCCGGTGTCGACGCCGGGCGCAGAGTGACGCTGCGCTTCCACCTCGACGTCGCCGGATCCGCGTCCAAGGTGGCGATCGTAACGGCCGAGGACAACGCGCTCGGCGCCAGCGCCGTCGATGCGCTGCGCGCCGCCGCCCCGTTCCCGACCATGCCCGAAGAGGTGCGCTGCCTTGCCCGCGTGCCGATCGTCGGGACGTTCAGCAACCCCGTTGGCGGCTAGAGCCAAGCGACGCGCGCTGATCGGCGTCGCAGGGTGCGTGTTCGCCCTGCTCTCGTCCGGCGCAGCGCACGCGCAGCGGCGCTGCTCGCCGGTCGAGCTGTTCTACGATGAGAACGAGCAGATCGCCGAGAGCCGCAAGGACACCAATCAGGACTGCCGCTTCGACGAGTTCGTCTTCTACATCGGCGGGGTGGCCGAGCGCGCCGAGCGCGATTCCGACCACGACGGGCGCACCGACGTGTGGCTCTTCTTCGAGTCGGACGGGAAGACGCCCGCCCGCCAGGACCAGGACACCAACGGCGATGGGCAGAAGGACCGCTGGGTGACGCACCGCGACGGAAAGCCGAGCGTTCAGCTCGACGACAAGAACGCGGACGGAAAGGCCGACACCACGCTGCACTACGCCGGCGACGCCCCAGCGAAGCTGGAGGAGGACACGAACTTCGACGGTGAGCCCGACCGCTGGACCACCTACCGCGAGGGCCACGTCGAGACCGTCGAGATCGACAGCGATCGCGACGGCAACGTCGACACGCGCGCGCGCTTCCGGCCCGAGGGCGGAAAGGTCTCCGAG
>Ga0184637_10002916_pt1 | contig 10855 bp, 12 predicted proteins | sample PLM3_127_b2_FD_133143 | JGI IMG/M metagenome (GOLD analysis project Ga0184637, IMG submission 133143) | Groundwater sediment microbial communities from an aquifer in East River, Colorado, USA - PLM3_127_b2 | ecosystem: Environmental > Terrestrial > Soil > Riparian zone | place: USA: East River... | reverse complement strand
GCCGCCCACTTCGGAATAACCGGCGGCGTAGCAGATCGCCCCGCCCGCGCCCTTCGCATCCAACTGGCGCAGGATCTCGATGGTGGCTTCGCGCGGCACGGCGATGAAGGTCGCGTCGGGCGCTTCCGGCAGCGCCGCAATCGACGGATAGCATTTGCGGCCGCCGAGCTCGGCGTATTTCGGGTTCACCACCCAGATCTCGCCGGTGAAGCCGGTGTCGTCGCAGCGCCGGATCGAATCCTCCATGGCGCCACCGCCGACGATGCAGACGTGGCGCGGCCGCAGCAGGCGGCGCAAATTGCGCTGACGCTTGGTCAAATCGATCTGCATTTACTGATCCTTAGCCCCGCACCGGTAGTCTTGAGGCTGGGTGTTAGCAGACCGGAATTTCCCTGGGAAGGTCTGCGCGCGACCGGACTGCGCCCCGCGGCGACCGCGCCAATTTCGGCGCTGGTCCGAAAAGTGGGTGAGTTTGGTCACACAATGTCTTGAAATCGCGGATTTATACCTTCGGCCATCTGGCATCCCGCGAATTCGAGGCGTAGTTTGAAAAGTCTAGCAAATACGCCGAGTCGCGAGCTTTTTGGGGGGACCGGCGTCGAGGATCATGGCGTGAGGGCGTTGGCTTCCTTTTCCGGCGTTGGAGTGCGCACAGGCCTGCTGGGCGGCGCGTTGGCCGCGGCAGGGCTGTCGGTGGCCGCCTATTTCGCCGCCGGCTCCGCCATCGAGCAGGTCGCCGCCCAGGACGTCGTCTATTTCCGCATCGGCGCCGGCACGCCCGGTTCCGCCTATTACGGCATGGCGGGCCAGATCGCCGGCATCATCAGCAACCCGCCCGGCTCCCGCGACTGCGACGGCGAAGGCGCTTGCGGCGTCGAGGGCCTGCTGGGCCTGGCCCAGACCACGGCCAATCCGATCGACAGCCTGGAATCGCTGCGCAGCCAGTCGCTGGAGGCCGCTTTGGTGTCGGCTGACATCGCCGACGCGGCCTTGCACGGCACCGGCCCGTTCAAGGAAGGCGGCGCCATGGAGGATTTGCGCGCCATCGCCAATATCGGCGAACTGGTGCTGCAGATCGTGGTGCCGGCGGAGTCCAAGGCGACGGACGTCAAAGGCCTGACCGGCAAGAAGATCGCCATCGGCGTCAAGGATTCGGACAGCGCGATCACCGCGCGTTTCCTGCTGCGGGCCGCCGGCCTCAGCGATAAGAAAGCCAAGCTGGTCACCGGTGGCCTGGAGACCGTGGCGCAGGACCTGGCGACCGGCAAGGTCGACGCCCTGGCGGTGGTCGAGCAACTGCCCAGCGCCGACGTGGCTGGGCTGGTGTCGACCGGCAAATACCGGCTGCTGCCGGCCGAGATCGTCGCTGACAACAAGGGTGGATATGTCTTCGCCACGGAGATTCCGGCGAACCAGGACGCCGGCTCACCGCTCACGACGACCATCGCCGTTCCCACCGTCCTGGTGGCGCGCGCGAACCTGCCGGGACAGATCGCCGGCGGCCTGATGCGCGCGCTGTGGCACAGCGCGGTTCCGGCGAACGCGGGCGCGCCTGCCGGCGGCATCAAGCCGGACATGTCGCGCGCCAGCGTGCCCTGGCACCCCAGTGCCGCCGAAGCCTTCCAGGAACTGTCGAAGACCGCGCCGGCGACGCCACCTGCCGAGGCTCCGACCAATTAGAGCCGGTCTTTAGGCCGGCTTCACGCAGGCAATCCGGATCACAAACTCGCCGTCCGCTTCGGTTGATTCCAGCAGGCGATGCCCCGTGGTCTCGCAGAAATGACGGAAGTCGGCCGGCGCGCCGGGATCGGTCGCCTGAACCTCCAGCACGGCGCCGTCGGGCAGGTCCTTCATCAGCTTGCGCGCCTTCAGGACCGGGAGAGGGCATTTCATGCCGCGGGCGTCGAAAATCTGGGTCGGCGGGCTCATGCGACGCTCGCCTGTTTGCTTGGCGTCTGGTGGAACAGGATTTCCACCAGGCCGGCGGAGATGATGATCAGCCCACCGACCAGCTCGCGCCAGCCGAGCGGATAGTCCGTCCACAGTGCGGCCGTCGCCACGCCGACCACGACCTCGACCATGAACAGCATGCTGGCGCGGGTCGGCGACAGGCGCGCAGCACCCCAGAAGCTGAGCAGCAGGCTGGGCAGCACCCATATTCCGGCGACCACCACGATCCAGAAGATTGCCGGCGTCCAGTTCACCGCCGACCAATCCGCCTGGGGCGGGAAGATGCCGAGGATCAGGACCAGCGCGCCGAACAGCAAGGCCGCGACATATTGCGAGAACGCTTTTTCCACCATGCCCAGGTCGGGAGTCATGCGCATGCAGACCAGACCGACCGCCCAACAGAAGCCGGCGATCAGGCCGCCCCACTCGGCCGCCGAACGCGGCAGCGGAAATCCCTGGCCGTCGTAATTCAGGATCCACATGCCGCAGATGCCAAGGATGAGGGCGGCGGCGCGGCCGCGGCTGAACCGGGTGCCGAGGATCATGCGCTCCAGCAGCACGCTCCACACCGGATTGACATAGAACAGCAGCACGATGCGGGCGATGTCGCCGTAGACCACGCTGACCGCATAGAGGTAGTTGCAGATGCCAGTCGAAAGGCCGAGCCAGAACAGCGGCCAGCCGCCGGACATCAAGCTCGTCGTTCCCTTGCGCAGCACCAGCGGCAAGGTCAGCACGACCGGCACGCCATAGATCAGCCAAGCCGACCAGGAGCCGGACAGTCCCGTACCATAAAGCGCGTGCATGGGCATCCACATGGAGCCCCAGAAGAACGCCGAGACGACGATGGCCAGGCTCGGCAGCAGCGCGTGGCCGGAGATCGCTGCTCTCATGCGGCCGCCTCGATCTCGAGAATGCGCTCATAGGCCCGCTCCGGCAGCACCACGACATCGCGGATCATCAGGGCCTGGCGCGCATCGGCCAGCGTTGGGTCGGCAATCGCCGCCTTCAACCCGTCGCGCAGGCGCTGCAGATCGGCGGCGGAGACGTCCTTGCGCGTGATGTATGGCAGGGATGGCGCCGCCGCGGTCTCCGCGATCACCCGCAGTCCGGCGACTTCGTGCGGCACGATTGCGGAAAGCCTGGCAAAGGTGACGCAGTCGATTGCCGCGACATCGGCGCGGCCCTCGCGCACGGCGGCGACGGAGCGCCGATGCCCGCCGGTTTCGACAATGCGCGGGAAGGCGCCGGCATCGTTCAACACCGGTGTCAGGCTATGCCGCAAGGCGTTCCAGCCGGACTGCGAATCATACGCGTTGATCGCCGCGACCTTGCCCGCCAGATCGGCAAGCTGAGAAATTCCGGAATCTTCCCGCACGATGATCCGACTGTTGTAGTCGGTACCTGCGCAGCCAGGCGCGCTGTAGCAGGGCGTCGCCACCAGCGTCACCCTGCCTTTCAGATCATGGGTCAACGGATAGCCGCAGGTCTGGGCAAAGAACAGATCGGGCGCCAGCCACAGTTCGTAGAGGTCTTTCGGTTCTTGCGAATGCTCAGGCACATCGCGCAGGCCGGCGTCACGCCAATGCCGCGCCAGACCGTCCCACCAGGCGGAAGTGGCCCAGGCCAGTTCCGGCAACCAGTACATCGAGGCCATTGCACGCATGGGCTGGGCTGCTCAGAAGGTCACGGGATTGGCGGCCATGCTGCCGGGAACCCGCTCGGCATCTCGGCTTAGGTTGTAATAATCGGCCTTGTCCTCGACGAAGATGTGCTTTGCCGTCGTGAGGCCGGTCGGCAGATCGAGCGCGCCGGCGCAGATCGAGACATGCTGCTTGTGCGCCGGCTCCCAGAACAGGCTGGAGCCGCAGACCGAGCAGAAGCCGCGCCGTGCCTGATCCGAGGATTGGTACCAGGCGAGCGACTCCCCGCCTTTCACGTCGATATTGTCCCAGCGGCTCGCCGTATAGCCGGGGAAATGGCCGTGCCAGTCCAGGCACTGCCCGCAATGGCACCAGACCACCTGGCGCATCGGACCGCGGATCGTCAGGTCGACGGCGCCGCACAGGCACTGGCCGTGGCGCGTTGCATAGTCGATCTCGACCGGCGGTCTCGGCTTGCCCTGGATCGCGGCACCGGTCGAGGATTCGACGAACTGCGGCACCGCGTCTTCGATCGCGTAGTAATCGCCCTTGTGGGCGACCCAGATATGCGCGGTGGTAGACAGGCCGGTCGGCTGGTCGAGGGAGCCGGCGGTGACGTCCATGCCACCCTGCCCGCCCTTCTCCCGCCAGAACAGCTTGGAGCCGCAGCGGCTGCAGAAGCCGCGCTCGGCGTCGTCAGAGGATTGGAACCAGCGGATGTGCTCAGCCCCCTGGATTCGGTAATCGGCGGCGTTACCGTTGGCGTAGGCGCCGAGCGCGCCGTGCCAGCGCCGGCACATGCCGCAATGGCAGATTGTCAGGCTCTTCGGCTTGGCGTGGAACTCGTAGTCAACGGCCCCGCACAGGCAATGTCCGGTCAGCATTCGATTTCCTCATCCGCCCGTTTACCCAGGGCGCAGCCGGGTCTTGATAGCCGGGATTTTAACCATTCATCGGTTCAAATACGCAGCAATTCATTCTGGGACCGTCTTGGCGACGCCGCAGTACTTGTATATACAGGTAGCGTAGTATCGGAACCAAGCTGCACATGTCCGCCGTCGCCCCGTCCAGTGTTTCTGCCGCGTCCAATTCGGACGCTCCCGACTATTTCATCGACTGGCCAACCATTTTTGTCGCGATCGGAATCTACGGCGCTTTCGCCGCCGTGACCCTCAGCTATCACGCGCTGCCCTGGTGGGCGATCCTGCCGCTGGGCGCGATCGTCGTCTGCCTGCACGGGTCGCTGCTGCACGAGGCGACGCACGGCTTCCCGACCAAGTGGGAAGCGGTCAATTCCTGGATCGTCGGATTCCCGCTCTGGCTCTGGCTGCCCTATCTCTCCTATCGCCAGACCCATCGCACGCATCACATCGACGAGAACCTGACCAATCCGGAACTCGATCCGGAATCCAACTATCTGACCGCGGCGCAGATCGCCGCCATGTCGCCGCTGCGCCGCTGGGTTCGCCGGCGCATGCGCACGCTCGCCGGACGCATGTTGTTCGGGCCGGCCTATTTCTGCTTCTTCTCCTGGCGCGAGAAAATCCTCGCCTTGCGGGATCGTCGCTGGCGGCGCCTGCGTCCATTGGTGTGGCACATTCCGGCCGCCGCCCTCGTGCTCTATTGGGTGATGGGCGTGTGCGACATCCCGTTCTGGGCCTATGTCGCTTTGTTCGCCTATCCGGGCACGTCGCTGACGGTATTGCGGTCATATGCGGAGCATCGCGCCGCCGGGCCGGTGCAGCAGCGCACGGTGATCTGCGAGGCGAACCGGTTCTGGAGTTGGCTTTATCTCTACAACAATCTGCACCTGATCCATCACCGTCACCCGCGGCAGGCGTGGCATCAGCGGCCGCACCAATATCGCGCCGAGAAGGCCAGCATCAGCGCCGACAACGGCTACTACCTGATGCCCGGTTACTGGACCGTCTTCGCCAACTATTTCCTGAAGCCGAAAGAGCCGATGCTGCATCCGCTCGAAGCGCAGATCCTGAAACGCGCGGCTTGAAGCAAATGAAATTCGTCATCCTCGTGCTTGGCACGAGGATCCACGAGTTTCTATGCGCAGCACCTAGTCATCTCAGGCAAACTCGTGGATGGTCGGGCCAAGCCCGACCATGACGATGGGGTCAGGGCTTCAATCTGACTCACTCACACTCTAATTCCCCGAAACGCCGCCTGCCGCCTTGCGCTTGACGACGAATTCCTTGAGCGCCTCGTCGATCCCCGGATCGATCGGCGGCGGCACGAAATCCGCCAGAAGCTGCTTCCAGATCACATTGGCGCGCTGCGCCGTGTCCAACCCACCGGCGAGACGCCAGGTCTCGAAGTTCCGCCAGTCGCTCAGCAGGGGCGCGTAGAACGCCGTTTCGTAGCGCGCCAACGTATGCGGCGAGCCGAAGAAATGGCCGCCGGGGCCGACTTCCATGATGGCATCGACGCCGAGCGTGTCGTCATTGACCTCGATCGGCTGCATGAACTCGGCCATGCCCTGGATCATCTCGGCGTCCAGCACCATCTTCTCGTACGAGGCGACCAAGCCGCCTTCCATCCATCCAGCGCCGTGCAGGATCAGGTTGGCGTGGCCCATGACGGCGCCCCACAACGACATTTCGGATTCATAGGCCGCCTGGGCGTCGACCGCGTTGGCGGCGCAGGTGTTGCTGGAGCGATAGGGCAGCTTGTAGCGGCGCGCCAACTGCCCGCCCGCCATTGCCGCGCGGGTGTATTCCGGCGTGCCGAAGGCGGGGGCGCCGGTTTTCATGTCGACGTTCGAGGTGAAGCCGCCATAGACGCAGGGCACGCCCGGATTGACCATCTGGATGAAGCAGAGGCCGGCCAGCGCCTCCGCGTTCTGCAGAGCCAGCGCACCGGCGATCGTGGCGGGCGCCATCGCGCCGGACAGCGTGAAGGGCGTCAACACCACCGGTTGCCCATGCTCCGCCATCGCCGTCAGGCCGCGCAGCATCGGCGTGTCGAGGCGCAGCGGCGAGTTGCTGTTCACGATGGAGAACATGCTGGGTTCGCGCTTCAACTGCTCCTTGTCGATGCCGCGGGCGATAGCGATCATCTCGACCGCGTCCAGGATGCGCTCGCGGCCCAGGCTGTAGGGATGCCAGATGCGGTCGGTCAGCGTGATCGCCGAATAATGCGCATCGAGATGCCGCGTCGCCGGCGGAATGTCGGCCGGCTCCACCGGATAGCCGCCGATGAACTGCACCACGTTCAGGCTCTGCGCCAGCTTCAACAGGTCGCAATAATCCGACATGGTGCCGGGTCGCCGCCCGCGATCCAGATCCGACACGTTCGGCGCCGAAGCGACCGAACCGAAATTGATGTGGTTGCCGCCGAAGGTCAGGTTGTGCGCCGGATTGCGCGCATGCATGGTGAAGCTCGACGGCGCCTTGGCGACATTCTCCAGCACCAGGTTGCGATCGAAGCGCAGACGCTGCGTGCCGGCAACCGGCTCCGCGCCGTTGGCCACCGCGAAGGCCCGCGCGGTGTCGTCGAGAAACTCGATCCCGAATTCCTCCAGGATGCGCATCGAGGCGTCGTGGATCTTCTGGAGCTGTTCCTCGTTCAGGACCTCGATCGGCTTATAGGGGTTGCGGTGGTTGCGCCACGGCAATTGCTTGATGCCCCCGACGGTGCGGCGTTCGCGGCGCTGGCGCTGCTCTCGCTGCATGGATGATCCTTTCAGAAGAAGCGCTTAGTCCCTAGTGCAAAAGCACTGCTCTCGGATGCGATAGCAGCCCGCCCCACCCCGCGCCAATGAGATTTGGGTCGCGGCCCGCGCTATTTTTCGATGTTGGCGCTATTTTTCGATGCGAGATGCTGCGCCGCAAAGAAAAAGGGGGCCGCGGCCCCCTTGAACTCTCATCCAGCCGCAGTCGCCTATTCGGCGGCGATGACCGGATAGCCGGCCAGCTCTTCCTTGAGCTTGATCTTGACCGAGGCAACCTCGCCGGAGGTCACGTTGAGTTTTTCGCTGCCCCACATGTTGCCGTAGCGGGCGATCAGGATGTATTTGCCTTCGCGCAGCATGATCTTTGGCGCCGGGCCGGTCTGTTCGGTGACCAGCTCGTATTCGCCCTTCTCGTTCTTCTTCTCGCGGACGACCTGCCAGCTTACGTCCTGCGCGATCTTCTTCTTGCCGCTATAGGCCGCGCCCTCGCCGTAGCCGGCATAGAGATTGAGCGTGTAGTCGTAGGACTGGCCCGCTTGCAGCGGCACCACCAGATCGGCCTTCACGCCCTTGTAGGTGGCGCGAATGACGTAGCCGCCGGCGGGAACCGTGAAGCTGGCGGTCGGCGCGTTGACCACGTCGATCTGCTCGCCCTTGTTCGGCTCGCCCTTCACATAGGTGAGCAGCTTCCACTCGATCGGATCCTTCACCGGCTTGCGGCCCCTGGCGGTGATCATCTTGATCGAGACCTGGGCGGTGCCCAGGGTGATGGTGCGCGTCACCGCGCTCTTGCCGACAGTGAAGGTCTGCTTCGCCGTCATCGACTTGGCCTTGGCCAGAACTTCATACTGGCCCGGCTTCAGCTTGGTCTGCAGCACGGCCGCGGTCTGGGTCACGGTCGGCTTCTTTTCCGGCTTGCCGTTCTTGTCCAGCTTGGTGACCGTCCAGGTGACCGGGTCGGTCAGCGGCGCGCCGCCTTGCCCGATCGTGGCGTTGATGGTGACCTCGGCCTCGGTCGCCGCCAGGGCGGCTTGGCCGGTGGTCAGGAGCATCGCCGCCAACAGGCAGGCGGCGAAAAGAAATGTCGCAGCGCGCGAGAGCAGACGCACGGCTTACCCCTCGAAAGTGAATAAAGTTAACAGCTTAATACCCCAGGGACTCACCCTGTCTCAAGCAGCAATCCGTGACCATACCGGGTCTAGGTTAACTTTCCATAACGATCCGCGAGGCGCGCCGCCACAAAGGCCTCCATGTGGAACGCCGCATGTTCCGGATCGTAACGCCACGCCGCGCCGACCGGACAGGCCAGCCGCGCCTGGCAACCGCGTTGAAAGCAACCTTCGGCATCATTTTTAGTCGAAGTCACGTGATCGACGCAGTGATCGACTTCATAGGCGGTGCCCGTGAAGGCGCCGACCGGACAGGCGGATAGGCAAGGTCGATCGGCGCAAGTATCGCAGGGATGGCTCTGTGCCAAGGGTTTCGGCAAGTCCAGTTCAATGGGCAGCAGGATCGCCGCCCGGTAGGCATGCCACAGCCCGAACTCGGGATGTATCTGAATGCCGAGGGGCGAGCTTCGCACGCCTTCGGCGCGCTCGGCCCAGCGCTGGAACGGCCAGTACGGCGGCCCGTCGAAGGGAAACAGGGCGGTTCCACCATGGTCGGCGGCGATCGGCTCGATCACCTGGCGGGTCCAGCGATCCAGCGGATGAGGCGCGCCCAGGCCCTGGATCGCCGTCCCGCTGCGCCGCCACATCTCGGAACCGACATTGCCGACCAGCAGCAGGGCCCGCGCCGCCGGGACGCGTTGTTGCAGCGCAGCGTCCGTCGCCGGAACAAGCGGGAACCCGCCGCGCAGCCGGAGACCGTGACGCTCGAGCGCGTCGCTAAGCTGGGTCAGGCCAATCTGGTTCGGGCCAATCTGATTCGGGGTTGTGCGCTGGGTCACAAAGGATAAAGGCTCCGACACCCTCAACTGGACGCGTGGCCGCCGCCGCCGCTAGCATAGCGCCGCTCGGATCGGCCCGTGCTGGATTGGAGCCGGGGGCAGAGCGAGAGGCAGAACATCATGACCACGTCCGAAACCGTCGCCTTCACCCGCATGGCTGAAGGAACCCGTGAAGAATATCAATTGCTCGACCGGCTCTACAAGAAGCTGGACCGCGAGCTGGTCGGCAACGTGCTCGATCTGCTGAACCGCCTGGGGGGCGATGCGCTCGGCTACAAGATCGACCGCTACCAGCACAGTTTGCAGACCGCCACGCGCGCCCTGCGCGACGGCGCCGACGAAGAGACCGTCGTCGTGGCGTTGCTGCACGACATCGGCGACACGTTCGCGCCCCACAATCATTCCGATCTCGGCGCCGCCGTGCTGCAGCCCTATATCAGCGCCGACAATCACTGGCTGGTGCAGCATCACGGCATTTTCCAGGGCTATTACTACTTCCATCATTGCGGCGGCGACCGCTTCGCGCGCGAGCAGTTCCGTGGCCACCCGATGTTCGAGCGCACGGCGCAGTTCTGCGACCGCTGGGACCAAAACTCGTTCGATCCGGACTATGACACGCTGCCGATCGATGCTTTCCTGCCGGCGCTGCATCGCATCTTCGCCAGGCCACCCTTCGGCGCCAGCAACGGGGTCGCGGCCAACGGGGTCGGAGCATGAGCCTGGTCACCGGCATCGGCGGTGTCTTTTTCAAGTCGCGCAATCCCCCCGATTTGGCGCGTTGGTACCGCGAGGTGCTGGGCATGCCGACCGACCCGGGCAGCAGCTCCTGGGCCTTCCCCTGGCAGGACCAGCATGGCCAGCCCGGCTACACCGTCTGGGGCGTGTTCCGCGCCTCGACCAGCTATTTCGGCAATTCCGGCCAGATCTTCATGATCAATCTGCGGGTCTCCGACCTGGATGCCGCGCTGGCCCGGCTGCGCGCCGCCGGGGCGCAGGTCGACGACCGGGTGGAAGTGACCGAGGAAGGCCGGTTCGGCTGGTTCTACGATCCGGACGGACGGCGGGTCGAATTGTGGGAGCCGGCCCCCATTAAATAGCCGGATTAAATAACCGGGTCGGTCCGAAAGTTAACTATTTCGGGCACTTGGCGGGCCAGCGCCTAAGACCTGTGCGGCGGATCACAGACGCCCGGCCGCTTGGCTCCTAGATTCCCCTCATGCCCGAATCAATCGAGCGCCTTGTGAGGGGTTTTTCCGTGCTCCGCCTGTTGAGCGTCGCCACGCTGCTGTTGCTGGTGGCGTGCCTGATCATCAGCGCATCGATCGCCCTCGCCGACATACCCACGGCCGCCACGCCAAGCGCATCCGGCTTGGCGCCCGCCGGCGCAGATGGCCGGACGGCTGTCGATATCTATGAGTTCGATTTCGCGATCGAAACCCAGACGCTGCCCAACCCAGAATTCGACGAATTCATTACACCCCAGGAAATCTGATGAAAAAAGCACCGATCAAGATCGTCCGGCCGTGGCCGGCCGAGCAGCCGCGCCCACCCCTGGTCCGCAAGACACCACCGCCCGCGAATGATCCGCGTCCGCCGGCACCGGCGAAGCGCTCCGCCTGAACAGCCCAG
>Ga0184637_10002915_pt1 | contig 10856 bp, 11 predicted proteins | sample PLM3_127_b2_FD_133143 | JGI IMG/M metagenome (GOLD analysis project Ga0184637, IMG submission 133143) | Groundwater sediment microbial communities from an aquifer in East River, Colorado, USA - PLM3_127_b2 | ecosystem: Environmental > Terrestrial > Soil > Riparian zone | place: USA: East River... | reverse complement strand
CCTGACGTGAACGACATCGGGTTGAAACTCTGCCAACACCCGACGCAACTTAGTAAAGGCCCACGGATTCGCTGCCTGCAACAACGTACGCCAGCGCGAAGTTGTGCCGACACACTCATAGTCGGCAAAACTTGGCCCCGTGGACGGCCGAGCAGAGCTGGAGAAAATCCGTGCATCGTGTCCCTCCTTCCGAAGTCCCTCGCGCAATCCGAGTGTGGCCAGTTCAGCGCCTCCAGTCGGCGTGGCATAATCATTCACAAGGAGAATCTTCATGATGTGTGGCCCGGTCGCGAACCAATCCTCGAAAGCCCCTTCCTCATGCTCACAACGAACTGATTCACTTCGAAAAGATCCACCACGGTCGTGACTGGCGCAAAGTGGACCTGCCAGCCGGCGGCCTTCAATCGGTAGGAGAGATCGGCATCCTCGAAATACATAAAGAAGGACTCATCGAAGCCGCCCACCGCTTCAAATGCTTCGCCTCGGATGGCTATGGCTGCTCCCTTCACCCAAGGAACTATCCGGTAGCGACTGTTCGGACCCGCCCCCTAGGCGATAGGAATCCTCACAATGAACCACCTCGACTTCATGTCCCAAGATAGCATCGCCACCGAAATGGTATGGCGGATAGAAGGTGGTGATCATGCAAAAACGCATCGAGTCGTCCCAGCGTTACCTGGTAACTAACACCTGAGTTCAGACTATCGAAGCAAGCTCTTTGTTCCTCACTCCAGCGAGCTCTGGACCGCCACCTGGTCCACATTGCAACCACTCATTGTTCTTTGACGCAGATGACATGAAACAACGGACCGAACAGGTAAACCAGCCATTTGGCCAAGGGGTGATCTTTGAGCGCATCATAGATCGGCACGGCGGCGCGGGCCAACGCCGGTAACCGTGCTGTGTATTCAGACGGGAGTGTGGGAAGGACAATGTGCCACCTGCTAAACCGTGTTTGACCCAGCAGTCGTCGAATTTCGAACCAGTTGAGGAGACTGATATTCCGATAGGGAACATTCCGCACCAGCGCGACATAGCGTTCACGCCATGCCTTCGGTAAGAATCCGACCCCCCACACATTGACATGAGGTTCGGGCGTTAGGCTCCACCTGTTCGGCGTGGCCAAAAAGACTGCACCACCTGGGACTAAAACCCGATGGGCTTCGCACATGACTTGAACCGGATCCTCCACATGCTCGATAACATCGCTGCCAACCACCAGGTGAAAGCAGTTTGCAGAAAATGGAAGAGATTCGGCACAAGCACCGATCACGATGGCCTGTCGGCCTGTTTCTTCCAGTTGCTTCTTGGCCAAGACCAAGCGGGGTATGCTGATGTCCAACCCGACCACGGTCCGAAACAACTCGGCTGCGGCGACGAGAAACCCGCCTGTCCCGCACCCGATTTCGAGGAATTGGCTGCGGGCGGGTAATGCTATGAGGCGTTGGATCTCGCCCAAAGAACTTTGCGCACGCACCACGCCACCTTGGAAATGGACTCGACGCTTTGCCGCAACACTAAGAGGCGCAGCAGGCATGAGACTCGCGTAGAACTCAACCAATTCTGCGAACGAACGGTAGGGGTATTCAGCGACAAGACTCTCTGTCAAAGCTTGTTCCGTATCTGACTGGACCAGCTGATTTGACGATACGCGAAAGTCTGGAATGCCCAGGCTTACTGGATAGGCGCGCTGATCGCGCGCACAGATGAAGCCTTCCGACGATGGCTGCAATGGACCCTTACACATTGGACAGGCATACTCGATTAACTGCATGGCCTGTTCACCAAAACGCGCGTCACCTGTTGATACCAGCCCCTTTACAATGGAGAGATACCATGCTGAGGTAATGTCACCGCGCATCTCACTTCAGCAGAATGCCGACTATCTTGTTGTAGATCCTGCCAATGGTGACATACATCGCCATGGTTGCTCGTTATCATCCAGTACCGCAACGAGTGCTCCCGGTACCCACCCGCAAGAGTAGAATCCCGCCTGTCGCAGCAGACGCGGCAGACCGCGAGAACGGACGATAGCGCCGCCGAAATGCGGCACGACTCCAAAAGGATGCAGGGTTCACCAACTTTAAACGCAAAAGGTCTGGGACCCCATCCCTCTCTCAGAGGGGTTATCCCTACGAATGCTTTTTAAGACATTCTCCCGGAGGAAAATGATCATGTATGACCGAAGCGTTTGCCCTCCTTGAGGCCCACGATCCAATTGTACATCCTGGCGACAAAGTATCCCACGACAAATCCCGAAGTGAAGCCGTACGCAAACCCAATGAGGCTTCCCACGAAGGTCACCCGATACCCGATGAAAAACTGACCGAGAAGAGACAGATGCGGGCCCACCACCGCTCCCCCCCTCAGCACGAGCCAGTTTGTCGCGAGGAAGATCCCTAGCCCCACAACCAGCCCAGTCACCACGCCGGTGATTGTCGCGTTTAGACGCAGGAGTCGCGTCAGCACCGCTTGCTCGGGTGACCTCATCTCGGTCTTCATGTTTTGACTGTTCAGACGTAGTCCAGAAGCCTTCGCAGGTACTGCAGTTCTATGCGTCGGTGGATGAGTGTCATGGACAAGAACACTGCTAGATTTCTGAGCAACGCAAATCCCCACCCACCAATGAAGCCAGCACCAAATCCATACAGCAGCCCTACGAGGCTCCCCATCCCGGTGACTTTGTATCCGGGGAAAACTTGACTCAGCAGTTGCAGGTTGGGACCAACTACTTCACCACCTTTGATCATCAGTGTCAGGGTCATCAGAAATAAACCAAAGCCAACGACGGCCCCGACGGAAATCCCTAAAGCCAATCGATCGAGCTTAAGGAAGACTTGACTGAGTACACCTTGGATGACTGCTGCCACATCCGGTTCTGAGACCTCAGTCTTCTCCCGGATTTCCTCGTGATACTCTTGGTCTGTGTTGACGTCCCATAAATCGTTCCGCTCACCTAGCACCAAGTTTCGAACCGCCAGCATTCCTGTGAGCATGGCATGGTCTTGATTGTTGTATCGGTGTAGTCCATTGCGCCCAATCGTCTGGCAGTTGTCCAACCCATCAACGAATTCCCTGACCTTCGCAAGGTAGTCACGGTAGTCGGAGTCATAAACTGGGTAGGCCTTGAGAACACGGAAAACGCACCCGTCCTCAATATCAGCATAAGACGCCAACCCAATGCGATCCACTTCCCGTTTTCCGAGCTCAATGAGCTCAGGATCAAGCATGTTCCAGAGTTCGTCGCCTTCCGTGCAAAAATATTCCAACCCCAGACTGGTCTTCGTCGCATCGGCAACCATTTCCGGACTCCAGTTCTTGAAATTCTGGATTCGGCCGACCTTGACTTCATGGTCATGGACGTAGATCCAGTTATCCGGGAACAGCTTTGGTTTGTTGACAATCAAGCAGACGGTGAGGAACTCACGATAACGCAGCTTCTCCGCTGCTTGGACAACTTCCAAAGGTAGCGGATCAAGCTGTTTGATGAACTCCGTGATAGGCATGCTGGTGATGAAATGCTTGCCGCGAATCGTTTCGGTATGTCCATTGGACGAAATGGTCACACTCTCGATGGAACGTCCCACCTGGTTGATCTTCACAACCTTGGCATCGAGCCTTACCACACCTCCGCCTTTCTCGATCCGGTCCTTCACAGCGTTCCACATCATGCCCGGTCCGAACCGCGGATATTGAAATTCATCGATCAGAGTTTTAATTGTAGTCTTAGGCTTCATGAACATATTGAGGAGCGCCGTTCTCAAGGAAAGATCCTTGATGCGCTGAGCAGCCCATTCCGCCTTGAGCTGTGAGCATGGAATGCCCCAGACTTTCTCTGTGTACGTTTTAAAAAAGGTGAGGAACAGTCGTTGGCCGAACCGGTTCGTGACCCATTCCTCAAAGGTCTCTTGGCGGCTGCATGGGAAAAAGTGCCACCACAGATAGCTGAACGCGATGCGTCCACTCTCCAGCAACCCAAGATTAAAGAGCGCGTTCAGAGGCCGGAGCGGGTAATAGAAAAACTTGCGGTTATAGTAAATCCGCGAGAGGCGCGGGCGGCGGAGGAAGTCCTCTCCCAGGATTTCCTCCCACATTCTCTTCACTTCCTTCGACTTGGTGTAGAAGCGATGCCCCCCCATATCAAAGCGGAAGCCTTTGTAGGTCTTGGTGCAGGCCAGCCCCCCGACATCGTCGGTTTTCTCCAGGACGATTGGTGTAATTCCGCGCTTGACCAACTCATAGGCTGCTGTCAGCCCCGCTGGTCCTGCACCAATGATAACAGGCTCTGAGTTAGATCGCGCCACGCGCGGTCTCCGTTATTGCGTGCTCACTCAACCTTCAGTTGCTGGGAGCCCGTTTTAGAGAAGCGGCGTTTCCAGAGAAAATAGCGGAAAAGACCAATGACAAACGCCAGGCCACTATAAAGAAAGTACAACCAGTGCCATGGGATCGTTTGCACGGCAAACCAGAACCCCCGCTTCTGGTAGAAAAACCTATACAGTGAAGCGTTAATAAGCAGCATCAACACAATAAGAAGACCTGCAATTGCGAGGGATCCAGGCCACCACCAAGCTCCGACCACGGTCCCCAGGATTCCGTATACCAGCACCATGCTGAGGCGCTGCGAAATGCGCAGGTTCAAGTCATTCACCAGGCGGCGATCCCGAAGAATGAGCTCCGTCCACGGCAAGGCACGGACGAAGATGTCAGTGCGCACCATCGAGACCAGATCCCAGCGTTTTAGATGTTTGACTTGGAGCGCCTTGCAAAGTCGGATCCTGTACCTCGCTTTCTTCAACCGATAGCCCAGTTCGATGTCTTCAATTCCTGAGACCATCTTAGAGGGTTGGCCGTAGCGTTCATCAAAGCCGCCCATCGCAAAGAAGACTTCTCGGCGTATCGCTCCACAGGCACCCCAGAACGTTGAAGCTTCTTCACGTCCTGCCTGATGGACGTAGTGGTGCATCAGGTTTCGATACTGCGAGAGAAAGTTCGCTTCGCCTGGCTCATCGTCATAGGATCCAAAGACGGCCGCGAGATGAGGCTCTCGCTCGAACGCCATCGCCACCTGGCTCATCGCATCAGGAGGAATCGTCACATCGGCATCTATGAAGAAGAGAATCTCTCCCTGGGCCTTACGAGCACCGAAGTTCCGCGCACGCGCTGGCCCCCCGGGTGACGGGAATCTGAGCACCTGAAGCCCAAAGTCTTTAGCCAGTTGCCATGAGCCATCGGTATCCCCATCGGCCACTATGATAATCTCGACGGGAGGAGGTACCGTCTTCTTCAGACTCTGCAAGCACCTCCGAAAATTCTCACCGCCATTGTAAACTGGGACAATAACTGAGACGGTCAATTCACCAGAAGCCAGCATTTTCCGAGGACGTTCGCCTAGGTCATCTCGTGGAATCGTGTTCATAGCCCCCCCAATGGCTTCATTCCCAGGTGCTTCCTTAAGCTCAGTGCTCGGCCCAACTCAGATTGTCAACCGCTGCTGTGAAGTCTTCTAGACCTTTGAAGGGACATGACGCCGACTGCTTTTACGCACGGGAGAAATCAGCTCACAAAAGCATTCTGCTCTATTTGGTGCTGGCGCATGCATGATCAGTTGCTTGGTTGGCGGTCAGTATCCACCACTTCTAAACGAAAAAGGTCTCCGACCCCATCCCTCGCTCAGAGGGGGGAACCCTACGAAGGGGGGGGGTAAATGACGTGGATTCCGAACGCAATTATGGCCACTAACCCTGCTTCACCTGACCAGGAAAAGGACCAACGGACACGCTGATACACCTCAATACGGTGTCAAATTCCTTCAAGCTTCATATGCAATGGAAGTGCTGAACACGAGAAGGAAACTCAGGAGAAGACTGTTTGTCAATGGGACTGCTCGCTTTCCACCACCTACTCCTCTTGCATGCTGTTCCTTCGCGTGATCCGTGCCGGTCCACCGATAGCTGCCAGGCATAGCAAGCCGATCATGATCCATACCACTTCGCGCAGGCGGCGCAGGAGCGCGAAGGTGATGCCGGTGAGCTCAGTGTATCCGAAGGCCAGCATCAGCAAGAGATTCCCGCCATCCTGCGCACCCAGGCTTCCCGGGATGAAGAACGTCCCGCCCTTGATGAAGACGGACAGGGCTCCGATTGAGATCGCCGACAGCAGGTCAGTTGGGCCACCCAGGTAATAGAGAATCGCATAGACCTCCAGCGCTTCCGCCAACCAACCCAGGAAGAAGGTGCCAGTGGAGAGGAAGAAAGAGCACTGATCACGGGCATAGAAGTCCAGGATCGTGCGATCGAGATCCCGAAGCTTGTCCTCGCGGACTTCAAGAAAGCGAATCCGAATCCGGCACCTCCGCAAAGTCCCCATCAGACCCGTGAACAGCCCGCGTCGTTGGACCACCACGAAGATCGCCGTCCCGAATAGCAGTAGTCCAACGCTGACCGATGCCGCAAGCACCGCGTGAGCGGGCGATCCTGATGAGCCTAGAATCCAGAATCCCAGCGCGATGCCGAGCAAGATAAACCCCACCTGAGCGATAGTCATGGTGGTCTTGGCGGTAACGACGGAAGCCAGCCCTTCCACCATCGGCACGCCATGCTTCTTCAGCAGGTACGCTTTCAGCGGCTCGCCCCCCACATAGGCGGTCGGCGTGGTCATGTTCACGACTTCGCCTGCGGTGCGGATCGCGAACAGTCGCCCGAACGAGACCGCTGCGGCGTGCCGACCCAGCGTGAGCCGCCAGCCTAACGCTTCCAGGACATACATAAGAACCGACGGCAGCAGGATGATGAGGAGGGCGGCAAGGCCGACCCCAGCAACAGCATCGAGGATTCGAGCCGGACCAATATGCCAGACGAGACCGACCAGCGTGAGGAGGCCCAGGAATAGGAGAATGATTCTAAGCACGGACAATCGTCGAGGGTCTGGTAACCCAGGCCATGATCATCCAAAACACATTTAGGCCGATTGCCGCGAGCCAGAGGAACCATCCCAGTTTGCCTACGAGCGCAAAGACTAGCAGGACGACTGAAAAGTCTCGGCTGACCATGATCTTGAAAATGAAGCGCGAACGGGCGGCCTGGGTTGGGTTGACCCACGCCTGCCGGTCACGGAGCGATTTCGCCCGATTCACCAGCCAGAACGAAAAGCCGTTTCCGAGGACCGCCGCCGCTCCCAGCGCCAATGGAAGCCATGATCCGTTCCCAGGCTCTTGCTGCAGAAACAGGCCCCACGCCAGCCCCGCGAAAATAGCCATGTGCACGATGTTGTCCGCCGCGATGTCCAGTTGCTCACCGAACCGCGATTGCCTGTTGGTCAACCGGGCCACCTCCCCGTCACAACAGTCCACGACGGCCGACAACTGAAATAGAAGGCTGCCGATGATGCCCGCTACGTAGCTGCCCAGTGCGAACGATCCCGCGGCCACGAGGCCGATGAGCAGAGACAGCACCGTAATTGCGTTCGGAGAGAAGCCGGTTCGGAGAAAGAGGCGAGTCAGGAGGGCAGAAACCTTACGGTTAAAATACCGGTCCACGAACCCGTCAAGGTCTCCTTTCACCTGGCTCTCCGCCTCCGCCACTTGCTGCACCGCGCGATCCATCACTCACATCCCTCACTCAAGCTTCGGCAAGATCTCCCGCTCCGCACGAGCGACATCTTCGGGAAAGTCAATCTCGATCCAGGGCAACCCGCCGATCTTTTCATGCCCGACCCGCACGGCACCGAAGAATTCCAGGAGCGCGTCTTCATACTCCATATCCAACTCGCCGCGATCCGCGTGACCTTTGAGCGAGATGATGAGGGCGTCGGTGTCCGCCTGCTTCACCTTGAGGAAGCCGACTCCCTCGCCGGCAAAATCATAGCGCTCAGGCATGCGCTTGGTGAGGGCGATCACGCGACCGCCACGCACGACGACCATGCATTCCTCGGTCATCTGTTTCACCGTTTCATCCATCAGCAAGGCCGTCGGCCAGGTTGATGTGACCAGGCGCCGCAGGATCTCGCGATCAAACAGCACATCCGCGTCCATGATCAACACGTCGTCGTCCAACTCAGTCCGAGCCAGCCAGAGAGACGACATGCTGCCCCGCAGGTAATGCTCATTGACCAGATATCGAACATCCACTCCTCGTGAGTCGGCCGCCACGGCGGAGCGAATCATATCCTGCTTGTAGCCGACCACAACGACAGCCTTCCTGATTCCGACCCAGGCCAGAGCGTCCAGATAGCGAGCGAGAAGGGTACGCCCTCCCAACTCGATGAGGCACTTGGGCCGGTGCTGGGTCAGCGACCACAGCCGTTTCCCAACGCCTGCCGCCAAGATGATCGCTTTCATGAACGGACCGTCACTGTCTCCAGCACCTGCTGGAAGGCCGCCAGGAACCCTTCGAGATCCTGCTCGGTCAAGGCGCCCATATTGGCCACACGGAAAATCTTGGACTCAAGCTGCCCCTGTCCGGCATAGATGACATACCCTCGTTCCTTGAGGCGATCATGCAGTGTTTGGTAGGCAAGCCCGGGGGGGAGATAGTACGAAGTGATGGTATTGGATTGGAACTCAGACGGAAGGACGGGTTTTAACCCCATGGCGCCCAGCCGTTGCCGGATCAGCGTGGCGGCCTTCTTGTACCGCTGGATGCGATTGGCGACCCCTTCTTCCAGCAGCTCGTTGAGAGCCTCATCAAAGGCATAGTACACCTGGACGGCGGGTGTGAATGGAATGCTCCCTCGTTCCTGATCTTCGTAATAGTTGGGCAGGTGGAGATACCAGGAGTGTTTGGGATAGCTCTTCATGCGCTCCATAAAGCCTTTGCGGACTATGACAAAGGACGCCCCAGGAAATCCTTGAATGCATTTCCCGGCAGTGCCAGCCACCATATAGATATGAGCCCCGGCGATGTCCAGCGCCTCGCCCGCCAACCCGCTTACTGAGTCCAGGACGAAGACCCGGTTCTGGCTGTCCACCACCTCCGCGATCTCTCGGACCGGGTTGATCAAGCCGGTCGTCGTTTCATGATGCACCATCGCCACGGCATGGGCTTCCGGATGTTGTCGCAACGCCAGCCGAAGTTTTTCCGGGTCCAGTCTTACCCCCCAGTCCAGCTTCAACTCGGCTACACCCAGCCGGTGCACCCCGACCATCGCCGAGATTCGTTCGCCATAGATCCCGTTGTTGATGACCACAATCCGCTTTCCGGTCGGCAGCGAGGACAACACCGCAGCTTCGACGGCGGCCGTCCCAGACCCGGTGAGCACCACTGCCGTGTAGTCCGACTCGGCTCCCGGTACGAAGGCCTTCAGCAACTTCTGCCGGATGCCCTGAAGCAGCTCCGCAAACTCGGATTCGCGGTGGCAAATATCCGGACGCTGCAGCGCCCTGCGCACCCGCTCCGACACATTCACCGGTCCCGGATTCAATAGAATCATTCGTAAAGCCTCGTGAAGCGTGAAACGTGAAGCGAAGGAATAGACCAAAGCGGCTTGATCGGCCCGGAACTCCGCTTCACGAGCGACGCTTCACGAACAACGCTATTCAATGGCCTTCCTGAACCGTTGCGTAATCTCAACCGGCTTGAGCGGCACTCGGTCCACATCTTCAGCCTGCTCCGTCACCTTCACCAGCAGAAAGCTGGGCCCCTCCTTGCCCAGCATGTCTTTCAACTCATAGACCAAGTCCTCTCGTTCCCGCACCCGCTCCACGTGCACATAGCCGGCCGCCTTGGCCACCTGATCCAGCCGCACCACCCTGGAGAGCGTCGGTTGATTCCCGGTGCTCCCGTACACTTCATTATCCAAGACCACGTGGATGAAGTTCTTGGGCTTTAGCGCGCCGACCGTGGCCAAGGTCCCCATACCCATCAGGACATTGCCGTCGCCGTCCAGCACGATGACCTTCTTGTCGGGCTTTATCAGCGCCACCCCCAGCCCGATCGCTGGGGCGACGCCCATAGAGCCGATCATGTAGAAATGCGTCGGCCGGTCCGCAAGCTTAAAGGCCTCCCTGGACGGGAAACCGTTACAGATGATCACCGGCTGATCGGTGAGGAGTCCCAGCACCGCTTCGATCGCTCGCGCGCGGCTCTGAATCGTGCCTTCCTCCGGCCTCATCTCCGCATTCCCCTTCTCCCCCGTCGCTCGTGACGCGTCGTTCGTCTCTCGTTTATCGCTTCACAAGACACGCTTCACGCTTCACGAAGGACGTTTCATACTTCACGACTCTCATGGCTGCAACCCTTTCACGACACCCTTCTTGATCAACAGCGCGACGGGGATCCGCTGCTTCGTGAACGTCTCGGCCACCCAGTTGAGATCATCCACGGCGGTTGGCTCCGACAAAATCCGGTGGGGGATCCGAACCGTGTCGAGGAGTTGCGTCATGGTCTGGCCCATCACAAGATGCTCGGGCGCATCCTTACCCTGGAACCCGCGCCACGAAATGAGCAACAGGCAGGGTTGCTGGTAGATCAGATTCAGCGACATCAGCGTGTTCAGGGAAGTCCCCAGCCCGGAATTCTGCATCAAGACGGCGGGGACCTTGCCGGCCATGTAAGCGCCGGCTGCCATCGCCACCGCCTCGTCTTCCCGTACGGCCGGAGTGTACAGCCTCTGCTCCATCAGCGTGGAGATGATGCCTCCCAGGATCGAATCCGGGACGCCGGTAAAAAAATTAAATCCGATTTTCTGCAACGTTCGGACGAAGTCATCGCTTTCAATCATCGAGTCAGCTCGTGCCAGCCCACAAAACAATAACGGCCAGCCAAGAGGTAGCCGGCCGAAAGAGCGGCTCGCATTATAGCCAAGCGGTTGCGCATACTCAAGCAGAGGCCAATTGTCATTGCCAAAGAGATCATGTT
>Ga0184637_10002914_pt1 | contig 10859 bp, 9 predicted proteins | sample PLM3_127_b2_FD_133143 | JGI IMG/M metagenome (GOLD analysis project Ga0184637, IMG submission 133143) | Groundwater sediment microbial communities from an aquifer in East River, Colorado, USA - PLM3_127_b2 | ecosystem: Environmental > Terrestrial > Soil > Riparian zone | place: USA: East River... | reverse complement strand
GCGTCGATGCGCACGATCGCCTCCTGGCCGACCTTCACCGAAGGGATCGACGTCTCGTCCACCTCCACCTCGGCTTCGACCACCGACATGTCGGAGATGGTGAGCAGCACCGTGCCCGGCTGGTTGAGCACGCCCACCACGGCGACCTCGCCTTCTTCCACCCGCCGGGCGGTGACGATGCCGTCGATGGGCGAGCGCACCACCGTCTTGGACAGCATGTCGCGCGCGCCCTCGAGGCCGGCCCGCGCCTGCTCGACGCGGCCCTCGGCCGCCCGGAAAGCCCCTTCCGCCGTGGCCACCAGGGTGCGCGCCCGCTCCCGCTCGGCCTCGGAGCTGATGCGCGCCTGGTAGTTCGACTCCGCGCGCGCCTCGTCCGCGCGGGCCTGCGTCAGGTTCGCCTTCGCCGAGTCGAGCTCGCGCAGGAGCGCCTGCATGGAGGCCGCGTTGCCGCGCTCCGCGGCGCGCGAGCTGGCGGGGTCGATCTGCAGCAGGAACTGTCCCTTCTTGACGGGATCGCCCTCGCGCACCGCGAGCTGCGTGATCTGGCCGGCCACGGTGGCCGAGATGTCGACCTTGCGCTGCGCCTGCACCTTGCCGTTGGCCGTCACCTTCGCCTGCAGGTCGGCGCGCTCCACCTTGGCCGCCTGCACGCCCGTCGGCTTGGGTCCGCGGTGCGTGAGCTTCCAGCCCACGATCCCCAGGACGACGAGCCCGGCCACGAGGAGGGCGATCCGCTTGCGCGTGAACCGCGGGCGCTTCTTGACGATGGACGGCCCGGGCGTATCCACCCGCGGCAAGGCCGGGGACGGCGCCTCCTGCTCCACGGCATCTACGGTTGCCACGGACACGTCCTCCTCGACCGGTGGCTCCGGCTGCGCTCCGCCTACGCCACCCTTAGTGTTGCGTCTCTTATTCCGTCACTACGCAGTATGTTGGATTTCGGTTCCCCCTGGCTATACTCGGGCCCTTCCATGAGCCCGGGGCCTCCACCGCTCCTGCACGTTCGAGGCGTGTCCAAGCGCTTCGGCGGCCATCACGCGCTGTGCCGCGTGGACCTTGACCTGTTCCGCGCGGAGGTGCACGCCCTCGCAGGCGAGAACGGCGCCGGCAAGTCCACGCTGATGGCCATCCTGTCGGGCGCGCTTCGTCCCGACGAGGGCGAGCTCGTCTGGGACGGCCGCCCGGTGAGTCCCGGCAGCGTGCGCGCGGCCCAGGCGCTGGGCATCGGCATGGTGCACCAGGAGCCGCAGCTCGTGCCCAGCCTCACGGTGGAGGAGAACATCGCCCTGGGCCGGCTGCCCGAGCGGTTGGGGCCGCTGCGCATGGTCGCGCGCGGCAGGCTGCGCGAGGAGGCGGCGCGCGCGCTGGAGCCGCTGGGCGCGCCCATCGGCCCGAGCCAGCGCGTGTCCGAGCTGCGGCTGGCCGACCGCCAGCTCGTCACCATCGCCCGTGCCCTGAGCGTCGGGCGGCTCGCGCCGGAAGTGAATCCCGGCGCTCGGGCCTTGGGGGCTGACGCCACTTCGTGGCTACGCCCCCAAACCCCCCTCGGCGCGCGCCTCATCATCCTCGACGAGCCGACGTCGTCGCTGGCGGCGGCGGAGGTGGAGCGGCTGTTCGACGTGCTGCGCCGCCTGCGCGCCCAGGGAGCCGCGCTCGTGTACATCTCGCACCGCCTGGAGGAGCTGCGCGCGCTGGCCGATCGCGTGACCGTTCTTCGCGACGGCCGGGTGGTCACGACGTCGCCCATGGCGCAGGTCACAGGCGACGACCTCGTGCGCGCCATGTCGGGACGCGACGTGGCCGCGCTCGACGCCGGCGCGTCCGCGGCCGGCGAGGACGTGCTGCTCGAGGCGCGCGGGCTGACGCAGCGCGGCCGCCTGCACGGCATCGACCTCACGGTGCGCCGCGGCGAGGTCGTGGGCCTGGCGGGCCTGATGGGCGCCGGACGCTCGCGCACGCTGCGCGCGGTCTTCGGCGCGGCGCCGCGCGACGGCGGCGACGTGCGGGTTCGCCCTGCCGAGGACGCCGAGCTGCGGCCCGTGCGCAGCGTGGCCGAGGCGATGGCGGCCGGCGTGGGCTTCGTGCCCGAGGACCGCCGCCAGCAGGCGCTGGTCCTCACCGCGTCGGTGCAGGAGAACGTGGGCCTGGTGACGCCGCCCGGCTCGCTGCGCCGGGGGCTCCTTGTGCGGCGCGTCCTGCGCGCGGCCGCCGCGCGCGCGGTGGAGGCGCTGCGCATCAAGACGCGCGGGCTGGAGACGCCCGTGCGCGTGCTCTCCGGCGGCAACCAGCAGAAGGTCGTGCTGGGACGCTGGCTGGGCCCGCACGTCCGCGTGCTCCTGCTCGACGAGCCCACGCGCGGCGTGGACGTGGGCGCCAAGGCGGAGATCCACCGGCACCTGCGCGAGTTGGCGGGCCGGGGGCTGGGCCTGCTCGTGGCCTCGTCCGAGCTGCCGGAGCTGCTTGCGCTGTGCGACCGCATCTACGTGCTGCGCCAGGGCCGCGTCGTGGGCGAGCTGACGCGGGAACAGGCCAGTCCGGTGGAGGTGTTGCGCCTGGCCACCGGCGCCGCCGATCGGGGAGCGGCGTGACAGAGACCCGCAGGCCGCGTCTCCTCACGCGCGAGCGGGATTCACTCTCGCGAGAGCGCTTCTCGAAGACAGCGCGGCCGAGGACGCGGAAATGAATATCGCCAGCGTGGCCGTCGCCGCTCCCGCCGGCGCGGGCGGGCGCGCGCTGTTCTGGCAGCGCGTGGGGCCGCTGCTGGGCCTGCTCATCCTCTGCGGGGGCCTCAGCCTGGCCTCGCCGCACTTCCTCACCGTCGACAACCTGCTCAACGTGCTGCGCCAGTCCTCCATCAACGCCATCCTGGCCCTGGGCCAGCTGGTCGTGATCATCACCGCCGGCATCGACCTGTCGATCGGCTCCATCGTCGGCCTGACGATCGTGCTGCTGGCGCTGATGATGAAGGCGGGCTGGCCCTGGGGGCTGGCCTGCGTGGCCGCCATCGCCGCGGGCGCCACCGTCGGCCTCCTCAACGGCCTGCTGTTGACCCGGCTCAAGCTGCCGCATCCGTTCATCTCCACTCTGGGCACCATGAACGTCGCGCGCGGGGCCGCCTTGCTGTTGGCGGGCGGCGTGCCCATCAGCGGCCTGCCGCTGCCCTTCCGCGACCCCGTCGCCGGAGAGGCCTTCGGCATCCCGGCGCCGGTGCTGATCGCGGCCGCGGTCTATGCGCTGGGGCACGTCTTCCTGGCGCGCACCGTCTGGGGCCGCGACCTCTACGCCATCGGCGGCAACCGCGAGGCGGCGCGGCTGTGTGGCATCCCGGTGGACCGCCGGCTCAACCTGGCCTATGCGTTGAGCGGCGCCGCCGCCGGGCTGGCGGCGGTGGTGCTGGCCGCGCGCATGAACTCGGGCTTCCCACTGGCCGGGCAGGGCGCGGAGCTGGACGCCATCGCCGCCGTCATCATCGGCGGGGCCAGCTTCTTCGGGGGCGTGGGCACGGTGGGCGGCACGCTCATCGGCGCGCTGGTGATCGGGTTCCTGCGCAACGGCCTCAACCTGCTCGACGTGTCCGCCTACTGGCAGATGATCGTCATCGGCGCCGTGATCGTGGCCGCCGTCACCATCGACGTGCTGCGGCAAAGGATCGCAGGGTCCTGAAAAATGCTCCTTCCCGATGTTCAGGCGGAGACCTTTTCAGGACCCTGCGGAGGCGAGAGATGAAGAAGCTGTGCGCCGTGCTGGCTGTGCTGGTGGCGCTGGGGCCCGCGTGCAACCGCGGCAAGGAGGAGACCACCATCGCGCTGGTGACCAAGGCCATGGACAGCGAGTTCTGGCTGACGGTGGCCGACGGCGCCAAGGCGGCCGCGGCCGCGCGTCCCGGCGTGAAGCTGGTGATCGGCGCGCCCGACCGCGAGATCAACGTCGACCAGCAGGTCTCCATCCTGGAGGACCAGGTCCGCCGCGGCGTGAAGGCGCTGGTCGTGGCGCCTGCCGGCTCGGCCCAGGTGATGTCGGCGCTGGAGCTGGCCGGCCAGCGCGGCATCCCGGTGGTGCTCATCGACACCGACGCGCCCTTCGCGGGCAAGGTGACGTACATCGGCACCGACAACCGCAAGGGCGGCCAACTGGCGGCGCGCTGCCTGATCGACAAGCTGGGCGGGAAGGGCGAGGTGGCGCTCATCGGCGGCGTGCCCGGCAACGAGTCGCAGGACGAGCGCGCCCGGGGCTTCGTGGAGGCCATCGCGCAGGTGCCGGCCATGAAGCTGGTGGCGCAGCAGCCGGCCAACAGCGAACGCTCCCTGGGGCTCACCGTCATGGAGAACATGCTCACGGCGCACCCGCAGGTGAAGGGCGTCTTCTGCACCAACGACCAGATGGCGCTGGGCGCGATGGAGGCGTTGGAGGCGCGCGGCCAGCGCGGGAAGGTCCTCATCGTGGGCTTCGACGCCACCAAGGAAGCGGTGCAGGCCACGGTGGAGGGGAAGCTGGCGGGCAGCGTCGCGCAGAACCCGCGCGCCATGGGCCAGCGCGGGGTGGAGGCGGCGCTGGCCGTGCTCGACGGCAAGACCGTCGAGAAGCGCATCGACACCGGCACCGAGCTGGTGACGGCCGAGAACGCGGCCAAGTACCTGAAGTGACGTGATGGCGCCCGTACTGGCCGTGCTCTCGGCGGCGTTCCTGGCGTCGCCGGCCGCGCCGTCTTCGCGGGCCGGCGGGCTCACCGTGCTGCGCACCGTGGGCGTGTCCCTGGACCGCCGCGCCGAAGTGCTCGCGGAGGTCGAGGCGCGTTGCCCGCGCTGCGACTGGGGACGGACGGGGCGCGAGGCCGCCGCGCTGCGGTTGTCCCTCGACGGCCGGTACTCGCAGCACCTGGTGCTCGCGCGCGGCACCGGCACCTACCGGGTTGCGCTGGGCAGCCTGGACGCGGGTGAGCACCGGCTGGAGGTCGCGCTGGAGGCGGCCCTGAGCTGCCGGGGCGCGGGGCGCGTGGAGGCGGTGGACGTGCGCATCGAGCCCGCCGCCGCGGGCTCGCCCGGAGAAGAGGCGCTCCGCCACGCGCCGCTGCTGTACCTGCGCGCCGATACGCTGCCGCGCTTCACCGACCTGCCGCTGGTGATGTGGTACGAGACGGACCGCACGCCACGGGGCCACCGGCTGCGCTACTCGGTCGTCTTCAGCAACGAAGACGGCGGCACGCCGCCCGATCGCCTGATGGCCACCTGGGGCCGCGTCACCGACATCGAATACGTCTACGGCGTGGAGCTGGACGGTGAGGGGCGTGTCGTGCACGAGGAATACCAGGGCCAGGACCACGCCCTGCCCGCGTTCGCCGGCCGGCGCGAGGACGCACACCCGCTGCTGTGGGTGACGACGCGCAACAACATGGTCGGCGAGAGCGGAGAGTCCACGTATCGCGTGGCGCCGGCTCCGTTGCCGTTCGACCTCACACGCGTCTCGCGCGAGGCCGTGATGGACGCGCATCCGTGGACGTACCAGGTGAGCGCGGCCGAAGTGCGCCGTGAGGGTCGCGTGCAGGACGGGGCCCGGCCGGGGTCGAAGCGCATCCCCGACCCAGGGCGCTTCACGTACGTCGAGGCTTGCGCCGACACGACCGACGCGACGCTGGCCTTCGCGGTGGGCGTGCGTGGCCGCGGCGGACGCACGGAATGGACCTGGTCCGATGCCGGGCCGCTCGAATGGCGGATCTACCGCAGCCGCGACAACGGCGACAACGGCTGCTTCCGGGGGGCGGTGGCGCTGCCGAACCCGGAGGCGGCCATCCTGGGCCTGCGCTTCCGCTCGTTCCCGCGGCCCGTGCGCAAGGGCGAGCCGCCCCTGCCGCCGGGCGCCGCGCGCGCGCTGCTGCGCAGCGTCAACCGCGTATTCCGGCTGCGGGCGGACGACACGCCCGGACCATCGCTGCTGTCGTGGTCGGGCGCGCTGCCGATGGAGCCGGGCGGAGAGCCGGTCGAGGTGCCGGCTCAGGGGCCGTAGAGCCTCACGCCATGATCGCCGCGCTCGCGCCGGCACCCGCGGCGCCGCCGCTGCCGCCGGACCGGATCGGTCCCGCCTACCGGCGCCTGCGTGTGCAGGTGTTCAGCGCCATCTTCATCGGGTACGCGGCCTACTACCTGGTGCGGAACAACCTGGCCCTGGCCATCCCCGACGTCCTCAAGGAGCATCCGGAGTACTCGAAGGCCATGCTGGGCACCGCGCTCACCGGCCTGTCGATCGCCTACGGCCTGTCGAAGTTCCTGATGGGCTCGGTCTCCGACCGCAGCAACCCGCGCCTGTTCCTGCCGCTGGGTCTGCTGCTCTCCTGCGCCATCGTTTTCGTCTGCGGGACGGTGAAGGCGGTGTACTCCTCGCTGTTCGTGCTCATCGCCCTGCAGACTCTGAACGGCTGGGTGCAGGGGATGGGCTGGCCGCCCTGCGGCAAGACGCTCGTCCACTGGTTCAGCACGCGCGAGCGCGGGCGCAGCGTCTCGCTCTGGAACGTGGCCCACAACGTGGGCGGCGCGCTGGTGGCCATGCTGGCGGTGGCGGGGGTGGCGCTCTTCCACGACTGGGGCGCCAAGTTCTACTTCAACGCGCTCATCGCGGCCGCGGCGGCGCTGGTCGTTTACGCGCTGCTGCGGGACACGCCGCAGTCGTGCGGGCTGCCGCCGGTGGAGGAGTACCGCAACGACTACCCGCCCGACTACACGCCCGACCACGAGCGCACGATGACGTTCCGCCAGATCTTCCTGGGCCACGTGCTGAACAACGGCACCCTGTGGGCCATCGCCGTGGCCAACGCCTTCGTGTACTTCGTGCGCTACGGCGTGGTGAACTGGATCCCCACCTACCTGGAGACGGCCAAGGGCTTCTCGTTCAAGCAATCCAGCATGGGCTGGGCGCTCTACGAGTGGGCGGCCATCCCCGGCACCCTGGCCTGCGGCTGGATCTCCGACCGCGTCTTCAAGGGCCGGCGCGCGCCCGCCACCATCCTCTTCATGTCGCTCACGCTGGTGGCGGTGGTCGTCTACTGGATGAACCTGCACGGGCCGCTGTGGGTGGACTACGCGGCGCTCATCGCCATCGGCTTCCTGATCTACGGACCCATCATGATCATCGGCCTGCACGCGTTGGACCTGGTGCCCAAGAAGGCCGCGGGCACGGCGGCGGGGTTCACGGGGTTCTTCGGCTACGTGTTCGGGTCGGCCATCGCCGGCACCGGCGTGGGCTGGATCGCGGACCGGTGGGGCTGGAACGGTGTGTTCGTCACCATGGTCGCCTGCTGCGTGCTCACCATGGCCTTCAGCGCCCTCACGCTGCGGCACAAGGCCGAGAGCGCGAGCCGAGCGGACGCCGCGGCCTGAGTGACCACGCGGCTGCTATTCGACCGTCCGCGCTTCGAATTCGGCCAGCGCGTCGTCCTCCACGCGGTAGCGGATCTCGATGGGCTTGCAGCAGACCTCGCAGTCCTCGACGTAGGCCTGACGGCGCACCGAGAGGTCCAGGACCATCGAGATCTCTTCCCCGCAATACGGGCAACTGAAGGAGTGTTCCACTGAGGAGGTACGGCCCCGGGGAAGCCTTCACTTCCGGGGTCCCGCAGCGCCGCGTCGGGCCGCGGGAGCCCCGGGGGCGATCGGCCTGCCAGGGTCAGCTCGTTGTAAATGCTGTCCGAGACGAAGGGATGTTGGGGAACGGGTCGAGCCTATGCCCGGCCCGAGCGGGCGTCAAATGGGCAGGAGAAGGAGTCCGGGCCCAACGGGTCGGGGCGTATGATCGGGCCGGTCGCGGCCTGGAGGAGAGTCGGATGAAGTTCCTGCCCGTCGTCCTCTCACTGGCGGCCTGCCTGGCCACCGTCCTGCCCGTGGCCGCCGGCGCGCAGAAGATCGTGATCGCGCACCGCGGCGCCAGCGCCTACCTGCCCGAGCACACGCTGGCCGCCAAGGCGATGGCCCATGCCCAGGGCGCGGACTACCTGGAGCAGGACGTCGTGCTCAGCAAGGACGGCGTGCCCGTCGTGCTGCACGACATCCACATCGACACGGTGACCGACGTGGCCCGGCGCTTTCCGGAGAGGAAGCGCGCCGACGGGCGCTTCTACGCCATCGACTTCACCGTCGCCGAGCTGAAGCAGCTCGCGGTCAGCGAGCGCTTCGACCCGCGCACGGGGAAGGCCGTGTTCGCCGGACGCTTTCCCGTGGGCCAGTCCGCGTTCCAGGTGCCGACGCTGGAGGAAGAGCTGCAGCTCGTCCAGGGGCTGAACAAGAGCACGGGCCGCGATGCCGGCGTGTACCCGGAGATCAAGGAACCGGCCTGGCACCGCAGGCAGGGGCAGGACGTCAGCCGCATCGTGCTCGACGTGCTGGCGCGCTACGGCTACAAGACGAAGGCCGAAAAGGTGTACCTGCAGTGCTTCGACTTCGAGGAGGTGAAGCGCATCCGCGGCGAGCTGGGCTACCAGGGCCGCCTGGTGCAGCTCCTCGCCGACAGCCCCCAGCCCGAGTCGGCGACGGACCACGCCTACCTTCGCACGCGCACCGGCCTGGCCGAGGTGGCCAGGGTGGCCGACGGCATCGGGCCCTCGCTGGGCATTGTTGTGACCGGCCGCAGCGGGGGCGCGCTCCAGGTCACCGATCTCGTGCGCGACGCGCATGCGCTGAAGCTGGAGGTGCACCCCTACACGTTCCGGGCGGACGCCCTGCCGGCCTGGGCGGGCTCCTTCGACGAGCTGCTGCGCGCCTTCCTGGTGGACGTCGGCGTGGACGGCCTCTTCACGGACCATCCCGACAAGGGCGTGGCGTTCGTCAGGGGTCTGCGGCCGTAGGTGGGCGACCTCGACGCGAACCTGGAGGTCGTCATCGGCGTTTGACCGGCGCATAATGCCGTGGGGGACGTGGGAGATGGTTCCATGTCTAGCGACTCACGCAACCGCCGCCTCGACCTCGAGCGGCGCGCACTGATCCGGGCCTTGGCCGGCATTCCGATCGCAGGCGTGATGGCCGGAAGGCCGGGCCGCTCCGAGGCCTGGACGAGCCTGGAGCCGACACCCGATTGTGCCGGCGACGAGCCGACGCCGTCGGAGACGGCCGGGCCCTACTTCAAGCCCGACTCGCCCGAGCGCGCCTCGCTGCTCGAATCGGGAGTCGAGGGGACGCGCCTCGTCGTCACCGGGCTCGTGCTCACCACCGGCTGCAAGCCGGTCCAGCGGGCGCTGCTCGACTTCTGGCACGCCGACACGGAGGGCGAGTACGACCTGCGCGGCTTCCGCCTACGCGGCCATCAGTTCACAGGCGCCAGCGGCCGTTTCCGGCTGGAGACGGTGCTCCCCGGCCTCTACGGCCGGCCACGCCACATCCACGTGCGGGTGCAGGCACCGGAGGGACGCATCCTCACCACGCAGCTCTACTTTCCCGGCGAGGCGAAAGGCGCCGGCGACGGGATGTTCTCGCCCCGCCTGTTGATGGCCATGCGCGGCGCCGGCGCCGAGCGCCAGGCGCAGTTCGATTTCGTCCTGCAATAGCCGCTGCTAGAGCAGCAGCGCCTCGACGCGGTACGCGGTCACGATCTCGGCCAGCGGCGTCCAGGCGAAGATCGTGAGGCGCCGGTCCTGGGAGGCGACGAGGGCCAGCGCGTCGTGCTGGTCGTGCACGAACTGCGCGGCCGACTGGTGGCGCGTGCCCCCGAGCTGCGTCGGGTGAACGACGGTCGGCTGGGCGCCTTCCACCGGCTCCGCCACGCGCACCGCGTTCACGGGCGGTGCGCCCTCGCGGCGGCCGATCTTGGCGCCGAAGGCCAGCAGCTCGAACCGGAACGTCATGATGGTCGCGCCGTCCACCGCGGTGAGCCCGGCCAGCGCGTCCACCGCGTGGCGCACGGCGTCGCGCCACGCCCCGCGGTGCTCGGCTTCCTCCTCCTGCGCCGCCATCAGGTCGGCCAGTTCCGAGAAGGGCGGAGAGACGGGGTAGGGGACGTGCGGGCGAATCGAGTCCCGCCACGCCCGGCTGTGCGCGGGCACGACCAGCAAGGAGCCCCCGCGTCCATGGGCGCGCATCGAGAGCGCGACCTGCGCCAGCAGGTTCACCGACTCGACCGACGGTGTGGGCGGGTCGAACCCCAGCAGCGAGGCCAGCAGCCCCGGGCAATCGGGCAGCCGCGCCGCGCGCTCGTCGAGCACCTTGATCTGGTCGCCCTCCAGCACCGCCACGTTGACGAACTTGCCCGTGTCCTCGCCGCGTGCGTGCTTGACGACCAGCAGGCCGGGGGCCGCCACCTCCAGCACGAAGCAGAACGGGGGAACGGCGCGCGTGGTGCCCCAGACGGCCAGGCCCTCGGGACCCCGCCACACGCCCAGGTGGATGCCGGGCCGGTCGACGGCGGGGGCCATGCGCGTGAGCGACTCGGGATGGAGAGGGATGGGATGCTCGAACGTCAGCGGCCGCGTGGCCAGCTCGGCGGGCAAGTACGCGAGCGAGATGCGCGGGACGTACCCCTCCTCGCGGCGCAGGCTGGCCCAGAAGGCGGCGTCGATGATGGCCTCGATGTCGGCCTCCTCGAGCGGGGGCGCCAGCGGCCCCGTCTGCTGGGCCATGGCGGCGCGGTGACGCACGAAGTGGTCCCGAATGCGGGGCGCCACGGCGTGCGCGGGCGGATAGGAGGACGGGCTCATGGGACCAGCTCGATGGTCTCGATGCCGTGCGGCCGGACCGTGACGGAAGCCGCGCCCTCGGCGATCGGCAGAGGATCCCGCCGGCGGTCCATGAAGTCCAGCCGCCAGGCCGCCTCCAGCCCTTGCGCGCCACTCAAGCGTCCGCTCGCCTCCTGCGCGCCGGGGTCGAACACGCGCAGCACCAGCGCGT
>Ga0184637_10002913_pt1 | contig 10859 bp, 10 predicted proteins | sample PLM3_127_b2_FD_133143 | JGI IMG/M metagenome (GOLD analysis project Ga0184637, IMG submission 133143) | Groundwater sediment microbial communities from an aquifer in East River, Colorado, USA - PLM3_127_b2 | ecosystem: Environmental > Terrestrial > Soil > Riparian zone | place: USA: East River... | reverse complement strand
GAAACTGCGATTCAAGCGAAAACAACCGACTCCCCTCTACTACTACCGGGCACTGCAGACCCTCAGAGATCCTCTCCATTTCCGGGCTCCGCGGACATCATCGAAGACCCGGACTCGGTGAAGGCACAGCGAGAATCTCATGCTGAATGATATTCTCGCTGTGTGCGTAAGCGCCGCAGTCGCGGTGGTGTTTGCCACGATCTTCGGGGCGGTAGAGCTGCTGTGGAAAGTGTGGCGCGCGGCTCGGCGTTTGAGCGGGCTATGACACGCGAGTGCCCGCGGGGATTCAAGCGTTTTTCCCCCCGTGGTGTCCTCCGTCGGCCGGGTGGTCCGCGGCGGGAAGGTCCAGGATGAAGCGGGTGCCGACCCCGCTCTCGGTCTGGAACATCACGTGCCCCCCGTGGTTTTCCACCACCCGTTTCACGATAGCGAGCCCGAGCCCGGTCCCCCCTCGCTTGCCGGCGGTGACGAACGGTTCGAACACTCGCTCGCGGATCGCCAGCGGAATCCCAGGGCCGTTGTCCGCCACCTCGATCCGCACCATGGGCCCCGCCGCCTGGGCCCGGATCTCGACCCGCCCCATCCCTTCCATGGCCTCGACGGCATTCCGAATAAGATTCACGAGGACCCTGGATATCCTCCGCTGGTCCGCCAGCACCTTGAGGGACATCTCCCCCTGCACCTCGACCCAGGGCTTCCAGGTGCTCGGCCAGCGAAGACCCTCCATCGCTCGCTCCACGATCCCCCCGACCGGGCACGGGACCGGGTCGAGCTGGGTCTCCCCGCGGGAGAACTCGAGCAGCTCCTCGATCATGGTCTCCATCTGGTCGACGGCCTCCGAGAGGCCCTGGATCGACTTTTCGTGGCGAGCCGTCGTGGTCAAGTCGGATCGGAGGACGTCGAGGCCGAACCGAAGAACCGTGAGCGGGTTCCGGAGGTCGTGGACGATGGAACTGGCCGTCTGTCCGATGGCCGAGAGTCGCTCGCGCTGGACCAGCTCCTGCTGGACGGCCCGGAGTGAGGCCCGCATCTGGATGAAGGTCGCGGCCAACCGCCCCACCTCGTCGTGGCCCGACACCCCGATCCAGTACTCATAGTTGCCCCGCCCCAACTCGGTCGCGGCCCGGTCGAGCTTCTCCAGCGGCGTGACCACGGCCCGGGTCAGGAAGAAGCTCAGCACGCCGCCCAGGACCAGCGCGCCGACACCGAGGATGATGAGCCACTTCTGAATGGCCCGGGCAAGCTGGAGGGCGCTCTCCAGCGACTGGAGCAAGACCAGCGCGCCGACCGGCTGCCCCGTGAGCCCCCGGAGCGGCTCGACAAACGCCATGTACTCGGTGCCGTCGACCTCGACCGTCCGCACCCGATCCGCTTGATCGGCCGAGGGGAAGGCCGGGGCGGCGACAGACGGGTCTTTGACCGGGAGGGTGGAGGCGTAGAGGGTGGGACCGACGAAGATGAGGACGTGCCCCAGGGTCGCCTTGCCGAGAGACGTCGCCACCTCGGCAGTCACCTCGTAGCCCGTGGCGAGGATCGCCATAACCCCCGGCTCGGCCCGCTCGCTCGTGTGAACGAGGACCGGGACCGTAGCCAATTGAACGAGCCGGTTCCCCAGGAGCAGAAACCCGGTGCGGGTCACCGCCCGGCCATTCTCCACGAATGGCGGGGCGAGCGGGAGCTGCCTCGGCGGCGGGACCTGGGGGGCCTTGAGGGTATCGGCCACAACGATGCGACCTGCGCCGTCCGCCACGAAGAGAAGGTCGGCCTGATCGAGCTGGCGTCCCAGAAGCTCCCGCGCGAGATCCCGCACGGTCTCCCGGGCCGCGGCGGGGTCCGGGCTCGCATAGAGCAGGCCGAGGACACGCTTGACGTAATCGGTCCCCGCGATCGACTCGATCGCCCCGACCAGGAGCCGGGTGCGCGTCTCCCACACCGAGCGATAGAGCGGTTCCGCCGCCGCGAGCTGCTGAGCTGTCCGTCTCTTCGCCTCCCCCACCACGATCTGGTTCGTCATGACGACGGCCAGAACGACGAGAGTCGTCACGAGCCCGATGAGGAGGAGGAAGAGCCTCGCCCTGAGGTTCACAACAACCCCGGGAAGCTAAATCCGCGGCAGCCCGGTGTAGGGATCTACGTCGGGTGGCGGGTAGTCCTTCCCAAACTTGTTCTTGTGCGGAATGGCGACAACGCCCTGTGTGGAGAGCCGAAGGGTGGGAAGCTGCCGGGTTGTCGGGCCGATCTCCACCGTGCGACCGGCTTTCTCCAGCTCTTCGGGGGTGACCCGGTCGTACCACACCTTCAAGCGATAGGTCCCGTCCGGGACTCCGGGGATCGAAAGGTTCCCCCGCTTGTCGGTGACCACAAAGTAGGGAGTCGTGACCGTCAGGACAATCGCGCTCATCTCCTGGTGGATGTCGCAGAAGATCCACGAGACGGCGGGGACCTTGAACTCGACCCTCTTGGAATCGCCCGGCTTGTAGAGCCCGAGATCGAACGCGGGGCCGTAGAACGGCGAGAAGACATTGTGGAAGATCGGATCGCGGTTGGGGAAGTCCACCTCGCTGCCCGGGGTCACGACGATGATCGGCGGATCGAAGCGCTTCGACTGCTGGACCATCCGGAGCGGCCCTTTCAGGGGGCGCGGTGGCGGGATCGAGGCGTTCTCCAGGTAGATCGCGACGTTCTCGGCGGGGCCGACCCCGGAAGAGAAGAACGAGCGACCCCGATCCAACTCCACCTTGCCCGTCACGGGCGGGACCGCGGGAGGAGGCTCGGCCTCCTGGGGGGAGGCGTGGCGCGAACGCGGAACAAAAAGCCAAAGCGGAACAAGAAGAAGGACGGCCAGCAGGAGCGCGGAGGGGGCGCCGAGCTTCCGATTCGCCATGAGGCGTCCTATGGGTTGGCCGGCGCCGCGCATCCGGGCGACACGGAAGGCCTCTCAACGGCGCGCAGGAGCGCGTGGACGACTTCGTCAGGTGCGAGGCCGTCTGTTTCCACGATGAGGTGGGCCTGGGCATAGAAGGGTTCGCGCTGCCGATAGAGCGCCTCCACATCGTCACGGCTCCGTTGCGTGAGAAGCGGGCGCCTCCCGGAGCGAGCGGCCCGGTCATGGAGGGTGGTGATGTCGCCACGGAGCCAGACGACCGTGCCCATCGCTTTGAGCCGCGCAAGGTTTTCTGCGTCACATGGCAGCCCCCCGCCGGTAGCGATCACGTGGCCCTGCTTGAGGACCAGGAGATCGAGAATCTCCCGCTCCTGCTGACGGAAATAGGCTTCCCCCTTCTCGCGGAAGATCTCAGGGACGGACTTCCCCGCCAGGGCCGTCACCATGTCATCCGTCTCGACGAAGCAGAGGCCGAGGCGACGCGCCAGGAGGCGGCCCACGGTTGACTTGCCGGCCCCCATGAAGCCGATGAGGAGAATATTCCCGTTGCCTTGCGCCATGCCCATATTCTAACTCATGAACCCTCCTGTGCTTTTGCATTCATCGGGTCGAGATACAGGTTGTGGACAAGCTGATTGAGCCCGGCCAGGAGGGGGACGGCGACAATCACCCCCACCAACCCCGCGAGCGTTGAACCGATGAGCAGGGCCAGCAGAACACCCAACGGGTGGAGACCCGTGGTCCGGTGGAGGAGGAGCGGGACCAAGACCTCGCCCTCCAAGACATTGCTGCCCCAGAAGAGGAGCGCAGTCCAGAGGGCGAGGGCTGGAGAGACGTTGAGGGCCATGAGGATGCCGAGAAGGGCCGCGGTCAGAGAGCCAAGGTAGGGAACGATATTGAAGGCGGCCGCGAGCGCGCCAATCAGGACGGCCGAAGGAACGCCAAGCAGGGTCAGCCCGATGGACAGGATCACGCCGACGGCTAAGCTCACAAGGAGTTGCCCCCGCACATAGCCGCCAATCCGAGCCAGGACCGGCTCGGCCAACTCGAGGACGCGCGAGCGGCGGCTAGGAGGAATCCAGGCCAGAAGCCCGTGGCTGATCCGCTTGCCATCAATGACCAGGTAGGCCCCTAGAAAGAGGACGAGGAGAAGTCCGATGAGAGCGCCCACAGCCCCGGCGGTGGCACGGTACGTTGCCTGGAAGAGCGAGGCTCCGACCCCCTGCAGACCCTCAGCCTTGGGCGAGGGGATGTCAAACGGGAGCCGAGCCCGAACGGATTCCAGCCCCCCGAGCCACCCTTTCACGTGCTCGATCGCCTGGGGGAGGCGGCTCACAAGTTGAGCCGTCTGCTCTGAGAGGACTGGGGCCAGGAATCGGCCCAAAAGCGAAAAGACGACCGCGAGGACAAGGTAGATCCCTAGGACCGTGATGGCCCGTGGGATCCGGTGCCGCTCCCCCCACCGGGCTGCGGGGAGCATGGCCGCGGCCACGATCAGGGCCGTGAAGCCGAGCAACCACAGCTGCCAGGTCTGGACGAGGAGCCAGACCGCAGCCATGACGGCCAGCAGGCGCCACACCCAGGGCCAGGGGAACGGCAGCGGATTGTCCATTTGCCTCCTCCTTACTTACCTTCCCCCACCATGTGCTCTCTCTCGGCAGGGGCGCGGCGGTAGGCGCAGTCGCGCATCCAGCAGCGTCGGCACTGAGTGAAGTAGTGATCCACCCGCGCCCTGGGGCCCATCCCCACCGCGAAGGTGATGGACTTGGCCGGGGCCATCACGCAGGCCTCGTTGAGCCGCACTCCGACCTCCGCTCCCGGACAGAGCCGAAAAATCAGCGCCTGGTCCTCGACCTTCCACCCGGCGTAGCCCGGGCTCACGCGGTTCGTGACCTTGAAATGGGGCAGAGCGAGTTGGCAGAGCCGATCATTGAGCCACTCGGCCAGGCACTCCACAGCGGCCGAGCCGACCGAATCCAGCATCACGGCCAGGGGAAATTCCCGCTCGCCGAAGAGTTGGCGGGCGCGGTCCTCGATGGCCTCGCCGATGGTGCAGATCGCGATCCCAAGGTACTCGACCGGCCCCCACAGGCGACGAATCGAGGGAACGACAAAGCGCATGCCGTCCGCGATCGAGAGGCCGTCGGCGTCGACGGCCGCGACGGGCATCGCGCGGTAGACGGCGCGAGGAAGGAGGAGACGTTCGGCCTCTTCGATCGCCTCGTCGTAGAGACGCTCCACCTCGGGCGTCGGGACGTCGCGCCCTTTCTTGTATCCCTGAAAGCGCAGGACCTCGTCGCGATCGATCTTGAGGGGGATCCCGTCGAAGACCTGAGGCGGGGACGCGAGAACGTCCGGCATCAAGGTCGGCTCGGAGCGCTCCGGCTTCGGGAGAGCTGGGCGATCAGGCGGATGTGCTCGGGCGTGGAGCCGCAGCAGGCCCCCACGATATTGCAGCCCGCCTCGATGAGGGCCGGGTAGTCCTGAACCATGGCCTCGGGAGAAAGCTCGTAGGTGGTCCGCCCATCCTTCACGACGGGGAGCCCCGCGTTGGGGTACGCGATCAGGAGGGCCGCGGTCACCTGACGCATTTCCCGGATGATCACGATCGCCCGGTCCGGGCCGCGGCCGCAATTCATTCCGACGACATCGGCCCCGGCCCCGAGGAGCTCTCCGGCCACCTCGCCCGGGCTCTGGCCCCACATCGTCCGGTCGCGGTCGTGCAGCTCCTCGAACTGAAAGAACATTGTGGCCATCACCGGGAGGGTCGCGACCGCTTTGCAGGCCCGGATCGCGGCGATCGCCTCCTCGGGGTACATCATCGTCTCTACCGCGAAAAGATCGATCCCGCCCTCGGCGAGGGCCTCGGCCTGCTCGCGGAAATTCTCGAAGAGCGCATCTTCGCTGATGTCGCCGTACGGCTCGACAATGTGGCTCGTCGGCCCGATCGAGCCCGCCACGTACTTCCCCGGCGGGCAGACGGCGCGGGCGAGGAGGGCGCCCTTCAGGTTCAGCTCGTGTGTCCGCTCGGGGAAGCCGTAGTGCCCGAACTTGAGGCGCGTGCCCCCGAACGTGTTGGTCTCGACGAAGTCCGAGCCGGCGTCGAAGTAGCCCTGGTGGATCGCGCGGACGATCCCGGGGTGGGTATCGTTCCACAGCTCGGGGCACGCGCCGTCGAGGAGGCCGGCGGCGAAGAGCATCGTCCCCATGCCGCCGTCGAAGACGAGGATCTCCCCCGCCCGCGCACGCTCGATCAGCTCCCACCCCCGCCCGCCGCTCATTTGATCACTCGACTCCCTTCGTGGGGACCAGTGTCGATGCTCGGAGGATGGAACGCATCGCATGCTTAGGATATCAGAGGGTTCGATCCTGAGGGAGCCGGGGTCTTCACCACTGGTCAACTCTTTCAACCACCATCAGCCCCAACTGCCAGTAGAAGACAGAAACCCCGCCCGGCTCAGCTCACATGTTGCTTGCCGGCGAGACGTGGACCCTGGCGTCCTACTCTCCCATACGGCGACCGGACAGGACCATCGGCGCTGGAGGGCTTAACGACCCTAGGCTTTTAGCTCCTGCTTGAGTCTCTCGGCCAGCCAGATCCGCGCAAAAGTCGTCGCATCGGTCGTGAGATAGGCTCCGCTCAGGTTTCGCCCCAGCAACTCGTGCTCGGTAGGGGATTTCGCGGACGACTCTAGGGCGGCCATTTGGTCACTCGCTGGCTGACGATACCAGATTAGCCCGGCACCGAGCCGGCGTTGATCTCTCGCTCTACCAGGGTGGCGAGATCCTTGAGCGCCTGGAGGTCGGCCTCTCCTAGCTGCCGCGGCCGCAAGTCGATGAGACACAGGGTGCCCACGCGACTGCCATCCCGCGTGGCCAGCGGGTGGCCGGCGTAAAACCGGACATGTGGCTCGCCGATGACTACCGGGTTTTCGGCGAACCGCGAGTCCAGGAGGACGTCCGGCACCACCATCGGTTCCCCGCTCAGAATCGTGTGTGCGCAGAGCGCCACCTCGCGGGAGACCTCCCGCACGGGCAGGCCCTGGCACGACTTGAACCACTGGCGGTCGGTATCGATCAGCGTTACGGCGGCGATGGGCACGTCGAACAGATGGCAAGCCAGTCGCGTCAGGCGGTCAAAGCGCTCCTCGGGCGCGGTATCAAGGATGTGAAGCTGGCGGAGCGCAGCGATTCGGCGCGGCTCGTCCTCAGGGAGCGGGGCCTTGACCCACCGCGATCGGGTCCGGAGGAGCCACGCGCGCACTTTGGTCCGCGCGTACGCACTCGAGAAGGGCTCGATAAGCCAATCGGTGACGCCAGCGATGGAGCCCGCGGCGACATCGGCATGATTCTCGGTCGCCGCCACGAGAACCACCGGGACGTCCCGTCTCCACGAATCCACGTCGCGGCGGACCTCCTGGCACAAAGTCACTCCGTCGCACCCTGGCAAGTGGCGCTCGGCAATCAGGAGGGCGAGTCGCTCCGACCGGATCCTCCGGAGCGCGGTATCTCCGTCCGACGCGGTCATGAAGCGGAGCGCATCCGGCCGCATCGCTTCAGCTAGTATCGCCGCGATCTTCGCATCAGCGACCGCGACCAGGATCGGCTCGTCGGGAACGGCCGCGGGTGGCCCGGTCACCGCCAGGGCATCAGTACCCTCGCGGGACTGGATCGAAGGCGTGGCCCGCGCGAGCTCGATGGCCTGCCCCTCCGCAGCAGCGAAGAGATCCAATATGACTGCACGCCCGGCCGCCCGTTGTCGACCAAGCTCTGCGAGCCGATCCACCGCGTCATCCTGACGAAACGGATCGTGGTGGAACAGGGCAACCCGCTTGACGCGGGCAGCGACCGCGATATCTACGACGTATTCCATGGTGCTGTGGCCCCAGCCCATCTTTGTCGGATATTCCGCTGCGGTGTACTGTGTGTCGTGAATGACCAAATCAGCCTCCGCGAGGAACTCTGCGTGTCGTCCATCCTCGCCAGGCGGAGAGTCATCTGCGCCTTGGGGCAGCTCACCGAGCGCCAGGCTACGAGAGTGCGGCTCATGGTCCGTTGCGTACACAACCGCGACGCCGTCGGCTTCCAGCCGGTAGCCAAGCGTCAACGCCGGATGGTTCAAGTACTGAGTTTTGACACGAACATCGCCCGCGGTAAAGACACCTTCCACGAGTTCGTGGTAGCGGATGCTAGCTGGAAGTTGCTGGAGGCTCACTGGAAAATATGTGTACTGCATCTGTCCGGCCAGGGTGTCTTGAAGATGTTGACCCAGCCCGCGCGGCGCGTAGACATCCCACTCATTTCCGGGAGCGAACAGCGGGGCGAAGAAGGGAAGGCCCTGGATATGGTCCCAGTGGGTGTGAGTGATAAGGAGGTGGCCGTGTACCGGCCCCGTGGCGGAAGCCATCAGGGCCTGGCCGAGACCATGAGCCCCGGTCCCGCAATCGAGGACGATCAGGGTACCCGCAGCCGAACGCACCTCCACACAGGACGTGTTGCCGCCGTATCGCACGGTGCTGGGCCCGGGTTTCGCCACGGAACCACGAGTCCCCCAGAAGCAGATTCGCACGGCCCGCGTCCTCTCTGACTCGGTCCCCTCAGGCTGTCGTCTGCGTGGACATCATTCCGAAATCGTGCGCGCCGAGTGGTCTGGATGGGGAATGCGTCGGGGACTATAACACGACGCGCCCCGGTTTCCAAGAAGGGTGTGGGACAAGGCGCCATCTGCGGAGTCTCTCGTTCCTGGATCACCTCCATCGGTCCCCGCCGGCAAGTGTCCCTCCCGGTCAGTTTTTCCCCTTGACACGGTGTTCATCCGCGCTGTAGGGTTCGCGCGAGGCGTTCGTGCGCGGGTTCGCCCCGGACTCGATGGGCACCGCCTACGACTGGACCCTCGACGGCGCTCGCCGCCGGAACTGAAGGAGGCTCTCATGCTGGGACAGGTCTTGCTGCGCGCCGCCGCCCGCTTCGGCAACAAGCCCGCGCTCGTCACCGACACCCGCACCCTGTCCTACGCGGAGCTGAACGCGCTCTCCGACCGCGTGGCCGCTGCGCTCGCCGCTCGCGGGATCGCCCCCGGCGATCGCGTCTCGCTCTACGCGCAGAACCGCTGGGAGTGGGTCGTCGCCTATCACGGCATCCTCAAGGCCGGCGCCGTGGTCAACCCCATCAACGTGATGCTGACGGCGAAGGAGGTTCGCTACGTGCTCGGCGACTGTGGGGCGCGCGCGATCTTCTGTGGGCCGGACAAGGCCCCGGCCGTCCTGGAGGTCGCCCGCGACGTGCCCGGCGTCGAGCACGTGGTGAGCCTCGGCGAGGCGCCGGCCGGCGCGCTGGACTTCGAGGCCCTGCTGGCCGAGCGGGGGCCGCGACCGGAGGTTCCCGCCGCCGCCCCCACCGCGCTCTCGACCATCGCGTACACGTCGGGCACGACCGGCCATCCCAAGGGCGCCATGCAGAGCCACCGCGCGGTGTTCCTCAACTGCGCGCTCACCGGCACCATGCACGTCCGCACAGAGCGCGACGTGGTGGTGACCGCGCTCCCCGCCCCCCACGTCTACGGCAACGTCGTCATCAACAGCCTCTTCATGGCCGGGGGGACGGTGGTGCTCATGGAGCGCTTCGATCCCGAAGGCGCGCTCGAACGGATCGTCCGGCACCGCGCGACGCTCTTCGAAGGCGTGCCCACGATGTACATGACCATGCTCGCCCACCCGGGTCTCGGGCGCTTCGATCTCTCGTCGCTCACCCGTTGCACCGTGGGCGGTCAGACGATCGCCGAGGCCGTGATGCGCGCCTGGGAGGAGCGGACCCGCGCCCCACTGATCGAGCTGTGGGGCATGACGGAGCTGGCCGGGCTCGGCACGACCCACGCGCTCTACGCCCCGAACGTGCACGGCTCCATCGGCGTGGCGCTGCCGGGCATCGAGGTGCGGGTGGGCGCGTTCGAGGACGCCACGCGCACGATGCCGCCGGGCGAGCCCGGCGAGCTGATGGTGCGCGGGCCGATCGTCATGCAGGGCTACTACGGCAACGACGAGGCCACCAAAGAGACGATCGAACCCGACGGGTGGCTGCACACGGGCGACGTGGCGGTGGCCGACGACGCCGGTTACTTCCGGATCGTCGACCGGCGCAAGGACATGATCATTACCGCCGGCTACAACGTGTATCCAGCCGAGATCGAGCGGGTGCTCGCCGGTCACCCGGCGGTGGCCATGTCGGCCGCGGGGCCGATCGCCGACGAGGTGAAGGGCGAGCTGGCCCGCGCCTACGTCGTGCTCCGCGCGGGCGCCTCGGCGACGGAGGCGGAGCTGATCGACTTTTGCCGGCCGCACCTGGCCGCCTACAAGCTGCCACGCTCGGTGCGCTTCGTGGCCGATCTGCCCAAGACCTCCACGGGCAAGATCATGCGCCGCGAGCTCCGCACGCTGGATTAGCGGCGCGCGCGTCCAGGATGGCGCGGGCCATGAGGCGGGCCCCTGTGTAGCACTTCTCCGGGGACTCGTAGCTGAAGGCCAGGCGGATGAACTCCTCGCCCCGCCCACGCGCTTGCTGATCTCGACGTCCGTGCCGGAGAGCACCTCCCAGAGGCCGCGCAACATCGCGTCGCGCTCGGCCCGGTAGACCTCGACGAGCCGGGCCACGTGGGAGGCCAGGTTCTCACGCATGAAGTAGGTCGCCACGCGCGTCTCCGGAGTTTCTCATTCCAGGTCGGAGACGCTGAATCTAGCTGCGAGAGCATTTAGGACAGTAGCGAAAGGAGGAGTCGCTTGATGTTCCGCGCCCCGGCCCCCCTCCAGCTCGCGACGCGGACCTCTTCTCCGACATCCCAGCCTAACCGTGCTGCCCGGACCCAGCGCCCGGCCGTACTCTGTCCACGAGACGCCACATCCCACTGCGGAGCGTAGCCCTGGCTGGGCCGGCCCACCCAGTGGCAGCCGGATGCCGCCAGCCGTTGCCATTTTTGGGCCTT
>Ga0184637_10002912_pt1 | contig 10859 bp, 12 predicted proteins | sample PLM3_127_b2_FD_133143 | JGI IMG/M metagenome (GOLD analysis project Ga0184637, IMG submission 133143) | Groundwater sediment microbial communities from an aquifer in East River, Colorado, USA - PLM3_127_b2 | ecosystem: Environmental > Terrestrial > Soil > Riparian zone | place: USA: East River... | reverse complement strand
GGAGCCCCCCCGGCGCGGCGCGGGCCCGCTACAGGTAACGCTCGCCCCCCACCCGTAGTGCCGGGCCAACTGACGTCGCCTCACTTCGTTCTCGGTCGTCGGCGGTCCGGAGCGTACCCGAGCGTACGCCTCCGGCCTCCTCCTCCCTCGGGCCTCGTGATGCTCGTCATTTGGCCCGGCACCCCCTTCGTCGCGTGAGCACGAGAGATAATTCATCGGAGTCACCCTAGCACTTTACAGGGCCCTGCCCCTGCTCTATCCTGGGACACGCCGCCGCTTGCCGGCGCTCCAGCATGGGTGTGCTGTTTCTCTTTATAGATGGCCTGGGCCTGGGGCCCGACGACCGGGAGATCAACCCCCTGGCCGCGGCCTCCACCCGCTGGTTCCGTCTGGCAGGGTCCCTGCCCGCCCCCGGGGTGGACGGGCGGGTCGTGGTGGCCACCGATGCGACGCTGGGCGTCCCGGGCCTCCCCCAGAGCGCGACGGGGCAGACCGCCCTCCTGACCGGTAAGAACGCCCCGTTCCTCGCCGGCCGCCACATCAACGGGTACTGCACGCGGCGGCTGGCGGAGCTCCTCGAGGCCCACTCCCTCTTCGGTCGCCTCCGCGCCGCGGCCCGCCGGGCCGCCTTCGCCAACGCCTACACCCCCCGTTTCTTCCAGGACAGGGTCCGGCTCCGCTTCCCGTCGGTGACAACTGTGGCGCAACGCAAGGCCGGCATGGCCCTCAGGACCCTGGAGGACCTCGCGAGCGGGGAGGCTCTTTACCAGGAGTTCACCAATGCCTTCCTGCGGGCGCAGGGCTACGACCTTCCCCTGCTCACCCCCGCCCAGGCGGGTGCCCGCCTGGCGGCCCTGGCGGCCAACTACGACTTCACCATGTTCGAGTTCTTCCAGACCGACCTCTGCGGCCACGCCCAGGATTTCCCCCGGGCCCTCCGCCTGCTGGAGGACCTGGACACCTTCCTGACGGGGATCCTAGAGCGGACCGACCTGGCCCGCGACCTGGTGGTAGTGGGGAGTGACCACGGGAACCTGGAGGACCTCTCCCGCAAGACCCACACGAGGAACCCCGTCCCCACGATGGTGTGGGGGGCGGGCGCGCACCCCTTCGCTAGCCGGATCCGGACCATCGCGGACCTCGCCCCCGCCATCCTGGACCACCTGGGGGTCGCGCCGGCCCGGGCCCTTGCCAACCCCCCGGAAAACGATTAGGCTACAGGCATGACACGTCGTGTCCTCCTCGCGGCGGCCCTGGTCCTCCCGCTGGCCCTGGCCGCCGCAGCCGCCCAGGGTCCCGAGGCCCCCCGCCCGGTCCACGTGGTCCGGCTGGAAGGGGTCATCGCTCCCAGTGCGGTGCAGTTCATCACCACGAGCCTGCAGCAGGCCCAGCGGGATCGGGCGGTCGCCCTGGTCATCGAGCTGGATACCCCGGGCGGGCTGGATGTCTCCATGCGGGCCATCATCAAGGAGATCATGGCCTCCGAGGTCCCCATCGTCGTCTACGTCTCCCCGAGCGGGGCCCGGGCCGCCTCCGCCGGCGCCTTCCTGACGCTCGCCGCCCATGTCGCCGCCATGGCCCCGGGCACCAACATCGGGGCCGCCCACCCCGTCAGCATGGGGGGGGAGATGGACAAGGAGATGGCGCGGAAGGTGACCAACGACGCCGCCGCCTACATCCGGAGCATCGCCGAGAAGCGGGGCCGGAACGTGAAGTGGGCGGAGGACGCCGTCCGAAAGAGCGTCTCCGCCACCGAGAAGGAGGCGTTGCGCCTCGGGGTCATCGACCTCGTCAGCGAGCGGCTGGAGGATCTGCTGGCGAAGATTGACGGCCGCAGGGTGGAAGTCCCGTCGGGCCCCGTGACCCTGCGGACGAAGGGCGCCCCCCTCGTCCGGATCGAACCGTCGTTCCGCGACCGGGTCCTCCGGGTGATCTCCGACCCCACCATCGCCTATATCCTCCTCCTCCTCGGGCTGGCGGGCCTCTACTTCGAGTTCAGCACTCCCGGGGCCATCCTCCCAGGGATCCTGGGCGGGATCTGCCTCATCCTGGCCTTCTATGCCTTCCAGACCCTCCCGATCAACTACGCCGGCCTCCTCCTGATCCTCCTGGCGGTCGTCCTGTTCATCGCTGAGGCGATGGTGGTCTCCCACGGGCTCCTGACCATGGGGGGGGTCGTCTCGATGCTCCTCGGCTCGATCATGCTCATTGACACGACCGTCCCATACATGCGCGTCTCTCTCTCCGCGATCCTGGGGGCGACGGGGGCCACCGCCGCCTTCTTTGTGTTGGTAATGGGGGCCGCCATCCGGGCCCAGCGGGGGAGGCCCCAGACGGGGAAGGAGGGGCTCCTGGGGACGGTCGGGGTGGCCCGGACGCGGCTCGCCCCGGGCGGGCTGGTCTTCGTCCAGGGGGCCATCTGGAGCGCCGAGGGCTCGGAGTCCGTGGAGGTTGGGGAGCCGGTGGAGGTGGTGGCCATTGACGGCCTGAAGCTCAAGGTGCAGAAGGTGAAGACGGACTCCGCCGCCGGGCTTACGCGCCCGGAGGCACCCGCGGCGGGCTGAGCCGCCCGCGGCGCCACGAAGGGAGCGGCGATGTGGCCTTTCAGCCTCTTCAACGTCGGCATCCCGGCCATCGTCATCGTCATCCTCGCCGTCTACTTTCTCTTCAGCGCGATGAAGGTCCTGCCGGAGTGGGAGCGGGCGGTGGTCCTGCGCCTCGGGCGGCTCCGGAAGCCGATCTACGGGAAGGGGGGGACCGGACTGATCCTGCTCATTCCGGTGATTGACAAGCTGATCCGGGTGAGTCTCCGGACGGTCGCCATGGATGTCCCGGCCCAGGACGTGATCACCAAGGACAACGTCTCGGCCAAGGTGAACGCGGTCATCTTCTTCAATGTGATCCACCCCGAGAAGGCCATCCTGAACGTGGAGGACTACCTCTACGCCACCTCCCAGATCGCCCAGACCACCCTCCGGAGCGTCCTGGGCCAGTCGGAGCTGGACGAGCTGCTCGCCCAGCGGGACAAGATCAACCAGCAGCTCCAGCGGATTATTGATGAGCACACGGACCCCTGGGGGGTGAAGGTGACGGCGGTGGAGGTGAAGCACGTGGACTTGCCGGTGGAGATGCAGCGGGCCATGGCCCGGCAGGCGGAGGCGGAGCGGGAGAAGCGGGCGAAGATCATCCATGCCGAGGGGGAACTGCAGGCCTCCGACAAGCTGGCCCAGGCGGCTGGGGTCATCGCCACCCAGCCCATCGCCATCCAACTGCGCTACCTCCAGACCCTGACGGAGATCGGGACCGAGAAGAACTCCACCATCATCTTCCCGCTCCCGATTGACCTCCTGGCGAGCTTCATGGCGGCGCGCACGGGCGAGGGCCACTCCGCGAAGGGGTAAGGTCCGCCCGCGGAGCGCTCCATGCCGCGTTCCGGTTCGCTCGTCCCCTCCCTGGCGGCCCACGGGATGCGTGTCGCCTTCGGGCTGCCGGGGGCACACACGGTCCCTCTCTACGGGGCCCGGGCCCGCCGCGTTCGCCACGAGCAGAGCGCCACCTTCATGGCCCTCACCACCACCGGCCCCGGCCTCCCCCACGCCGCGACCGGACCGACCACCGGCCGCCAGGAGACGGGCTCTGTCGTGATGCCCCGGCGGGCCTGCTGCCCATGGGCACCTCCCACCCGGTCTTTGCCGCCCTCTACGACTGGCTGACCTGGCCGGCGGAGCGGGGTTCCCTGGGCCGCCGTCGTGCGGCCCTGGCCCGGGAGGCGGGGGGACGGGTGCTCGACCTGGGGGCGGGCACCGGCCTGAACCTCCCGCACCTCTCCGGCGCCCGCGGCTACGTGGGGGTGGACCCCGATCCGGCCATGCTCGGGCGGGCCCGCCCCCGAGCAATCGCCGCGGCCGTCCCCGCTGCCCTCGTCCTCGCGCGCGGGGAGCGCCTCCCCTTCCCCGCTGGCGCCTTCGACACTGTCCTCGCGACCCTCGTCTTCTGCACCGTCCCGGATGTGCCGGCCGCGCTGGCCGAGGTCCGCCGGGTCCTGCGGCCGGGCGGTGTTCTCCTCTTCCTGGAGCACGTCCGTTCCGGCCGCCCCCGCCTGGGCGCGCTCCAGGATGCCCTGACTCCGCTCTGGCGGCGCTGCTTCGGCGGCTGCCATGTGAACCGGGACACCCCGCGGGCCCTGCGGGATGGCGGGTTCGCTCTGGAGATTCTGGAGCGCTGGTACGGGGGGCTTTGGGTTCGGGGGACCGCGCGCCCGGAGTAGCGCCATGCCCAGATACGGGTGGACCGGCCTCGCCGTCATCCTCGTCGCGGAGGTCCTCCTCTTCGCCGGCCTCCCCCTCATCGGGACGTACTTCACGCCCATCGTCTGGACCGGCTATATCCTCTTCGCCGATGGCTGGGTCTTCGCGAGGCGGGGCCGGTCCCTGCTGACCACGGGCCGCCGCGAGCTCCCGGTCCTCGTCCCCTTCTCCATCGGCTCCTGGCTCATCTTTGAGGGCTATAACCTCCTCCTGAAGAATTGGTACTACGTGGACTTGCCCCTCCCACAGCCGCTGCGCCTCCTCGGCTTCGCCTGGGCCTTCGCGACGATTCTCCCGGGCCTCCGCGTGACGGCGGACCTCCTCGAGGCTCACGGTGCCTTCGCCACCTGGCGGGTCCGCCCGGTCGCCCTCTCGCGCCGGACCGAGGCGGGCCTGCTCGCGCTCGGCGTCGCGCTGCTACTCTATCCGATCCTCTTCCCTTCCCCCTACCTGTTCGGTCTGGTCTGGGCGGGATTCATCTTCCTCTGCGATCCCCTGAACCGCTGGCTGGGCGGCCCCTCCCTCCTCGCGGACCTGCGCGAGGGGAAGGTCCAGACCTTCTGGTGCTGGTTTGTCGGCGGAACCGTCTGCGGCGTCCTCTGGGAGTTCTGGAACTACTGGGCGACGGCCAAGTGGCACTACACCGTCCCCATCACGGCCGAGTGGAAGATCTTCGAGATGCCGGTGGCGGGGTACCTCGGGTTCGGGCCCTTTGCCGTCGAGTGCTACGTGATGTACAATCTCGCGGTCCTCCTGGGCCGGCGGGCCCTGAGATGGGCCGGGGCGGGGCCGGGGCGCGGGGCGGCGCGGTGATCAAGACCACCGACGTGGCCATCATCGGGGGCGGGGTCATCGGGTGCGCCACGGCGTACGCCCTCGCGACCGCGGGGCTTCGCGTCCTGCTCCTGGAGCGAGACCGGATCGGCTGTGAGGCCTCGGGGGAGGCGGCGGGGATGCTGGCCCCGCAGGCGGAGGCATCCGCTGCCGGCCCGTTCCTGGCCCTGGGGCTCCGCAGCCGGGACCTCTTCCCGGCGCTTACGGCCGCCCTGCGGGAAGAGACCGGCCTGGACGTGGGGTACCGCCAGGACGGGACCCTCTGCCCCTGCCTGGATGAGGGAGAGGAGGCGGAGGCGCGGGGCCGCTTCGCGTGGCAGCGGGGTCAGGGTCTGCCCGTGGAGTGGTGGGGGGCGGAGGAGGTCCGGAAGGCCGAGCCGGGGATCAGCCCCGCCGTCCGGGGCGCCCTCTTCATCCCCGGCGATCACCAGGTCACCAGCGGGACGTTCACCCGGGCCCTCGCCCTGGCCGCGGCGCGCCGCGGCGCCGAGATCTGGGAGGGGGCGCCGGTCACGGGCTTCGTCCGGGACCGGAAGCGCATCGTCGGGGTCAAGAACCTGGACCGCACCGTGAGCGCCGGCCGGTACGTCCTCGCGGCCGGCCCCTGGTCTGCCCAGGTGGCGTACCTGCTCGGCCTCCCGGTCCCGGTCCAGCCTGTGAAGGGGCAACTCTGCATGGCCGGCCTCCTCCAAGGAGAGCCGCGCCACGTCATCTACTCCCACCTGGCCTACCTGGTCCCCCGCCCCGGCGGAGAAATCGTCCTGGGGACCACGGTGGAGTTCGCCGGGTTCGACAAGCGGGTGACGGTCGGGGGGCTCCGCGGGATCCTGGCCGGGGCGCAGGCGCTGTACCCGGCCCTGGCAGCCGCTCCCATGCTGCGAGCCTGGGCCGGGCTGCGGCCGTACACCAGCGACGAGCTCCCCCTCCTGGGGCCGGTGCCCGAGGTGGAGGAGGTCGTGGTGGCGACCGGGCATCATCGAAACGGAATCCTCCTGGCCCCCGTCACGGCGCAGCTCCTGCGGGAGCTCATCGTGGATGGCCGGACGAGCATCCCCCTCGCCCCCTTTCGTGTGGATCGGGAGCTCACCTCCACCGCGCCGGAGGCGCGCTGATGCGCAAGCCGGAGCGGGTGCTGGCGGCGGTCGCGGGGGCGCCGGTGGATTACCCTCCCTTCAGCGTCTGGTACCACTTCGGCCTGCAGCACCTGCCGGGCCGGGCGCTGGCCGAGGCAGAGCTGGCCTTCTACCGCTCCTTCGATCTGGACTTCTTGAAGGTGATGCACGACTACCCCTTCCCTCTCCCGGACGACATGACCGAGGTGAGCCGCCCCGAGGAGTGGCGGCGCCTCACCCCTCTGCCCGGGAACCACCCGGCCCTCCGGGAGCAACTCGCCGCCCTGGAAGCCATCGGCCAGGGGCTCCGGGGGGAGGCCCTCTTCATTGACACGGTCTTCAGCCCCTGGACCACCGCCCGCCGCCTGCGCGGCCAGGAGGGGCTCCTGAGCGATATGCGCCGGCACCCCGAGGATCTCTGCCACGGGCTCACGGCCATCGCGGAGACCTCCGCCGCCTACGTCCGGGAGGCGGCGGCCCGGGGGATCGCCGGGATCTTCCTCTCGGTGGGGGGCGCCTCCTACGAGTTCATGGGGGAGGAGGAGTACGCCCGCTTCGGGCGGCTCTTCGATCTAACCGTCCTGCAGGCGGCCCGGGACCTCCCCTTCAATGTCCTCCACCTGCACGGGGTCAAGCTGATGTTCAACGGCTGCCTGGACTACCCGGTGCAGGCGTTCAACTGGTCGCATTGGCACACCCAGCCCACCCTGGCCGCGGCCCGCCATCTCACCGGCAAGTGTCTCCTTGGGGGGGTGGACGAGGTGAGCACCAGCACCGTCCGCGCCCGGGCCATCCGGGGCCAGGTGGCCCAGGCCGTCCGGGAGGCAGGGGGGCGCGGCCTCATCCTGGGGCCCGGCTGCGCCGTGCCCTCCGACACCCCGCCCTTCAATCTGCACGCCATCCGGGAGGCGGCGCGAGCGGTCCGGGTCTAGCCGGGCCTCCCGACAAGGGGTCACGCATGGAGCATGGGGCGGGGATGCCCATCCGGATCACCGGGACCGGCGCCTACCTTCCCGAGACGGTCCTGACCAACGCCGAGCTTCAGGCCCGGACCGGTCTCAGCAACGAGTGGATCCTGGCTCGGAGTGGGGTCCGGGAGCGGCGGGTGGCGGGGAAGGAGGAGGCCGCCTCGGACCTGGGCCTTGTGGCAGCCCAGCGGGCCCTCGAGGAGGCGGGGTGCCCTCCCGAGGCGCTGGACCTGCTGGTGGTGGCCACGACCACGCCCGACACCCTCTGCCCGTCCACCGCCTGCTGGATCCAGGCGCGGCTCGGGGCGGCCCGGGCCCTCCCCTTTGACGTGTCTGCGTCGTCTGCTGGATTCCTGGTGGCCCTCTCTGTCGCCCAGCAGTACCTGCGGTCGGGGGCCGCCCGGCGCGCCCTGGTGGTGGCGGCCGAGGTGGTAACCCGCTACGTGGACTGGGACGACCGGGAGAACTGCTTCCTGTGGGGGGACGGGGCGGCCGCGGCGGTGCTGGAGGCCGGGCCGGGGCCGGGGGCCGCTCTCCTCGGTCTCACCCTGCACGCGGACGGGCGACAGGCGGACCGTCTCCTGCTCCCCGGGGGGGGATCGCGCGTCGCTCCGATCACGGCCCGCACGGTGGAGACCGGTGCCCACGCCATCCGAATGCGCGGGAGCCAGGTCTACCGGTTCTCGATTCGACGGCTGGTGGAGGCATGCCGGGAGGTCCTGGCGGAGGCGGGGCTCCCCCTGGAGGCGGTGGCCCTCCTGGTTCCCCACCAGGCCAACCTGCGGATCATCGAGGCGGTGGCGGCCCGGCTCCTGCTGCCCATGGACCGGGTGGTCGTGACCATTGACTACACCGGGAACTGCTCGGGGGCCAGCCTCCCCCTGGCCTTCGATGCCGCCCGGCGTCAGGGGCGCCTCCGGGCCGGGGACGTTGTCCTCCTGGCAGCCTTTGGAGGCGGCCTCATCTGGGGGGCAGGCCTGGTCCGGATGTGAGGCGGATCCACCCCGGCGAACGCGTTCCGATCGGCCGGGCGTTCGCGACGCCCGGGCGTCTGGGCCGCCGCGCCCTCGCGGCGGCCCGCGACCGGCTGCACCGGACGACTCCCGCCCGCCGGATCCGAGGCGAGCGATCGGCCCTGGCGTTCCTGGAGGAGGTGGGGTTCGCCTTTCTTTTTGACAACTTCGGGACGGGGCTCCCGTTTCTGTGGGCGGCGATCTGTGGTCGGCGCGACCCCCGCTGGCCGCGGCACACGCACCATGACCCCGGGATCGGCCTTGCCTGGCATGTAAAGGATGTCTTGCCGGCCCGCCGCCAGGTCTACTACGGCAAGCTCCTGCTCGGGAAGCCCACCCTGGTGGCGCTCAGGGACCTCCCGGCCTGCGTCGCCTGGTTCAGGCGGGAGACACCGGCCTGGCATCGGGTGGCCTTCCTCCGCGGGCGGATGTCCCGGGCGGCGCACGCCATCCTGGAGGCCCTGCACGCCGAGCATCCCCTCTATACGCCGGACCTGCGCCGGGCCGCCGGGATGGCCCATCCACGGGAGACGCGGGCCTTCGAGCGAGCGATCGCCGAGGTGCAGCAGGGGCTCTGGGTCGTGAAGACGGAGGAGCGCTACGACCCTTCCTTCGCCTACCGGTGGGATCTCTTCGGGTCCCGCTACCGGCGCGCGGCCGCGGCGGCCGAGCGCCTCACCCCCACCGGGGCGTTGGAGCACCTCGCAGATCGCCTCCTGGACACGCTCCTCTGGAGCACGCCGCGCGAACTCACCCGCCTGCTCAGGCCCACGGCCGAGGAGCTGGAGGGGACCCTGGGGAGTCTCGAGGCCCGCGGTCGCCTCCTGCGCGGCGTGAGGGTCCCGGGACTGCCGCCCCGCCTCCTCCTGAGCCGTCGCGCCCTGGAGGCGCTCCCCCTCGGAGGGAGTCAGCCATGAGTCTGCTCCTCAGTGCCTGGCGTGCCGCCGCGATCCAGGCGGCCCCGGTCTTCCTGGACCGGGAGGCTGCGGAGGGACTGCGATGAGCTCTGAGGCGCCGGGCCGGCCGTTCACGCCGTTCCCCCTCGCCCCGCCGACCCTCGCCGATGTCTACGCGGCCCGCCGCACCCTCGCGGGGTATCTGGCCCCGACGCCGCTCGTCCGCTTCCCCGGCCTCTGCCGAGCCCTGGGCTGCGAGGCGTACCTGAAGCTCGAGAACCTCCAGCCCATCGGCGCCTTCAAGGTCCGGGGCGGCCTCTACCTCATGTCCCGCCTCACGCCGGCGGAGCGCGAGGCGGGGGTCATCACCGCCTCCACGGGGAACCACGGCCAGTCGGTAGCCTACGCAGCGCACGCCCACGGCGTCCGGGCCGTCGTCGCCGTCCCCCGGGGGGCGAACGCGCTGAAGGTGGAGGCCATGCGCGGCCTCGGGGCCGAGGTCATCCAGACCGGGCGGGACTTCGACGAGGCGCGGGAGTGGGCGGAGGCGGAGGCGCGCACCAAGGGCTACCGGTACGTCCATCCGGCCAACGAGCCTGACCTGATCGCGGGGGTGGGGACGATCAGCCTGGAGCTCCTGGAGGCGCTGCCGCAAGTGGAGGCGATCCTGGTCCCGGTGGGGGGCGGTAGCGGCCTGGCCGGCCACGCGGTCGTGGCCAAGGCGCTGAAGCCGACGGTCCGGCTCATCGGGGTGCAGGCGGAGCGGGCCCCGGCCGTGACCCTCTCCTGGCGCGCCCGCCGGGTCATCGAGACGCCCGAAGCCGACACCTTCGCCGAGGGGCTGCAGACCCGGGTCCCGTTCCTCCTGACCCTGGGGCTCATCCTGGCGCACGCCGACGAGATGGTCCTGGTGAGCGAGACCGAGATGCGCCAGGCGATGCTCCTCCTCCTGGAGACCACGCGGCAGGTGGCGGAGGGAGCGGGTGCGGCTCCCGTGGCGGCCGCCCTCCGCCTCCGGGAGCAGTTGGCGGGAAAGACGGTGTGCCTCATCCTGAGCGGGAGCAACATCCCGCTGGATGCGCTCCGCCGCCTGCTGCGCGACGGCGAAGGATAAGCGGGGAAGGGTGGTTCTCCCCCTGGGGCCTTTGGCCCCACCGGTTGCTCCGCTTGCCGACCCGCTCGGGGCAGAGGTCGGATGCACGAGGCCGGCTCCCTGCCTGCGACGCTCCGCTGCTTGGTCGGGTTCTTGCAACCTCATGCTAGGTGCGATGCCCGCGCCCGGAGGGGGCGGCGGGCCGAGGCGGGGGTGGCGATGGCGGAGACAGGCGAGAGCCGGAGCGGGGCGACGGTCCTCCTTGTGGATGACGAGCCGCTGGTCCTGGCCATGATGGAGGACTTTCTCACCGTCAATGGGCACAGCGTCCTCGTCGCCCACGAGGGGGACGAGGCGCTCCGGCTGGCCCGGGAGCGCAACCCGGACGTCATCATCCTCGATGTGATGATGCCGGCCATGGATGGCTACGAGGTCTGCCAGCAGCTGAAGGCTGACCCCCGGACCCGGGGGATCCCGGTCATCCTCCACACCATCCTCAAGGGGGCGGAGGTGGAGGCCCGCGGCGAGGCGGTGGGGGCCGACTTCATCGTGCACAAACCGATGCGCCCCCTGTCCCTCTTCTTGAAGACGGTCGAGGCGGCGCTCGCGAAGCGGCGCGAGGCCGGGTGGGCGTCC
>Ga0184637_10002909_pt1 | contig 10866 bp, 8 predicted proteins | sample PLM3_127_b2_FD_133143 | JGI IMG/M metagenome (GOLD analysis project Ga0184637, IMG submission 133143) | Groundwater sediment microbial communities from an aquifer in East River, Colorado, USA - PLM3_127_b2 | ecosystem: Environmental > Terrestrial > Soil > Riparian zone | place: USA: East River... | reverse complement strand
TCGCCGTCATGAATGCCGGCGTCATCGAGCAGGTGGCGGACGGCAAGACGCTCTACGACAATCCGGCCACCACCTTCGTCGCCTCCTTCGTGGGTGAGAATAATCCCTTCTTCGGCCGCGTGGCCGAGGCGGACAACCAGGAAGCCGCGATCGAGACGGCGTTCGGCCGGCTGATCGGGCGCAATCCACGCGGATTGCGCGCCGGCGACAAGGCGGTCCTGTTCGTGCGCCCCGAGGCGCTGAAGCTGGGCGCCGGCGAGGCCGATGGCAGCTTCTCCAGCCCGGTGGTCAATGTCGCCTTCGAAGGCAATGTCAGCCACATCTTCCTGAAGGGCCCATCGCGCAAGGACATCGTGGTGACGGTCGGGCGCGAAGTGACGACGCGCATTCCGGAAGCCGGCGAGACCGCGCGCATCCATTACACGCCGCAGGCCGGAGTTGCCCTGCCGGCGGGGGACATCGCCAGTGATTGAGACGCCCCAGTGATTGAAACCCCCCAATGATTGAAACCTTGGTCAAAACGCTGCTGTTTGCGGCGCCCTTCGTCATCATCGCCGTCTTCTGGGCGATGTCGGTGCGCGAGCGCCGTCTTGCCAACGATCCCACCGCCAAGAGCTTCTTCGAGCGCAACGGCGTCGCCATCTCGCTCTACCTGCTGGTCGCGATCGGCTTCTGGATCGTGCTGATGATCGTCCTGCCGCAATTGGTGATGGTCGATTTCTCGTTCCATCCCAAGCTGCCGTTCAAGGACTATGGCGGGCCGAAGGATCACTACTCGATCGAGAGCTACCGCTACTTCCTGTTTGGCAAGACCGACGGGGCTTTCACGATCGATCATCTGGCCGCGATCGGCCGTGCGTTGTTGGGCGACGAATGCAACTCTGGCCTCTTCAACTGCACGCATCTGCGCGCCTTCGTCCTGACCATTGTCGCCAGCATCTTCGTGACGCTGCTCAACTTCTGCATTTGCTATCCGCTGGCCTACTACATGGCACAGGTGGCGGCGATGGAGCGGCTGCGTCTGTTGATGCTGATGCTGATCGTGCCCTTCTGGGTGAACGAGATCCTGCGCGCCTTCGCCTTTACCATCATCTTCGGCACCGGCGGCGTGCTCAACGACATCATGATCGGGCTGGGGCTGATCACCGAGCCGTTCGACTTCATCGGCGCCGACGTGGCTATGTACGCCGGCCTCAGCTACGCCTATCTCCTGCTGATGATGTTTCCGCTCTACAACGCGATCGAGAGCCTGGACCACAACCAGATCGAGGCGGCGCGCGACCTGGGCGCCCCCTGGTGGCACATCCATCTGTTCGTGGTGATGCCCTATGCCAAGCCCGGCATCGCGTCCGGCTGCACCATGGTCTTCATGCTCTCGGCGGGCGCCCTGGCGGCGCCGCTCATTCTCGGTGGTCCGAACAGCCTGTGGTTCACGCCCATCCTCTATGACCGCTTCTACCAGGCCTTCAACTGGCCGCAGGGTTCGGCTTATGCCTTCATCCTGCTGCTCGCCTGCGTCGTCTTCGTGATGCTGGTGCTGAAGGTGTTCAAGGTGAATCTGGGAGAGATCACGCGATGAGCTCCCGCGCCATCTGGAACCTGATGCTGGGTTTCTATTTCGTGGTCTTCTTCGGCTATCTGTTCGGGCCGCTCATCGTCATGGGCGTCACCGCCTTCAACACGCCCAACTATCCACAGGTCTTCCCGTTCGAGGGCTTTACCTTGAGCTGGTTCGCCAAGCTCGGCGGCGACACCGAGCTGATGGAAGGCATCTGGAACAGCGTGCTGATCGGCATCGGCGTGGTCTGCGTGTCGGTGCCGATCGGCCTCGCCGCCGCCATCGTGATGACCCAGGTCTATCACCGGGCGCGCGGGCTCTATTATCTGATCGTGGTGTCGCCGGTGCTCACTCCGGGCGTCATCCTCGGCATTTCCACGGTGATCTTCTGGCGCGGGCTCAAGGATTCGGCCGGGCTCGATGCCTTCTATAACGGCTATTGGCTGACCATCCTCGGCCAGTCCACCTTCATCTCGGCCTATGCCATGCTGGTCTGCCTGTCGCGGCTGCAGCGCTTTGACCGCGCGCAGGAAGAGGCGGCGCTGGATCTCGGCGCCTCCTATCCGCAGGTCTTCTGGCATGTGCTGATTCCGTTCATGCGACCGGCGATCTTTTCCGCCGCGATCTTGAGCTTCCTGTCCTCGTTCGAGAACTACAACACCACCACCTTCGCCATCCTGGCGGAAAAGACCCTGACCACGGTGCTGGCTGGCCGGGTGCGCCAAGGCACCACGCCGGCGATCAGCGCGCTGGCCATGATCATCATTGCCGTGACCCTGGTCGGCGCCATCGCCTTCGAGCTTGCCCGCCGGCGCGAGGCGCGGAAGGACGCCGAGGCCAAGGCCGTCGCCGCCCGTGCCGAACGGCTGGCGGAGGCCACTGCCTTGGCCGCCACCTGATCTCCCTTCGCTAAAGCTTCGGGAGACAAGCATGGCCTTGCCCGCCGGAGCCTGGGCGCAGGCGGGCTGACCCGCTCGATTCCGTTAATCTGTCCCTATTGAGCCCGACCCTTGGCCCTTAGGATGGGGCCGGCGGCGTTTCCCGCGATCCGCGCCCGGCGCAAAGGATGACCCGACAGATGCAATACACCGCGAATTCCCTCGAAAACCACTGGATGCCCTTCACCGCCAACCGCGATTTCAAGGCCGATCCGCGCTTGATGGTGAAGGCCAAGGGCATGCATTACTGGAGCCACACGGGCGACAAGCTGATCGACGCCTCCTCGGGCCTGTTCTGCTGCGCCGCCGGCCATGGCCGGACGGAGATCGTCGAGGCGGTGACCGCGACGATGAGCGAGATCGACTACACCCCGCATTTCCAGCTCGGCCATCCGGCCTCGTTCGAGCTGGCGCGCAAGGTGGCGAAGATCACGCCGGGCGATCTCGATTACGTGTTCTTCTGCAATTCCGGCTCGGAATCGGTCGATACCGCGCTGAAGATCGCCATGGCCTATCACGCGGCCAAGGGCGAGGGGCAGCGCACCCGATTCGTCAGCCGCGAACGCGCCTATCACGGGGTCAATATCGGCGGCGTCAGCTTGAGCGGCATGGTGCGCAACCGCGATACCTTCGGCGCGGTGATGCCGGGCGTCGCCCATCTGCGCCACACCTGGATGCCCGATGCGCGTTTCACGCGCGGGCAGCCGGAAAAAGGAGCCGATCTGGCGGATGACCTCCAGCGCTTTGTCGATCTCTACGGTCCGAAATCCATCGCCGCCTGCTTCGTCGAGCCGATCGCCGGGTCGACCGGCGTGCTGGTGCCACCCAAGGGCTATCTCGAGCGGCTGCGCCAGATTTGCGACAAGCACGGCATCCTGCTGGTGTTCGATGAGGTGATCTGCGGCTTCGGTCGCACCGGCAAGGCCTTTGCGGCGCAAAGCTTCAATGTCCAGCCGGACATGATCACCATGGCCAAGGCGCTGACCAATGGCGCCCTGCCCATGGGCGCCGTGGCGGTCAGCGAGAAGATCTATCACACCATCACCAGCGCGGCGCTCGACGGCGCTGTGGAATTCTTCCACGGCTATACCTATTCCGCCCATCCGGCGGCCTGCGCGGCGGGCATCGCCGCTCTCGACATCTATGAGCGCGAAGGCCTGTTCGAGCGCGCGGCGGAGATGTCGGGCTATTTCCTGGACCGCATGTACGATTTGAAGGGGATTAAGGCGGTCACCGACATTCGCGGCTATGGCATGCTCGCGGGGATCGATCTGGCGCCGGCCGAGCGGCCGGGCCTGCGCGGCACCGACGCCACGAAGCGATTGTTCAAGCGCGGCCTGCATATTAAGTTCACCGGCGATGCTGGTATCTGCGCGCCGGCTTTGGTCGCCGAAAAGCGGGATATCGACGAGATCTACGCGATCTTCCGCGAGGTGTTCTCGGAATACTGACCGGTAAGGCCGAGCCGCCGGTCGCGATACGCGTTTCTGGGAAGGGGGCTGCGGCCCGGGGCATGTCAGATCGCCGTTACATCGCGGAGCCGCAGCGCCCGCCAATTGTGCGCGCGGACGAGCAGGCGATCGATCTGTCGCCGCAGGTGGGCGACCAGAGCGCCGCCACGACCTGCTACATGTGCGCCTGCCGTTGCGGCATCAAGGTGCATTTGAAGGACGGCCGCATCCGCTATATCGAAGGCAACCGCGATCATCCGGTCAACAAGGGCGTGCTGTGCGCCAAGGGCGCGGCCGGGATCATGACGCAATACGCGCCCTCGCGCCTGCGGAAGCCGCTGAAGCGGGTGGGCGAGCGCGGCGCGGGCGAGTTCCAGGAAATCGAGTGGGACGAGGCGCTAGCCATCGCCGCCGACTGGATGGGGCGCATCCGCGCCACCGATCCGAAGAAGCTCGCCTTTTTCACCGGCCGCGACCAGAGCCAGGCGCTCACGGGGTGGTGGGCGGCGCAGTTCGGCACGCCCAATTACGCGGCGCATGGCGGCTTCTGCTCGGTCAACATGGCGGCGGCCGGGCTCTATTCCATCGGCGGATCGTTCTGGGAGTTCGGCGAGCCGGATTGGGAGCGCACGCGCTATTTCCTGATGTTCGGCGTCGCCGAGGATCACGGCAGCAACCCGATCAAGATCGGGCTGGGCCAGCTCAAGAATCGGCCCGCGGACAATTGCGCCAAGTTCGTCTCGATCAATCCGGTCCGGACCGGCTATTCGGCGATCGCCGATGAATGGATCGGCCTGACGCCCGGCACCGACGGATTGTTCGTGCTGGCGCTGATCCATGAATTGCTGAAGGCGGATCGCATCGATCTCGATTTCCTGGTGCGCTACACCAACGCGCCATGGCTGGTGATCGATGCGGAAGGCAGCGCCGATCACGGCCTGATCGCGCGCGACGGCGACGGCCATCCACTCTGTTTCGATGCGAAGACCGGCGGGTTGCGCAACGCGCTGGAGGCCGACGTGTCGCCGCGCCTGGTCGGTGCCGTGATCTTGCCCGACGGACGCAGCGCGCGCGCCGTTTTCGAGCTGATGGCGGCGCGCTATCTGGACGATCAATACGCGCCGGACCAGGTCGCCGCGAAGATCGGCATTCCCGCCGACACCATCCGCCGCATTGCCGCCGAACTGGCCGAGGCCGCCTTCGATCACGCGATCGAGGTGCCGGTCGCCTGGACCGATTGGGCGGGGCGGCGGCATGACAAATTCATCGGCCGTCCGGTCTCGATGCATGCGATGCGCGGCATCAGCGCCCATGCCAACGGCTTCCAGACCTGCCGCGCCATCCACCTGCTGCAGATGCTGCTGGGCTCGATCGATTGCCCCGGCGGTTTCCGCTATAAGCCGCCCTTCCCGAAATCCGCCCCGCCGCCGGCGAAACCCGCGGCGCAGATGGGCGCGATGCGGCCGCTGCAGGGATTGCCGCTCGGCTTCCCGCAGGCGCCGGAAGATCTGCTGATCGATCCCGACGGCAAGCCGCACCGCATCGACAAGGCGTTCTCCTGGGAAGCGCCGCTGGCCGTGCATGGCCTGATGCACATGGTCATCCACAATGCCTGGGCCGGCGATCCCTATCCGATCGATACGCTATTCCTCTACATGGCGAACATGGCGTGGAACTCCGCGATGAACGCGCCGGATTCCATGCGCATGATGAGCGACAAGGATCCGGCGACCGGCCAATACAAGATTCCGCACATCATCTATGCCGATGCCTTCTATTCGGAGATGGTGGCCTATGCCGATTTGATCCTGCCGGACACCACCTATCTCGAGCGGTGGGATTGCATTTCGCTGCTCGACCGGCCGATCAGCGATCCCGACGGCGCCGCCGATGCGATCCGCCGGCCGGTGATCCAGCCCGACCGCGACGTGCGGCCGTTCCAGGACGTGCTGCTGGAGCTGGGCGCGCGGCTGAAGCTGCCGGGCATGATCGACGGCCAGGGCAAGGCGCTTTATCCCGGCGGCTTGAAGGATTATCTGATCTGGCACGAAAGGCGGCCGGGCATCGGCATGCTGGCCGGCTGGCGCGGGCCGGAGGAAGACCGCGAGGGGCAGGGCGAGCCCAACCGAAGGCAGCTCGACCGCTATATCGAGAACGGCGCTTTCTGGCGGGCCGAGATTCCGGAGGCGGCGCGCTTCTACCGCTTCGCCAACCAGGATTTCTTCGACTGGGCGATCCCGCGCGGCTTCCTCGACAAGCCGCAGCAGATCGTGCTGCAGATCTATTCGGAGCCGTTGCGCAAGTTCCAGCTTGCCGCGGAGGGACACGGCACGCACCAGCCGCCGGAACATCTGCGCGCGCGCATCAAGGCGGGCTTCGATCCGCTGCCGATCTGGTATCCGCCGCATGGCGCGGAAGGCGCGTTGGAAGCGCGCGCGACCGCGCCGGATTTTGACCTGCACGCGATCACCCAGCGCCCGATGCATATGTATCATTCCTGGGGCGGGCAGAATGCCTGGCTGCGGCAGATCCAGGCGCGCAATCCGCTGTTCATCGCCCGTCCGCTGGGCGAGAAGCTGAAACTCTTCGACGGCGACTGGGTGTGGATCGAAAGCCCGCATGGCCGCGTGAAGGCCGAAGTGAAGCTGATGGAGGGTGTCAATCCCGACACGGTCTGGACCTGGAACGCGATCGGCAAGCGCTCCGGCGCCTGGAACCTGTCGCCAACCGCCCCGGAATCCACCAAGGGCTTCCTGCTCAACCACGTGATCTCTGAACTGCTGCCGCCGCAGCCGGACGGCCATCGCTACGCCAACATCGACCCGGTGACCGGCCAGGCGGCCTGGTATGATCTGAAGGTTCGCTTGGTGAAATGCACGGAAGATGAGGCGGGCGAGACGGCGCCGCACTTCGCGACGCTGACGCCGCCTTTGCCGCGGGCGCCGGACGAGCTTGCGTACGGCGCAAGCTTCCGCGCCGACGCGGAGCGTGACTCGCGGGGCCGCCGATGACCGCGCTGCCCGACAATCCATCGCAACGCCGGCTGGGCCTGGTCATCGATCTCGACATCTGCGTCGGCTGTCACGCCTGCGCGGTCAGTTGCAAGGAATGGAACACCGGCGGCCACATGGCGCCGCTGACCGATTACGAGGCCTGGGGCGATTCGCCGTCCGGCGTCTGGTTCAACCGCGTCCACACCTACGAGGCGGGCGACGGTGCTGCCGGCCGCACGGTGCATTTCCCGAAATCCTGCCTGCATTGCGCGGAGCCGGCCTGCGTCACCGTCTGCCCCACCGGCGCCTCGTTCAAGCGCGGCGAAGACGGCATCGTGCTGGTGAACGAGGATCTCTGCATCGGCTGCAAGCTGTGCTCCTGGGCTTGCCCCTATGGCGCCCGCGAGTTCGACGAAGATGTCGGCGTGATGAAGAAATGCACGCTGTGCATCGACCGCATCTACAACGAGACGCTGGAAGAAGTGGAGCGGGTGCCGGCCTGCGTCTCCACTTGCCCGGTGGGCGCCAGGCATTTCGGCGATCTGGGCGATGCCAATTCCGACGTGTCGAAGCTGGTCGCGGAACGCGGCGGCTACGATTTGATGCCGGAGCTGGGCTACAAGCCGACCAACAAATATCTGCCGCCGCGGCAGCGTCGGGAATCGCAAGGCTGCGCCGGTTCCGCCGCCAAGCCGCTGCCGGCGCCGAGCGCGGACAGCAACGCCAACCGCCTGCTGCGCTGGCTCGACCGCGCGCTGTCGCGATGAGTGCGTTGGATACTCGGACCCAAAGCCTGCTCAATCTGCTCCTTCCCCCCTTGCGGGGGAAGGGTGGGAAGGGGGGTGTTGCAGCGCCGAGTGCTTCGAAGATATCGCCTCTGGCGATGCGCGCCTATCGGCGCACTACCCCCCATCCAGCTGCGGCTAAGCTCGGCGTTGCCTCGCTAAGCCTCCGCAACCTTCCCCCGCAAGGGGGGAAGGGCAGAATGTTGCGGTCGTCGATCTCTCAACTGCAACCGCTCCACTGATGCATCCGGCGCTTTCCGTCATTCTGTTCACCAGCGCCTCGGGCGGCGGTTATGTCATGCTGGCGCTGCTGGGTTTGTTCGGCTGGGGTGGGGCCATCGATCCCGACCCGATTTCGGGGTGGATCGCCTTCATCTGGTCGTTGGGCATGATCAGCGTCGGGCTGCTCTCGTCCACGTTGCATCTGGGTCATCCGGAGCGCGCCTGGCGCGCCTTTTCCCAGTGGCGCACCTCCTGGCTGTCGCGCGAAGGCGTGCTGGCATTGTTCACCTTCCTGCCCGCCGGGATCTATGCGATCGGCTGGCTGTTCTGGCGGGAGGTTTGGGGCTGGTGGGGGCTGCTCACGGCGCTGTCGGCGATCGGCACAATCGGCGCCACGGCGATGATCTATGCCAGCCTGAAACCGATCCGCGCCTGGAACAATCTGTGGACTCTGCCGGGCTATCTGGTGATGGGGCTGGCGACGGGATCGCTGTGGTTCACACTCTGGGCGGAACTGGCGCCGGTGCCGGAGCCGCGCGCTTATGATTTCGCCATCGTGGCGCTCGGGCTAGCCGCGCTTATCAAGCGTGGCTATTGGCGGTTCCTGGATTCGAGCCCCCATGCCTCGACCGCGGAAAGTGCCACCGGTCTGGGCCGCATCGGCAAGGTGCGCATGCTGACGGCACCTCATACGGAAGAGAACTACCTGCAGAAGGAGATGGGCTTCCGCATCGCGCGCAAGCATGCGGAGAAATTGCGCCACATCGCGCTCATCGCCGGCTTCCTGGCGCCGGCCGTGCTGGCGCTGCTGGCGCTGGTGCTGCCGGACATCATCGACGTGATCTTCTTGATCCTCGCCGTCCTGTCGAACGCCATCGGCACGCTCACCGAACGCTGGCTGTTCTTCGCCGAAGCCAAGCACACGGTCATTCTCTATTACGGAGAAGCGAAGGCGTAGACAGCCATCGCTCGCTGCCCCCACCCCATCCCTCCCCCGTGTCGGGGGAGGGGATTCCGATGAGTCTAAGAATTCACCCTCCCCCGGCACGGGGGAGGGAGGGGTGGGGGAAGCCTCAAACTCGGTCTGAGTTTACTGCGCTGCCTGGACCTTCAACACGGCGCCGTCGATGCCGGTGACCGTGATGCGGGTGCCGGTGGGCAGATCGGGGCCCTCGACGCGCCAGACGGTGTCGTCGAACCTAGCCTTGCCGCGGCCGTTTTCGATCGGCTCGCTCAAGGTCGCGGCGCGGCCGATCATCTGTTCGCCGCGGCGGTTGAGGGTGCTGGTCGGTTCGTTGCCGCGGGTCTTTTTCAGGTAGTTGCGCCAGCCGACCACGGTCAGGACCGAGAGTACGGCGAAGATCAGCGCCTCGATTTCCCAGCCGAGCGGCGGCACCACCAGCGCGACGAGGCCGGTGATGACGGCCGCCTCGCCGAGCCAGATGAAGAACACGCCCGGGGCCACGATCTCGATCGAGGCCAGGATCACGGCCAGGATCCACCAGTGCCAGAACTGCGTGCCGTCGAGCCAGGTGAGGATGCTCATGCGTCAGTCTCGCTCATTGTTGCGTGGCCGTTGTCGCGCATTGGTCGATCAGGTCCGCGGCGTGCCGCCCTGCCACGGGCCGGTCGCCGCCGCGCCGGCGCGGTTCTGCATGGCGTCCCGCGCCAGTTCGGCGATACCGCCCAGCGCGCCGATCATGTTGGCCGCCTCCAGCGGCATCATGATGACCTTCTGGTTGGGCGCGCTGGCGACCATCTTCAGCGCCTCGACATATTTGGTGCCGAGGAAGTAGTTGATCGCCTGCACGTTGCCCTTGGCGATGGCGTCGGAGACCACCTGCGTCGCCTTGGCCTCGGCTTCGGCCAGGCGCTCGCGCGCTTCGGCCTCGCGGTACGCCGCTTCGCGCTGGCCTTCGGCTTCCAGGATCGCCGATTGCTTCTCGCCTTCGGCGCGCAGAATGGCCGCGGCCCGGGCGCCCTCGGCTTCCAGGATCTGGGCGCGCTTCTCTCGCTCGGCCTTCATCTGCCGGGCCATGGAATCGACCAGGTCGCGCGGCGGCGCGATGTCCTTGATCTCGATGCGCGTAACCTTGATGCCCCAGGGCTGGGTCGCGTCATCGACCACGTGCAGCAATTTCGCGTTGATCTTGTCGCGCTGCGACAGCAGCTCGTCCAGATCCATAGACCCCATCACGGTCCGGATGTTGGTCATGGTGAGGTTGAGGATCGCGTTCTCGAGGTTGTTCACCTCATAGGCCGCCTTGGCCGCGTCCAGCACCTGGTAGAAGACGACGCCGTCGACCGAGACCATGGCGTTGTCCTTGGTGATGACTTCCTGGGTCGGCACGTCGAGCACCGATTCCATCATGTTGATCTTGGCGCCGATGCGATCGATGAAGGGCACGATGAAGCCGAGACCCGGCCGCAGCGATCCGGTGTAGCGGCCGAAGCGTTCGACGGTCCATTCATAGCCTTGCGAAACCGATTTGACCGACATGACGACGACCAGGAAGACCAGGACGACGAAGGCGACGACGAAGATGGTGAAAGGCGTTACGACCGCTTCCAAAGGACCCTCCCCAAAGAGGCCTGAGCTTCAGGCCGTGAGTTGAACGATGAACTGAACGATCTGGCCCGAACAATCCCAATATCTGTGTCGACGCATGGTTAATTCAAGCGCGGCGATATCGGCTGTTCAGGAATTTCCGTGATGTTTCCGTCGCTTGCGCCAAGTTCGACATCTTTGATGGCGGCGGCTTTCTGAACGATCTTGTCGCTGGAAATGGCGACCTGGCGCACGTCTTCGACCACCTGGCCGAAGTGCTTCTGTAGTCTGTCGACTCGGTCGCCCAAACGGTTCACGTCCAGACCGAGCTCGCCCACTTTTTTCTGGATCACATGCGCCTGCTCGCGCAT
>Ga0184637_10002908_pt1 | contig 10867 bp, 8 predicted proteins | sample PLM3_127_b2_FD_133143 | JGI IMG/M metagenome (GOLD analysis project Ga0184637, IMG submission 133143) | Groundwater sediment microbial communities from an aquifer in East River, Colorado, USA - PLM3_127_b2 | ecosystem: Environmental > Terrestrial > Soil > Riparian zone | place: USA: East River... | reverse complement strand
GACCGCCCCGGGGGAGCCAGCGACCACGACCGTTCCTCCCTCGGACACTAGCCTCGAGCCGAGATCGAGCATGGTGATAGCCTCGCCGGCGCACCTGGAGACGACGGCGTCGAACCTCCTGCCGTCTTCGATGAGTGTCTCCGCGCGACCGTGGACGACGGATGCCCCGGTGAGGCCCAGCGACCGGATCACTGTCAGCAGGAAGGAGGCCGGCTTCCGCCGTGACTCCGCCATAACTAGGGAGACGGTGGGCCTCACGATCTTGATCGGAATACCCGGAACTCCGGCACCGGAGCCGATGTCGAGCAGGCTGGCAAAGGCACTGGGAAGGGCTCGCAGGAAGAGCAGGCTGTCGAGGACCACATTCTCGACCAGCCATCCAGCCTCCGACGACCCGACCATCCGGTAGATCCGGTTCCAGGACGCCAGGAGCTCCAGATAGCCCGACAGCGACCGCGCTTCGTCGTCCGTCAACGATCTTCCAAGAATCCTGGCCGCGCCATGACGGAGCTGAGCCTCCGCCTCGGTCACTTGCCGACGCAAAACCGCGAGAAGACCGTGTCGAGGACCGAGTCGCCGACCTCGACCCCGAGGAGTCCGCTCACGGCGTCAAGGCCAGCCCTCAGTTCGATCAGGGAGATCTCGGTCGGATGGATCGACAGCGCCGTGCCGGCCTGGCGTATCGAGTTGCTGAGAGCCTCCAGCAGTTCGATCTGACGAATGGTGGCCACGATGGCGCTCTCGTCAGCATCCGCACCTGACCGTTGCTCGACCTCGATGCCCAGCCGTGAACGAAGCGCGTCCAGTCCGCCGCCGATCTTCACCGACGCCGGGATTACCCCGGCGGGAGTCGTGCCAGGCGCGCGGTGCCAGAGATCACTCTTCGAGAGGGCGGTGATGTGCGGTCTCTCCGGGAGGTCGTCCATGAACCGCCAGTCTGGCCCTTGGGATGAGCTACTGCCATCGACGACGACCACGAGGATGTCGCTTTCCTCGACCGCATGTCGAGCCCGTCGCATTCCCTCGGCATCGACATGGTCCCGTGGCGCACCGATCCCAGCCGTATCCAGCAGACGAATGGGCACCCCGCTCACGACGATCGTGCCTTCGATGACATCGCGCGTCGTTCCGGCCTCGGGTGTCACGATCGCGCGCTCCCTGCCAAGCAAAGCATTGAAGAGACTACTCTTTCCGGCGTTAGGCGGGCCGACGATCGCGATCGTCAGGCCGGTGTGGGCGACCTGGCCCCTGCGGGCTGCGCTCAGCAGCCGTTCCGATTCGTCCTGCAAGATGCTGATATTCTTACCAACAAGATGTTCGTCTGGAGCCGTCGCGTCGTCCGGGAAGTCCAGCGCCACCTCGAGGCTGGCGACGACCTCCAGAAGCCCCTGCCGCAGGGCCCAGAGCCGCTTCGACAGATCACCGGCGATACCGCGAGCGGCCAGGGTGACGGCCCGCTCCGTGCGGGCGCTGATGAGCAACGCAACCGCCTCGGCCTGGGCCAGGTCGAGGCGCCCGTTGAGGAACGCGCGGCGGGTGAACTCTCCCGGCTCGGCGAGCCGCGCCCCCTGGCCGACGAGGCGCTCGACCAGCATTCTTGCCAGGGCTGGTCCCCCATGGCAGGAGATCTCCACGGTGTCCTCGCCGGTGTAGGAGCGGGGAGCGCGCATCACCGCGCATAGCGCATCGTCGATCGCGCGGCCGGTCCCAGGGTCGACCACCGTCACCCTTGTGAGCCGATGCGACTCCAGACTCGCGAGGGCCTTCCGCGAACGGATCAGTGGGGCGGCCACCTCGACGGCCGCCGGACCGGTCACCCGCACGATCGCGATCGCGCTCTCGCCCGCCGCCGTCGCGATCGCGGCGATGGTGTCGGTCCCTGTCGCGTCGTCAGGCGCGTGCGGCGTGCTTGACCTCGCGGCCGGCGCCCTTGGACGCCCGCCCCCGGTCCATGTACACCTGCTGAAGGATCTGCAGCACGTTGGACAAGAACCAGTAGAGCACCAGGCCGGACGCCACGCTCAGGAACATGAACGTGAAGACGAAGGGCATGAAGAGCATCATCTTGGCCTGGCGCGGATCCCCCATCGTCGGCGTCATCTTCTGCTGCACGAACATCGAGATCCCCATCAGAATCGGCAGCACGTACGTGGGATCGTGACCAGCCAGATTGCAGATCCAGAGATCCTCCCCGCCCAGCACCGGCACCCACGAGGGCGTTCGCCCGAAGCAGAGGAACGGGGCGTTCTGCAGATCGACGGATACGGAGAGCGCCAGGTACAGGGCGTAGAAAATCGGCACCTGCGCCACCATGGGAAGACACCCACCGAGCGGATTGACCTTGTGCTGTCGGTACAGCTCCATCGTCTCGCGCTGCAGGCGCTGAGGGTCGCTCTTGTACTTGCTCCTCAGCGCGTTGATCTGCGGCGTCAAGGTCTGCATGGCCTTCATGGAGCGCATGCTCATGATGGTCAGCGGAAAGAAGAGGATCTTGGAGATCACCGTCAGGATGATGATGGCCACGCCATAGTTCGCGACCACGCGGTCGTGGACCCAGTTCATCACCCGCAAAATCGGCAGCCCCAGCCATTCCATCGGGAGGCCGCCCCAGGCGCGGGGGACCGGAAAGCCGCCGAAGTTGATGGACCCCTGCAGGCCCAGTGCCTCCAGCCGATCCAGCTCCTTGGGCCCCAGGTAGATCACCACGTGGCCCTCCCACGCCTGCCCGGGGCCGATGGTCGGCGTCGCCGTGGCCACGATCATCGCCTTGGCCGGCTGCTTGTCGTCCTTCGGCCGAGGCTCAGCGCTCGCCTCGAGCTTGAACCCTGGTGTCTTGGGGATCAGCGCCGCCAGGTACCACACGCTGCCCATGCCGATCCACTGGCCGTCCACCGTATGCTGGCCGACCGCCGCGAGGTTCTCGATCCGCTGGATGTGGCCATTGGTCTGCCAGAGGATCTCGGTCGGCTGCTGACCAGGGAACTTCTCCACCTCACCCTGCCATGACTCCCGCGTGACCCAGGGGAGGCTGATTCCGACGGCGCGGGGCGCGCCACCTGGATTCTCGATTCGGATCAGCGCGTCGATCGTGTAGTGATTCGCGTCGAAGCGGAGTGTCTCGCGAATGCGGAGCCCTCGATCCTCGCCCGTCAAGACGAGATCTCCAACCGGTCGCTGAGGACCGAGCGCCAGGGTCTCGGCGCTCAGCTCGAGTGGTATCACCCCGCGGCCGCTTCCGGCGTCGACGGTCAATCCGGCCGGCCCCAGGCTACCCACGATCACCATGGGCTTGTCGCCCCGGTACCGCAGATTGAACTCTTGAAGCTTGCCCCCCTCGCTGCTCACGACGGCGACGAAGCTGGGGCTCTCGACGCGCGCCAGCCTCTGGGCCGGCCTGGCCGTCCTCGGCTGGGTCTGCTCTTGGGGCGTCTCTTCCACCTTCGGCTGCGGAGTCGGTGACGCGGGCGGGGGCGCCGACTGGACCGGGGCTTTCGGTTCTGATGGGGTCTTCTGTGGCGCGTCGCCCTGACCGAGGAAAAACGTCTGGTAGACGATCAGGAGCGCCGCCATGAGAACCGCCGCGATAATCGCGCGCTTTTCCATGCTCAGGCGTACTCGCGCCGACCCGGCGGAGGATCGTAGCCGCCTGGGTTGAACGGATGGCACCGCAGCAGCCGCCGGGCCGTCAGGGCGGAGCCCCGCGCCAGGCCGTGCTCGCCAATGGCCTGGGAGGCATATTCGGAGCAGGTCGGAACAAACCTACAACTCCTCGGAAGAAAAGGAGAAATGGCCGTCTTGTAGACGGCGAGCATGGACAGGATCAGGCGAGCCAGCATCAGGTCGATCGCGCCCCGGGGATACTGCGAAACGCTCTCTGCATTTCTCCAATCACTGTCGCCATGGGTGCCGTCAGCATCGCGGGGCGCCCGACGATGACCAGGGACACCTTCGTGGGGGCGGCGCCCCGAGTGCTCCGGTAAGCCTCGCGCAGCCGCCGCTTCACGCGGTTCCTCGCCACCGCACCGCGGACTTGGCGGCTGACCGTGAACCCCGCACGGCGCGCGGGATCCGATTCGGTCTGACGCCACAGTACGAGCATCGAGGGGCGATCGACGCGTTGGCCATTCCGGAAGAGGGCCTGAAACTCCGAGCTGCGGGTCAACCGCTCGCGTCTGGGGAGACGCCCTGCTACACCGTCAGCCGTTTGCGTCCCTTCGCCCGCCGCCGCTTGAGCACCTTGCGGCCCCCTTTGGTCGCCATCCGACTCCGGAAGCCGTGCGTCTTCTTCCTGCGGCGGACATTCGGCTGGAACGTTCGCTTCATCGACTCGACTTCCCCTTTCCTCGCGTGACCAGCATCGACAGAACCCGGCCAGTTTAGGCACCGGTCGGGGGCAAGTCAACCAGACGATCCTCCTTGCGACGGGCTTCGCTGGTGTGCTAAGTTGCGGCTTCGTTACTCTACCGATTGCGTAATGTCCTGGCCAAAGCCTCTCTCCAGTTATCCACAGATGTGGATAACTGTGTGTGTAAGTGGGGGTTCTGTCTATGCTCGCCGGCCTTTGGGACCGCCTCATCGAAGCCCTCTCTCGCCGCATCCCCGCAACGGCCGTAGATTCCTGGGTCCGTCCATGCCGTCTGGTCGCCTTGGAGGGCGACCACCTGAGGATTAGCGCTCCCAACCGCTTCGCTCGCGACTGGCTGGTGCAACGCTACCTGCCGGCCCTCGAGACGGCTGCGGCCGAGTGTCTCGGCGGCCAGCCGCGAGTCTCCGTTGTCATCGACGGCGCGGGGGATCTCGAAGATCTCGAGGCGGCGCCGCCCCCACCGACATCCGCCGCACGGGCCCATCCCACGCTCGAGACACCGAATCCGCGTTACACGTTCGACACGTTCGTCGTCGGGTCCGGCAATCAGTTCGCCCAGGCGGCAAGCCAGGCGGTGGCCGAGCTTCCCTCCCGCGCCTACAACCCGCTCTTTCTCTACGGCGGAGTCGGCCTCGGCAAGACGCATCTGCTTCACGCGGTCGGCCATCAGAGCGTCAAGCTCTTTTCCGGGATGACGGTGGCCTACGTGTCGACGGAGCGCTTCACCAACGAGCTGATCAACGCCATCCGCTACGATCGCACCGCGGAGTTCCGCGGCCGCTACCGGACGATCGATCTCCTCCTCATCGACGACATCCAGTTCATCTCCGGCAAGGAGCGCACGCAGGAGGAGTTCTTCCACACCTTCAACGATCTCTACGAGTCCCGGAAGCAGATCGTCGTCTCCAGCGATTGCTCCCCCAAGAACATCCCGGACATCGACGAGCGCCTGCGCTCGCGCTTCGAATGGGGTCTCATCGCGGACATCCAGCCTCCGGACTTCGAGACCCGCGTGGCCATTCTCAAGAAGAAGGCGGCCATCGAGCGCGTGCGCCTGGGTGATGACGTCGCGTACCTCATCGCCAGCCGGGTCAAATCCAACATTCGAGAGCTGGAGGGATCGCTCACCCGGATGATCGCCTTCTGCGCCCTCACCGGGCGCGAGATGGGCATGGACCTCGCCCAGGAAGTCCTCGCCGAGCTCTGGGGCGAGGAGGACAAGGCCATCACCATCGAGCAAATCCAGCGCCGCGTGGGCGATGCCTACGGCCTCAAGCTCTCGGAGCTGAAGGCGAAGTCACGGACCAAGACCGTGGCGTTCCCCCGGCAAGTGGCCATGTACCTCGCGCGCCAGCTCACCCACGCCTCGCTCGCCGAGATCGGCCGCGCCTTCGGCGGCAAGGATCACACGACCGTCCTGCACGCGGTCGCGAAGATCAACCTTCTCCTCCAAGAAGATCCCAAATTGCGCCGGAGCGTCGACGGCCTTATCCAGAGCATGACGCTGTGATCCACGCTCGCCCCCAGGGCGTCCCCGCCGTCGTCCACCGATCGACCCCCCTGCGCGGCCGCACCGTTCCGGGCGATCCGTCACTTCTCCACGATCCACAGCCCCGACGGCTACTACTACGACGGTTTCTTGTCTCTCTTCTCAGCAAAGCTGGAGAATCCTATGGAAGTCCTGCTTGAGCGCGATGCGTTCCTTCGCGGCGTCCAGATGGTTCAGAACATCGTCGAGCCGCGGCAGACCTTGCCGATCCTCTCGAACATTCTCCTGGAGGGTGAGGGCGAGACGATCCGCGTGACCGCGACCGATCTCGAGGTGGGCGCTCGCGTCACGGTTCCGGCCCGCGTGGCGAACAAAGGCGCGGTGACGGTGAGCGCCCGGAAGCTCGCGGAGATCGTGAAGGAGCTTCCGGCCGCGGCACTGACCCTCAGGGTCGGCGACAACGCGGCGGTAAGCATCCGCTGCGCCGGCGTGAGCTACCGGCTGGTGGGACTCCCTCCGGACGACTTCCCTCCCGTCGTCCCCGCGTCGCCATCGTCGTGGATTCCCATCGAAGCCAGAGCCTTGCGCGAAATGCTCCAGCAGACGAGCTTCGCCATTTCCCACGACGAGAACCGCTATGCCCTGAACGGCGTGCTCTTTTCCGTGCAGGGCAAGCAGGTTCGCCTGGTGGCGACCGACGGCCATCGTCTCGCCGTGTCCGTGCGAGGCCTCAGCGAGAGCGCGACCCCGGTGACGGGCATCGTTCCCCGCAAGGCGGTGACCGAGCTGATGCGGGTGCTCGGGAGCAGCGAGGACGTGCAAATCGCCATCACCGAGAACCAGTTCGTGTTGCAGATGCCGAACTTCGTGCTGACGGCGCGACTCATCGAGGGGCAGTTCCCGAACTACGAAGCGGTCATGCCCAAGGGGCAACCCGGCCGGCTGCTCGTCTCTCGCGCCACCCTGCAGGGAGCGCTCCGGCGGGTCGCCGTGATCGCCGAGGAGCGGAACAAGCCCGTGAGGATGACCTTGACACCAGCCTCACTCAAGCTCTCCGCGTCCAGCCAGGAGCTGGGAGAAGCCGAGGAGGCGATCGACGTCGACTACACGGGTCAGGAAGTCGTCATGGGCTTCAATTCTCGATACCTCCTCGACGCCTTGTCGGCGGTCGAGAAGGATCCGGTGGCCTTCGAATTCAAGGACGGGCTGAGTCCCGGTGTCGTCAAAAGCGTCGAGGACGAGGGATACTGCTGTGTTATAATGCCTATGCGGATATGAGACCGTTTTTAGTCATATAAAGCATGGGTTTATAGAGGGTGCCGATTGGTTGGATTCAGCTGGTTGACTACCGAAATTACTGCACCCTGAGCTACTCCCCAGCGCCGAGGCTCAACGTGGTCACGGGGGCCAACGCGCAGGGCAAGACCAACCTCCTCGAGGCACTAGGGCTTCTCCTCACGGGGCGGTCTTTCAGGACCTTTCGTCTGGGCGAGATCCCGCGCTGGGGCTGCGAGTCGGCCTCGCTTGCCGGGGAGCTTCGCCGCGCTGACGGCGCCTCGGCGGCACGGCGCACGATCGCCAGGAACGATGGAGGAGCGTGGAGGGTTGCGGGAGAGTCGTGTCCCTGGGCTCGGGCCATTGCGTTCGGCTGGCAGGATCTCGCCATCGTGAACGGTTCTCCTGCCGCGAGGCGAGACTTCGTGGACGGATTCGCCGGCCGCCTGTATCCGACTCACGTGGCGACCCTGATCCGCTACCGTCAGGTGCTCACGCGCAGGAACCGCCTCCTCCAGGGTGGCCCCGCCGCGGCGAGCCAAGATTGCCTGGCGCCGTGGAACGAACAGCTGGCCTCCGTGGGACTCGAGCTGATCGATCGGCGCCGCCGGGCCGTGGCGGCGCTCCAGGACGAGGTAGCCCGCGTGTATCCGGCTCTGGCCGGGGCGAGAGAGAAGGTGGAGATCCGGTACCGGTCCTCCATGGGTGAAGTGGGCGATCGGCCTGGCTTCATCACGGCCCTCGAGCGGGTGCACCGACAGGAACTCGGACGCGGACAGACCTTGGTGGGTCCGCACCGCGATGATCTTTCGATCGAGCTGGACGGCATCGACGTCCGCACCTTCGCCTCGCGCGGACGTCAGCGGCTCCTCGCCCTGTCGCTTCGGCTGGCCGAGGTGCTGCCCGTCACGGAGGCGACGGGCACCCCGCCGGCGCTCCTGCTCGACGACGCGCTCTCCGAGCTGGATCCCGGTGTCCGCGCGAACGTCCTGAGAGAAGTCGAGGGCGCCGAGCAGGTGTTTCTCACCGCGCCCGAGCCCGTGAACGCGCCGGGCGCCGCGTCCTGGGAAGTGAAGGAGGGAGGGGTTGTCGTCGCATGAGCGCTGAGACCTATACGGCGAGCGATATCAAGGTCCTCGAAGGGCTGGAGGCCGTCCGGAAGCGGCCGGCCATGTACATCGGGGACACGGCGGCCTACGGGCTGCACCATCTCGTGTACGAGGTCGTCGACAACTCCGTCGACGAGGCGCTGGCCGGCTACTGCGACAGCATCAAGGTCATTCTCCACTCGGACGGCTCCTGCTCGGTGGGGGACAACGGCCGAGGGATTCCCGTCGACACCCACAAGGAAAGCGGCAAGGCCGCGGCGGAGGTCGTGCTCACTGTCCTCCACGCCGGCGGCAAGTTCGAGCACTCGGCCTACAAGGTCTCGGGCGGCCTCCACGGCGTGGGCGTGTCGGTGGTCAACGCGCTCAGCGAGTGGCTGGAGGTGGAGATCCGGCGCGGCGGGCGCATGTGGACGCAGCGCTACGAGACAGGCGGCACCCCGACCGGACCCCTCACCGCCGGGGAGAAGACGCCGAAGCATGGGACGATTGTCCGGTTCAAGCCGGATGCGTCCATCTTCGAGGAGACGACGTTCTCCTTCGACACGCTCTCCAACCGCCTGCGCGAGATGGCCTTCCTGAACCGCGGACTCAAGATCGTTATCGAGGACGAGCGGGACGGGCGCAGCCACACGTTTCTCTACAAGGGCGGGATCGTCGAGTTCGTCAAGCACCTGAACCAGAACAAGACGCCGGTCCATCCCAAGGTGCTCTACTTCGAGGGCAAGCGCGGCGACATCGAGGTGGAAGTTGCCCTGCAGTTCAACGACGGCTACCAGGAGAGCGTCTTCTCCTTCGCCAACAACATCAACACGCGCGAGGGGGGCACGCATCTCACGGGCTTCCGCGCGGCCCTGACCAGCCGCATCACCAGCTACGCGGAGGCCAACAACTTCCTCAAGGGCTTCAAGGGCAGTATCTCGGGCGACGACGTGCGGGAAGGGCTCACCGCCGTCGTGTCCGTGCGGCTGCCCGAGCCGCAGTTCGAGGGCCAGACCAAGTCCAAGCTCGGCAACAGTGACCTCAAGGGACTCGTCCAGCAAATCGTGAACGACAAGCTGGCGGAGTCCTTCGAGGAGGACCCGACCACCGCGCGGAAGATCGCCGACAAGTGCGTGCGCGCGGCCCAGGCGCGCGAGGCGGCCCGCAAGGCCCGCGACCTCTCCCGCAAGGGGGGCCGCGACGACGAAGGCCTCGCGGCCAAGCTGGCCGACTGCTCGGAGCGCGATCCGCAATACCGAGAGCTGTTCCTGGTGGAGGGCGACTCCGCGGGAGGCTCCGCCAAGCAGGGGCGCGAGCGCCGCACGCAGGCCGTGCTCCCCCTGCGCGGCAAGATCATCAACTCCGAGAAGGCCCGCTACGACAAGGTGCTGTCCCACAACGAAATCCGGCTCCTCATCTCGGCCCTGGGGACGGGCATCGGAACGGAGGAGTTCGACCTCGGCAAGCTCCGGTATCACAAGGTCATCCTCATGACGGACGCCGACGTCGACGGAGCGCACATCCGCACGCTCCTGCTCACGTTCTTCTTCAGGCACATGACCCAGGTGATCGCCGGCGGCCACCTCTACATCGCCCAGCCGCCGCTCTTCAAGGTGAAGAAGGGGCGGAGCGAGAAGTACCTGATGAGCGAGCGGGAGTTCGAGGACTTCTTCCTCTCCGCCTGGGTGGAGGGCGCCACGGTCAAGGTGCCGGGAATCAAGCAGCCCCTCACGGGCGACGCCCTGATGGAGTTGTTGCGGCAGGTGTCCGAGTACCGGGTGCTGTTCGGCAAGCTCTGCAAGCGCGGCGTACCCGCCCCGATCCTGGGCGAACTGCTCCGCCAGAAGTTCCGCGGCACCAAGCGCGGGGTGGGCCACGACGAGATCGGCGGGGCGGTGGTCGCCGCCGCGGCGGCGGTGAACGGGCATGACGTCTCGGTGCAACCGGGCGAGCCCCCGGCCGGCCATACCATCGTGATCGGCGGGACGCCGACGGTCTCCTTCAGCACCGATCTCTTCAAGTCCGGCGACTACAGCGCCGTGCTCGATGTGTGGGAAAAGGTCGCCGCGGCGGCCAAGGGACCGACGGCCGTCACGGAAGGCGGCAAGGAGGCGCCGGTGGCCGGCGTCGACGCGCTCCATCGCCTGGCCCTCGAACGCTCCAAAGTGGGCGCGACCTTCCAGCGCTACAAGGGGCTCGGCGAGATGAATCCCGAGCAGCTCTGGGAAACGACCATGAACCCGGAGACACGCACGCTCCTCAAGGTCACCATGGAGGATGCGGTGGCCGCCGACTTGATGTTCACCGTCCTCATGGGCGATGCGGTCGAGCCACGGCGCGAGTTCATCGAGAAGAATGCCCTCGACGTCGTCAATCTCGATGTCTAGACCCAAAGGGGGGCGTTGCCCCCTTCCATCGACGCGCTGGCGGCCAGCAGTGGTCGAGCGCGGGCTCTGCCCGCGCAATCCTCCTGGGGGGAGGTTTCGGAAGGGGGGCAACGCCCCCCTCCGAGCTTATGCCTAACGAGCGCCAGATTCCGGTCCCCATCGAAGAGGAGATGCGGAAGTCCTACCTGGCCTACGCCATGTCCGTCATCGTGGGCCGCGCCCTCCCGGACATTCGCGACGGGCTCAAGCCCGTGCACCGCCG
>Ga0184637_10002906_pt1 | contig 10871 bp, 4 predicted proteins | sample PLM3_127_b2_FD_133143 | JGI IMG/M metagenome (GOLD analysis project Ga0184637, IMG submission 133143) | Groundwater sediment microbial communities from an aquifer in East River, Colorado, USA - PLM3_127_b2 | ecosystem: Environmental > Terrestrial > Soil > Riparian zone | place: USA: East River... | reverse complement strand
GGAGGCGAAGGGCGCGACGCTGCTCGCCGAGCGGGCCCGCAGCAACGTCCCGAACACCACCCCGGCGACTCGCGCGCCCGACGAACGCGCGGAGCCGGTTCGCCGCATGCAGCGGCGCGTGCGACCGAACGCCGCGACCGCGAACGACGCCCGCCTCGATGCTGCAATCGCTGCACGAGACGCCGAGATGTTCCCCGCGCTGTTCGCAGACCGCGCGGAGCATCTGGATCACCCCACCGGCACCCTGTTCGACCGCGAGGGGGTGCTGTTCTCGTTTCGCTCAGTGCTGAAAGCCCGAGACGCGACGCGCCGAAGCGAGCCTCTGGCTACGCTCGGCGGCTCACTCGCGCTGTGCCGCCACTCCATGTCGGCGAGCGCGTGGACGACCGCCACATTCGACGTCGGAGCGTACGAGAGAGACGAGATCGTGCTGCTCGAGGTCGACGCGGAGGGCCTGCGCCGGCGGAGCGAGGCCTTCACCACCGACCACCTCGGCGACGCGATCGCCCGACTGTACGACCGCTACGCCGACATCGTCCCCGACGGCCCCGAGCGCGCCCGCGCCGCGGTGCTAGCGCGCGCTGCCGCGGCCGTGTCGGGAGCGTTCGACATCGACTCCTTCGGCGCGATCCTTGCGCTCAACGTGGAGTTCGTGGACCACCGGCGCCTCGGGCTCGAGTCCGCGCGCGGAGCCGAAGCCCTCCGTGAGGTGCTCCGCTCCCTGGTCGAGGTCGCCGACGGAGTCGCTAACCGCGTCGACGATGTCCTGGGTCTGCGATCTGACGCCCTCCTTCTATCCGTGACGAACTTCGGCACGGACCACGAGAGTGGCGGCGCGTACGAGAGGCCTCTCCTCTTGCTGTGGGCCTCGGGAACCGATGGCCTCCTGACACGCTGGGAGCTGTTCGACCTCGATCGCGACACCGAGGCACTCGCCCGCTTCGACGAGCTCGCGGCCGCGCGATCCGCGGTGCGCCGCGTGTGCGCGAACGCCGCGACCGCGCACGTGGCCTGCCTCGATGCCGCTATCGCCGCTCGAGACGCCGACGCCTTCCCCGCTCTGCTCGCCGAAGAGTTGCAGGTCGTGGACCATCTGAACGGCGCCACCTACGGCCATTCGGGAGTACTGGCCCACTACCGGAGGCTGCTCAGGGTCCAGGATCTGATGCTCCGGCAGGAACCTCTGGCAACCCTCGGCGACTCGCTCGCACTCTGCCGCTTTTGGGTGTCAGGGAGCGGGGCGGCCGGCAGCAAATTCGACGTCGGCGCGTACGAAAGCGATCACGTCAGTTTGATCGAGGTCGACGCGCAGGGGCGCCGCCGGCGGGCCGAGTTCTTTGCCGCCAACAACCTGGCCGAAGCCGTCGCCCGCTTGTACGAACGCTACACCGAGCTGCTCCCCGACGGCCCCGAGCGCGCCCGCGCCGCGGCGACCGCGCGCTCGGTCGCGGCGCTGCGAGAATCACCCGATCGCTGGCCGTTCGCGCCCGACGTCGAGTTCACCGACCTCCGCACCGTCGGGCTGGGCTCCGTGCGCGGAGCCGACACCGTGGTGCAGGCGATCCGCGCGCTGCTCGAGCTCACGGAAGGCTTCGCCGCGCGCCTCGACGACGTCCTCGGCGTGCGATCCGACGCGCTGCTGGTCCGCTGGACACACTCTGGCACGGACCGCGCCTACGGCGGCGCGTTCGAGCGACGCCTCTGCCAGCTATGGGTCTTCGGAGCCGACGGCCTGCTGAGCCGTTGGGAGCAGTTCGACGCCGAGCAAGAGGCCGAAGCGCTCGCGCGCTTCGACGAGCTGACGGCCGGGCCGGCGGCGGTGCGCCCCGCGCGGCGCCGCATGCGACCGAACGCCGCGACCGACGACGCCGCCCGCTTCGAGACCGCCATCGCTGCTCGCGACGTCGACGCGATCACCACCCATATCGCGGACAGCGGCGAGCTCATCGACCACACCACCGGCGCGCACTACGACCGCCAGGCTGCGCTCCCCACGTGGCGCTCCTTCGTGCGGGCCGGAGACGGGACGTACCGGATCGAGCCGCTGGCAACCCTCGGCGATTCGCTCGCTCTCCACCGTCAGGTGACAACAGCAAGTGCGGTAGCGGGCGAGAAGTTCGACGTCGGTGCCTACGAGATCGAGAACGTCGTTCTGGTCGAAGTGGGCGCGCAGCGTCGGCGCCGGCGGACCGAGGTCTTCGCCGCGGACCGGCTGGGCGACGCCGTCGCGCGGCTCTACCAGCGCTACGCCGAGCTGCTTCCCGACGGCATCGAGCGCGAGCGCGCCGCGGCAATCGCGCGGTCGGTGACGGCGATGCTGGGAGCGTCGTTCGACCCCGATCGCTACGCCACAGCGTTCCCACCGGACATCGAAAGCGTCGACCACCGCACCTTGGGGACGTTCTCCGCGCAGGGGGCGGATGCGCTGCTGCTGGGCCTCCGCTCCTGGTCCGATCTCGTCGCCGACGCCCTCATGCGCGCGGACGACATCCTCTGCCTGCAGCCCGATGCGCTGCTGCTGCGCTGGAACTTCTCCGGGACCGACCGCGCCGGCGGCGGCGCGCTGGAGAGACCGTTCCTCTGGCTCCTGGTTTTCGGGAGGGATGGTCTCCTGGCGCGCTACGAGCAGTTCGACGTCGACCGCGACGCGGAGGCGCTCGCGCGCTTCGACGAGCTGACGGCCGGGCCGTCAGTGGTGCGCCCCGCCCGCCGCGTGCGCGCGAACGCCGCGACCGCGAACGCGGCCCGCATCGACGCCGCGGTCGCTGCCCGAGGCGCGGACGCGCTTCCCTCCCTGCTCGCCGACGAGTGCGACGTCGTGGACCATACGACCGGCGTCAGCTTCGACCGCCAGGGACAGATCTCCTCGTATCGCGCCCTGATGAGCGCTCGAGAACCGACCTCCCGACAGGAGCCGCTGGCAACTCTCGGCGAGTCGCTTGCGCTCTGCCGCGAATCGATCTCGGCGACGAGCTTTTCCGGCGGCACGTTCGATGTCGGGGCCTACCAGATCGAGAACATCGCTCTGTTGGAGGTCGACAACCGGGGGCGAAGGCGGCGGGTTGAGGGCTTCGCCGCCAACCGGCTCGGCGACGCGATCCTCCGCCTGTACGAGCGCTACGCCGAGCTGCTCCCCGACGGCCCCGAGCGCAATCGCGCCGCGGCGACGGCGCGCTCGGCAGCGGCAATGCTGGGACCGTTCGACCCCGATCGCTACGCCACGGCGCTCGCGCCCGACGTCGAATTCGTCGACCACCGGAGCGTCATCGGAATCGGGTCCTTGCGTGGAGCCGCAGCTCTTCTCGATTGGCTGCGCACCCTCTCCGAGATCGCCGACGACGTCGCCGTCTGCATCGACGATGCCCTTGGCCTGCGCTCGGATCTTCTGCTGCTTCGCCTCACGACTTCGGGCACCGATCGCGCGGGCGGCGGCACCTTCGAGCGATCGTTCCTCTCGCTGTTGGCGATCGGAGTCGATGGCCTGATCACGCAGTTCGAGCATTTCGACCCCGACCGTGACGCAGAGGCGCTCGCGCGCTTCGACGAGCTGACCGGCGAACCGGCGCCGGTGCGCCCTGCCCGCCGCGTGCGGCCGAACGCCGCGACCGCGCATGCGGCCCGTGTCGACGCCGCGATCGCCGCGCGTGACGCCGACGCGCTCCCTGCACTGCTCACCGAACACTACCAGCTCATCGACCATATGAGCGGCGGCGTCACTTACGGCCCGTCGGAAACGCTCGCCGTCTGGCACGCGCAGCTCGGGTTCCAAGATCTGACGCGCGGGCAAGAACCTCTGGCAACTCTCGGCGACTCGCTCGCGCTCAGCCGCCTGTCCGTGTCAGCGAGCGGGGCGGCCGGCAGGAAGTTCGATATCGGCGCGTTCGAGATCGAGAACGTCATGTTGATCGAGGCCGACGCGCAAGAGCGAGGCGAGCGGTTCGAGCTCTTCGCTGTCGACCGGCTGGGCGGCGCCGTCGCCCGGCTGTACGAGCGCTATGCCGAGCTGCTCCCCGACGGCCCCACGCGCGCTCGCGCCGTCGCGACGGCGCGAGCGGTCGCGACCATGCTGGGACCGTCGGACGTCGACTTCGCGACGGTGATCGCGCCCTCCCTCGAGCTCGTCGACCACCGGAGCGTCGTTGGAATCGGGTACACGCGTGGAGCCGCCGCCTATCTCGACTGGCTCCGCACCCTGTTCGAGGTCGCGGACGACATCGCGATCCGGTACGACGATGTCCACGGCCTGCGCGCGGATGCGCTTCTCTGGAGCATCACGTTCACCGGCACCGACCGCGCCGGCGGCGGCGCCTTCGAGCGACGGTTCATTTCGCTGCTGGCCTTCGGAGCCGATGGTCTCTTGACGCGGATCGAGCAGTTCGACCCCGAGCGCACCGGCGACGCGCTCGCCCGCTTCGACGCGCTGACGGCCGAGCCGGCGCCGACGCCGCTATTCACGAACGCAGCCACGCGGTCGATCCATCGGTTGGAAGACGCGTGGAAGGCCCACGACTGGGAACGCGCCGCAGCGGGCTTCGCGCCGGAGTTCCGGTTGATCGACCGCCGGACCGTGGTGCGCGTCGATGAGGATCGCGAAGAACATCTCGAGACGTTGCGCGCGATGTTCCAGTTGGGCTCGTCTCAGATCACGGACGAGGTGGTTGCCACCCGGGGTGATCGACTCGCGCTCGCCCGACTGCGCTTCGAAGGGACCGATCGCTCGATCGGACCGAGCGAGATCGAGTTTCTCGCGGTCACCGAGGTCGATGACCGCGGCGACCGCATCGCGTCCGTCATGTTCGACGCCGACGATCTCGACGCCGCCTGCGCCGAGCTCGACGCCCGCTATGCCGCCGGCGAGGCCGCCGCCCATCCCGCGATCGGGAGGACGCTGCAGCGCATGCTGCGAGCGCTGTCGATGCGGGACTGGGAGCGCCTGGCCTCCGTGTTCTCCCCGGGCTTCTTCCTGGAGGACCACCGTCTGCTCGGATGGGGCACGTTGCGCTCGCGCGAGGAGTATCTGGCGCTGGCGCGTTCGCTGGTGGACCTGCGACCCGACGTCACGACGCGCGTGGACCATGTCGCCCTCGCAGAACGGGCCGCGTTCGTCGTGGGGCGCTGGATCGGGAGCGAGGCCGATGGAGCCTTCGAGATCCCGATGATCTCCGTGCTCGCAGCGAGGCCGGATGGGCGCATCGATCAGTGGCACGTCTACGACCCCGATCAGCTCGATGCGGCCCGCGCGCGCTTCGCCGCGCTGACGGCGGCACCCACGGCGACGCCGTTCTTCACGAACGCCGCCACGCGGTCGGCCGACCGATTGGGCGACGCGTGGAAGGCACGCGACTTGGAGAGCGCCGCCGCGTGCTTCGCGCCGGAATTCCGGCTGCTCGACCACCGGACGGTGATCCGAGTCGATGAGAGTCGCCACGAGCATCTCGAGACGTTGCGCGCGATATTCGCGATGAGCTGGTCTCGGATCAGCGACGAGGTGGTGGCCACCCGAGGTGATCGGCTCGTGCTCACCCGCACGCGCTTCGAGGGCGCCGCTCCCGACGCCGGGCCGAGCGAGCTCGAGTGGCTGATGGTCGTCGAGGTGAACGACCACGGCGACCGTGTCGCGGAGGAGCTGTTCGACCCTGACGACGTCGACACCGCCTGTGCCGAGCTCGACGCCCGCTACGCCGCCGGCGAGGCGGCGGCCAGCGCGCGCGTGTCGGCGACAATGCAGGCTTTCACGCGAGCGTTCACCGGCCGCGACTGGGACGCGCTGGCGGCGCTATTCACTCCCGAGATGGTCGCAAACGACCACCGGCTGCTCGGCTGGGAGACGCTGCGCGGGCCGGCGGCGTACATCCAGACGCTGCGCTCGCTGGTCGACCTCGCGCCGGACGCACGGCTGCGCCTCGACCACGTGCGGATGACCCACCGCGGCCTGTTGTGGGCCGGCGCGTGGGTCGGCACGCGCGACGGCGGCGCGTTCGAGACGCCGTGGATCACGGTCTCCGAGCACGGCGAGCGCGGAGCCGTGCTGCGCTTCGACCAGTACGACCTCGACCAGCTCGACGAAGCCCGCGCGCGCTTCGCGGCGATCGGCGCAGGCGCGGGCGCGGCCCGCGATCCGCTCTCCGCGCTCGCGAAGCCGAACGCGGCGACCGCCGCGATGGATCGGATGCTGGAGCGGTTCGAGGCGCGCGACTGGGCCGGCATGCGCGCGCTGTGCGCGCCGGACGTGAAGAACGAAGATCGCCGTCGCCACGTCCTGCTCTCGCGGGACGTCGACGGGTGGTTCGCGGACTGGCGGATCGCTGCGGCGGAGGACGCCCGCTGCGAGCGGCAACTCGTCGGCACCGCCGGCGATCGCGTCGATCTCGAACGATTCTTGTGGACCGGGGGACCCCGCGATGGGCCGTACGAGGTCGAGCACCTGTGGCTGACCGAAGTCGACGAAAGCGGGCGGATCGCCGCGTCGATCGCGTTCGATCTCGACGACCGGCCCGCCGCGCACCGGGAGGCGGAGGGCCGTTGGCTGGCCGGCGACACCGCGGCGGCGGCCGTCATGGCGCCGCACGTCGAATTTACCGAAGCCTTTAACGACCACGACCGGGCTCGGCTGCGCGTGGTGCTCGCAGACCACCTCGTCGTGCACGACCACCGTTCGACGGGAATCGGCGTGGTCGAGGGTGCGGACGCGTACGTCGAGAGCCTCGCGGCGCTGTGGCAGCTGGCGCCCGACATCCAGGCCGACACGCCATCCGGGTTCCTGATCGAACGGCACGGCGTCGTCGACGCGGGGCGATCCTACGGAACCTTCCCCGAAGGAGGTCCCTTCGAGCGCCTGATGGTGTTGATGTGGATCGTGGCCGGCGGCCGCATCACCCGCCTCGAGATCTTCGAGCCCGAAGACGTCGACGCCGCGCTCGCGCGCTTCGCGGAGCTGCGCGCCGATCCGCTGCACATCCCGCCGAACGCGGCGTGGCGGGCTGCTGGGCGCGCCTGGAAGTGCATCGAGGCGCGAGACTGGGATGCCCTGCGGGCGCTGTGCGCGCCGCTGCTGTACGAAGATCGCCGGCCGCTGATCCGCATCGCGGGCAACTGCGACACGTTCGTCGCGCAGGGGAAGCTGCTCGCCGAGTCGGGGACACGGCCGCCCTCGCGCACGCTGCTCGCGACCGCGGGCGATCGGCTCGCGCTGGAGCAGCGGCTCTGGACGTTCAGCCGCCTCGACGCGGGGCCCGCCGAGGTCGAGCTGCTGGCCATCCACGAAGTCGACGCCGAGGGCTCCCTCGTCGCGGTGATCCTCTTCGACCCCGACGACCGCCGCGCCGCCTTCGCGGAGCTGCGCGATCGCTACGCGCGCGGCAACGAGAGGCGCAACGCGTTCGTGCGGGCATTGAACGATCGCGATCTCGCGGGGGTCCGCGCCGCGCTTCCTGAAGACTTCTACTTCCACGACCACCGGCGCAGCGGCCCTGGGCGGATCGGTGCCGACGAATACGCGATCTGGTTTGCCGCGCTCTTCGAGCAGTCACCCGATGCGGCCATCGAACGCCTGTACATCCTCGCCGAGGAGAAGCACGGCATCCTCTCCGTAGGCCGCACGGTCGGCAGCCTTGCCGCCGGTGGTGAGTTCGAGAGCGTGTTCGTCACGTTCAGTGTGTTCCAGGGCGACCGACTCGTCGCAGTGGAGCTGTTCGAGATCGACGACCTCGATCGCGCGCGCGCGCGCTTCGAAGAGCTGCGCCCGGATCCGCTGCGGATCCCGCTGAACGCCGCGACGCGGGCGTACGATCGCGCCTACGAGGCCATCGCCGCCGACGATTGGGACGCGGTCCGGGCGCTCACGAGCGACGATTTCTGGTTCGAGGATCGCGGCAAGCGGGCGCTGGTCGCGGGTGGCGCCGAGACCTGGATCGAGAGCTTCAAGTTCCTTCATTCGGAGGGCGGGCGGCCCACCCGTGAGCTGATCGGCACGGCCGGGGAACGGGTCGCGATCGAGCGCCTCGTGTGGACGCGGGCGTCGGACGAGGGCGCGTTCGAGCTCGAGCTGTTCAGGCTCAACGAAGTCGACGCGGAAGGCCGCCTCCGGGCAGTGGTCCGCTTCGACCTCGAGGATCGCCGCGCCGCGTTCGAGGAGGCGCAGGCCCGTTTCCTGGTCGGCGAGGCGGCCTCGACCGGAGGACAGGCGCCGATCGTCGCCGGCCTCCGCACCGTCGCGCACCGCGACTGGGAGGCACTGCGGCGATGTCTGGCCGATGACTTCGTCGTCGACGACCACCGCACGCTGGGGCTAGGTTTTCTCACGGCCGATGAGTGGGTCGAATCGCTGCGGGCGCTGGCACTTCTTACGACGGGGGTGAACGTCGAGGCACTGCGCCAGCTCGCATGGAACCGCTACGGGCGCGTCGCGCTGTACCGTGTCTCCGGCAGCGTGGATGGCGGACCGTACGAGATCTTCGCCGTCGCCGTTGCGCTGACCGACGGCGATCACATCCAGCGCTACGAGTTCTTCGACATCGACGCCGCCGACCAGGCGCTCGCGCGCTTCGCGGAGCTGTGCGCCGATCGCGAAGGGACTACGCAGTGAGCGGCTCGAGCGGAATCGACATCTCGACTGCGACCCTGGCCATGCGCTCGTCGAACGTGGCCAATGTCACGCCCAGACGCTGTGCACGCAGATAGTCCACGGATGCCAGATGCAGTGCGTCGAGAGTTCGCAGCGGACCGGGAAACGGCTCCAGCGCGCGGCGAAGCACGACAGGCGAGAGTTCCACCATCGACACGCGGGCGAGTAGCTGGCGCGCTGCCTCGCCATGGGACTCGGCGAGGCTTCGCGCGTGGATCCGATTCCAGACCTCGTACTCCGCGAGGCGGCTGGCGATCAGTGGCTGATCCCACAGGGCTCGCGGCGGCCGGCGGTCTTCCGCAAGGAGTTGGCTCAACAGGACGGACGTGTCGACGTAGATCACCGGTCTGCGCGATCCCAGTCGAGCTCACCCAGAATCTCGTCCAGCGACGCTACGCCCGGCGCTTCGGGTGGCGCACCGGGCGGGAGCGGAGCGGGCGTCACGAGCCCCCTGCGCACGGCGTCGGCCAGCAGCGCGTCGGGCAGCCGGTCTGCTCGATTCCGCTCCGGGGGGACCAGCTCCGCGACCACGCGGTCGCGATCGGTGATCAGGATCGTCTCCCCCGTGCTCGCCAGGCGGATGTACTCGCTGAGCTTGTTCTTGAGGACCTTGATGCCGACCGAACGCATGCCAACATAAGTAGCTCTCAGTAGCTACCTTCGCAAGAATGACGTTTTAAATTAGATGGTTATAGATATTTCTAACACCGGTTCATCTCGAATCCACTCGATTTCCTGACGGCTCGCATAGGAGCTAATCTGCGGCGCGATGGAGGTAGAGCCGCTTCCCGAGCTTCGCGCGATGCTGGTCGAATGCCTGCGGCGCGCCGGCGCACGCTTCGCGTTCCTGCACGGGAGTCGGGTAGCGGGTACGGCGCGGCCGAGCTCGGACACCGACGTCGCTGCCTGGTGGGGTCTCGATCCGCCGCCGCCCTGGCAGGTCGATCTTCCAGCGGGCGTCGATCTGCTCGTCCTCGACGCTGCGCCGCTCGAGCTCGCAGGGCGCGTCGCGCTCCACGGTCGACTGCTCTTCGAGGACGACCCGCCCGCACGGGTGCGCTGGCAGGCGCACACGCGGCTCGTCTACCTCGACGAAGAGGAGCGCCAGCGCCGTCTCGACCAGATCTATCGCGCCGGAAGAACGCGTGGTTGACGAGCGCCGGATCCGCCGGCTGCTCCAGCGCGTGAGCGAGGACCTGACCTACCTGGGCGCGCGGGCGGTGTCGGACCGGAACGCGATCCGAGGCGATCCGGACCGGCTCGCCGCGCTGAAGTACGTGTTCGTGACCGCGATCGAGGGCTGCCTCGACGTCGCTCAACATCTGTGCGCATCCGAGGGCTGGGGTCCTCCCGCCACCAATGCAGACGCGCTTCGCCTGCTGGGCCGTCACGGCGTGCTCGCGCTCGAACTCGCGGAGCTACTCGCGCGCGCGGTGGGCTTCCGAAACCTGCTGGTGCACGGCTATGCGGATGTCGACGACGATCTCGTCGTTGCGCAGCTCGATCGCGTCGGCGACCTTGAGCGCTTCGTCGCGGACGTGTCGGCGTGGGCTGACGACTGATCGAACGATCGCGAAGCGGGCTGGCGGGGAGTGATCCGAGTAGAATGCCCGGCGCCGTGCCCGCGATGGAATGCGCCAGCTGTGGCCGAGGAAACCCGCCGGGCGCCCGCTTCTGCGGGGGCTGCGGCCGGCGGCTCGCGCCGCGCTGCCCGGCTTGTGGTGCCGACACCCAGCCCGATGCGCAGTTCTGCCACGCCTGCGGTGCCTCGCTCGCGACCCGCCCCGCCGAGGACGCCATCGCCCGCAAGGTCGTCACGATCGTCTTCGCCGACCTGATCGGATCGACGGCGCTCCACGAGCGCCTCGACGCGGAGTCCGTCCGCCGCTTCATGGACCGCTACTACCAGGCGATGCGCGGCGCGGTCGAAGCTCACGGCGGCACCGTCACGCAGCTGCTCGGGGATGGGATCAAGGCCGTGTTTGGTGCCCCGCGCGTGGCCGAGGACGATGCGATTCGCGCGGTGCGCGCCGCAGTCGGGATGCAGCGAGCCTTCCGCGAGCTCGTAGCCGAGCAGATCGGTGTGGTGGGCGAGACGGGCTTGCGGGTTGCCGTCAACACCGGAGAGGTCGTCACGAGCGACGACTACGCTGCCGGGATCGGCGATCCGCTGAACGTCGCGGCGCATCTCCAACGCGAGGCGCGCGACGGCGACGTGCTGATCAGCGAGTCGACACGCCGCCTGGTC
>Ga0184637_10002905_pt1 | contig 10875 bp, 10 predicted proteins | sample PLM3_127_b2_FD_133143 | JGI IMG/M metagenome (GOLD analysis project Ga0184637, IMG submission 133143) | Groundwater sediment microbial communities from an aquifer in East River, Colorado, USA - PLM3_127_b2 | ecosystem: Environmental > Terrestrial > Soil > Riparian zone | place: USA: East River... | reverse complement strand
CCATGAAGGTGCCGAAGAGAACGAACAGGATCACGTATCCGGCGGAGACCCCGAGCGTCGGGCCGAAGATGCCCTCGGTGGTGAGGTACATCATCTCGACGATCTGCTCCGGCCGGGCCTTGAAGGCGGCGTAGGCGAGGAAGACGAGCGCCGTCACCGGCAACGCCCAGCCGATCACGCGTCGGGTCGCGTCGAGCACGATGACGATGAAGATCACGCCAAGGACGAGCTGCACCGTGGTCAGGTCGTCGACGTAGACGAACCGGTCGTTCAGCTCGTCGTAGTGGATCCAGAGGTAGACGATGGCCGCGACCGACACGGCGATCAGGACGTAGTCGAGCCAGCCGGGACGCTCGGCGCGCCGGACGAGGCCCGGGTAGGCGAGGAAGGTGAGCGCCAGCGAGAAGAGGAGGTGCGCGCCGCGGAAGTAGAGCGCCTCGGGCGTGCCGATGAAAGGGATGATGAGGTGGTAGACGGACATCGACGCCGCGACCAGGAAGATCGCGATGCGGACCGCTCTGTCGTACATGGCGTCGCCCGGACGAAAAACGGGGCGCTCGCGCGCCCCGGGGATGATGAGCGGTCGGCGGCTCAGCCGAGAATCACTTCACCTTCGCTTCCTTGTAGTACTTCAGCGCGCCGGGGTGATAGGGCACGCCGATGTCGATCGCCATGTCCTTGACGCTGATCTCTTTCACCGCCGCGACCACCGCGCCGAGCGTCGGGATGTTCTCGGCGAGCGCCTTGGTGATCCGGTAGACCTGGTCCTCGGGCAGCTTGCAGCTCGCGATGAGGTGCGTCCAGGTGCCGATAGTCTGGATGTCCTTGTCCTGCTTCGGATAGCTGCCGGCCTTGATGACACGCTTGTCGTAGCCGGCGTTGATTTGCTGCAACGCCCTCAGCTTGTCGTCGGGCACCTCGAGCACGCGGACGTCGCGCGCCGCCGCGAGGTCCATGACCGCGGAGGCCGGCACCGTGGTGATCAGGCCGAACACTTGGGCGTGGCCGTCCTTGAGCTGGTCGACCGAGTCGTTGTACGAGCCGTGGTTCACCTTCGCGAGCTTGCCGTAGTCGAGGCCGTAGACCTTCAACACGTCGCGCACCATCTGCTCGCCGGTGTTGCCCTTCTGCTGGGTCGTGAGCGCCTTGCCCTTGAGGTCGCCCACGTTGGCGACGCCCGCGCTCGTCAGCGCGACCATGTGGAAGTACTGGAAGTACAGCGTCGCGACCTGGCAGACGTTGTCCTGCTTCGATTTGAACGGCTCGCGACCGGCGACGCCGTCGACCGACGACACGCCGTTGCCGAAGCCGAGCTCGGCCTTGCCCTCCTGGATCCCGCGGACGTTGGAGATGCCGGCGCCCGGCGCGACCTGGACCGAGGATCCGGGAACTGCCTTCTCGACAATGGATTGGATCGCCCCGCCGAGCGGATACCACGACCCGCCTTGCGGGCCGGTCATGAACCTCATGGTCTGGGCGTGCGCGCCGCCAGCGGCGAGTGCGAGGCCGAGCGCGGCCGAAAGCGCGAGTGTGCGTGTCATTGAAACTCTCCTCCTAGGGATGGTGCGCCGCCCGTGTGCCCGGGCCGGCATCAGGGAAGTATGGCACAGGCGAGCCGCGGCTCGGCGTCCGAGCGTGTTGCTGCGCTGCGGCAACGCCTTCTAGGCCACCGGCGTCAGCACCGGCTTGCCGGAAAAGTGCGCCGCCAGGTTGTCGACGGTGAGCTTGCCCATCGCCGCACGCGTTTCATGGGTGGCGCTCCCGAGATGCGGAATGAGGACGACGTTGTCCATCTTCCACAGCGCTTCGGGGGTCTTCGGCTCGTTCTCGAACACGTCGAGCGCCGCGCCGCCGAGCGCGCCTTCCTGCAGGCATTTCACGAGCGCCGCCTCGTCGACGACCGAGCCGCGGGCGATGTTGACGAGGATCCCCTTCGGCCCGAGCGCGCGCAGCACTTCCTCGTTGACGACGTGGAAGGTCTCCTTGCCCCCTGGCAGGATCAGCATCAGGAAGTCGCTCGCGCTTGCGAGGTCGACGAGCTGTTCGTGGTAGGTGAACGGCACGTCGGCCACCTTGCGCCGGGCGTGGTAGGCGATCTGCATGTCGAAACCGGCGGCGCGCTTGGCGATGACGCGGCCGATGCGGCCCATGCCGACGATCCCGAGGCGCTTGCCGCTGACCTTGGTCTGCAACGGCAGGTTGCCGGAGAGCCACTTGCCCGCGCGCACGAACCGGTCCCCGGTCGCGATGCCGCGGGCGCCGGCGATCAGGAGCCCCATGGCGAGATCCGCCACGCAGTCGTTCAGGACGGTCGGGGTATTGGTCACGATCACGTTGCGCCGCTTGGCGGCCGCGACGTCGATGCCGTCGTAGCCGACGCCGAAGCAGGAGATGATCTCCAGCTTCGGGAGGCGGTCGATCAGCGCCGCCCCCACGCTCGAGCTGCCGCTCGCCTGGATGCCGCGAACGCGCGGTGCCGCGTCGGCAAGCAGCTTCTCCTTGTCGGGCGCCTGCCAGAGATTGTGGACGGCGAACTCGCGCTCGAGGCGCTCGAACGACGGGCCGTACATGCCGGCCACGGAGAGGATGTCGACTTTCATGCTTTGAACTTCGCGGCGAGCTTCTCCGACTCCCGCGCGAGCAGGCCCACGTCGGCGCCGACCGCCACGAACAGCGCTCCGAGCTCGAGGTAGCGCCGCGCGAGCTTCTCGTCCGCCGTCAGGATCCCGGGCGCCTTGCTGCAAGCCCGAATGCGGCGGATCGCATCCTCGATCTTCGGGAGCACCGCGGGGTTCGCCGTCTCGCCCGGATAGCCGAGGGAGGCGTGCAGGTCGGCCGGCCCGATGAAGACGCCGTCGACCCCCTCGACGCGCGCGATCGCCTCGAGGTTGTCGAGCGCCTGCTGGGTCTCGACCTGCAGCAGCAGGCAGAGCGCCTCATGCGCGCGCCGCGCATAGTCCTTGACGCGCCCGAAGCGCGTCGCGCGGGTCGTTCCGGCGACGCCGCGCACGCCCTGCGGCGGGTAGCGGGTGTACGCGACCGCGTTGCGCGCCTCCTCCGCCGTGTTCACGTACGGCACGAGCAGCGTCTGCGCACCCGCGTCGAGCACCCGCTTCATGATCACCATGTCGTTCCACGCGACGCGTACCACCGCCGTCGTCGGGTACGGCGCGATTGCCTGCAGCTGCGAGAGCACCATGTCGAGCTCGTTCGGCGAGTGCTCGGTGTCGATCAGCAGCCAGTCGAAGCCGGAGCCGGCGCACACCTCGGCGCTGTAGTGATCTGAGAGCGACAGCCACAGGCCGATCTGGGGCTTGCCGGACGCGAGTGCGTGCTTGAAGTGGTTGACGGGCAGATCCATGCGCTCCCCTCCGGAACGCAGGATTGTAGCCGACCGGCTCGCGGCCTTGCCGCGCCGCGAGACTATGCGGTCGCGGCGAGGCGCTCGCAGGCGAGCTTCGCCCAGCGCGCCTCGGTCTCGATCGGCGCGGGATTCCGCTTCGCCATTGCGACGGCCTCCTCGAAGACCGCGCGGGCGGCGTCGGCGCGCCCGAGCCGCTCGAGGAGCAGTCCGTAGCGGCAGCGCGCTTCCAGGCCCACGAACGCGGGCACGAGCTCGTGGTACTCACCGAGGGCGGTGCCGGTCTCGCCGGTCGCCTCGAGCACTCGCGCGCGCAGCAGGCGGGTGTCGTTGGGCCGGTGGCACGGGTGGTCCTTGCGCAGCCGCGCGACCGCCTCCGCCGCATCGTCCCAGGCCGCCTGCTCGACGAGCGCGCGGGCGAGCGCGAAGCGCAGGTGCGGGTCGTTCTCGTAGGCGCCAACGAGGGAGCTGCGATACAGCATGATCGCCTCTTCGGGCATGCCGGCGGCGAGGCACTCCTCGGCGAGCGCGGTGCGGTTGTCGATGCTGCCGCAGAGCGCGAGGCTCTCGGCCCGCTCGCGCAGGCCGCGGGTGGGGTCGAGCGAGCGCGCCATCCGGCGCGCGGCCGCGCGGGTGGCCCGCGCGTGCCGCGAGGGCAGGAAGATCTCGACCACGTAGTACGCGAGACAGCCCGCGACCGGGAACGCGAGGATGACGAACACCCAGTACCGCGGCGCGCCCGAGCGGTACGCGTGGACGACAAAGCAGACCTGAACCAGCAGATTCAGTGTGACGAGCAGCGGCATCTCGCCCCTTCCCCGAGCTACCCGGTGATGATGGGAAGGACCGCCGGGACCGGCGAGGAACAACGGCACGGGGCCGCCGCCCGTGCCGGTGCAGTGCCAACGATTACCGCCGCACGGCGCGCCTGTCACGCTGTCGTCACGCGGCGGCGCAGCACCGCCGCGCTGCACCCATCAGGTGCTGCAACCGCGCGCGCGGAGCGTCTCGTCGACCCACTTGCGGTCGAGGGTGCCGGCGGCGATCGCCTTGAGCGTCGCGTCTTCCTTCTTCCGCTGCTCGCGCGCGGCGGCGAGCACGGCCTCGGCGTCGGCCTGCGGCACCGCGAGCACGCCGTCCTCGTCGCCCACGATGATGTCGGCGGGCTGCACCACCATGCCTCCGATCGAGACGGGAACGTTGATCTCGCCCGGACCGTTCTTGTAGGGGCCGCGGTGCGTCACGCCGCAGGCGTAGACCGGGAACGACCCCGCCGAGATCGCCCCCAGGTCGCGGATCGCGCCGTCGATCACGAAGCCGGCGACGCCGCGCTTTGCCGCCCAGGAAGCCATGATCTCGCCGATGATCGCCTGCTCGAGCGCCCCGCCGGCGTCGATCACGAGCACGTCGCCCGGCTCGGCGAGGTCGATCGCCTTGTGCACCATGAGGTTGTCCCCGGGCGCCACCCTGACGGTGAACGCCGGCCCGGCCAGCTTCCCGCCGCGGTGCATGGGACGCAGCCCGGCGCTGGCGCCGCACAGGCGGCTCATGTTGTCGGAGAGATGCGGCGTGACCATTTCGGCGAGCGCGGCGACGAGCGCGCGCGACGGGCGCTGCGGCATGGGGAAGATCCGGAATCCTGGGGTCATGACGGGTTGGCCGGAGACGATCGGAATGGGTTGAAGGAACGGGGATTCTAGCCGCCCGGCCGTTTGCGCCCCCGCCGGCCTGTCCGGTAGGCTCGGCCCACCCGCGCCTGGCCCTCCTTGCACATGTCCGCCACCGTCACCGTTCCGCTCTGGCTGGCGATCCTGGTCGGGCTCGCTGCCGCGTGGGCCGTGTACGCCCGGATCCTCGTGCCCGGCGTCCGCTGGTTCGTGCGGCGCCGGGGCGAGCGCGTGCTCGATGAGGTCGGCGGGCGCCTGAAGCGCGAGATCCGGCCGTTCCAGCAGACGCGGCGGCAGGCCCTGATCGACGTCCTGGTCCACGACGCGCGAGTGCAGGAGGCAGCGGCCCACGCGCGCGAGCAGGGGCTCAGCCGGGAAGCCGTGACCCGGCGCCTGCGCGACTACGCCCGCGAGATCGTGCCGGCCTTCAACGCCTACCTCTACTTCCGGCTCGGGTACCGGATCGGCCGGCGGGTCACACGCTCGCTCTACCGCGTGCGAATTGGCTATTCCGACAGCGAAGGGCTGGCGCGGATCCCGGCCAGCGCGACCGTGGTGTTCGTCATGAACCACCGCAGCAACATGGACTACATCCTCGCCGCCTACCTCGCGGCCGACCAGGCGGCACTCTCCTACGCGGTCGGCGAGTGGGCCCGGATCTGGCCGCTCCAGCAGCTCATCCGCGCGATGGGGGCGTACTTCGTGCGCCGCAACTCGAAGGACGAGCTGTACCGGCGGGTGCTGGAGCGCTACATCGTCATGGCCACGGAGGCCGGGGTGACCCAGGCGGTCTATCCCGAGGGCGGGCTCTCGCGCGATGGGCGCATGCGGGAACCGAAGCTGGGTGCCATCGACTACATGGTCCGCGGCTTCCGCCCGGACGGTGACCGGGACCTCGTCTTCATCCCGCTCGGGATCAACTACGACCGCGTCCTCGAGGACCGCACGCTGCTCGCCGACCTCGCGCCCGGCGAGCGCCGGTCGGGTGCGCTGCGGGCGGCGGCGAACACGCTCGGCTTCGTCCTGCACCAGGCGCGGCTCGCCTTCCGGAGCGAGTGGAAGTCCTTCGGGTACGCCTGCGTCAACTTCGGGACGCCGATCTCGATGCGCGAATACGTCGCCGCCCGCGGGCTCGACCTACGCCGGCTCGGCCGGGACGAGCGCTTCGCGCGCGTCGCCGAGCTCGCCCGCCACCTGATGGCTGCCGTCGCGCGGCTCATCCCGGTGCTGCCGGTGCCCCTGGTCGCGACGGTGTTCCTGCAGAGCCTCGAGCGGCCGCTCTCGGAGAGCGAGGTCAAGTCACGCGTGGCGGCGCTCGCCGAGCGGCTGGAGGGGGCCGGCGCGCACGTCTACGTGCCGCGCCGCGACCGGGAGTTCGCCTTCACCGCCGGGCTTCAGGCGCTACGCCTCCGGCATCTGGTGGAGGAGCGAGACGGGCTGTATGCCGCGAAAGCGTCGGAGCTGCCGATGCTCCGGTACTACGCCAACTCCATCGCCCATCTGCTCGCCTGACGGGCGCGGGGCGAGCGGGGACTACTCCTTCTTGCCGACCTCGATGCCGGCGGCCTTCGCGAGGTCGCGATGGATGCGCGCCACGCGCTCCACCTCGCCCTTCGCGGGGAACCGCTCGTAGAAGCCGTCGACGCGGAACTGGCGGACGAGCTCGGACCACGGCCCCAGGCGCTCCTCCCAGCGGGCGACCCGCCCGGCCTCGGGCTCCGCGTCCTCGCGCGCGAGGTCGGCGCACACGCGCACCATCGCCTTGATGGTCACCGGCTTGGTGACCATGTAGTTTTCCTTGCCCCAGGCCGCGTCGGTGAACGCGGCGCGCGCCGCCTTGAAGAAGTCCCGGATGACCCCGTAGTAGCGCGGCAGCTCCTTCGAGCTGCCCCCCGCGATCTGGATCTTGCGCCAGTTGCCCCGCACCCAGCGGTGCAGCTCGTTGAAGATCTCGGCCTGCAGGACCCACTTGTCCCGTTGGCTCCGCCCGCCCAGGCGGTTGATGCGGTAGCGAATCGGGCTGTCCGCCTCGACGTAGAGCCGCTCGACGAGGCGCGCGGCGAACTTGCGGTCGGGCGCCGCCCACGAGACGCGCTCGTAGAGGTCCACGAGGTGACTCTTGTTGATCCGGGTCGGCGTCGAGTTGATGATCACGAACATCTCGGTCGCGAAATCCTCGGTCCGGCCGTCGAAGATCACGCACGGCACGTTGATGGTCGAGGCGTCGTCCGGGCGGTCCTTGAGGTAGAAGTGCAGCGCGGCGAGCCGGTGCTGCCCGTCGATGATGAGGAACTTCGCGGTGGGCTCGGTCAAGTGCCCCGCGGCGTCGCCGCTCGACTGGAAGCGCAAGCGCTCGGGGGTGAAGAGCAGCACCGTGCCCGGGATCGGCGGCTGGGTGACCGCGGTCTCGTAGAAGTTCCGGAGCTGTCGCACCTTGGCCTGCGAGAGCGACCGCTGGAACGCGTGGTCGGTGCGCTCGATCCGGGCGATGAACTGGGCGACGTCGTCGTCGTGGGCGATGCGGCTCGGCGCGATCTCCTCGCCCTCGCCGTAGAACCGGCTGATGAACCGGGCCTTGGCGAGCAGGTCCCGGGCCGGGTAGCTGACGAAGTAGAAGACGCCGTCTTTTTGGCGGATCCGCATCGCTTGCACGGCCGTTTTCTCCCCTTAGAGTCGGGCCCGCGCTGGGCGCGAGGCCGGGCGAACTATAACTTGCCCGGCCCCCGGCCGGCACGTACTAAGTGAGCCCCCGCCCCGGCGGCGCGGCAGGGTCGCCGGGGGGGCCGGAGCCGGCTCGCCGGCGCCGAGCGGCGGCCGGCGAGGGGGGTGCGAAGGGGCTCCGACAAGGGCCGTGCCCCCGTCTGCAGCCGACGCGCCCCGGCCCCTCGTGTCGCAGGTGTAAGCCCGCGGCGCCGGCGCGCGACCTATGCCCGTTCCGACCTGAAAGGAAACGCCATGCTGAAGGGCAGGACCGCGCTCGTCACCGGCTCGACGAGCGGCATCGGCCTCGGGATCGCCGAGGCGCTCGCCAGGGAAGGCGCGAACGTCGTCCTGAACGGCTTCGGCGACAAGGCCGAGATCGACGCCCTGCGGGCGCGGCTGGCCGACACCTACCGCGTGACGGTGAAGTACGACGGCGCGGACATGTCCAAGGCCGGCGCGATCGAGGCGACGTCTGGGCGGTCTACACCGACTTCATCTGGATCGCGCGCCGTCACGGCATCAAGGAGGCCGACCAGCAGCCCTTCAAGACCGCCTCGGGCGTGATCGCGTCGATCACGTCGAGCGTGAAGACGAAGTAGGCTTGGGTCATCGCGCGCCTCGCGCTGCCCGGCGGCGCGACCGGATGACCGAAAGGAGTACACAGTGGACAGAGCAAACATCAAGCGCGTGAATCTCGCGCTGCAGGGCGGCGGCGCGCACGGCGCGTTCGCCTGGGGCATCCTCGACAAGTTCGCCGAGGACGGCAGGCTCGATATCGAGGGCCTCTCCGCCACCAGCGCCGGCTCGATGAACGCGGTCGTGTACGCCCAAGGGCGCATGAACGGCGGCAACGACGGCGCGCGCGAGGCCCTGGAGAGGTTCTGGCGCAACATCAGCGAGGCGGGACAGAACTTCTCGCCGGTGCGCGCGTCGGCGTGGGAGGCGGCCCTCGGCCTGGGGCTCGAACAGTCGCCGTCGTACATCCTGTTCCAGACGCTGACGCGGACGTTCTCGCCGTACCAGTTCAACCCGTTCAACTTCAACCCGCTGCGCGACGTGCTCGCGAAGAACGTGGACATCGACGCCATCCACGCCTGCGACTGTGTGGAGCTCTTCATCTGCGCGACCAACGTGCGCACCGGCCAGCCGCGCATCTTCCGCAACCGGGAGGTGACGCTCGAGGCGGTGCTCGCGTCGGCATGCCTGCCGTTCCTCTTCCAGGCGGTCGAGATCGACGGCGAGCACTACTGGGACGGCGGCTACATGGGCAACCCGGCGCTCTATCCCCTCTTCCGCCACACGCAGAGCCGCGACATCGTGATCGCCCACATCAATCCGATCGTGCGGCCGCAGCTGCCGACCACGGCATCCGAGATCCAGAACCGGCTGAACGAGATCACGTTCAACTCGTCGCTGCTGAGGGAGCTCCGCGCGATCGCCTTCGTCACCAAGCTGATCGAGCAGGACTGGCTGAAGGACGAGCATCGCGATAAGCTCAAACACATCCTGATCCACTCGATCCGCGCGGACGAAGCGCTGTGCGACCTCACGGTGGCGAGCAAGTTCCGGACGGACTGGGCGTTCCTGTGCGGTTTGCGCGACCTCGGCCGCGCGGCCGCGGCGCGCTGGCTCGAGCGGGCCTACGACCACCTCGGACACCATTCCACCGTCGACCTGAGAAGCGAGTATCTCGGCGAGACCGCGACCGGGAAGGAGCACAGCCATGCCTGAACGCTTCGACGCGATCGTGATCGGCACGGGGCAGGCGGCCCCGGCCCTGTGCGCACGCCTGGATGCGGCGGGCCTGAAGACCGTGGTGATCGAGCGGAAGCTGGTCGGCGGAACGTGCGTCAACGTCGGCTGCATCCCGACCAAGACGCTGGTTGCGAGCGCGCGGGCGGCGCACGTTGCCCGGCGCGGCGGCGAGTACGGTTTCACGGTCGGCGACGTCCGCGTCGACATGAGCGCGGTCAAAGCGCGCAAGGATGGGGTGGTCAAGCAGTCCTCGGACGGCGTGACCAACTGGATCGGCGGCATGAAGAACGTGACGCTCGAGCGCGGGCACGCGCGCTTCACCGGGCCGCGCACGGTCGCGGTGAACGGCCGCGCGCTCGAGGCCGACAAGGTGTTCATCAACGTGGGCGGCAGGGCGCTGGTGCCCGACATTCCCGGCGTGAAGGAAGTCCCCTTCCTGACCAACACCACGATGATGGAGGTGGATTTCCTGCCCGAGCACCTGGTGGTGGTCGGCGGGAGCTACATCGGCCTGGAGTTCGCGCAGATGTACCGCCGCTTCGGCTCGAAAGTCACCGTGGTCGAGCGGGGGCCGCGACTCATCGCGCGCGAGGACGACGACGTCTCCGACGAGATTCGCGCGATCCTCGAGCGCGAGGGAATCGAGATCCGCACCGGCGCCGAATGCATGGCGCTGTCCCGGAAAGGCGATCGGATCGTCGTGGGCCTCGAATGCCAGGGCGGCGCGCCGGTCGCAGAGGGCAGCCACGTGCTGCTCGCGGTCGGCCGGTTGCCGAACACGCAGGACCTCGGGCTCGAAAAGGCGGGCATAGAGACCGACGCGCGGGGCTACATCAAGGTCGACGACGAATGCCGCACCGGCGTCGCGGGCGTTTGGGCGCTCGGCGACGCGAACGGCCGCGGCGCGTTCACGCACACCTCCTACAACGACTACGAGATCGTCGCCGCCAACCTCTTCGACCGCGACCGGCGCCGGATCTCGGACCGGATTCAGGCCTACGCGCTGTTCATCGATCCGCCGCTCGGACGAATGGGCATGACCGAGAAAGAGGCGCGCGCGAGCGGCCGGCGCGTATTGGCCGGCAAGCTGCCGATGACGCGGGTCGGTCGCGCGCGCGAGGCGGGCGAGACGCAGGGGTTCATGAAGGTGCTGGTGGACGCGGACTCGAAGGAGCTCGCCGGTGCCGCGCTGCTCGGACTCAACGCCGACGAGATCGTCCATTCGCTCCTGGACGTGATGTACGCGAAAGCGCCCTACACGACGATCCTGCGCGCGATGCACATCCACCCGACGGTCACGGAGCTCATCCCGACGCTCCTCGGAAAGCTGAAGCCGCTCTGATCGCCTGAAAGGAGGAGTCCGGCAGTGTTGAGATATCACTTTGCTCT
>Ga0184637_10002904_pt1 | contig 10877 bp, 10 predicted proteins | sample PLM3_127_b2_FD_133143 | JGI IMG/M metagenome (GOLD analysis project Ga0184637, IMG submission 133143) | Groundwater sediment microbial communities from an aquifer in East River, Colorado, USA - PLM3_127_b2 | ecosystem: Environmental > Terrestrial > Soil > Riparian zone | place: USA: East River... | reverse complement strand
CAACCGTCCGATCTGGATATAATAAATTCTGCAAAAGCAATTGTCCTGACCAATTGGGGGAGTAACCTTAAAGGGACCGATTTAGCTCAGCACCTTTTTAGTAATTCACCCAAGGCTTTTCATTTCTTAGACCCAGCGGATATAGAAACCAGAAAAGAAGAATTTAGAGACATGCTAAGAGAGCTTAATCAAGTAATAGACGTGTTAAGCATTAACGAAAATGAATGTACTTCTCTTTTGAAAGCATGTAATCTTGATTCTAGAGCGTCTATAGGAGCGTCTGATGCCGAAAGCGTAAAAAAATGTGCAAAATTATTGTCTTCTGAGTTTGACCTAAAGATCGATCTTCATACGAGGATCGGATCTGCATGGTCTGATGGTAAGGAAGTAATATTTGCAGAATCGTTCTATATAAATCCCAAGAAACTTACGGGGTCTGGCGATTGTTGGGATGCCGCAGATCTCGCTGGGTATTTTGCAGATCTTGAACCATGGGAAAGATTAACATTTTCAAATGCATATGCCTCATTGTATATTGGAAGAAGTGAATTTGAACCTCCTACGATGGTAGAAACAATGGAATTCATTAGAACAAAGAGTCGGTAGGTTATTGCGGTTCAATAGTGGCTGGTGGTTTACTTGATACCGAGTACGTAACCCAAGTTACTCCATTAACTTCATTAGTTATTCTGTTACTAATTTTAGATATCAAATCATAAGGTATTCTTGACCAATCAGCTGTCATAGCATCTAAAGATTCTACAATCCTTATTGTAACCATATGACCATACACTCTTTCATCGCCGAGGACGCCTACTGCCAAGTCATCCCCAACTGCCGCATATGCTTGCCACACCTTATCATACCAACCAGAAATTAGCAATTCATTTTCTACAATACTGCTAGCATGTCTAGCGATTCTAAGTTTGTCGTCTGTCACTTCACCAATAATTCTCACCGCCAATCCTGGGCCTGGAAAAGGGTGCCTTTTCAAAAATTCATTAGGGATATTTAACAGAGCGGCAATTTGTCTTACTTCATCCTTGTACAAACTCCTAAATGGTTCTAATACCTTCAAGTCAAGCCATTCAGGTAATCCACCAACGTTATGATGCGTCTTAATAACTGCGGCAGGACCCTTTGAGAAACCACTTTCAATTACGTCTGGATAAAGGGTGCCCTGTGCGAGCCACTGAAATGGTCCATATTCTTTTGTTACCTGCAAAAAGACTTGAGCAAATTCCTCTCCAATAATTTTTCTCTTTTGTTCAGGTTCACTTATTCCTTTTAACTTTGACAAAAATCGGTCCTCGGCATTAATAGTGATAGTGCTAATACCTAGGTGTTTGTTTATTAATTCAGGAACTAATGTTTCTTCATTTAATCTTAATAATCCATTGTTTACAAAAACACAAGTCAAATTCTTACTTATCGACCTGTTTAGCAGAACAGCCAAAGTAGTCGAATCAATTCCGCCGCTGATGGCACATAATACTCTGTCATCGCGGACTTTGCTTCTAATATCCTTTATGGAAAATTCAATAAAGCTTTGCATTGTCCAATCTGGTTTTGCATTACTTATGGTCTGTGAAAAATTTGTTAGAATTCGATTTCCTTCTTCTGTATGTGATACCTCTGGATGGAACTGAATTCCATAAAATTTTCTATCTCGATTCGCTATCGCAGCCGAAAGGGAGTTATCAGTATGAGCCAAGATCTCAAAATTTGTTGGGATTTTTTCGGCTGCATCAGCGTGGCTCATCCAACATTTTATTTTCTTATTTATACCTTTAAACAAGTCTGAATTATCGTCAATGACTAAGTCAGCATATCCATATTCCTTGTTGTCAAATCGTTTTATTTTTCCATCAAATTTATCGACAATAAGTTGGTGACCGTAGCAGATTCCCAAAACAGGAATTCCCATTTCAAAAATCTTCTTGTCTGGTTTTGGAGAACCTTTTAGATATACACTGGAAGGACCGCCAGATAGTACAATTCCTTTTGGCTCCAACTTTTCAATCAAGCTGATAGGTGAGTTATATGGTAAAAGTTCACAGTATACATTTGATTCTCGAATACGTCTGCAAATTAGGTGGCTGTATTGAGATCCAAAATCAAGTACGATAATCTTATCTATAACCACTTTAATTTCCTTTTTCTAACATTCTTGAAAATACCCAAGTTGCTGTATTAAAAATTTCATTAAGCCGTTCTTTTTCTCTATAGTTTGTAATTGTAACGCTGCTGAGGTTTCCATCTTGATCGCTATCTACTTTGTAATCGATGACTTCGGATGCATTGATTTCGCCTTTTTGGTTCTTTTCTTTGTCTTTCGTCCTCATACCTTCCAAGATCCGGTTTAGGAAGAATGACTTGAACGGTGGTGTGTTAATATTTAGATTGATATCATCTACCAATGGTATTCTTACATATGTCGAAGTGTATTCAGCATTAGATATGAGAAGGTTATCTTTTACGCGTTTCAAGGCTCTAGTCTCTACAGTCTGATTGCTATCATCATGAACATCATCATGATCATCATCATGATCGTCATAGTCTGCATCTGTTGATTTGGTCGTTGACTCTAGACTAGGTCTGCTTCTTGGGACTTCTTCCTTATGACTTGATTCGTACTCTGTTTTAATTTTATCCTTCAAATTAGTACCAGAAGATTCGAGACTTGATGCGGTTATGAAGCTAGTTTTTTTTAGCAAAGAATCGACGATCGAAAGCGTATCACGAAGCTTATCGAGTTCCTCTTTCTTATTGGTAACCTCTTTAATCAACCATTCTCGCACTTCTGCAGCACGACGAATATCCTCTTCTGAAAAACCGGACATGACAGGATTCAATGTATCAAAAACATATAATAGTTTTTCACATATTTGCAAGTGACTAACATGTTTAAGTTGTCAAGCTAATTGCGAAAATCTAAATGAATCTCTCATGGTTCAGACTTTATACCTTTAATTCTTGTATTTGACTTGTTGATCAATTTGGATTTAGATTGCTTTCCTAACATTTCAAGTAATCTTTTCGCAGTCATTAACTTCTTTCTTTTAGTGTCTATTTGGCTATCTTGATCGCTTGCTGCAAATTTTCTTGGTTTATTATCTAGATCCATACCTACTAAAGTAATACTCCTTGCCTTCATTTCTTCAGCCAAAAACACACTCCTGTCGCCGTCAGTAAATCCTCCAAAATTATACACATTCTCTGTTGGCATTACCTGAGTCGTACCTAATATTTTTCTAAATTTAGGAACATTTTTTTGTAGACTTTCCATGTTATCTCCATGGGCGTGGATAACCATTATCGCTCCCATTTTTTCTGCCATTCTTAGGTACTTTGGATTTCCATCAAGATCCGATACTACAATATCCGGCTTTATCTTGCTTTTTAATAAAATCTCTACCACACCATCTGCGGCAATTTTTATGTATTTTTTATTCTTCTTGATAAACTCAATATTTTTTTCCAGGCTAGGACCTGCTCCAATTACAAGCACGTGCTTTCCTTGAATCTTCTTTTGGATTTTAGACACCAATAATGCCTTGTCCTTTATCATATTGCTTAGCATTTCAGCCGCTTTTTGATCTTTTTCGGTGCTATACCCAAACTCGGTTCTAATTTGCTGATAAAAAGGAAACCATTCTATGAATTTCACATTAAGAAATAAAAGAAGGTTACTAATAGATTGTTTGATCGGCCAAAAAAGAGTCTAAAAATTGGACTAGTTCAAAGATTTTTTCCATATATAACTACTAGCTGAATCTAATCTAAATATTATTACTATTTAGATTGCGCGAAAAGAAGCCATAACTATTTCCAGTTAAAAGAATTGATGAGAAATGTCTATATTGCATATATTTATGGCTCTGGGATAATTCATTGGGATGTTTGTTGATTTTAGCTCTCTAGCTACCTCAATAGGAATAGGAGGATTAGCTACCTCTATAGGAATAGGAGGATTTTTGGGCTTCTTGATGGGTTACGCCATAAAGAAAATATTAAAAATAATCATCATAGTTTCCGGATTATTGGTAGGCCTCTTGTACTATCTTCAATACAATGGGTTAATTGCACTAGATTGGCCAAAGGTGCAAGAAACCTTCGGATCTGCAATGACTAATTTTAACGGGTTTAGTCTGAATACTCCATTCTTTCCTGGTATCAGCGACCAGATTTTTGACGCAATCTCAAATTCTGGTATTCCACTCACTGGAGGTTTTGCGGCGGGGTTTGCATTTGGCTTCAGCAAGGGCTAGAATATTGATACATGGACAGTTTTCGATGAGCTATTCGTATCCGTGTAACAATTATAACTACTTCTATGTCATATCCTTGATATGAAAAACAAGACATCCGGAATGGTCTTTCCGGGTGAATACATAGCAGAGATTGAAGAATTCCAAGGTGGGAATAATACTTTCACACTTGATGGAACTATTAGATCAAGTGCTATGGGTAAGAAGGAATATGATTTTAAAAGAAGGGCAATTAAGATAGATTCGGTAAATTCGCTAGAAATACCCAAGATAGGAGATGTTGTTATGGGATATGTGGAAATGTTATTTGGATCAATGATTTCAGTAAAGTTACTTTCCATAAACAACAAGTTGTACAAGTCAGGTTTATCTGCCATTGCTTCGGCTAGAACTGGAAATAACAAAGGATGGAATCGAGATCGATACAATAGAAAACCAAAATCGATATACAGAAATGGCGATATTGTCCGCGGTCAAATTACAAGTCTTATGAATTCCTCGATTCATCTTGCCGTAGATGGAACTAATTTTGGTTTATTGTACTCTTTATGTCTGAATTGTGGTGGGGACACGGTCAAAATTGACAATGGTATAAAATGCATAGAATGTAGCGCATATGAAGAAAAGAGGGTAGCAAGTGATTATGGAATTAGTCCTCTTAAATCAATACACTAATTTTTATGGCAAATAAACATATCTAGCGGTTCACAAAAAAATCAAGTTCACTTTAGATAAAATTTTTAATACCTTTTCTGTATCCTAATGGGTGAACGGCGCACATTCATTTACAGGGAAAAAGATTGACCCTCCAATTATTTCTAAAAATATGACAATATCGCAGTTGGTTCATTTTTTTGGATCAACAGGGTACAATGCGAGACGACTTTTTGAAGCAGCAAACATAATGAAAGAAATGATTGATAACGGGAGTACAACTTGCTTGACGCTCGCGGGAGCATTAACACCAATAGGAATGGGGAATACGATAAAAACTCTTATCGAGAATGGTTTTGTAGATTGGATAGTAACAACTGGTGCCAATGTCTACCATGATCTCCATTTTGCCTATGGTCTTCCCGTCAGGCAAGGCCATTTTCAAGTTGATGATGATCTGCTTTACGCAAAGCAGATCGTACGTATTTATGATGTATATATAAAGGAAATAGGAACTCTACAGGCACAGGACATTATAGTTCAGAGAGAAATTAAGAATATTGCAAGCAACAATAATTCTGAATGGTACTCTACAGCAGACATGTCTTATGAACTTGGCAAGGCAGCGTATGAAAATTCAAAAAATCCAAATAAATCATTCCTTGTTTCGGCATATAAAAATGACATACCCGTTTTCATTCCAGCAATCAGTGATTCTTCTATTGGACTCAATATGCTACCCTTGATATTTGAAGACGTCAAAACCTTTCCAAACGTTATGTTGGATATAGCTGAATCAACAGCGATACTGTGGAAAAGTAAAGCTTCAGGGGGTATTGAATTGGGCGGTGGAGTTCCAAAGAATTTTTTCCAACAAACAGGACCAGCCTTATACCAAATATTAAAACTAAAAGACGGAGGGCACGACTATGTAATACAAATAACCGATGCCCGGCCTGACACAGGAGGCTTATCTGGAGCAACAATACAAGAAGGAAAAAGTTGGGGAAAAATAAAGACCTCTCATAAAAACAATGTAATAGTTTATGGAGACTCTTCAATTTGCTTTCCGATTATTTCCTCTTACGTTTTATCTGAATGCAAGAAACGTCCCGGTAAGAGATTATACTCAAAGAAAAATAAGTGGGTGGAGGAAATGAAAAGAGAGTACCTGAAAAATAAAAAATAAATAAATAAATAAATAAAAATCATTAAAAAATAAACTAAATAATAATTACAAAGCAAATCTATCAAATTCATTCAACATAGAAGGATGGCATTTTTAATCAGTCGAGGTGTTCAAATAACACCAATTACTGAATATTGTCAGCCTTTACCGTTATGCCTATGTTGAAAACCAATACGGTATCTTTTATTTCACTATTATCATATATAACTATATTCAAAATTAACTATATTGATATATACACAGTTAGTAGCCTTTTAGATTTGTAATTGGCATGCGTAAGTGCATTAGAAATTAGAAAAACATAAAGACAAGTCACAGTTTAAGGAAGAAAAGAACTAATGCTAAATTACTCAGATATCAAGTTAGGAAAATGGGATCTTTCAGACTTAGTCGATGGGAGTTCGAGAAAGGAATTTGTAGAATTAGTTGATAATATTAAAAGGAACGTCAAGGAATTTGAAGATAGTAGACAACTCTTAAAACCCGATCTCAACACCTCGACATTTGAATCATTAATTCACAAGATTGAGAATATTTTGGAAAAACTTAGTACAGTAAGTAGTTTTGCTAATCTTAGGTACGCTGCCGATACTGCATCTAACGAATCGGCAGCTCTTATTCTTCAAACAGAACAATTAGGTTCCCAGATTAGTAACCAGATTTTGTTTTTTGATTTATGGTTCAAAAAGGAACTTGCCAATGATAACGCACAGAGATTAATTGATGGTATTTCTGTTGTTTATGGGGAATATTTAAGGCATAAAAGGTTAGTTGCAAAGTATTCATTGAATGAATCAGAAGAGAAGATTATTAACACTCTAGAAGTAACTGGTCCAAGTGCTCTCGTAAAAATATATGATAGAATGACTAATAATTTTGAATATACCTTTATCAAGAAACGAGGAAATATAAAGACCATTAAGACTTTTACCAACAAGGAAAAATTACTTTCATTAGTAAGGAGCTCAAATGCGAATGAGAGGGAATATGCGTACAAGGCATTATTCAAAACATATGAAAAAAATAGCGGGGTGCTAGGAGACATTTACCAAAACTTAGTTACTCAGTGGAGAGATGAAAATATTTCCATTAGAGGATTCAAATCTCCCATATCAGTTAGGAATATTTATAATAATATTGATGATTCTACGGTAGAGATACTGTTATCAGTTTGTAAAAAAAATGCAACTTTGTTTCATGATTATTTCATGGAAAAAGCAAAATTAATTGGCGTTAAGAAATTACGACGTTATGATCTGTATGCGCCAATTACAAAGAAAAATGCCATTAATTTTAGTTTTAAGAATGCCGCTAAATTAGTTTTGGATACTTTCTACAAGTTTGATCCAAGATTTGGTGCCTATACTGAGCGCTTATTTAAAGAAGGGCATATTGATTCTGAAATTAGGAAAGGAAAAACTAGTGGCGCTTTTTGTTATACCGTTTCTCCTCAAAGGACTCCTTACGTACTCTTGAATTTTGATGGAAAGATGAGAGATGTTTCAACTATGGCACATGAATTTGGCCATGCAATACATAGTATGTTCGCATCCGATAAACCCATTTTGGTATCACATGCTCCTCTTCCATTAGCCGAAACTGCTTCTGTTTTTGGAGAGATGCTTCTTGATGAACAAATTTACAAGAAACTAAATAGGGAAAAGAAAAAGATTTTCTTGGCTGAACAAATTGATGATATGTATGCGACTATTATGAGACAGGCATTTTTTACAATTTTTGAAATTGAAGCTCACAAATACATAGCAGAACAGAGCATTACTATTGATAATATATCGGACTTGTATATTAATAATCTAAAAACCCAATTTGGAGATTCATTACGTATTTCAGATGATTTCAAATGGGAATGGCTTTATATCCCTCATTTTTTCCATACTCCATTTTATTGTTATGCTTATTCCTTTGGAAATTTACTTGTACTTTCACTTTACCAGCAATATATGGAAGAGGGCAAATCCTTTGTTTCAAAATATCGTGAGATATTGTCTGCAGGAGGATCTGAAAAACCAGAAACTTTGCTCAGGAATGCTGGATTTAATATCACTGAGGAATCTTTCTGGCAACAAGGTTTTGATCTTGTAAAGACGAAAATTGATAAATTACGAGTAGATGATGATTCATGAAATGGTAAATTTTTCAAGATTTTATCTGTGCTGAATTCTTGAAGAACACGTAAAGAAGGATCCATCAGTATTTGGCTACCTTTAATTTGTAAATGTTTTCCATAAATGGCTAATTATATCATTACGAACAGCACAAGCAAAAGAATATTCGCTTGATAAAGAACAAACTAGTTACGATGACCTCTTTGACTCCTTACGTCTATCAGTAAAAGGTTATAATTTAGAATAGCATAACACCGAAATGATGGAAGAGATAGATAAAGACTTAGCGACTCTTCTTGATATTTATAATGAAAAATTTGAGGCAAATAAGGGACAAAAGGAGAAAAAAATAAAGGAACGAGATGATTTTGAAATTCAGTTCAAAAAATTAATAGTAAATGTCATTAAACCAGAGATGGATAACTATAAAGAACTTCTGGACAAGAAAGGCCTACATTCTTATATAAAAATAGAACCACAATTTGAACTTGAAGATAAACCTCCTAGAATAACTTTCACATTCAGTTACAAAAAGTCAAAACATTCCTCCTCTTCTTTACCCTCCATAACATTGGCGGCAGGAAATGGAAAAATTGAATTGTATGAAAATAGGATAGAACCTACAGGTTCAGGTTCATCGGGTCGGGAAGGTTTATACGAAATGGCTCAAATCACCAACGCATTTGTAAAGGAACTACTATCAAAATTTTTTAAATCGCTTTTCAATAAGTCTTGGACACAATACGACTTTGAATAACGATGAGGTTCTAAACTACTTGCTTTTTTCTCCTCATGTAAATGTCTAAACGTAATCACTCCGTTACTAATTGATAAAACAATAAAAAAATATTGTATCTTCAAGAACAGCACCAGCAAAAGAATATTCGCTTGATAAAGAACAAACTAGTTACGATGATGCTGGATGCTTTTATTTAAAACTAATCAATAATTTGTCGACATATTCTTTTATCAAAGCAGTCATTTTTTTTCTTACGAATTCCTCTGTTATTTCTTCTTTAGTGTAACTAAGTTCTACTGGATGACCATCACCTAGTGTCCCCTCCTCAAAAATGTGAACTCTGTATTTCTTCGGGAAGAAGGTAATCCTTCTTACAGTGTCGTTTTTTGATATCGGTATAGAGTCCGTTAATTCAAATGTTATACCTTCATGTAATTGATATGATTTTTCTATGGTACAATTCAATGAGACACTCTCCCTTTTACTTTCCATGAATTTTTTATACTTAATCATTATCGGTAGAATTATTTTTTCCCTTGTATCACTGAACCATTCATCAGAATCTAACTTTACACTTTTACTTTTTTTGTTTTCTATCCTTTGTCGTTTCAGTTTTTTCTCTAGTTTCTGAATCAGTGGATCTAGTTCATCCTCTAAACCTTTCAATTCTAAGGAATATTAGATTATCCAATATTATAGTATTTCAACACAAGGCAAAATGCAATAAAATATTATATTTCGACTCTTTTTCTTCCATCATCGGTTAAGTAAATATTTGTCCGACCTAGTTTCTTTATATAACCCTCAGAAGTCAATTCGTCAACCAGATTATCCATTTGTACATCTATAATTCCAATTTCTTTTCCAATCTCCTCTCTGTCAATATTTTCTATCCCATTATTTACCGTCTTTTCATAGAGTTTCCGAAGAAACTTATCTCCTATTCTTTCTTCAGACATAATAGAATATTGACTTAATGATGCTTATACCTTAGAGTTTTTTAAGATAAAGTAGACCAGTCTCATCTCATCAGCAAATCTTTTAGTCTATGTAACTGAGGTAAATTAGATATCATAAAGTGCATTCAGATTTTTTAGTGCCTATAATTCATAGATAACTAGTACAGAATAATTGACATCTGAATTTTGTCTAGCGTCCTGTAGAAGTTTGGATGGAGAGGAAAATTTAATGTCAATAAGTCTGAACGTGCTGCCATGTTGCTTCGTCATGTCCTCCATAAATTTATCAATGTTGTCCGTTACCGAGATTAACTTGTCCGATTCAAAGCCTATTGTCCGTATCATTCCGAATCTTTAGGATCTAGTGCTTAAACGCTTTTTTTGTCTGTACCTTACTGGTCCATATTTTTGTATCATCAACTATTGGTTTTTCCTCATAATCAAGTCCTTTTGGTTTAATTGAACTTACGAATTCGGTCATATACAATAATAAATGAGTGCCGCTAAGCTATAACTATTCCTTAATTTTGGTATTTTTCAATTGAATTCCGAAGTTTATATCATCTATATAGGACGCATAAGAAAAATTGTATCATCAAGCATAAGCATCACAAATGGCTAACTTTATAGATTAGTTTTTCGAATTTGAAACTATTGAAAAAGTTTTGCAGTGTCTGCAAAAGGGAATTACCCACAAGTAGTGAATATTATTTATGCGAGAAATGTCACAAGGATTTAATTATTTCAGAAGATAAATTTCATTACATTGAGAATTCAAGACTTTATTATTAGTATAATCGAAACATGAATTTTTAGGAGCTTGTTGACATGAAAAACTTTACCGCCTTGGGTATGTTTCAATTGGCAGCTCTTTACCATGTTCTATAACGTTCGTCAACACATTAGAATTAAATAACAAATTTAACCTAAACTGGGGTT
>Ga0184637_10002903_pt1 | contig 10882 bp, 9 predicted proteins | sample PLM3_127_b2_FD_133143 | JGI IMG/M metagenome (GOLD analysis project Ga0184637, IMG submission 133143) | Groundwater sediment microbial communities from an aquifer in East River, Colorado, USA - PLM3_127_b2 | ecosystem: Environmental > Terrestrial > Soil > Riparian zone | place: USA: East River... | reverse complement strand
TGACTCCCTGCTCGGCGACATCTCAGCCGACCGGTGCGCGCAGCCGTCCCGAGTCTAGGTCAGTGGGCCGGGGCGCGAGGCGGAAGGAGTCGTCCGAAGGCTCTTGGCTCACCGTCGACGAGCGGATGGTCCGTACGAGCGGGCATTCCACGTTTAGGTAGGTAAAGGTTCTGTCAACTCGGCACCGAGCGAGGGGATGAAGGATCGACGTCGCCCGGCTCAGGCGCGGCGGCTCCGTCGACGCCACGCACTGCGGGGACGATCTCCACGATCTCGTCATCGCCCAGAAGCCCGAGTGACCGCACGCTCGCGGTAGCCGAGCGCAGCCATTTCCCCACATCTCCCCCAATCCTGATCGGCGCCTCTCCTGTGCCGCTGCCAGCGGCGTGACCGGTGTCACGGAGAGCCCGCGCGTCTCGCCGACAAGGACCTCGAGGGGTGCGTGCCGAGGGGTGTGCGCGACCCGATCTCACGGGGCCAGTCAGCGAGAAGGAGGGTTCGACGATGGCGCTCAAGGATTTCATGGCGAGGGCGGAGCGAGGGGTCGAGGCCGTGGAGGCGATGCCCAGGCCGGTGCTGCCGCCGGTGCAGCCGGCACCGCGTACGGTGTCACCTTCGACGAGTGTCGATGCCTCTTCGGAGTTCGAGGGCAAGCTGCGCTGCAAGCAGACGCTGCGGATCGACGGGTACGTCAAGGGCGAGGTGGAGTGCGAGCGGACCGTTCTGGTCGGCGAGGGTGCGCGGGTCTTCGCGAGCATCGCAGCCGACGAGGTGCAGATCGCGGGCGCAGTCGAGGGCAACATCGCCGCCCGCCGCAAGATCACGCTGGAGCGGACGGCGATCGTGAAGGGCGAGCTCACGACGCCGGGGATCGTGATCGAGGAAGGGGCGAAGCTGAGCGGCCGGATCGTGATCGGCTCGGAAGCGGAAGCTGCGGTGGATGCGAAGGCGGTGCAGCCGCTCAAGAAGGCCGTCGCACCGAAGCCGAGCGAAGCTTCGCCGCCCCAGCCGCTCGCCGCTACCGCGTAGGCGGCCGCGGCGGCGCGTGTGCGCCGGCTAGCCCGGCGCGCGGCGGCGGTCGATCCAGAGCAGCAGGGCGACGATCAGGAGACCGAGCAGCGAGAGCGCGGCTCCGAGCGCGACTCGTACGCACGGCGCGATCGCCAGCCGTGCGCCACGCGAGAAGCAACCTCTCGGCGCAGCGCGGGGCTCGCAGGGCCGGCAGCGTGGTGCCGCGCAATCGCAGCTCATGCAGCGGCATCTACGCGGGGGCTTGTCGCAGTTCAACTCCTGCCGCGCCTGCCGAGGAGGCCACTGCACTCACCCCGCACTCACACCGCTCAGTTTCCAACTGCCGGCGACTGCTCCACTTTGCAGCTGGAACGGCGGGTTCGATTCCCGCCGCCTCCACCATTTCCGCAGTGCGATGAAACGTCGGGCTCAGGGCGTGCGGAGCATCCGATACACGACTCGATCCAAGCTCGGCCGCTCCCAGCGCCATAGCTCTCCGTGGCCATGCCCGCTCGCCATGCGGTTCATGAAGCCGGCGGTCGTCCAGCAGAGTGCTTCGGGCATCGGGGCCGCCTCCGTGAACTCGATTACGTAGCGGTCGGTTCGATCCGGATCGACCTTCGCGGTCTGCCTGGCGAAGTTCAGGATGCTTCCATGCAGCGAGGTGAGCAGCCGCAAATCGCGGCCGAAGGCGAGAAACCGCCCGTGCGCCTCGCTCTGCTTCGCGACCTCGGTGCGCCTCAGGTACTCCATCTGCTGATAGAGTCCGGCCTTCATCAGCAGCTCGGCCGAGCGAGCGCCGCGCTGGCGCAGGTACTCGGGTGCGCCCTGACCCTCGACGTTGCAAAGCAGGTCGAGAACCCGGCCGTAGATCCGTACGTCGTACCAGCCGCTGGCAACAATCGGGTGCCCGAGGACGGCCCGATCCTCCGCCGGGAGCATGCGGCGAAGGTCGGCCTCCGAGAGCTGGCCGTCCGAGACGAGCTTCTGCACGTCTTCGGCACCGCGCGCGAAGATGGCGCCTTTGATCGAAGGGACGACCATTGCATGGGGATCGACCCGACGCCCGATCTGCTTGAGGCGCGCCGTCTCGCTGAGCCAGGCCGGCGGTGGACGCGTGGCCTCCGCGCGTGGCATCTTGCCGAGCGCGCCCGAACCAAGGAGTACGCCGTGTCAGACCCCCGAGCTCCTGCTCAGCTTCCCGGCTGGATGCGCGACCACATTCGCCGCTACACCGAGAGCAACGGCGCCGACGGGCACATGTGGGACTCGACGGTGGCCGGCGGGCCCGGCCTGATTCCGACGTTGCTGCTCACGACGACGGGGCGGAAGTCGAAGAGGCGCCAGGTATTGCCGCTGATCTACGGGAAGACCCGCGACGGCTACGCGATCGTCGCATCGAAGGGTGGCGCGCCGGCGCATCCGGCGTGGTATCTGAACCTGAGCGCGGACCCGGACGTCGAGGTTCAGGTCGGACCGACGAAGTTCCAGGCCAGGGCCCGGACCGCGAGCGGAACGGAGCGCGCGGCGCTCTGGAAGCAGCTCGCCGAGATCTACCCGCCCTACAACGACTACCAGCGCCGAACCCAACGCGAGATTCCGGTCGTCGTCCTGGAGCCGCTGACTTCGTGATCTCTGGATTGGCTCACACCGGAGTCTGTGTTCCGAACCTCGAGGACGCCGTCGAGTGGTACACCAAAACCCTGGGGCTCGTTCTGCTCTCCCCGCCGGCCCGGATCGAAGGCCGAGCCATCGAAGAGGACATGGGGGACATGATCCCCGGCATCGTCCTCAAGGCGGCGATCCTGGGCTTTCACGACTCCGGCGACCGCGTGCTCGAATTGCTCGAGTACCCGAAGCACCCCGGACGACCGAAGCCTGGAACCTGGTCGCTCACCGATCATGGTTTCTCCCACGTCGGTCTGCTGTGCGAGGACATCGCCGCAACTCGCTCGCGGCTCGAAGCGCGGGGCGTGAGATTCCTCACCCATGGCACCGCTCGGATCGCCGGGCTCGAGACCGGTTGGTTCGAAGACCCGTACGGCAATGTCTTCATTCTGATGGAGAAGAGCGCGAAGCAGCTCCCGTACTTCCAGCAATGGGCGTCGACGGCCGCAGGCCCGCCTCGATGATCAGACCGGTGCCGAGCTCGCGCGCGGTCAGCTCGAGCGCGGAGTAGCCAAACGCCTCGGTGAGGGTGGCGGCGACCACGAGCCGCGGGAGCGCGCGGTCGATGTCCGGCTTCCGCTGGAGCGCCTCGAGCGCGGGGCCGCGCAGCGCCGTGATCTCGTCGAGCTTGCGCCTGAGCTCTTCGAGCGGCAGCACGCGCCCCTCGGTCGCGGCCGGCTCGAAGAGAACCTCCGCCATCTCCTCGAACTCGACGCCGACGAGCTTGCGCTGGCCCCTCATGAAGGGCGCCTTCGCGGCCTGCGCCAAGAGCTGCTCGCGGAACGCGAGCGACGCCTTCCCCAGGTCGCGGGTGTCCGCGAAGAAGGTCCGCCAGGCGACCCGATAGCCGAGATTGAAGACCGAGTGGCGCGACTCGCCGCCCGCCGGCTGCGAGACCAGCTCGATGCTCCGGCTGCCGTTGTCGATGACCGCGTAGCCGTCCTGGCCGAGGGAGCCCACGAGGTAGGCGAGCTCCGACTCGCGCTGCTCGCTGGCGATCTCCATCGAGATGCCGAGCTTCGCCGCGATCTCGACCACGCGAGCGCCGTTCGGGGCCTCGCGGAAGGCGGCCGTACCGATCGCCAGCGTTCGCGTCGCGCCGTCCTTCGCGCAGGACGCCGCGAAGGCAGCGAGCGTCTGCTCGATCTCGGCGAGCTTCGCGTCGCTGATCCTTCCATGGCGCGAGAGATCGTCGCCGACGCCGAGCGTCTTCTTCTCGAAGCTGCGCTGGAGGTAGCGGCCGTTCTCGAAGGACCCGACGATCCGCTTGAAGCTGTTGCTCCCCATGTCGATCGCGCAGAGCGGCGAGCGCGCTTCGATCTGCGCCCCGGCACTCACGGGTGCCGCCTGGTGCAGCGCCACGGCGAGCAGGCAAACGCCGACGCGCCGGGGGATCGACGGGGGAGGGGATGCCATCGCGCTTCTCTAGTGGAGACGCCCGCGCCAGGTCGCCGCGAAGTCGCGCAGGGCAGAGGCGAGCGAGGTGTGGTCGCGGCGGAGGGTCGCGCGGCCGCGGCGAGCGTCCTCGACCAGGTAGCCTCGCTCGCTGCCCTCGTACCCCCGGACCCGCAGGGTGCGTCCCTTGTCCCGAAAGCGGATCCCGAACGCGAGCGGTCGCCGTGCCATCTCGATCCTCCCGAGCCGCTGCGCCGCGCGGGGCGGCGAGCCGACCTGTCCCGCTTCTCGGCGCGGCGGACTCCGGGCTTGAGAAGTGGGACGCGAACGCTCGCGTGGGGCTGGACGCCCGGCACCGCGATCGCGAGCGGGCTCCAGCTCCGGGTTTGTGCCCGCGGCACAAATCCAGGGTCGGGCACTTGGACGCCGAACGGATCGACTGCGGGAACCCGGACCCTTAGAGTGCCGGAAGATGCGCAGGAGCGCGTGACCCCCCCTCAACCTGTCGATTCCGCGGAGGAAAGATCCATGCAGCCGAACCTTCTGACATCCCGGTCGATCGCCGTCGCCCTCGCCGGCGTCGCCATCCTGTTCGCGGCCGCAGCCGCCCACGCGAATCCACCGCCCCCTCCCGATCTGAACCCGATCATCTTCGTCCATGGCGGGTCGGGCTCCGCCGCCCAGTTCGAGACCCAGGCGTGGCGCTTCGCCAGCAACGGCTATCCGCCCGAGCTGATCCGCGCGCTCGAATACGACTCCTCGCAGATCAACGCCATCCTGCCCGCCGTGCTCGCCGAGCTCGACGCGCTGATCGCCGAGCTCCAGGTCGAGACCGGGCGCCCGCAGGTCGATCTGTTGGGTCACTCCCTCGGAACGTTCGTCTCGCAGACCTACCTCTCGACGCCCGCGCGCGCCGCGAACGTCGCGCACTACGTCAACATCGACGGCGGCTCCGCGGCCGCGCCGCCGGGCGGCGTCCCCACGCTGGCCCTCTGGGCGGGTGCGGACCCGCCGGTCGGCTCGATCGTCGGGGCGCTCAACGTGACGCTCGCGGGCCAGGAGCACATCGAGACCGCGACGTCCGCCGAGGCGTTCTTCGAGATGTACTCCTTCTTCCGGGGCGAGGCGCCCGCTACCACGGAAGTCGTTCCCGAGCCGCCGGGCCAGGTCCGGATCTCGGGACAGGTGAACTTCTTCCCGAGCAACGTGGGCATCACCGGCGCGTTCCTGGAGATCTGGGAGGTCGATTCCGCCACCGGCCTGCGGGTGAAGAAGAAGCCGGAAGCGGCGGCGCTGATCGACGTGACCGGCGACTGGGGCCCGATCAAGATCCACGGCCACAAGTGGTACGAGTTCGCGGTGACGCGCGATGGCGAGGTCGACCTCAACTTCTTCTACGAGCCCTTCCTGCGCAGCGACCACTTCATTCGGCTGAACATCGCCACCGGTCTGGCTCCGTTCATCGACAGCAGCCCGAACCACACGGCGATCACGGTCGTCCGGCAGCGGGAATTCTGCGGCGATCTCGGCGCGGGCAGCGACTCCCTCGTGATCGACGGCAGCGAGGTGATCAATCTGACGACAGCCTCCTGCGGGTCGATCGCCGCCGGCTCGGCTGCCGTCTTCGCCTTCGACGACGGATCGAACGGAGTGAGCAACGTCAACTTCGTGCCGTTCCCCTTTGGGCCGCTGGCCTTCCTCACCGCCACCGATCTGTTCATCCCGGCCGACCCGCCCCGAAGCGTGTCGGTGGTGACGGTCCCGCGGGGTGGAGGCGCGACCCGGACGGTGAACGTGCCGAATCTGGCCTCGACGGAGGCACGGGTCGTCGTGAACCTGTACGACTTCGAGCCGTAGCGACGGGAGAGTGAGCGGCGGGGGCGAGGATCGGTCGGTGCCTCGCCCCCGCCCGCCTCTCTGGGTTCGGGTCGCGCTCGACGGGGCTGTGTTAGGCTCGCCGTCGGGGAGCCTCGCGGCTCTCCAGCCAGCCGAGCGCGGCCGAGTGCCCGACGAACTCCATGACCTGATCCAGCGCGCGTACCGGACTCGTCGCACGCGTGCGCGCATCATCGTCGAGGACTGCCTCGACCGCCTGCCGCACTATCGCAACCTCCCGGACCCCCTGCTCGCCGAGGTCGGGGAGAGCATTCTGCACCACCTCGCGCTGCTGTATCGCGTCACGCTCGAGGTCGGTCGCCCGCTCACGCAGGGCGACCTGGAGTACTCGCGCGGGATCGCGCGCAAGCGCGCCGCGCAGGGCGTGCCGCTCGGCGAGTTCCTGACCTTCTTCCTGGTCGGGCTGACGCGGGCCTGGGAGCACCTGATCGCGAGCGCCGGCGACGACCCGGACCTGCGCGATCAGCTGCTGGAGCGCGTCTCCGCCGTCATCTCGAACCAGACCCAGCTGATGACCGCGCTCACCGAAGTGTATGTCGAGGAGCGCGAACGCCGCTCGCGCTTCCGCGAGCTGGATGTCGACGACTTCGTCCAGCTGCTGCTCGCGCCGGAGGCGGTCCCGAACGTGCTCGAGGTGCGCGCGGCGGCGCTCGGTATCGCGCTGGACGCGCCGCGCGCGGTCGCCATCCTCGGACCGGCGGGCACGCCCGCGGGCGGCGCCCTCGTCGGACCCGAGGACGTCCGGCGCCGGCTGGCGGCCCGTCTGCTGGGAGCGGAGGTCCACGTGGGCCGCTCGCGAGAGGGCTTCGTCGCGCTGTTGCCCGAGGGCGCGGAGCCGAAGGCGCTGGCCGCGACGGTCGAGGGTCTCCTGGGAGACGGCGGTCGCGTCGGCGTGGGCAGCCCGGCGCGCGACGTCGACGGCCTGCGTCGCTCGGCGCGCGAGGCGCTGCGCGCGTTGCGGATCGGCGCGAGCCTGCGCGGCGGCCAGCGCGTCTACGCCTACTCGGAAGTCGCGGTCCTCGATCTGATCGGAGCCGACTCCGCCGGCGCCGAGCAGTTCATGCACGGCGTGCTCGGAGCGCTGACCGCGCCCGGCGCTTCTCGGAGCTACCTCGAGACGCTGCGCCAGCTGGCCGCGCACAATTACAGCGTCAAGCTCGCAGCCGCGGCGCTCTCGGTCCACCCGCACACGCTCTCGTATCGGGCGAGGCAGATCCGCCGCCGCTTCGGGCTCGACCTGGACGACCCGGAGACGCGACTGCGCGTACAGCTCGCGCTGCGAATCCTCGACGCGAGGGAAGGCACTGGTGCGCGGGGCTAGGGAGGGCCCGTCACCTCGAGCGCGTCCCCGAGCCGCTCGTTGTTGGTCTCGACGAGCTCCGGCACCAACTGGTCCTCGTCGACCGTCGCGGCGAGGAAGCCCGCGCCCGGGATGCTCGCGACCACGCTCTTGCTCTCGAGGTGGCAGCTCGCGGGAGCCAGGCCCGGGAGCGGGACCTCCGTCAGCACCGCGTCCGGGAAGGGCAGGGGCGGCGGCCCGGCGATGCCGTCGATCTCGAGATCCTCGCTGTGGTAGAGGATCAGCTTCGACGGCGGGCTGAAGGCCGTACCCTGGTTGCACGCCTCGACGTCGATGAAGAAGCTGGCGCCGGCCGGCGCGCTGCTCGGACCTGCGAGCGTGGTGATCACGAGGTCGGGCCCGAAGCCCACTCCCAGCAGGTCGCCGAGCCGCGCGTTGTTCGATTCGACCAGCTCGGGCAGGTGCAGGCCCTCGTCGACGATGCCTCCGACGTACCACGGACCCTCGGCGGTCACGGACGCGAGGACGTTCACGAGCTCGTCGTGGCAGGCGCCGGGCGCGAGCGGCGGCACCCAGCTGAAGGCGAGCCAGGGGTCGGGCCCCGGCGCGAAATAGGAGCCCTCGACCTCGGCATCGCTCGAGAGGTAGAGCGAGAGCTGCGCCCCCGGACTCGAGATCGTGCCCTGGTTGCACACCTGTGTGTCGAGGTCGAACGGGTTCCCGATCTGGACGGAGGGTGGAGCCAGCAGGCGCGTCACGACCAGATCGGGGCCGCTGCCGATTCCGAGGACGGGGCCGGCGAAGGCGTTGTTCGCTTCCACCAGCTCGACCACCACGTTCCATTCGTCCGCGATGGCGCCAAGCTTTCTTTCGCCCAGCTCTCCCGAGGGCAGCCAGGCCGGCGCGGAGGCGGCGTGGCAGCCTCCCGGCGCGAGACCCGGGACCGGCGCGCTGCCGAGCCAGCGGTCGGAGCCCGGCGCCGGGGGCGGGCTGCCCTCGATCACGGCGTCGGCCGAGTCGTAGAAGGAGACCTGCGCGGGAGGGCTCGATACCGTGCCCTGGTTGCAGACCTCGAAGTCGAGCTCCAGCGGGCCGTCCGGAAGCGCGGTCGGCGGGCCCGCTAGCTGCGTCACCACCAGGTCCGGGCCGAAGCCCACGCCCGAGAGCGGCCCGACGAAGCTGTTGTTCGCTTCGATCAGCTCGTCGACGAAGCCCGGCTCGTCGACGATCGCGCCGAGGTGGTAGGCGCCCTGCGCGCCCGGGTCCGAGTACGCCATTCCGTGTAGGGAGGTGCAGGCCCCGGGCATCAGCCCATGCGGCACCGGGATCTCGCCCGCGTACCAGTCGAGGAACGGCGGCGGGCCGCCGATCCCCGCGAGCAAGGCGTCGACGGAATGGTAGAGCCGGGCCTGCGTGGGAGGGCTCGGCTGCGTGCCCTGGTTGCAGACCAGGGCCGTCACGTCGAAGGGGGAGCCGGGGTGGACGCTCGCCGGCGCGTCGACCCTCGCGACGACGAGATCGGGCTTCCAGCCGATCCCCATCACCGGTCCCGCGCTCTCGTTGTTCATCTCGAGCAGCTCCTCCAGCTGCGCGAGGGCGTCGGCGAGGGCGATCACCGTCACGGGGCCGGCGAGCAGCGAGCCGGCCGTCGCGTTCACGACCGTGTCCGTGCACGCACCCGGCGGCAGCGGGACCACGGGAGCCAGGCCGATCTCGGGATCGTCGCCGAACGGCAGCGCATCGAGCACGGCGTCGCTCGAGTGGAAGAGGCGGAGCTGCGAGGGATCGGCGTGGGTCGTCCCGCGGTTGCAGACCCGGGCGCTCACTTCGAACTCGGCGAACTCGCCGGCGCTCGGCGGAGCGTCGATCGCCTCGACCACGAGGTCGGGACCGAAGCCGACGCCCATCAGCGGGCCGGCGAAGGCGTTGTTCGCCTCGAAGAACTCCTCGATCACAGCGAACTCGTCGACGATCGCGCCAAGCGTCCAGGCGCCGTCGGACGGGGCGTTCGCAGGGACCGATCCGTGCTGCGTGTGGCAGGCTCCGGGCGCGAGCGGAGGCACGGGGAGCGGGCCGAGCGGAAAGTCCTTCGGCGGCATCGGACCGGGGCCGGGCGGCTCGATCACGCCGTCCTCGCTGAAATACAGGGTGAGCTGCGACGGCGGGCTCGGCAGCGTGCCCTGGTTACACACGACGCCGTCGACTTCGAAGAGCGCGCCGTTCGGTGTGGTGTTCGGCGCCGCGAGCGACGCGACCACCAGGTCCGCCATCCAGCCGATCGCGATCTCGTCCATCAGGAGGGCGTTGTCGTCCTCGACGAGCTCGCTCACGGCGTTGGCTTCGTCGACGATCGCGCCCAGCTGGTAGAGGCCCTCTGCCGGGACCCAAGCCGAAGCCTCGACCTCGAACGGGAGGCAGGCGCCGGGGGCCAGGCCGGGGACGAAGGCGTTGCCCAGCAGGAAGTCGGGCACGGGGTCGCCGCCCAGCGCTCCGACCAGCTGCGCATCGCTCGACAGGTAGAGCGACACGCCCGCGCCCGGCGCCCACACGGTGCCGCGGTTGCACACGAGGCCGTTCACCTCGAGGGTGCCCCCGGGCGCGACGCTCGGCGGACCGGCGAGCTGCTCGATTCCGAGATCCGGCAGGTATCCGATCCCGAAGACCGCGCTCGCATGGCGCTGGTTGCGGCCGGTCACCTGGCCGAGCAGCCGATGTGAGCCGTCGGGTTGACCCGCCGGAGCGACGAGCATCGACTCCTGCGAATGACACTGCCCGGGCTCCAGCGGCGGAACGCCGCGCCCGCCGACCGTGAGCTCGGGGCCGGGCGGCGAGAGTGGTTTCAGCGCGAAGTCGACGTAGGCGGGATCGCTGGGCGCATCACCCTGATTGCAGACGCGGCTGTGCGTCGAGAACGGCTCGCCCGACCCGACGGAGGCCGGAACCGTGAGCAGCTCGATCACGAGCTCGGCGCGCCGGGCGCAGGAGATGACGAGAGCGGCGATTGCGAGCAGCGCGACACGGGCCAACCTGTCGATGCGCACGAGAGGCTCCCAAGCGGGTCATTTTCGCCACACTCCTATCGGCCGAAGGCGCGAAATGGTGAGGCGGATCACGATGGAGATTCGGAGAAATCGCGCTGAATTCCGACGCGGCCGGAATCCTGCATGCCCGGAGCAAGATTTGCCCCAAGCCGATCGGCCGGCGGACGAGTACCTGCGCGAAGTGAACGTCGGTGGTGATGCCTCAGGCGCGCGCGCGGCGGCGCCGGATGGCGAGCGCGAGCAACCCCCCGGCCACCAGCAACCCGGTGTGCGGCTCGGGCACGGTCAGGACGCTGAAATCATCCAGGAAGATGGTGCCGGTGCCGCCGTCCTCGGCCCCGGTGCCGACACCGATCAATAGAACGCTCGCGAGCGACGAGTAACTCGAGAGGTCGAAATCCAGGCGCGTCCAGGCGTCGATCTGCGTCATCGCCGGCGCGATGGACTGGCCGAGGACCACGACCCCATCGCTGAGCGCCATTCCGACCGACTCGCTGGAGTTGAGGGGATCGCCGTAGACCCAGATGCTGAAGGTGTCGTACGCGGACCAGTCCTGCGACACGCCGAGGTC
>Ga0184637_10002902_pt1 | contig 10882 bp, 4 predicted proteins | sample PLM3_127_b2_FD_133143 | JGI IMG/M metagenome (GOLD analysis project Ga0184637, IMG submission 133143) | Groundwater sediment microbial communities from an aquifer in East River, Colorado, USA - PLM3_127_b2 | ecosystem: Environmental > Terrestrial > Soil > Riparian zone | place: USA: East River... | reverse complement strand
GGCGTCACCATCGGCTCGAGCGACGGCAAGGCGTGGAGCCTGCGCGCGCTGCTCGCGGTGATCGCGCCGGGACCGGTCGTGATCATCGAAGGACGCCTGCGCATCCTGAAGACGCGTGAGTCGCACAGTGGCCCGCCGCGCGCCTCGACGATCCGCGGCCTGATGGTGCTCGACTTCGAGCAGGGCGATTTCCTGCTCGCGCTCGAAGTGGACTACAAGCTGCCCGAGTCGGGCCTATTACTCGACGTGCACGCGGCCGGCGAGGTGTTCTACGGCCACCGCCCCGGCGACTGGCACCTGGCAATCGGCTTCCCCGAGCCAATCAGCCGCCGCGTAAAGGCGAAGGCCCTGCGCCTGCTCGACTGGGACTCGTATTTCATCATCAGCGGCGCCGACCTCGAGGTCGCCGACCGCACCTTCCCAGGCACTGCACTCGCCCTCGGGTATCGCACCGGCATCGACAAGCGCGGGAAGTGGGGATCGGTGCGCGGCGTGCTGGCGGTCTGGATCGCCGGCGACGTCGCGCTCTCTTTCAATCCGTTCTACATCCTGGCCGAGGTCTCGCTGCACGGCGAGGCGAGCATCAAGGTGTTCGGCATCGGCTTCGAGCTGATGCTCGACGCGCTGCTCGCGCTCGAAGCGCCGGTCAACGACAACGCCCTGTTCTTCGGCGGCAAGGTGCGGATCAAGATCGGGCTGCCGTGGCCGTTGCCCGACATCAAGAAGGACATTCCCTTCACGTGGGGTGATGCGAGCGCGCTGCCGCCGCCGGTCACGCCCATGGTGGACGGCGCCACCGTCAGTCCCGGCTACTCGGTGGTGGGAGAGCGGTTCTACGAACGCGAGACCGGCGCCGTGGCCACCGTGGCGCTGCCGCTCGACGGCCGCGTGACCATCACGTTCCAGCGGCCGCTGCGGTCGTCGTGGCCGGGAGCGCCCACACCGGTCGATCTCGCGCAACCCGATCGCGTCGGCGACATCTACTACCGCTACACGCTCACCGCCGTGCGCGTGCGGGTCACGCCGTCGGCCGGGTCGCCGCACGACGCCACCGAGGATCTCTTCGGGCAGTGGACACTCGGTCAAGGCGATGCCACCGGCCCGCAGGCGGAGAGCCTGGTGCTGTGGGGGCTCACGCCGTTTCCCGCAGCCGGCAACCTCGCCTGGCCGGGCCGCACCGAGCGGCGATCGTGGGCCGATCTGCTGTTCGAGACGTACACCACGTGGCCGTGCGGCACGCTGCCGCCGACCGAGCGCTGCGTCGACTTCAATATCGTGCCGGCGGGCGCGTACGACCCGGAGCTGCGCTACCGCCCCGACCCTCCGTACGGCGCAGTCGTCTTCACGCCCTGGCCGAATTCGGCTCGAAAGGACGACGTGGACGGCCAGGTGGGCGAGCCGGTGCAGGTGCCACTTGCCATCGTCGACAACCCCAAGACCGATCAGAAGGACCACTGCCTGCGGCTCGCCCGGACCACGTATCTCGGCGGCGCCGACGGGAAGAACCAGATGACCGGTCCGGTGGGCGACGGCATCACGTTCTGGGGCGTGAGTATCGATGTGTCGCCGACCACGCATGCGCGCGGCCGAGTCGAGCACAACTCCGATCTGACGTTCATGTTCGTGCTCACCTATATGGACGGCGAGCCGGTGTCCGCGGTGGCAGTCAATGGCCCCGACTTCGAGATCGCCGCCGCTCCGAAGCCGGCCTTCAATCGTGTCGTCATCCGGGTGCAGCCTCGGGGCGGGCGTCACCTCGGCGCCGGCCTGCATCACTTCCTCTGCCGCTTCTGCTACACGACGGTGGGCGCTGTCGCCAATAGGGACGAGGCGGTGCACCAGCGCGCGCTCTGGCAGCACGTGCTCGGGCCGCTGACGATCGATGAGCCCGAGACCGACGACGATCGCTTTGGCGCGCATCTCGTGCACGAGCCGTTCGCGACTTATCGCATCGAGCTCGACGTCCGCACCGAGAGCGCCGAAGCGCTCGACGGCACATGGACCGATCACGGCGTGGCTACCGAATCTCTCACCGTGTCCACGAGCGGCGCGCCGGCTGATCTCACGCCCTACGTCCAGGCGCTCGTCCCTGGCGACGGGGCGCGGCCGTTCTACGCCGACTACGACCTGCGCATCACCTACAACCAGCCGTACGTCGAAGCGATGTATCAGAAGGCCGGCGGCCTGCTCTTCGCCGAGCTCTACACGGCGGCGGGCCAGCGCGTCGAGCCCGAGGTGGTTCGCAGCCGCACCGTGGTGCCGGCGATCTCGGGCGAGACCGCGGTGCTGCTCGACCAAGTTGCATCGGCCGATTGCGTCGTGGTCGACATCGACACCATCGCCGGCTACGACGAGGCGATCTACCGCACCAGGCTCGCAACCTCCACCGCCTACGACGTGCGCGTCCGCGGCGGCGGCCTGCCCGACCCGGTGTATCACTGGAACTTCGTCACCAGCCGCTACCGCACGTTCGCCGCGCATCTGGCCGACCTGCGTCCGCTGCCCTGGCACGAGCGGCTGGCCGCGACGGTCGACCTGAGCGCGCTCGCCGCGCACCTCGTGCCGGCCGCGGATCGCGCCGCCGAAGACGAGGCGTGGCGAGCCATCTGGCAGGGCGACTTCGGTTTCCCGATTCGCACGTTGCCAGAGCGGCCGGAGGTCACGATGCTCTGGCTGCAGCCAAGTGCGTTCGAGGCGCGGGCGTTCGCGATCGCCAGCCCCGAGCCTCTGTTCGCGTCCGACCGCACGGTGCTTGCGCTGAAGCGCAAGGTCACGCGATTCATCTTCACCCCCGCGGGACGCCGGCCGGTGGTGTCGTGGCGCGACGTCATGCATCGCGTCGTCTGCTCACTCGACGGCGCGTGCGCGCTCGTGGTCCCGGTGGACACCGCCGGGCAGCCGGTGCGCCTCGCGCCCAGTAACTACCGGTTCGAGCTCACGTTCCGCCTAACCGGGGTACAGGGGCTGCCCGACCTGAGCCGGCAGGGCGACGCCACCGACGAATCGGGCACATGGGGCTTCATCGTGCCCGCCGCGCCCGATCCGATCGTGGACCCGGAGGCATGACGTGGCGGACTTCGTTCAGGATCCACGGCTCACGCTTATCAGCGCCGGCTTCCTCGGCGACAAGGAGGCGCAGGATGGCGTACATCTGCGCTGGTCGTTCGACCCGGACCTCGGTTTCCCGGCTGAAGGGTTCGAGCTCTATGGCCGCGCGCCCGCACCGAAGACCACGCTGAAGGTCTCGTTCACCAACCTCGCGCGGCAGTTGCAGCAGCAGGCCGCGCCCGCCGGCGTGGACGGGGGCGTGACCGTGCATCGCGCCGACGGCGATCGGCTCGCGGTCGGCACGCGCTGCGACCAGGTGGGTCTCGACCTCGGCGCCACGCCGCTGGTGCTGCGCTTCCGACCGAGCTTCGGCGCGCCTCCGGCACTCGTGCGCGAGGTGACGCTCCTCGGCGTGACGCAGCAGGGAGCGGCATTCATACACGCGATCCATCGCGGCCGTGCCGCCGACTGCGCCGCGGTCGGACAGAACGCGTGCCTCACGCAGATCCTCGACGCGAGCGTGCTGTCGCAGCTCACGCGGCTCGACGGCGGCGAGCGGCTGCTCGCGGGACGGGATTTGCGCGCGCGGCGCAGGGGCGTGCGGACGAGCTGGGCCACGCTCGTGAAGGGTGACCGCACCGCCGCCGCGACCGGGCTGGCGGAGCTCGGCGTGCGCCTCGCTGCGGCGGCGACGTGCGTCCCCTTCCAGCTCACCGTGCGCGCCGACGTGATCGACGCGGTGCACATTGCGGGCTGCAACGCCACGCTGCTCGGCGCGGTGTGGAGTCCGCTCGCGGACGACGAGTGCACACGCGGATGGAAGCCCTTGCACGGGCCCATCTGTCTGCCGGTGAAGGACGTGCCGGAGTACCCGTGCAGTCTCGAGCCCGGCGACCCGCGCGAGGTGGCCAAACGGCGCTTGCCCGAGGAGGCGCAGTTGCCCCCGAACGCGCCGCGGCGCGAGGCGCTCGAGAAGCGGCTGCTCGGTCCCGACTTCGACGAGCTGCGCACCTCGCTCGAGCAGGCGCTCGGTGGCGGCGGACAGTTCTTTGCGCGGCTCGCTTCGGACGATCCCGACGACGGCACGAGTTGGCGCTACGACGTCGTGCGCGACGCGCTCACCGCCGCGGCGGATCCGTACTTCGCGCGAGTTCTCGGCCTTTACTGGGTGCACGTCCTCGACAACAAGACCGATCGTTTCGACTACAAGGTCGAAGCGGTGTGGCCGGTCGATGGCGAGAAGCGCCGCTTCTGCTGGGTGGTCTTCGATCGCGGCATGGACACGCAGCCGGCGCTGCCGGCGCCGACCGCGGCGGCGGCTACTGCCGCGCCCGGCTCCGCGCACGTCGATCCGGACGGAATACTCAACCCCTGCGAGATGGACGTCACCGTGAACTGGCGGCGTCCATCGGTGTGCGAGCTGACCGATCCGGTGCTGAGCCCGATCGCGTATCTCGTGGAACGCACCGATGCCGGCGCCCCCGCCACAGGACCGTATCACCTCGCCACACGGCGCGCCTTTGAGGCAGGCGCCGAGCCTGAGGTCGTGCCCGCCATGATTGCGGACCCGGCCGAAGGCGCGCCGCGGTTCGCGACGGGATATTTCGTGGATCGCGGCCCGGGCTACGGCGTCTTCAATTACCGCGTTCTCGGCCGCGACCTCTTCGGACGCACGAGCAGCCCGTCGAACCCGGCGGCGGTGACTGTGAAGGACGAGGTCGCGCCCGGCCCGCCCCTCAATCTGGCCGCCGAGTACTACGATCCCGGCGATCCCGATCGCAGCGGCAGCGCAGTGCTTGCATGGGCGAGCCGTGACGTGCCCGCGTCCGACCCGCCACGCGCCGCGATCGCCGTGCGCTGGGTGTGGCCCGCGAGCCGGCAACTGCAGTTCCCCGATCTCGACGAGTTCCGTCTCTACTACCGCGGCGGATCGCTCAACCACGTGCTGGGGCGCATCGCGACCGTTGTCGATCTCGGGTCGGGCGAGTACGAATTGACGACGGACATGGCGCCCGTCGGCCCCGATGTCCCGTCGCCGCAGGGCGCAATCGATCTCGGCGCGCTCCGCAACGAAGGCGAGGAGTATCCGGTGATCACGGTGACGACCGTCGCTGGACGACTGGTGTTCCGCGTGCGCGCCAACCCTGCCGCGCCACCGCTTGTCGGCCCCTGCGCCTTCCGCCTCGGACGCGGCACCTCGCCGACCGCGACGCAGACGGCGCGCGCCCCGTATCCGGCCTTCAAGACGTTCGAGCAGCCCGCGCACTGGGGTGGCTTCCTGCTCGACCTCGCCACGCCGTCGCCGCCGCTCCGGATCGCGGCGGACGGGACGGTGCGCGATCCGTTGCCGGTTGGACTCAGCCCTAGCGACGTGGACGTCGCGCGCGTGCTCGAGCCACTAGGCGACGATGTCCACTGGCACTACCGGCTGCGGCTGCGCGGGTTGACGTTGACTCCCGCCGCCGAGCGGCCGCGTGCGGTTGGTGCGTTCGGCATCGGCGCGGTGGACACGGTCACGAACGTAGGCCGGATCGCGCCGCCCGCGTCGATTCTCGCGATTCATCGCTCGATCCCCATCGTGCCGCCCATCGTCTATCCGCCGGTGAACTTCGCGACGCGCGCCGACTATCACGGCACCTCGTGGTTCCTGCTCACGTGGACCGGCGCTGCCGGCACTGGCTATCTCGTGTACCGCGCGGGCGATCTCGATCTGCTTGCCACCGGCGGCGTCGATCTCGCGGTGCACCGCGCCCGCACCGCCGACGAGCAGCGGCTCGAGCTGCAGCAGCTTGCGCTCGACCCGGCACACATCGAGGCGTTTCGCCTCGTCACGCCACAGCCGCTGTCGAGTACGGGCGGGCCCATGCAATATCGCGACGCGCTGCCAGGCGCGTTGCAGAACCGCTTCGTGTATCGCGTCCGCGCCGTCGATCCTGGCGGCACGCTGGCGCCGTGGCCGCCGATCACGACGGCGACGTGTGTCGTGGTCGATCTGCCCGGTGTCCCGCCGCCCCCGCCCACGTGGGCCGACGCTTCCTTTCCGCCCGGCGCGGTGGCGCTGCGCTGGACGCCGAATGCCGGGCCCGAGCTTCGCGGCTACCGCCTGTACCGCGCCGACGATGCGACGGCGGCCGAGGACGTGCGCTCGATGACGCCACTCTTCGGCACGGTGCAGAACGAAGGCGGCGGCAGCGTGGTCGGCGTCACCGTGACACGCGACGCGACCGGTGCGATCGCGTCGGTGACCGAGCTGGCGGCGGGCGATCGTCCGGCCGGCCGGCTGGTGCAGTACGTCGATCACGGCGCCCGGCCGGGCCGGCCGGTGTATTACCGCCTCGTCGCCGAGGACAGCGGCGGCAGCCGCTCGCCCGCATCGGAGCTGCTCGCGGTGACGCTGCCCAAGACGTTGCCGCCCGAGCCGCCCGTATGGGGCGTGCCGGCGACAACTCCGGGCGAGGTGGCGCTGCAGTGGACCGCGGCCGAAGACGATCTCGAATGCCTGGTGATGCGGCGTACCGGCGGCGCGATCTGGCGGCCGCTCGGCCCATGGGGACCGCCAGGCGATTTCGCTCTTACCGACACCGCGGTCGAGGCGGGAACCGAATACGAGTATCGCGTTCGAGTGCGTGATCGCATCGGCCTGGTGGCCGACGGTCCGGTGCTCGGCGTCACGGCGATCTGACGAGGCGGCGAAGTGGCCGAGTTCACTGGCAACGTGCACAACCTGGAGCTGGCGCTGCCGTTTCCGGCGCCGGCGACCGGCGGCAACCCGGTGTTCGTCATCGGCCGCACCTTCGGCGGCGGCAGCGACGTGCTCGACGTGTGGATCGACGACACCGTCAGCAACAGCTACGACCCGCCCGATGGCGCGGCCATCACCCTGCCGATCCGCACGCTGATCGCGTGCACGCATGGCTGGTTGCGGTTCGTCGCTCCCGGTCAGCCGGTACCCGGCCTGCACACGCGCGCCGGCGCGCCGCTCACGGTCACCGACGCGACGCTCGTGCTCGGCGTATGGCCGACGCTGCGCGACAACCTCGAACGCATGGCCGAAGACGGCAGCTTCCTCATCCCGCAGACCGAAGAAGGGCGCGGAGGCCGTCCGGCGCTGGAGTATCTGCTGTACGAGAACGTCGATCTGCTGACACTCGATACGGCCATCGGGGAACTGATCAAGGAGGCGCGGCCCGATCCGTTCTTCACCGCCGCAGAACGCGCCGCGATGGTCCAGTCGTTTCGCGCCGGCGAGATCCAGATCCTGGCGCGCGCCGGGCGCGTGCTCGGCGAAGCCGCGGCGGGCGATCCGGGTCCGCAGCCCGTGCCGTCGGGCGCCGGGCCGACGTGGCGGCGCGTGGCCTTCCGCGCCGTCGATCGGCTCGGCCAATTGTTCGACCCCGGCTACTTCTTGCGCAAGGTGCAGGAGCTCGGCGATCTCGTCGAAATCCCGGTCGTCATCGACAAGACGCTGATCCCATCGCGGCAGGCGGTGAAGGATCATCCGTTGCCGAAGCTCACACCGCGCCGGCGCATCCTCGACTGGCGCGACGAGATCGGGCGTCCAGTCGCGAACGCGCGGTTCGCGCTGCCGCCCGCCACCGGCGGCGCGACCGACTTCATCGCCACGGATGCTGCGGGCCTGTGGATCGGGCCGGCGCTCGCCGTGGGCGATAGCGCCGTCGCGGTGGAGCGGCTCGTGCTGGTGCCCGAACAGGCGAGTGTCCGGCTCGGCACTCTGCCCAACGCGCCGCGGTCGTATCTCGCGCTCGAGCGCGATGTGATGGCCGACGATTATCTGGTCGTCTCGGCAATCGACCTCGAGGCCTGGTTTCCGGAGCGCATCGCGCCGTCGACCTCATCGGAGGAGCCGCTACGCCGGTTCAGCGAGGGCAACCGCGTCACCGCGATGGTGGATGCGCGGCGCACGTACTGGATGATGTACCGCGCGTTGCGCCGCACGTTCCGCGACGACAACTTCAACGGGGTCGAGGAAGGTGGCCGCCCGGCCGTGGAAGGCGCACCGCTCACGGACGTCGAGGGCCATCGCATCTACATCGCCGGTTGGAAGCTCGGGCCCGAGCTGTGGATGCCCGACTTCACGTCGGAAGCCGATCCGGTGCCGACCTATGACGCGCAGGCGAACATGACGTTGGGCGCGTTCAGCCCGCGCGGTCACATCATGGGCATCCTGCGCGCGGCAATCGCCGGCGGCGTGTCGGTGCGCGCGCTGCTGTGGCGCCAGCAGCAGGAGAACCCGGACTTCCGGACCGACAACACCGCCGCGGTGCTGTTCATCGACCGGCCGGAGGGCGTCCTCCGCGGCGAGGCGATCCTCGACGCGGAAGGCCGCACTGTCGGCTCACACCATCAGAAGGCGGTGGTCGTGCAGAACGCCGACGGCCGGTTGGCGTTCGTCGGCGGCGTGGACCTCGCGCTGGGCAGATGGGACACGCCCGAACACTTGCCCAACGACGAGCGCGCTCGCGGCGGGCGTAATCCCGCGAACGAAGGGTTCCACGACACGCACACCATGATCGAGGGTCCTGCGGTGGAGGACGTGGAAACCAACTTCCGGCAGCGCTGGAACGCGCATCCCGATGCCGCGCTCGGCAACCGCACGCCGGTACCGGCGCGGACGCCCGCCGAGGCGATCGATCCGATTCCCGACGCCAGCCACTTCGTGCAGATCAACCGCACCCTGCCGCCGGGTGTGCCGTCGTTCTCGTTCGTGAGCCAGGCAGAGGGCGACCCCGGCGCGCGGCGCGCACGGATCAACGCGATTCGCCGCGCGCGGCGCTTCGTCTACATCGAGGAGCAGTACCTCACGATGGTCGATTCGGCCGACCACGCCACGCTGCTCGCGAGCACTACGCCGCTCACCTTCACGCCGTCGGACCCCGACACGATTGCGGCGGCGTTGCGCGAGCGCATCGTCGGCCCGAATCCCCTCGACTTCGTCGCGATCCTGATCCCGCGGCGGCTCGGCGAGGATCCGCGTTTCGCCGACGGCGTGCTCTACGAAATGCGGAAGCGGTTCATCACGTTCCTGACCCACGGGCTCACCGACGATCAGAAACGCGAGCGGCTGCTGGTCTATCACCTGCGCAACCGTTCCGGCCAGTTCACCTACGTCCACGCCAAGGACATGATCGTGGACGACGTGTGGGCCAGCATCGGGTCGAGCAACCTCGGCTACCGCAGCATGAGCTACGACAGCGAGATCAACTGCGATGCCATCGACGGCGCGATCGCGCACGGGGTGCGTCGCTATGCGCGAGACCTTCGTGTCGCGCTCTGGCGGGAGCATTTGCGGCTCGGCGCCGGCGGCGGGCCATTGGTGCTCGATGCTCGTCGCGGCTTCGAGTTGCTGCGCGCGGCGGCTGAAGGAAATCTCGCCCGGCCGCATGCGATCGCGCCGTACGACTCAGCCTACATAGGCGACGATCTGACCGCCCCAGGCGCACCTCCGCTTTACGACCCGGCAAATCCCAATCACGAGATCGTGCGGACTCACCTGATCGACCCCGACGGCCGCAATCCTGATGATCCGGCCCTCGACTACTTCGCATTGCTATCGTTGATTGCGTAATGTCCAAGATTGCCAGCAACGTGAGACGACGCCGAGCGTCACTGTCGGATATCTATGTCGCGCCGCCAGATTCCAGAGTTGCATTCGTCGACCTTGGACAAAGTTGCCGCCCGCTGCTAGAAGCGAAGCGCTCATATCGAAGTGATCGTGGGATCCAATCTATCGATGTACGGTGCTCAGACCCGCGTCCATTGACCCCATGGTTGCCGCTTACCTGATGAGCACAGGTTTGAATGATCGAGCCGAACACCACTTCGTGTTCATGAGCTGCTCTCTTCAGGTCGACGAGTCAACGCGCTGCACTACGGAGACGCCGCAACCGACTAGCTTGGCCACCTTGAGCATTCCGAGTCCCTCGGCACGCAAGGCCCTGATCCGTTCCTCTACCTTGTCACCTACAGCGGGCCGGCCGATCGGGTTGCCGCTCTTCGTCCCCTTTGCCTTCGCGCGTGCAAGGCCGGCGCGGACGCGCTCCTGAATCATCCCCCGCTCGAATTCGGCAAACACACCCATCATCCCAAAGAGTGCACGGCCGGCCGGCGTCGTCGTGTTCACTCCTTGCTGATGCAGATATAAGTCCACGCCCGTGGAGTGCAGTTCCTGAAGTAGGCCGACGAGGTCAATCAAAGAGCGCCCGAGCCTGTCCACGGACCATGCGGCGACGACATCGAAGTCCTTGCGCGACACGCCTCGCAGCATGGCTGCAAGTTGCGGGCGATCCCTTGGTCCCTTCGCGCCGCTGATGCCTCGATCCACGAACTCGCCCACCACTTGCCACTCCAGGCGAGTGGCAGCCTCGCGCAGCTCGCGCAGTTGATTCTCGGTCGACTGCTTGTCGGTCGATACACGAGCGTAGAGAGCCACCCGATGCGGACGTGGGGATGTCTTGGTCATGGCGTGTTCCTGCGAGGGCCCGAACGGCGATGGTGCTGCAATTTCATACGGAAAGCAACTGGTTAACGTATAAAAGAAAGGGCAACCGTACCAAGGGCTACGGTCTTGCGTTTTTGGGCGAGGGTTTCCGTATGGTCAGCATCGCCCCGGGGTGAGCAGACGACACCCGTGTGACCCAACGACCCAACTGCGTGTCGCAGACGCGAGCCGACCTTCACGGACTTCGGTAGGCGGCCAATACCAGTCGAAGAGCTACCAAGATTCGGTGCCTTAAACCCGTCATTGGCCGTCGTCCGACCGGCTTGTCAGAGACGCGCCTCAACGGCGTTGAGCCCAGAGCTGACCTTCATCAGC
>Ga0184637_10002901_pt1 | contig 10884 bp, 9 predicted proteins | sample PLM3_127_b2_FD_133143 | JGI IMG/M metagenome (GOLD analysis project Ga0184637, IMG submission 133143) | Groundwater sediment microbial communities from an aquifer in East River, Colorado, USA - PLM3_127_b2 | ecosystem: Environmental > Terrestrial > Soil > Riparian zone | place: USA: East River... | reverse complement strand
CTAGCACCCCACCGCGCAGGCGTGCGCGGTGGGGACCCCGCCCTGAGCGAAGTCGAAGGGCAGGCCTCAGACCCCAGGCCCCAGAACACTGAGGCCCGAGGCCGGAGGCCCGAGGCCTTCACCGGGCTGGCGGTCTGGTGGGGCCGGCCCTTCCCCACGTGGGCACAGGCCGTGGCGGCGTGCCTGATCTTTGCCGCCGGACTTGCGCTCGGCATCGTGGGTGGCAGCGTGCCCGGCAACGCCCCCGCCGCGTCCGAGGCGGTTGCGACGACGGCCGCGCCCCCGTCCCCGGCTGGAGGCCCAACCGCCGTCTCCAACACCGAACTGGTGGATCTCGAGCGTCGACTGCGAGCGGAGATGGCGCAGCTTCGAACCTCGACGGTGACCCCCGGCGCCGTGGCGCCGCATGGGATATCGGAGGCGCAGTTGCTGGCGCGGGTGCGGACACTGATCGAAGAGAGCGAGCAGCGGCAACAACGCGAGCTCGCGCTGCGGACGGCCCAGGTCGTCAGAGACTTCGATTCACAACGTAATCTCGACCTGGCACAGATTCAGCGCAGCTTCGGCCAGATCGAGGGGTTGACGGGAGCCGAAGTCCGCGAACAGCGGCAGATGCTGAACTACCTGATGCGCGTGTCGGAGCAGCGCTAGGCGGTAGTTGGTAAGTTGGTAGCTAGCTGGTAGCCGGTGGTTGTAGGGGCGGACCTTCAGGTCCGCGCGGCAGCAAGGAGAGAGCGTGTTGAGAACGTGGGTCGGCGTCGTGATGGTGTTGGGCATGGCCGGCGACGTGTCGGCGCAGGTGCCGCCGCAGCAACCGGAGACCGAGCAGGTCAGGGCGCGCCAGAAGATCTTCATGATGGAAGGGGTGCTCGAGCGCGCCGTGCAGCTCGGCGTCGACAATCTTCGCCGCCGGGTTCGCCCCGTGATGCCGGACGATGCGCTGCTGCAGGGAGGCGTGCCGCAGGTGCGTGGCTTCCGCCTCGAGGGCTATGGCGTCTTTTTCGACATCGAGGTCCCAGCCCTGCGTCGCAGCCTCGCCTGGTCCCTGCGGACGATGAACCAGACGGGGATGGCGCTGGCGCGCGACCTGGCGCAGATGCGCGCGTTCGTGCAGTCCATCGCGGATCCGCGCGTGCGTGCGGAGTTCGATCGCACGCTGGGCCGGATCCAGCAGCAGATTGGTCCGACCCCCCCTGTACCGGTTCCGACACTGCCGGTACCCGTACTGACAGATCGCGTGGCATCAGCGTCGCAGGGTGCCCCTATGGTGACGGCCCAGTCCGTGCCCCCACCCGGGCAGCCGGCCGAGCCGCCCGCTGCATTACCGCGGGTCGACCCACTCCTGCTGAACGATCCCAGCGAGGCGTACACCCAGGAAGTGAAAGCCGCGGTCATCGACGCCATGATCGAGAACAGCGGCCCGCTGGTTCTTGGCGATGACGAGTGGCTGACCGTCGCGGCGCGGGACAACGCGCCCAACGATCCGTTCATGACGGGCGACCCGAACGTCATGACGCTCGTGATTCGCGTCAAGGGGAGCGATGTGAACGCGTTCCGGGCGGGACGACTCACGCTCGACCAGGTCCGGTCGCGGGTCGAGATCGGCGAGTTCTGACACGCGGCACCGGAACTTTTCGCATCTGCCGGTGTCTCCTGGGACATGTACAATCGGCGTATGGCACGACGGCTGGCTCTGCCCCTGCTCGCCGCGCTCGTCCTGACAGGCTGTGAGTCGCGCGAGGTCGACAAGGACCTCTCGATCGTTGACGTGCGCACCGGCTGGTACGACGCCGGCCTGCAGTCCGACGGCAAGAACAAACTCGTGCCGAGCATCTCCCTCGAGCTTCAGAACGTCTCGGACCGGGAGATCGCCAGCGTTCAGTTGAATGCGGTCTTCCGCCGCGTGGGCGAACCTGAGAGCTGGGGCGAACACTTCATACGCGCCATCGACACCGACGGTCTCGCCCCGGGCTCCAACACCGGGAGCCTTGTCCTGCGATCCAGCCTGGGATACACCGGCATCCAGCCCCGCCTTCAAATGCTCCAGAACAAGGAGTTCGTCGACGCCAGGGTGGATGTCTTCGGCAAGCACGGTTCACGCACGTGGGTGAAGATGGGGGAGTTTCAAATCGATCGCCAGCTCCTCACGGAGTAAGCACGAAGGCCACGAAGATCACGAAGATCACGAACCGAAAAAAAGTTTCGCGTTCTTCGTGTCATTCGTGACCTTCGTGGTTAGAATTCCCGGGTGACGACCACGACCGCCCCCGCCGACCAGACCCTCGCACGTCGCCTTGGCCCCCTGGACGGGGCCGCCATCATCGTCTCGAATGTCATCGGCGGGGGCATCCTGTTTTTTCCACCCGGGATTGCGGCCCGTGTGCCGGAGCCCTGGTGGTATTTGAGCACCTGGGTCCTCGGAGGCCTCCTCGCGTTCGCAGGGGCCATGGCGTACGCCGAGCTCGCCGCGCTGCGGCCGCGCGCGGGCGGCGAGTACGTGTATTTGCGAGAGGCGTACGGCCGTCTGGCCGGCTTCCTGACCGGATGGACCTCGTTCGTCGCGGGATTCTCCGGCGCCATGGCGGCCAACGCGCTCTTTCTCACGCTGTATCTCAATCGCTTCATTCCCGGGGCCGCGAATAGCAACCCGCTCTTCGTCGTGCCGATTCCCTACGTCCCCCTCACGTTTTCCACGCAGACGCTCGTCGCCAGCGCCGCGATCATGGTCGCCGCGGTGGTGCACATTGTCGGTGTCGGGCCGGGACGTGCCGTGACGAACCTGCTCGCATCGTTGAAGGTGGCCGCGTTCGTCGGCTTTATTGCGTTCGGTCTGACGCTCGGCACAGGCTCGTGGGCGAACCTGTCACAGGCGACGGCCCCGGTGACCGGAGCGGGGTTCCTCCTCGCGCTCATTCCGATCATGTTCACGTACTCGGGGTGGAATGCCGCGGCGTACATGGCGGAGGAGATTCGCAATCCCGGCCGGAACGTCCCGCTGGCGCTGGCCATCGGCACGGTGGCCGTCACCGCCATCTATTTGCTGATGAACGTGCTGTTCCTGTACGTGATGTCAATCGGCGGGCTGGCGGCCGTCCAAGGCAGCGTGCTCGACGTCGTCGCGGACCGGCTGCTCGGCGTCCGCGCGGGCGACGTCATGGGCATCGTGTCGATCATCAGCCTGGCGGCCAGCATCAACGCGTTTACGTTTGCCGGTCCGCGCGTGTATTTCGCCATGGCGCGCGACGGCGCGTTCTTCCGTTCCGCCGCCCACGTCCATTCGCGGTTCAAGACGCCCGCGGTATCGATCGCGGCGCAGGCCGCGTTTGCAATTCTACTGGTGCTCACGGGCAGCCTCGACGCGCTGGCCAACTACGTCGGCTTTGCGATTACGTTGTTCCTGGGACTGGCGGTCGCGGCGGTCTTCGTGCTTCGCTCGCGCGAACCGGACGCACCGCGTCCGTTCAAGGCGCTCGGCTACCCGGTGACGCCGGCCATCTTCGTCCTCGCGAGCCTGGCGATTGTGATCAACGCGTTCTATAGTGATCTGACCCGGACGCTCATCGGCGCCGGCATCATCCTGGCGGGGATTCCGATTTACCTGCTGTTTCGGAAACGCAGTCAGTTGGTAGCTGGTAGTCGGTAGCTGGCAGCCAACTACCAGCTAACAACTACCGACTACCCCTAGTCAGGGCCGCGGCAGGTCTCCGCGATACGTAATCTTCTGACCGGGATTGATCCGCACGTCGAAGTCCAGGGTGCCGTAGCCGGGGGCCACGATCTGGATCGAGTACGCCCCTGACTCCAGTTTCAATGACTGGAACGCGCCATCGTAATCGTCCACGGTGCCCGCGTAGTAGCCATCGACGAACACCTGCGCATGGCGCGGCGAGACCTGCAGCCGCAATTCCCCGATGTCGAATCCGTAGCCGTACGAGCGCGGGTAGTATCCAGAGCGCGGGTAGTATCCAGAACCCACGTATGGCGAGTACGAGTAGGTCCCCGGGTACGCCCGGTACGGGTCGTAATAAAAGTAACCAAGCCCGAAGGAGCCGTAGCCGTATGGATACGAACGGCGCGGGTAGTTGTAGTAGTTGTTGTAGACCGCGGGTGGTCGTACGATCACGGTGCGTCGGCCGTTGTCCGCGCGGTATCGGTCGACACGTGCGGTTACGGGCGGGGCGGGGACGCGCGCCGGACCCGCGGTGCGCGGCACCGCCGTGCCGGTCCGCGGGTTGTCGCCCTGCGGGCGGCTGCCGCGCGGTACGGCCCGGCGCTGATCGTCGGCTGCGCCGGCCGCCTCGACACGTTGCGCCTCGGGACCTGACGCCGTGCGCGCGGCCTCGGGCGGCGCCTCGGGCATCGGCCCGGGCGTGCGCCTCGGCGCGTCCGTGCGCGGTAATGCGTCCGTGCGCCTCGGCGCCGCCGAGCGCGGGATGGCCCGGCGGACCGGCGCTTCCGCCGCCGGCTGCTCAATTTGTTGGGGTTGTTCGACGGCTTCCTGCGCGTACGCCAGCGGTGACGTAGCCAGCATGGCGGCGAGGATCAGATACAGGGGAAACATACGGTCTCCTTGGGCGGACCTGGAAGGGCCGCCCCTCCCCAACACCTCAGCAACAGTGTTGCCACGCAGCGGGTGCGAAACTTCTCAATAAATCGCGCGTTCTGCCGGCTTGCGGCGACGCACGTCCCCTTGCCCTGTCATCGCACAAGGTCATCAGGGGCCGTCCCGTAGGATACTGTCGTGGTGATTCATGCGACAACCATCCTTGCCGTGCGCCACCAGGATCGTACGTGCCTGGCGGGCGACGGTCAGGTCACCTTCGGGACCACGGTGCTCAAGCAGGGGGCTCGGAAGGTGCGGCGGCTGTACAACGAATCGATTCTGGCCGGCTTCGCCGGTTCCGCCGCCGATTCCTTTGCGTTGTTCTCGCGGTTCGAGTCGAAGCTCGAACAGTACCGGGGCAATCTCGAACGCTCGGCCGTGGAGCTTGCGCGTGACTGGCGCACCGATCGCCTGCTGCGTCGTCTCGAGGCGATGATGATCGTCGCCGACCGCAAGTCGACGTTCCTGCTGTCCGGCACCGGCGATCTGATTGAGCCCGACGACGGCATCGTGGCCGTCGGGTCGGGAGGGCCGTACGCCATGGCCGCCGCGCGCGCGCTCGCGCGCCACAGCCAGTTGAATGCGAGGCAGATTGCCGAAGAGGCGATGTCAATCGCCGCGGACATCTGCATCTACACCAACCCGAACCTGACTATCGAGGAGCTCTAGCAGTCATGTTCACCCCCACGAGCCACAGAGACAGCCGCCTTCGGCTACGGCGCCCAGGCCGACGTCGGCGTGCCCGCCGGGGACGGTCCGCATCGCGGACCGTCCGGCCAGCACTGCCTTTGTCGGGTCGCGCAGCGACCCGACTTGGCGGAGGCGGGCGCCTCTGTGGCCCGTCTCGTTGAACGTATGGCGATTTTTCTTCCCGAACGCAGTGCCACCTCGGTGGATTCCCTGACGCCGCGCGAAGTGGTCGTGGAGCTGGACAAGTACGTGATCGGGCAGGCCAAGGCCAAGCGCGCCGTGGCCATCGCCCTCCGGAACCGTATCCGCCGGCAGCGGCTGCCACAGGAGATCGCCGACGAAGTCACGCCCAAGAACATCCTGATGATTGGCCCGACGGGCGTGGGGAAGACCGAGATCGCGCGACGGCTCGCGCGGCTCGCGCAGTCGCCCTTCATCAAGGTCGAGGCGTCCAAGTTCACCGAAGTCGGCTACGTCGGACGCGACGTCGAGTCGATGGTCCGCGACCTCGTGGAGCTGTCGGTCGACATGCTGCGCGCCGAACGGGCCGAGGAAGTGCAGGACAAGGCGAAGCAGGCGGGCGAGGAGCGCCTCCTCGATCTGCTGCTGCCGCCGACGCGCTCCCCAGTGGCGGGAGAGGACCCGGCGGCGGTCCGCGACCAGGCGAGCCGCACCCGCGAGCGCATCCGCGAGCAGCTGCGCGACGGGCGTCTCGACGACCGCGTCGTCGAGATCGACGTGCGTGATACGGCGATGCCGTCGTTCGAGGTGATCGCCGGCACGTCCGTTGAGGAGATCGGCATCAACCTGAAGGACATGATGGGCAACATGTTCCAGGGCCGCACGAAGACGCGGCGGCTGAAGGTGCCCGAGGCGTTCGAGCACCTGGTGGCCGAGGAGCAGGCCAGGCTGGTCGACATGGAGTCGGTGAGCCGCGACGCCGTGAGGCGCGTGGAACAGGCGGGCATCATCTTCATTGACGAGATCGACAAGATCGCGAGCCGCGACTCAATGGGCGGCTCCGGCCACGGTCCCGACGTCAGCCGGGAAGGCGTCCAGCGCGACATCCTCCCGATTGTCGAGGGCACGACCGTCAACACCAAGCACGGCATGGTGAAGACCGACCACATTCTGTTCATCGCGGCCGGGGCGTTTCACGTGTCGAAGCCCTCGGACCTGATTCCGGAGCTGCAGGGCCGGTTTCCGATCCGCGTGGAGCTCGAGCCGCTGACCCGCGACGATTTCGTGCGGATCCTCACCGAACCGCAGAACGCGCTCGTCAAGCAGTACGTGGCGCTCATCGGCACCGAGGACGTGACCCTGTCGTTCACGCCAGGGGCGGTCGGGCGCATTGCCGATTTCGCCGCGCGTGTGAACGAGATCACCGAGAACATCGGCGCCCGGCGCCTGCACACGGTGATGGAGCGGCTCCTCGACGAGTTGTCCTTCGACGCGCCGGAAATCGGCCGTCAGTCGATCACGATTGACGAAGCGTACGTCGATCGGATGCTCGCCGAGATCGTGAAGAACGAGGATCTCTCGCGTTATATCCTCTAAACACATCCCAAGTCCCAATCCCGAATCCCGAGTCCCGAATCCCCACCGCAGGGTTGGGACGTGGGTTCTGGGATTTGGGATGTGATCAGTCGCCATCCGCTCGCTGCGTCACTTCCCGCCAGATCGTGTTGCCGGTGCCGATCGCAGCCGCGGTGTCAAAATCCACCCGCGACCCGGCACGGCGCATGAAACCAAACTGCTCATACGCGCGGGCCAAGGTCGTCGAGTCCACGATCTCCGGCCGCTCCGCGATCTCGAGGGCATGCTGCAGCTCGTGGCCGAGGATCGCGATCTTCCGCCACCGCGTGAGCTGCCGCGACAGCCGCACCAGGACGTAGCGAATCCCTCCCACGGCGCTCATGAATTGGAGCTCCCCGTCAAGGTGCGAACGCAGCTGCGCGCATTGCACATAGACCACGACGTCGGTTGCGGCGAGGCGGTCCACGAGCGCACGGAATGACGGTGACTGCTCACTGCCCGCCCGCACGACGCCGCGCATCTGTGCATCCATCGGGCGTAGCGTCGATGGATGGGGCGGGGGCTCGGCGGTGATCGCTCCGGCCGGGACGCAGGTCACGACGACGAGAACCATGACCAGACATTCAATGCGTGTGCTCACCATGTAACGGGCATGGCAAGGGACGCGCCATCACCGCGCGCGCACACTTGCGAATCGTGCTCGCATTTCCGGCGCAATCCGGTAGAATGCGGTGAGAGGCGGGTGCTTAAATTCAGACAATTTTGTTACATGTATCTGCTGTTACTACAAATACGTTGCACGGACGCTTCGGGACGTGCAGCCCGGGCGGCGCCGTCTTCGGGCATCGGCGTTGCCCGCCGCGCGTGGAGCCGCCCGCCGCTGACATCGTTGTGGATTCGACTGGCTGACCCACCGGAAATGTAGGAGATCCCGCATGGCTGCCGCTAAACCTGGAGTGGACCCGCACACCGCCACGCGCGACGCGCGGCGTTTGTCGACCCTTGTCGAGGTTAGCCAGGCCCTCTCCGGCACGCTCAACCTGAAGGCGTCGATGCAGCGGGTGCTCGGCATATTGGGGCGCCACCATGGCGTGCTGCGAGGCATGGTCACGCTGCTGCGCGACGGCGAGCTGCACGTGGAGGCCGCCGAAGGCTTCGAAGATCGCGCCAGGTCGGTGCGCTACCGCGTGGGCGAGGGCATCACCGGCCAGGTGGTCGAGAGCGGCAAGCCGATTGTCGTGCCGCGAGTCAGCCGCGAGCCCGCATTGCTCAACCGGGCCGCCCGGCGTGGCGAGACCTCGCGCCAGGAGCTCAGCTTTATCTGCGTGCCGATCGTGTTGCAGCGCACCGCGGTGGGCGCGCTCGCCGTCGACCTGCGCTTCAAGCCGGATCGCGATTTCGACAGCAGCGTCAAGTTCTTCGGCATCGTCAGCTCGATGATCGCGCAGGCGCTCAACGTGCAGCGCCTGGTCGAGGAGGAGCGGCGGCGGCTGCTCGACGAAAACACACACCTCCGGCAGGAGCTGCGCGAGCGCTACGACTTTTCCAACATCATCGGGACGAGCGGCCCGACCCGGCAGATGTACGAGCAGGTCGCCCAGGTCGCGCAGACGAATACGACCGTCCTGATCCGCGGCGAGTCGGGGACGGGCAAGGAGTTGATCGCCTCCGCCATCCACTACAACTCGCTCCGCGCCAAGAAGCCGTTCGTGAAGGTGAGCTGCGCGGCGTTGCCCGATACGCTCATCGAGTCCGAGCTCTTCGGCTACGAAAAGGGCGCGTTCACGGGCGCGGCGACGCGGAAGAAAGGGCGCTTCGAGCTCGCGGAGGGCGGCACGCTCTTCCTGGACGAGATCGGGGACATCAACCTGAGCACGCAGGTGAAGCTGCTGCGCGTCCTCCAGGAGCGCGAGTTCGAGCGGCTGGGCGGCACCGACAACGTCCGCGTCAACGTCCGGATGATTGCCGCCACGAACAAGGACATGGAAAAGGCGATTGCCGACGGGACGTTCCGCGAGGACCTCTATTACCGCCTCAACGTGTTCACGATCTTCGTGCCGCCGCTGCGCGACCGCAAGGCGGACATGCTGCTCCTGGCGGACCACTTTCTCGAGAAGTTCTCCCGCGAGCACGGGAAGGTCATCAAGCGGATCTCCACGCCCGCGATTGACATGCTGATGAGCTATCACTGGCCTGGCAACGTGCGCGAGCTCGAGAACGCGCTGGAGCGCTCCGTGCTGGTGTGCGACGGCGCGGTCATCCACGGCCACCACCTGCCGCCGTCGCTCCAGACGGCGGACGCGTCGGGCACGGTGACGCGCGTGTCCCTGAAGGACGCCGTGGCCGCGTTCGAGCGGGATCTGATCCAGGACGCGTTGAAGACCACGCGGGGCAACCGCGCCAAGGCGGCGCGCTTGCTGGATACCACGGAACGGATCCTCAACTACAAGGTCCGCGGCCACGCGATCGATTCGCGCCGCTTCAGGTCGCCCGAGGTTGGCAAGCGGCTCGCGGTCGCATCCGACGAATGACAACCGGCGCTGCCAGACCCGCGATCATGGCCACGGCGCTCGCGGCTGCGATCTTCGGCGTGGGATGCGGCAAGAAAGGGGCGCCGCTGGCCCCGTTCGTGCGCATACCGGCGGCGGTCAGCACGATCGCCGCGTCGCGCCTCGGCACCGACGTCTACGTGACGCTGACCGTGCCCGCGGCGAATATCGACACGTCCATTCCGGTCGATATCTCGCGGATTGACGTGTACGGCTACACTGGGCGCGTCGCGCCGACGCCCCCGCAATGGGCGGTGCTCGGCACGGTCGTCGCCACGATCCCGGTCGTGCCGCCGCCCGTCGGTCCGGCAGGCGCGCCGCCTCCTCCGGCCGATGAGACGTCGGTAGGCGCCCAGCCGGGAGCTCCCGTGACCATCGTCGACACCCTGACGGCGGACGAATTGATTCAGGGCGCGGTCGCCGCCGTCGATCCGCGTCGCCCGGAGCTCCTTCCGCTGCCGCTGCCTGTCGTGACGACGCCCACGGCCCTGAGGCGTTTCTACACCGCGATTCCGTTCAGCCAGCGCGGCCGTCCCGGAGTTCCGGGCATGCAGGCCGAACTGGTGCTCACGATGCTGCCGGATCCGCCGACCGCCGTGCGCGTGACCTACGCGCCCACGACCGTGTCGCTCGCATGGGAGCCGTCGGGAGGGCTGCTTGGATTCCTGCTCGACCGGGCGCTGCCTCCGGAGCCACTGCCGTTCGACACGCTGCAACCGCCAGGTCCCGTGGTCCCGCCGCCTGTCGACGCCTCCGTCCCGCCTGGGCCGACGACCTACAACGTCTATCGCGAGCTCGCGCCCGATCCGTTCGTGTTGCCGCCGGCGGCCACGCTTCCTTCGAGGCGCGTCGTTGCGCCCATGGCGCTCAATCCCGCTCCGCTCGCGGCAACGTCGATCGCCGACACCGTGGAGTTCGGCCGGGCGCGCTGCTACACCGTGCGCGCTCAGCGGGGCGCGGTGTTGAGTGAGCCGTCACCGCCGGCCTGCATCACGCCGATTGACGTCTATCCACCGGCGGCGCCGGCCGGGCTTGCGGCCGTTCCTTCCGAAGGGGGCATCAGCCTCATCTGGGAGCCGAACGCCGAGCTCGATCTCGGCGGGTATCTGGTCTTGCGCCGCGAGGCCGGCGATGGCACACTGCGACAGCTCACCGACACGCCAATCGGCGAGGCGCGATACCGCGATACCACGGTGCAACCCGGCACGCGATACATTTACTCCGTGGTGGCGGTCGACACGCAATTGCCACTTCCCAACGTCAGCGCCCAGTCGGAGCTGGTTGAAGAAACGGCACGCTAGCCGGTAGTCGGTAGTTGGTAGTCGGTAGTTGGTAGGGGGATCGTATGAAGTTGTTTGTCGATACGGGAAACGTGAAGGAGATCGAGGCGCTGGCCGCGCTCGGCATTCTGGACGGCGTTACGACCAACCCGTCGCTCCTCGCCAAGGAATCCGGAGAGTACCGGCAGATCCTCAAGCAGATCTGCCAGCTCGTCAAAGGCCCGGT
>Ga0184637_10002900_pt1 | contig 10885 bp, 7 predicted proteins | sample PLM3_127_b2_FD_133143 | JGI IMG/M metagenome (GOLD analysis project Ga0184637, IMG submission 133143) | Groundwater sediment microbial communities from an aquifer in East River, Colorado, USA - PLM3_127_b2 | ecosystem: Environmental > Terrestrial > Soil > Riparian zone | place: USA: East River... | reverse complement strand
CTGCCGCCGAGCGTGATGGGCGTCCTCGAGACCGACGACTCCTCGAGCGGCTTCACCCCGGTGGGCACCTCCACGTTCTGGGAGCACGAGATCAAAACCGACTACAGCGTCTCCGGCGCCCGGATCCTGAACCTGGAAGTGGCGACGCGCTGAGGTCTCCGCCCGCAGCCTTCGAAAGGAAATCGTCTTGACCAAGAAGCGCTTCTCTCGCTTGCTTCTCGCCCTCGCGTCCGCCGGGGTCGCCGTCTCGGCCCTGGGCGCGGTCCCCACGTTCTGGAGGCTCGAGAGCCAGGCGGACTTCCTGCCCGGCGAGGTCGAAGGGGTCTCGGTCAGCTCCGAGGGAACGATCTCCCTCGCCCCTGCGGTCCAGGTGCTCGCCGAGGTGAACGACCCTTACTTCTGGAGCCTGGCCGTCGACGGCGCGAGGTTCTACCTGGGGAGCGGCAACGACGGCAAGGTCTACCGGGTCGAAGCCACGGGTCAGAGCCGCGTCCTCGCCGATACCAACGAGCTTCAAGTGCACGCGCTCGCGGTGGACCGCCGCGGAAACGTCTACGCCGGCACGTCGCCGCGGGGCTCGGTCTACAAGATCACGACCGATGGAACCACGGATGTTTTCTTCGATCCCGACGACCGTTACATCTGGGCCCTCAAGGCGGACTCGCGGGGCAACCTCCTCGTCGCGACCGGCGATCGAGCTCGCATCTACCGCGTCGACCCCGGGGGGCAGTCGGAAGTGCTCTTCGAGAGCGAAGAGACGCATATCGTTTCTCTCGCCATCGACGCCGACGACAACGTCTACGCCGGCACGGACGCGAACGGCCTGGTTCTGCGGATCGATCGCAACGGAGCGACCACCGTTCTCTTCGATACGCCGTTTCAGGAAGTGAGGGCCATCGTCCTCGATTCCCGCCGAAACGTCTACGCGGCGACGGTGAACGGCGGCGTGCGGGCGAGGGAGGCGCAGGAGCCCGCCGCCATTCCGACCCCATCGGCTTCGCTCTCGACGGGAGGCGGAGGAGAGATGTTAACCGTCACCGCGACGGCTAACGTCGTGGCGACTCCGTCTTCGAGCTCCCCTTCCACGAGCACTTCGGGGGGGGCCGCGGGCGGTCTCTACCGCATCTCCCCCGACGGCGCCGCGGAGCTGATGTGGCAGTCACGAAACGATCCGCCGCTCTCCCTCGCTCTCGCGAGCGACGACCGCCTCATCCTGGGCTCGGGAACCGACGGCCGGGTCTTCCTCGTGAGCCAGGACAAGACGAGTGCCCTCTTTCTGAGCGCGGACGCCGATCAGGTCACCGCCGTCGGCTCCGGCGGCAGCGGAGAGACCTATCTCGTCACCTCGAACCCCGCGAAGCTCTATCGGCTCAACCGCGGCCGGCGCACCGAAGGGGTGTACCGCTCCCCCGCCATCGATACCAGGACCGTTTCCTCCTGGGGCAAAATCCGGTGGCAGGCGGCAACGCCCTCGGGGACCACGATTCGGCTGCAGACCCGCTCGGGCAACTCGGCGGATCCCGACAACACCTGGAGCGACTGGTCGCAGCCTTACACGTCGTCCCTGGGAGAGCAGATCGCGAGTCCGCGCGCCAGGTTCCTGCAGTGGCGTGCGGTCTTGAACTCGACGGGTGAGGTCAGTCCCGAGCTCTTCGACGTGACCGCGATCTATCTGCAGCAGAACCTGGCCCCTGAGGTGAGCGACATCAGCATCCTTACGCCGGGTCAGACGTTCCAAAAGCCGATCGTCGCCACCGGACAGATCGAGATCCTCGGGATGGAGGAAGTTCTCTCGGAGACGTCTCCTAGAAACGGGAGCGCCTCGACGACCGCGGGGCCGAATATGGGGCCGATGAGCCTCATCGCGATTGCCCGTCCGTTCTACCGCAAGGGAATTCAGACGGTGACCTGGAAGTCGTCCGATCCGAACGATGACGACTTGACGTTCGACGTCCAGTATCGCGCCGAGGGAGAAACCCTCTGGAAAGTGTTGCGCCAAGACCTGACCCATCCGGTCATCGCCTGGGACACCGTCGCCATGCCCGACGGCCGGTACACCTTGAGAATCGTGGCCCGTGACACCGCCTCGAATCCCTCGGAGTCCGCGCGCACGGGCGAGAAGACGAGCCAGAGCTTCGAGGTCGACAATACCCCTCCCCGGGTCGCGAATCTCACCTCTGAAGCGGTCCAGAACGGCCATCGCGTCCTCTTCACCGCGGAGGACGACATCAGCTCGATCCAGAGCGTCGAGTACGCGGTGAACTCGGGGAAGTGGACCATCGTGTTCCCGACCGACGGGATCGCCGACTCGAAGCTGGAGAGCTTCGGCTTCTCTTTGCCGGGCTACCGGGACGGCGGGATCTATACGCTGGTGGTGAAAGTCACCGACGTCCTCGGCAACACGGTGACGGCACGCGCCGACCTGCGTTAATGCTCGCCTCACTCTTCAATTAATGCGGTGGGGCCCCACCCCCACCGCTCTGGGCTGAGGGCTCCGCTCGGCTCGCTCCCCGCGCTCGTCAATCAGTGCCGCGGGGCCCCACCCCCGCGGCTACCGGGCTGAGGGCTCCGCGCGGGGAGGACGGGCCCTCCGGGCCCGTTGCCGTCGGCTAAGCGATGACCCGGGTCGACGGTGTCGGGCCGTCTTGTGTCGAGAGTCTTCTTGCCGCGGCGGCCCTGACTTCCGTGGTGGTGAAGAAGTAGAGGAAATTCACCGGCACCGTGCGGTTACCAAGCCTCGCGGGCTCGAAACCGGTGTCCTTTACCGCCTGCAGAGTGCGGGCGAGCATGCCCTCGTCGCCGCTTCGGTAGATCACTTCGAGCGTCCTCACCGTCCCGTGCTGATCGATCGAGGCGAGGGTGAGCATCGATCCTTCCTTGCCCCGCTCGACGTCGGCGAAGGGGAACCCGTTCACCGATCCGTCGCGGAAACGGGGCGAGCTCATGGGCTCGTTCAGAAGCACGGGCTCGGGAAGCGACATCGGGATCAGCGCGGAGGAAATCTTGCGGGCGGCGTGCTCCCCGTACTGATAGTCGAGAAGTAAAACCATCCCGAGGAGAACGACGGTCGCGAGCGTTCCCAGACTCAATGCCGGGAAGAAGCCCGAGGGATTTCTCGACCCCTGGATGTGGCCGCGCAGAACGGGCACCATGCCTCTTTCCTCGGAATCGATCCGGTCGCGTACGCTCGCCATCAAGGTCGAGGGCGCGTTGAGCGCCGGCAGGTGCCGGAGGCCGTTCGCGAGGTCGGCCATTTTCTTGTACTCGGAACGGCAGTCTTTGCACTGCACCAGATGGCGCTCGACTCCCTCGGCCGTCGCCGGAGCAAGCTCGCCATCATAAAAGGACGAAAGCACCGGGTTGCGTGGGTGGCCCAACATTTTCACTCCCCTGAGATACCGAAGAGCTCCGGATCCAGACTGTCACGGAGCGATTTGCGCGCCCTCGCCAATCGGGACTTGACCGTCCCGAGGGGCAGATCCAGCGTCGTCGAGATCTCGTCGTAAGAGAGACCCTCGATCTCCTTCAACAGAAGGATGGTTTTCTGGTCGAATGGGAGCTTCTCGATGGCCCGGTGCAGTATCTGGCCCTGCTCCTTCCGCGCAAGCGCCTCGTCCGGCGCGACGTCGCCGGAAATCAGGCAGGCGACCCCCGAACGAGTCCTCGTCTCTGCTTCTTCGATGGGAACCGCTGTCATCTCGCTGATCCGGCGCTTCCACCAACGCTTCTGATTCTTGGCGCGGTTGATGACGATGCGATAGATCCAGGTTCTCAGGGAGGCGTCCCGCCGGAAGCTCGAGAGCTTCCTATAAATTTGAAGGAAGACTTCCTGAGACAGATCGACGGCTTCGTCGTAGCTTCCGAGGAGCCTCGAGGAAAGACTGAAAACCATGTCTTGATACCGAAGCACGATCTGGTCGAACGCGGTGTCGTCGCCCGCGAGACACCGATCGATCAGGGCGGATTCCTCCAGCGACAGCCGGAAAGCCTCGGGAGTCGCTCGTTCGGCCCCAATGAACTCCTCGACAGGAAGCGCCGAGGACGGGTCATACATCACGTCACCCCAGTGCCGTCGCATCGTCGTGAGTTCTCTCGCGTATCGTAGCACGAGAGGTTCAGATTCGAAGACGATCCAGCCGTCATCTCTATTGGACACCGCCGGCACCTCCAAGGTTCCCTCGAAAGCATCTTTGACGCCGCCTTCAACTTTCTGCTAACGTACGGAAGGAATGGACTTTATGGTAGAAAATGCGTAAGCTTCTGGCGGCGATCCTGGCTCTGCCTCTGCTCGCCTCCGGTGCTTTTGCCGCTTATCGAGTTCTCGAGAGAGACTATCGCTACCATGAGCTCATCCGGCTCGGCGACCGCCTGCTCGAAGGCGATCTGCCCGTCGAGGCGTCGCGAAGCTACGGCACCGCGATTGCGCTGAAACCGAACGAGCCGCTGGCTTATGTGAAGCGCGCCGACGCCGAGCGCCGTCAGGGAAACCTTCCACGCGCGCTCGAAGACGTCGAGAAAGCGGGGGAGCTTTCGGACGACGTCCTCCTCGTGTCCTCCCGGCTCGCGGAGCTTCTCTACGAGAGCGGGCGGTTCGATGAAGCTGCCGTCCATTACGAGAAGGTCCTCGCCCTCGTTCCCGACTCGCCGGGAGTGCTCTACCAGCTCGGCCTCGCCCACTTTCGCGCCGGGCGCGCCGCGGAAGCCATCGACGCCTTGAGCGGCGCCGCGGATCGTCGGCACGATTTCTGGGAGGCGTACTACTTGAGGGGTGCCGTCTTCCTCTCCATCGGAGGCGCCTCCGAAGCGGAGAGCGATTTCAGAACGGCGCTCGACCTCGCGCCCGACGCGGGTCTCGCCCGGGAAGCTCTCACCGAGCTATACCTCGACCAGAGCGAGCCCGAGAAGGCACTGGCGCTCGTCGAGGACGAGATCGCGGCCCGCCCCGGCGAAGCGCGAACGTATCTCCGCCTCGCCGACGTCCATCACCTATTCGGCCGCAACGCCGACGCCATTGAAGCCGTTGGGCAGGCGCTCGACAGGGACGGAAACCTCCCCGAGGCTTACCTCCGCCTGGGAGAGCTCTGGCTCGACGAGGCCGTCGAGCGCGGGGACACGGTGGCGGCGGAAAAAGCACTCGCCGCCCTTTCGACCGCGGCGAAAATGGACCCTTCGAGCGGCGCCGCCGCTTTGGCGCTTGGAAGGGCGCATCTCGCGCTCGGCGACGAAGACCGGGGCTTTGCCGAGTTGCAGCGTGCCAGCCAGGCGACTCCGGTGCCCGCGGAGGCCCTGCGGCTCCTCGGGGATCTCTATCGAGCGAGAAGAAACCCGACGGAAGCCGTCACCGCATACCATGTCTACCTCAAGCTGAGCGGCGACTCCGCAGTAGTGCTCGAACAGCTCGGCGACGCTTACCTCGAAAGCGGAAATCCGCTGATAGCTGCGGAAGTCTACCTGCGGCTCGGAGCACTCGAGCCGCGTCGCGTGACGCCAGTGGTGAAGGCCGCGCGGGCGTACCTCATCGTCGGTGACCGCGAATCCGCCGAGAGAACGTGCCGCCGAGGCCTCGCGGCGAACCCGGAAAACCAGGCTCTGACCGAGCTTCTCGCCGAAACCGGCTCCTCGGACAACGCCCGGTGACGGCGACCGCCGAGATCCTCGCGGTCTTTGCGCGGGCTCCCGAGCTCGGCAGGGTCAAGACCAGGCTTTGTCCTCCATTCACCGCCGACGAAGCGGTGGGCTTCCACCGGGCGCTCCTGGAGGACACCCTCGATCACCTCTGGAAGGTGAACCGTCCCGATCTCTCTCGGGTGCTCCTGCTGAGCCGCCCGCTCCTGCAGGCGACGGATCTCGATGTGCCTCGAGGGTGGACGGTTGGCATTCAATCGCCCGGGGACCTCGGGGCCAAGCTGGCGAGCTTTTTCTATGGCGCCTTCCGCCGGGAAGTGCTTCGGGTCGTGGTCGTCGGATGCGACAGCCCGACGCTCCCGCTCGAAGTCGTCCACGATGCCTTCGAGGATCTCTCCCGTGTCGACGTCACACTGGGTCCCGCCGCCGACGGCGGTTACTACCTCATCGGCGCTCGCCTCTTTCTACCGGATCTATTTCGCGGTATCTCCTGGGGGACGGAAAACGTGCTGAGGCAAACGAGGGAGGTTCTCGACAAGCTCGGCCATCGCTACCACCTCCTCATTCCCTGGTACGACGTGGACCGGCCCGGGGACCTCGAGAAGCTCCGCGAGGAAATCAGGTACCTGCAACGCGCCCACCCGGAGCTCGTACCGCGGCGCGCGGCTGCCGCGATGCCAGACGTCGAGGACTCCGAGTTCTCATTGGGCCCGGAGTTCGATTGAAGACCTTGTGAATGCTACGGCACGATTCTGATCGGGCCGAGGGTCTCGAGCTTTGAGTTGAGCTCTTCGAGGGAGGTCCGGATCGTGTTCTCCATTCCTTTCAGGGCCTCTTGCGACCGGGCTTCGAGGAGACGAAGGCGTTCGCGCTGGACGGGAGTCGGGCCGTTTAGAGTTCCCTGCTGGACGTCCGTTCCCTCGAGCTCGCCGAAGAGGCTTCTCGCTTGAACGGCGAGGCTCGGGTCGCGGAAGCTCGACCCTTCGAGGGAGATCGACTCTCGCGCTTCCTCGAGCTTCACCCGGGTCGATTCCAGAAGCTCGGTCAACTCCGTGCTCAGAACGGACGCGAGGTACTGCTTTACCGGATCGAGCTTCGATAGAACCGCACTCCCGTGGGAGGCCCCCTCCTGGAGGCGGGCGCGGAGCCCGTTCACCTCCCGAAGGAACCGGTAGCGCTCCTCGAATTCGAGCGGCTGGATCGAAAGCCGCGGGTCGAGCAGGACCTCGACGAAACTCTTCCGGCGCTCGGAGCCGGCGACGAGGGCGACCTCATAGCGGCCCGGCGGCACCAGCGGGCCTCTCCCCCGCGGAACGTCTTTCGGTCCCTCCGCTCTCAGGTCCCAGGCCGCTCTCTGGAAGCCGGCGCCCGCGGGTCCCTCGAGCTTCCGCACGAGATTCCCCGCGGCATCCGCGATCTGAACCTCGACTCTCTCCGCGGGTCGCGCCAGGTGGTAGGTGACGAGCGCGCCGAACTCCGGGTTCTGACCGACGAACTGCCTCTGGGCCCCGTAGCTCTCGTGCTTCCAGGGTAGAAAGACCGTCGCCTTCCGGACGTCGAACAGCTGTACCGCATCTCCTCCGGGACGGTGCTGCTCGAGAGCGGTGACGTCGTCGAGGATGTAGATCGACCGGCCGTGGGTCCCGACGACGAGGTCGTTTTCGCGCGGGTGGATCGTGAGGTCATCCACGGGGACCGTCGGGAAGCCTCCTTTCATGCGAAGCCATTTCTCGCCCCGATCGAAGCTCACGAAAAGGCCAGTCTCGGTGCCGGCGAACAGGAGGTCGGGGTTTCGAGGATGCTCGAAAACGACGTTCACCCAGCCGAGCCGCGGAAGCCCCGCGTCGAGGGCGCGAAAGCTCTGACCGAAGTCCTCGGTCACGAAAACGTACGGAGCGAAGTCGCCGAGCTGATGGCGGTCGAAGCTCACGTACGCCCGGCCGCTCGACCTGTGAGAGGCGACGATGCGGCTCACCGTCGCCCGTCTGGGATCGAATCCGCGGAGGTTTCCCTCGAGCGGCTCGAACGTTTTTCCCCCGTCGCGGCTGATCTGGACCCGGCCATCATCGGTTCCGGCGTAGAGGATCGAAGCGTCAAGAGGCGACTCCGCGATCGTCGTGAGCGTTCCCCAGTCGTCGACGCCGTCGTCACGAGAGAGCGTCGCCTCGTCGGGAAACGCGCCCATGATCGGAAGCTCGTCCCGGTCTTCGTTCCACGTCAGGTCCGGGCTCGCGAGCCACGTATCGCCCCGGTCGTTCGACGTGAAGAGCCGGTTCCCCCCGAGGTAGAGAGCTCCCCCTTCGTGGCGCGACAGCAGGATCGGCGAGGTCCAGTGGAAGCGATAGTCGTCCTCTTCCGCCCCCGCGTGCGGCCGGATCGACTTCCGATCGCCGGTCCTGCGGTCGAGCCGGACGACGTTGCCTCCCTGGGACGAGGTGAAGATCGTCGCCCCCTCGCTGGGGTCGGCTTGCTGGTACATCCCATCGCCGAAATTGATCTGACGCCAGTCCTCGTTGAGGATTCCGATGTAGTTCCGGGTAGCGCTCGGCCCGAACCACGAGTGGTTGTCCTGCAACCCTCCGTAGATGTTGTAGGGCGTTTCCATGTCGACGGCGACGGAGTAGAACTGAGCGAGCGGGATGTTGTTCACCTTGTCCCAGTGCCGGCCTCGATCCCAGCTGACGTAGAGACCTCCGTCGCCGCCGAGAACGAGGTGAAGGGAGTTGTTCGGATCGATCCAGAGGCCGTGATGGTCTCCGTGAACGCCCACGTCGTACGTGGGCGTCATCTCCTCGTTCTCGACGAACGTGGTGCCGCCATCGTCGGAGTAGAAGAACTCGGACCCGAGGACGTAGATCCGCTCGGCGTCGGCCGGATCCACGAAGATGTGGCTGTAGTACATCGGCCGCGGGTTCAAGCTCGAGACCTTCGTCCAGCTCTCGCCGCGATCGGAGGAACGATAGACGCCTCCTTCCGTCTTGTGCTCGATGATGGCGTAGACGATTCGCGGGTCGCCGCGGAACAGGTCCACCCCGATGCGGCCGAGGGGTCCTTTGGGGAGGCCATTCTCGAGCCTCTTCCAGACGTCGCCGCCATCCGTCGTCTTGTAGAGACCGCCTCCCATGCCAGAACCAGAGAAACCCCAGGGTACGCGTCTCCGCTGATAGAGCGCCGCGTAGAGGACGCCGGGGTTCGTCGGGTCCATGCTCAGATCGACGGCACCGGTGTCTTCGTCCACGAAGAGCACCTTCTCCCAGCTCTTTCCGGAATCCCGGGTCCGGAAGACGCCGCGCTCGTCACCGGGTGCCCAGAGCGGTCCGAGCGCGGCGACGTAGACGAGACCGGGGTCGCGCGGATGCACCACGACCTCGCCGATGTGACCGGTGCGCTCGAGGCCCATGTGCTGGAACGTGGCGCCTCCGTCCTCCGACTTGTAGACGCCATAGCCGAAGCTCGAGCTCTGGCGGTTGTTCGGCTCTCCCGTTCCAACCCACAAGACTTCGGGGTCCGAGGGCGCGATGGCTATGTCGCCAATCGACGAGGTTTCGTGGCCGTCGAAGATCGGCTGCCACGTGGTCCCCATGTTGACGCTCTTCCAGACTCCGCCGGAGGCCGCGCCGAGGTAGAGGACCCATGGCCGGTCTTCGTGCGCCGTGACCACGTCGATCCGCCCCCCCATCACGGCGGGCCCGATCGAACGGAAGTGGAGATCGTCGAATTCCTCGAGCGAGCGCGGATCCTCCGTCGCTCCCGGCGCGGGAGCGGTGTGGAGGAGTGCTCCAACGGCGACTGCGATTCTCAAAGGATTCATTGAAAAAGTTCCTTGACGTCGTCGGCAATCTGTTTTATGTTCGCCGGACAGCCAAAAGGCGATTGTAGTTTGGCCACGGCTGGCAGCGGTGCCACTTACTGTGTGGTGAGGACGGCATTGGGGGGGAGCCGTGCGCCAGGATCCCTTCTATGTGTTGGGAAACTGCCGTCCTCACCGCATCACCTTAGATCGAATTCGCGGTCCTGGCCAGTCGATCCGCGCAGGCTCCGGCCGCGATGCCGTGCCTCTTGAGCTTGCGATAAAGACCTTGGCGCGAGATGCCGAGTACCCGCGCGGCATGGGTCCGATTCCCCCCGGAGCGCGCGAGAGCGTCGGCGAGGAGCCCCTTCTCGAAGGCTTCGGAGACCGACCGAAGACAGCCGGGTCCCGGGCGGCGCTTTCCGAAGGACAAGTGCTCGACGTCGATCGAGGACGAGCCGATTGAGCGGACGAGGGCCTGCGTCAGCTCGTTCTCGAGCTCGCGGACGTTGCCCGGCCAGTAATGCGAGAGAAGCGCCCTTTCGGCGTCGCCCGTCAAGCGCTTCAGCGCGATTCCGAGTCCTTTCGAGCGAGCGTCAAGGAAGTGCCGCGCCAGAGGAAGAATGTCCTCGGGCCGCTCCCGGAGAGCCGGGAGATGAACTCGCGCGACGCTCAGGCGGAAGCGAAGGTCGTGGCGGAACCGGCCGGCCGCCGCCTCCCCCTCCAGGTCTTTGTGCGTCGCCGCAACCAGGCGGAAATCCGAACGCCGCGACGAGACTTCCCCCACGCGCCGGTACTCGTGCTCCTGGAGGGCGCGCAAAAGGACGCTCTGCGCCCTCGGGCTCAAGTCTCCGACCTCGTCGAGGAAGAGCGTTCCCGTATCTGCCTCCTCTAGAAGCCCTTTTCGGGGGAATTGAGCGCCGGTGAAGGCTCCACGGGCGTGCCCGAAGAGCTCGGATTCAAGGAGGGTGTCCGGGATCGCCGCCGCGTTAACGGCGACGAACGGGCGGCTCGCGCGCGGGCTCTTCCGGTGGATCCAACGGGCCACCAGCTCCTTCCCCGTCCCGCTCTCTCCGCCGATCAAGACCGGCACATCGCTGAAAGGAGCGAGAGCCTCAGCCTGCTGGAGCACCTCGCGCATCTTGTCGCTGGCAGCGACGATTCTCTCGGATAGCAATCTTCGTCCCCCTTCCCCACCCAATGCTCTAAGACGAAGTTCCGCGAAAAAACCGCCTGCTGGAAGGAAGAAATAGGCAGCCAGCGCGGGCCTTCGTGTAGCCGCGGCGAGGTTCGTCTCCTAGAAGGGAACGGTGCAAAGGCGCGTGAGTAGCGCTGAATGAGTCTCGGCGTCAAGCTCGAGCTCCGCCGCGAGGAGCTCCCGGGCCTTCAAATTGGACGCGAAGAGACCGGAAGCGTCGTGGGCTCTTCCAGGTAGGAGGACATGCAGCATCTCGTGGACGATGATCCGGG
>Ga0184637_10002899_pt1 | contig 10885 bp, 14 predicted proteins | sample PLM3_127_b2_FD_133143 | JGI IMG/M metagenome (GOLD analysis project Ga0184637, IMG submission 133143) | Groundwater sediment microbial communities from an aquifer in East River, Colorado, USA - PLM3_127_b2 | ecosystem: Environmental > Terrestrial > Soil > Riparian zone | place: USA: East River... | reverse complement strand
GGCGCTGCTCGGGATCGAGGGTGAGGCGCACTGGCTCTGCCGACAGATTGGCCACGTACTCTCCGAGCAGCCGAGCTAGTAGCGCGATCCGGCCAGGCGTTGTCACGTCTGCTGGTACGCGCGTTGTCATCGCCAGCTCCGCGTCGGTCGCGGTGAGGCGAATCCGACCCGGCTCGGCTTCGATCAGCACCATCTGGAGGATGGGCAGAGACGCGCGCGTCGGGGAGACGCGGGACACGAGCCGCAGCGCACGGCTCAGGGAGTGCTGGTCGACCGTTAGCTCCATTGGCATGCCTCGTTCTCTGCGGTTGAGTTGGCACGACTGTTGACGACTTCAGGACGTGCGAGGAGCACGACCCGCGCCAGGCGTCGAGAGGCCGCCAGATCGATCACGCGTTGGTTGCCGCTGCCAGTCCAGGGCCCGGCGCTATCGGCGAGCCCCGCGACGTATGGGCCATCAATCAGAATGTCGATCTCGTCCAGGACTGCGCCGATGGCGGCCTGCGACTCGGCTCTCCGGCGGAGCGCTTCGCACGTGTAGCCGGAGTACAGGAGGATGTGCAGACATCCACGGATTCGCAGGGCGCGCACCAGCGCGAGGAGCGCGGTAGGCTGAGCGGTCGGCTCGCCTCCAACCAGCGACACGCCGTCCCGTTCGTAGGCCGGATCGAGGAGGGCGTCCGCCAGCCGATTCACGGCCACGAGGAAACCGGCCGTAGGGTTCCAGCTCTCTGGCGCGATGCAGCCTCGGCAGTGAATAGGACAGCCCTGCAATTTGGCGACACTCCGCCGCCCCGGGCCCTCAATCAGGCTGTCGTGCCAGTAGCCAGCGAGCCGTACGCAAGGGACGGCGGCCAACTCGTCCGCGCTGGCCGGGGGAAGCGTGAGCGCGCGCCCGGGGGAGGCGCACGCGATAGCCACGCCTGCCCCGAGCCGGTTCTCCAGGGCGTCGCGCAATCCATCTGGTAGCCGCTTCGGATTCTCCACCAGGAGCCGGCCAGTCTGCGCGTCGATCGTGAACGCTGCGCGGCCAGCCGTCTGGGAGCGGGTCGCGCTCCCGGCGCGGCTCATCGGGGCTGGCCCGGATGCACCTGGAGGCGTACCTGAGGCTGCAGGCGGTACTCAGCCGTTTCTGTCTCTCGAGCTGGTTGGCCAAGGAGCTCGCGGACGAGCTTTGCGATATCATCGCAGGACGGACCGGCGACTCCCGTTATATGGGTCTCGAGTTGACCGGTGCTCGGGTTGATCGTGAACTGGATCTCTGGCATCAGTCGACCTCAGTACCGGACCGTGATCCTGATCCGGTCGCCCTCTACGGTTCTGTGCGCGGCGCCGTGCAGGCGGCGTTTGACCTCCTCGATGACGGCCTCGCTGTAGGCGGTACGCAGCTTCACGAGGAACGCCCCGCTATGCAGCGTCCGTTGGTCATACTCCGAGACGATGGGGGCGTAGCCATCCGCCGTACGCACGAAACCAAGATCGTTGGAGGCCGAACCGAGGAAGCGGCGACGCACCACGATCTGGGCAGTCTCTGGGCGCTGGTCGCCCTGGTAGCCGAAGAGGGCGAGCGCACCCCCCTCCTCTACCTCCCTGTAGCCGAGTTCAGCAAGCGCTCCGAGGAGGAGCCGGCGATCCTTGAAGGCGAAGTCCTCGAAGATCAGATACTTACTCATCTCATCCTCTCCTGTCAGAATTCCATGAGCCGTTCGCCGTCGGCGACCGGCTGGCCCCGGCCGGCGTCGATGGCCAGGTGATCCCGCGCCCACTTGCGCAGATCGTCGATCTCCTCGCGCTTGACCTCGGAGGTTGGCCGGATCGCCCGGACCCGTCGGAGCACGTCGGGTGTCGCGAGCTCGCGTGCGCCGTCCATGAAGGCGTCGAGCAGCGCGCCCTTGACGGCCGCCTCGATCTCCGCTCCGGAGAACCCGTCGGCGGCCTGTGCCAGCTCTTCCAGGTCGAAGGCCTCCGGATCGCGGCCGCGACGCTCCAGGTGCACTCGGAAGATCTCGGTGCGGTCCTCCGGCGTGGGCAGGTCCACGAAGACTACCTGGCTGAACCGGCCCTGGCGGATCTGCTCGGGGGCCAGCTGGCGCACATCGTTGGCGGTGGTGAAGACGAACACCTCCTGCTGCTCAGCCATCCACGCCAAGAGCGATCCGATGGTGCGCGCGGTCTCGCCGCCGTCCGAGCGCGCCGACGACTGGAGGCCGCCGACCCCCTTCTCGAACTCGGAGAGGCCGAGCACTGCCTTCAGCGTGGTGGCGATGGCGAGCGCACGCCGAATCGACATGGCCGCGCTTCCGATCACACCGCCGCCTTCGCCCATGATCGCCGCCATATCCAGATCGAGGAGGGGGCGGCCGAAGATGCCCGCGGCGATCCGCTTGCACAGATCCTTCCCGCAGCCCGGCAGTCCCACCAGGAGTACCCCGCGGGAAGGCTCCACTCCAAACCCACGCGCGGCCGGGGAGAACGTGACTGCTGCTTCCTGCAGGATGGTGCGCAGGCTCCCGTAGCCGCCCAGATGGCCGACCGGCTCGGGATGGCTGTAGGTCAGGGCGCCGCTCCGCCGGATGAGCGCGCGCTTCTCGTCCAGGATGAGGGGGACCGCCTTGGCGCCGATCCCGCGATGCGTGATGGCAGCCTTGGCGAGCGCGTTCTCGATCTCGATCTCCGTCAGGCCGAGCAGCGCCTGCGCGAGCTGCTCGCGGGTGTGCTGGTCGACGGTGAGCCGCACGTCGGGGTTCTCTTCGAGGCGTCCGAGTTGCTGCGACAGGATCGCATCGACCTCGCGCTCGTCCGGCAGCGGGAGGTCGATAGTCTTCACCTCCTTCTCCAGCTCTGGGAGGTCGGGGAAGGCCGGTCCGACGAAGAACACGGTGACCGGCCGGGACTTGATCGACCATGCCAGCTCGCGGAGCCTTCGGACCAGCAGGGGCTCAGGGTGACCGAACGGCGCCAGATAGGGGCCGTAATCGGCAAGGACGTACAGGCCGCGCTCGGCCTGGGCGATGTGGTCGAGCACCGACAGCGGGTCGTCCGCGTCGGGGACCTGCCGCTCGGATGCGCCGAGATCGGGGCCGGCGACCTGGCGCAGCCCCCCAGTCCGCGACCAGAGGAACAGTCCTTTGCCGCGATGTCGTTCGAGCTGTGCGACGGCCGTAATCAAGCGGCGGAAGCGCAGCTCCTCGAAGCTCGCCACGCTGATCAGCGGGTAGCGCGCCCGGATCAGGACGTCCAGCTCGCGGCCGAGCGCGTCGAGCCCGGACTCGGTGGTGATCGACGATGGTTGGCTCATGAACATTCTCCTTGCGCGGTCGTAGCGCTAAAGCTCGAGCGCGCCCATGCGGTGCGGCTCTTCGGTGAGCGAGCGGGCGCTCGCATAGCAAAGCTCGACGATGTCTCCCAGGACCTGGCCGATCGGTCCGGGATCCCGCTTGCGCCGCCCCGCCGGTTGCTTCGTCAGGCCTTCGAGCTCGGCAAGCAGGGTCTCTAATTCCTGGTCAGACTGCCAGTGCATGAGCTTGAACCAGCGAGCCAGCTCGCGAGCCTTCTTCGCTGAGGCCCCATGCAGACGACCGTGTTTCTCGAGCGAGGCGCGAATCGCTGTGGCTGCCTCGTAGACGGCGGCGTGGATCTGGCGGGCTCCCTCCTCAAGGGGGCTCATCGTCTCTTCGAGCCGTTCCCGCGCCGCTTCTACACGGAGCTGGCGGAGCCGCTCCTTCACGGCCGCCTCTCGCTGCCGCTCCTCTTCTTCAGCCTGCAGATGGCGTCGGATGCGTTCCTCCACCGCCCATAGCTCCTCTTGGATCACCCGCTCGGCGGCCTGCTCGCGCTGGCGCGCCAGGTGCAGCGCTGCTTCGGCGGCTGCCACGTGCTGGCGTTCCTCGCTGGCTCGGCGCTGCTCGGCCAGCATCTCCGAGCCCAGGAGGAGCACGCCAACGCGGTACCGAAGGACGAGCTTCTCCTGCAGGTCCTCCGGCGTCGGCATCGCGGTAAGGACGCCGCGCCCAACCGCCTCCTGGAACCCGTCTGGGACGAAATGGCCGGTCGCCTCCAGGCGGCGCGCGGAGTCCGCGGCCAGTTGAAGGAAGCCCTCCAACACTTCCTCTCGAACCGGGTCATAGACGTCGAGCACTGCGGTCTTGGCTGCGTCGAGGGCGGCCTGGGCAGCACGGAAGCTCGCCTCGAACGTCTCGAAGGCGCGCCACGGCACCCAGCGATACGCTGACGTCTCGAAGAGGGTCTCCACCAGCGTGAAGCGGTACGAGTAGCGGTGGAGCGCAGCGTGGGCCTGTGCGGCCGGGCGCAGCAGGGGGAGCCGGTAGCGGTCCGGGAGAAGGCCGCAGCGGGGTGGACGGAAGGCGACGCCGCAGCCCCGGGGCAGCGTCACGCCCAGCGCCTGCCAGTCGAGTCGACGGTCCAGTATCCCGAAGCCGCTGGCGTCCACGTTCAGAAAGACGCCGTCCTCCTCGAGTGCCGATAGATCGAAAGGAAGGCGCTCGACCGTCGCAGAGTCAACCCGTGCCCGGGCCGCGGCTTCCTCGGCCCGGGCGGCAGCGGCGAGCGCACCATTCGTCGCGCCATCAGGCGGTCGGGTCACGAGATCAAGCATGGCAATTCCTCCAGGATTGCGTGGGAGCAGGGTCAACGGTCGGTTCCGGGCTTGGGCTGATACAGACCCTGCTCCCGGAGACTGACGTAGCCCTGCTTGCCGACCACCACGTGGTCGAGCACGTCGATGCCGAGCAGGTCGCCCGCCTTCGCCACCTCCGTGGTGAGGCGCACGTCCTCCGGCGAGGGTGTCGGATCGCCGGACGGATGGTTGTGCATCAGGATCAGCGCCGGCGCTCCCAGCCTGACGGCCTCGCGGAAGCAGTCGGCCGGGCGGATGACCGTCGCGTTCACCCCGCCCTGGTAGAGCAGGCTGGTGCCGATGACCCGGTTCTTCGAGTCGAGCAGCACCACTCGGACCTGCTCCTGGGCGAGATCGGAGAGTTCGGTCCCGAGATAGGCGGCGACCTCCGCCGGGCTCTGCAGGCGCGGCCCGGCGGGGTCGCCGTTTGACTCACCAACCTCATAGGTAGAAGTCAGCTGGGCCAGAAGTCGCAGGTTCTCACGCACCAGATGGAGCACTGACGCCGCATCCGGTGGAAGAAGACTCACCTGGCGCGGGTCGCTCCCGCGCTTCACGCCGCCTGCAGCTCGGGAATCGATTGGACTTCCCAGACGACGGTCTCGTGGTAGCGGTCGTAGAGCCTGCGGTCCAGCCGTGTGCGGAACGCGTAGGCATGGTCGTCGCTCTGGACCGCGTACAGCTCATGGGTCTGTCGCGCCAGGGCGTCGAAGTCCGCGCGATCGGGAAACTGGCCGACGTACGTCGCAAATGTCTGGGCGAGGCCCGCCGGGGTCTTGACGCGGACCGCGAGCTCGAGCTGCTGATCAGGTGAAAGCTGTGCCAGTACCGTTGCCATGGGGAACCTCCGTGGATGTGGAAGGGGGAAGGCCCGCGCTCGGCGGTGCCTTGCGGAAAATTTCGGACGGGAGCCCGGCGGCCTACGCCGCGGGCGGGAGGTTGTCCGAGAGGCGTGGATCGTCGACGTCCGTGCGGTACAGGGTGAACCGGCGAAGCCGAAGCGGGCGGAGACTCGCGACGAGCGCCAGGGCGCGCGCTGTCTCGCAGCCGGCGCCGGGGAGGCGCGGCAGAGGCAGGAAGCAGAGAAGCCAGTTGGGCCCGATCCGCCGAGGAACGCGAGTACGGGAAAAGGGGTTATCCACGCAAGTCCTCGTCATCGGATGCCGGGGACCCTGGATCGGCAGAGGTCGCGGGTCGCCAATCGAGAAGAATCACGTCGGTCGCGACGACCTCTGCGCGGCGCCTGGTTTCACCGTTTCGCCCCTCATACGCCCGGTAGCTCAGACGACCGGCGACAAACACCAGTCGGCCTTTGCCAACGTGCTGTCCGGCGAACTCGCCGAGCCGGCCGAAGCACACCACCTGGTGCCAGTCCGTCTCGGATTCGGCTCCCGGCTTGGCTGGCCGGTCGGTCGCGACGGAGAATCGGGCCATAGCCTCTGCCCCCGGGTTAAAGCGCACGTCGGGTCCATTCCCGACGTGGCCGATCAGCTCGATGCGGTTCAATGCGAAGGCCATTGGACCTCCCTGGTTACCTGGGCTGTTCGCTGAGCGACCGCAGCCGCCCGGCATCGGCATCATCGAGCGTGATGCCCTGGGCGGCCAGGTAGGCTTCGAGGATCTCGGATACGAGCCGAGTCATCGGCTGGGTGCGTGACCGAGCCAGCCAGTAGAGCGCCGGGATGAGATGCTCGGGGATCTTCGGGCTATACATCGCTCTTGATGCGCGCCGACAGTCAGGCCGCGGCGTCGCGGCGTTTGCTGAGCGCTTCCGCCATGCTCCGCAGAACGCTCACCAGCTCGCGGATTCCCGTCTCTTCGAAGGACCGTCCGGAGCGGCGGCTGGTTTGCAGGCGAGTCGTCGCCTCGTCAAGACCCAGTTGGGCGCCGAGGGCAAAGACGGTGGCGCGCAGGTCGGCCAGCTCGCGCTCCGCTGCCAGTCGACCCGGGTCTGCCTTGTCGTACAGCGAGTTACCGAACGCGGGACCGAAAGTCCGAAGAGCCCGCTTCATTCCGTCCGTCACCGCCGCCTTGATCGCGGTCTCATGCGCGTCGGCCATGTGCTCGGCAACGACCCCGCAGCCCACATCGCTGCGCGACTCGCAGCCGCGGACCCGGACGCGTACTCGCGCCCAGTACATGCGGATCGCCGGCACTTCACCCGTGGCGACCTTGATCTCCCGGTAGCCGATCGGCCCAACGATCTCGCTTCCCCACCGGCCATACCCGAAGATGCGGTTGGCCTGGTTGATCGCCTGATGGCCTTCCAGATAGGCCACCATGCGACCGTCGTGTCCGGCCCGGAGGCTGACCAGACCTGGATCGAGCGGTAGGGCGAGTAGATGCGACATGTCCGCCGGCGATTCGCCGTGGACTCGGCCGTTCGTCGGTCGTTGATCCTGGTGTTCAGTCATGGGGGGCTCTCCTGTCCAGGGAGGGGTCACGCCGCGAGCGCCACTGGCGCAGTAGCGGGAGATCCCGACTCGGCTTCTTGAACTGCACGGGCGAAGGCCGCGCGCCCGCGCCCGTCGGGAAGGAGTGCCAGGTCCGCCACGTCCTTCACGCCAGGGAGCTGGATCGACATCGCGCGGTTGCCCAGCGCAGCGTTGATCGCGCCAGCGGCGGCGCGCCCCGCGTCGTCGTTGTCGAGCGTCAGGTAGATGCGCTCGAAGCGGGTGAGGGCGTGAAGCGCCGCAGGTCGGACGTGGGTGCCAACCAGTGCCAACGCCGGCAGATCCCAGGACCGAAGGGTCAGCCAGTCGAACGGACCTTCGACCACGAAAACGGTCCTGGAGCCTCGCGCGCTCTCCCACCCCAGGAGCGGCTTGCGGCCGGGGAGGCCGAGGTACTTCGGTCCATCGATGGATGGATCGACCGCGCGGCCCACCATCCAGATGGGCTGGCCGGCGCGGATCTCGGGCACGACGACCCGGCCGGTCATGGTCTCGCGGCCGCCGTGACCGAGGAGCCCAACGCGCATGGCCGCCTGCACGGGGAGGCGTCGCCAGCGCAGATAGGGCGCCAACTCGTCGCCGCTCGCATACCCGAGCCGGCACTGCTCCATGGTTGGGCGGTCGATGCCCCGCCCGGCTACGTACGTCAGCGCGGTGCGGTCCCCGAGCAGGCGGTTCTGATACAGCTCGACGGCCGCAGCGAGGCAGGCCCGTTCATCAGGTCCCCACTCGGTCCGGACGGCTGTCCGTCCTCGTGGCGACGAACGCGACCGGCCCGCCGGTGGGATTGGGTGGGCAGCGTGGCGCGGTCCCCGGCCATCCACGCGCTCGATAGCGGTGAGGAAGTCGACCCCTTCGATGCGTTGAATGAAGCTGAACACGTCGCCTCCTGCGGCACAGCGGAAGCAGTAGAAGGAGGCGCTCGCCGGGTAGACGTGGAGGTTCGGCCGGCCGCCGTCGGGATGGAATGGACAGCGGCCCACGACGGCTCGGCCGCTCGGCCGCAGGTCGATCCCGTAGCCGGTGACCACGTCCGCGATGGGACGGGTCCGCTTGAGGGCGTCGATCTCGGTGCGGTGGAACAAGGGGACCTCCATTCCGAGTAACTCGGACGGTTCAGGCAGCCCGTGCGAGGAGCTGCGGGGGAACGGTCTGCAGAAATCGCGACGGGGCCCGTCGTTCAATCCGGTCCCCGCGCTGGCGCTCCCGGCACCAGCTGAGGAAGAGCCGCTCGCGTGGCCGCGTCACGGCGACGTAGGCGACGCGCAGCTCTTCTTCAATGCTGGATTCGGCGGTCGTGGAGCTGCTCCCATCGGACCTTTCGGGCGCGACGAACGCCCGCGCATGGGGGAGCAGACCTTCCTCCATCCCGACGACGAACACCACACGCCACTCGCGCCCCTTGGCGCCGTGGATCGTGGTGAGGAGCACGCGATCGGGATCCTCGGGCGCGTCAGGTGGGCCGTCGCCGAGCTGGAGCTCGGCCAGCCAGGTACCCAGGTCCTCATCGGCCCGCTCCGCGAGAGTCCGAAGGACCGCGAGGTTCGCCATGCGGGTTGCAGCATCGCGTTGCTGGCCGACCCAGCTCCGATACCCGCTCCGATCCAGGGCAAGGTCGAGCAGTGGAGCCACATCGAGGGAGGCGCTCTTGGCGTGCAGGTCGGCGATCAGGGCGACCAGGTTGTCTGCACTCGTCTCCGCGGCCCGCCCGTGTCGCCTTGCGAGGGCGGCCAGGTCTCCAATGCTCACCGGCTGTTTGCGCAGCACGTCGGCGATCCGTCCCAGGCGCCGTGGTGGGACATTGACGATGCGCGTGAGCGCGGCGCTGTCACGCGGGTTGTGCGCCAGGCGCAGATAGACCACCGCGTCCTGCACCTCGCGTCGGGCGAACAGGTCCCCGCTCCCTCGAACGCGGTACGCGATACCGCTCAGCCGGAGGGCAAGGACCAGCTCGTGCGCTTGCCCATTCGTCCGGTAGAGCACAGCCACCTCGCCGTACTCGCGGATTGCGCTCTCGGTGCGCAGGCGCTCGATGTTCCGGGCCACGAACTCAGCCTCGGCTCGCTCGTCGCCCGCAACGAAGACGGCGGCCGGCTCGCCCGGTGGGTTTTGCGTCCAGAGCTGACGGCTGTACGGGAGCGGGGCGCCGAGCGCGTTTGCGACCTCGATCACATGGCTGGTCGATCGGAAGTTCTCGTCGAGCGTGAGGACCTGCGCCCCGGGAAAGTCACGCTGGAACCCGAGCAGGAAGTGCACGTCCGCGCCGCGCCAGCCGTAGAGGGTTTGCGCCGGGTCGCCGACGACGACCAGGTTGTGGTGTCGTTCGGCCAGCAGCCGCAGCAGGGCGTACTGGGCGGCGCACACGTCCTGCAGCTCGTCGCACAGGACGCAGCGGTACGTGTCCTGGTAGAGCCGCAAGGCGTCGGGCCGCTCGCGAAAGAGGCGCAGCGGGAGAGCGAGCATCGCCGCATAGTCCACTGCACCCCGTCGTCGGAGTAGCGCCTCGTAGGCGTCAGCGAGCGGGCGGAACTGCTCGTCGTCGGTGCACTCAGGACCGTCGAGCCGCACCCGCTCCAGCTTGCACTTGAGGTCCGAGAGCTGCCATGGGTCAAGCTCCATGCCAAGAGGCTCGGCAACCTCCCGCAGAAGAGCCTGCCCGTCGTGCTCCCCGTAGACGCTCACCGGCGCCGATCCGAACCCCAGCTCCTCACCCCACATCCGCGCGACCCGCAGACCGAACGCATGGAAGGTCAGAGCGTCCACGCCTCGCCCGACCTGACCGAGCATCCCCGCGAGCCGTGCGCGCAGCTCGCGCGCGGCTGCAGTGGTGAAGGTGAGGGCCAGAATGCTCGACGGCGCCACCTGGCGGCCCGTGACCAGGTACGCGATTCGGGCGGCCAGCACCGTCGTCTTTCCGGAGCCGGGACCCGCGACGATGAGGAGCGGCCCATCTGGCGCGAGGACGGCCTGGCGTTGCGCCTCACTCAAGCGCGATAGATCGAGCACGCGCTACCGGTCACCGGTGAGCTCGATCCAGCGCAGGTGGAACGCCGCGTCGCGCAGCAGCCAGAGCGTTTCTTCGGGCGGTTCTTCGGGCAGCACGCTCCGAATCAGGGCGAAGTCAGCCGCCGCGTCCGTCTCGTATTGTTCGAAGAGCTGGCGACGCTCCGTGCACCGCCTCAGCCTGGCTAAGACGGCGTGCGCGGCGGCCTCTGCTGTCCAGGCGCCCCCGGATCCCTGCAGGACCTGGTGGTGGCTACGCGCCCACAGGCCGACGGCGGCCCGGTCGTACGGGCTGAGATCTTCCACGATCATCTGCTCGCCCTTCCCGTCGCATGGCATGGCCCGGGTCTACGACTCGCTGCTGGGGCTGCCCCCGGGCCCAGCACGGCCAGGCCCGGGGGCTGATAACCACACGACGACGGAGGGGCTAGCGGAGCGGACGCGCCCGCTGGACGAACCGCTCGGGGGCGGCAGCGCCGGGCTGCCAGCGGTCATCCAGGCCAAGGGCGCTCAGCACCGTGTACGGAGCGTCATCGCGCTCGCGCGCCAGAATGGCGCCACGGGCCGGGTCGGGGGCGTAGCGGAGCGGATCGACCAGACTACGATCGCGGCAGAGGCGAGAACAGGCACGTGCCCACTCCCCAAAGACCTGGCGAGCGAGTGGGTCAGGTAGCCGTTCGGTGTCGAGATCCACGAGGCGCGCAACGGCTGCGTTCGGGTCACGGCGGTACTCGCGGCGTGCGGCGCGGAGCGCTTCCTCGGCCGCGTCGACCTTGACACTGAGCTCCCGCCG
>Ga0184637_10002898_pt1 | contig 10886 bp, 10 predicted proteins | sample PLM3_127_b2_FD_133143 | JGI IMG/M metagenome (GOLD analysis project Ga0184637, IMG submission 133143) | Groundwater sediment microbial communities from an aquifer in East River, Colorado, USA - PLM3_127_b2 | ecosystem: Environmental > Terrestrial > Soil > Riparian zone | place: USA: East River... | reverse complement strand
TCACGTCGTCCTCCATGTCCTCGTTGGTCGGCCCCGGCGCGCCGACCTGACACCTCAATACGACCTGGGCAGCCCGAGCACGTGCTCGGCGATGTACGAGAGCACGAGGTTGGTCGAGATCGGGGCGATCTGGTAGAGCCGGGTCTCGCGGAACTTGCGCTCGATGTCGTACTCCTCGGCGAAGCCGAACCCGCCGTGCGTCTGCAAGCACGTGTCGGCGGCCTGCCAGGAGGCCTCCGCCGCGAGCTGCTTCGCCATGTTGGCCTCCGCGCCGCAGGGCTGCGCCTTCTCATAGAGCGCCGCGGCGCGCTCCACCATCAGCGCCGCCGCCTGGCTCGCCATGTATACGCGCGCGATCGGGAACTGGATGCCCTGGTTCTGCCCGATCGGCCGCCCGAACACGTTGCGCTCGTTCGCGTAGCGAGTCGCCTTGTCGATGAACCAGCGCGCATCGCCGATGCACTCGGCGGCGATGAGGATGCGCTCGGCGTTCATCCCGTCGAGGATGTAGCGGAAGCCCCGGCCTTCCTCGCCGACGAGGTTCTCCGCGGGGACCTCGAGGTTGTCGAAGAACACCTCGGTGGTCGCATGGTTGATCATGGTGCGGATCGGCCGGATGGCGAGCCCGCGCCCGAGCGCCGCCCGCATCTCGACCAGGAACACCGACATGCCGTCGGTCTTCTTCACGACCTCCTCCCGCGGCGTCGTCCGGGCGAGGAGCAGCATGAGGTCGGAGTGCTCGGCGCGCGAGGTCCAGACCTTCTGGCCGTTCACGACGTAGTTGTCGCCGCGCCTGGCCGCGGTCGTGCGGATCGACGAGGTGTCGGTGCCCGCGGTCGGCTCGGTCACGCCGAACGCCTGGAGCCGCAGCTCGCCCGTGGCAATCCCCGGCAGGTACTTGCGCTTCTGCGCTTCGGAGCCGTGGCGGAGCAGCGTCCCCATGATGTACATCTGCGCGTGGCACGCCGCGCCGTTGGCGCCGCTCGCCTGGACCTCCTCGAGGATCGCGCAGGCCGTCGTCAGGCCGAGGCCGCTGCCGCCGTACTGCTCGGGGATGAGGCAGGAAAGGTAGCCGGCCGCGGTGAGCGCGCGCACGAAGTCGGTCGGGTAGCGCCGCTCGCGATCGTGCTCTCGCCAGTACTCGCCCGGGAAGCTCGCGCACAGCCGCGCGACCGCGTCGCGGATCTCCTGGAGCGCCTGGTCACTGCGGGCGGTTATCATAGCGGCCTCGACTTTACGCCCCCGCGCGAGCGCGCTCAACACCGAATGCCACGGATCCAGTCCTCGACGGCGCTCGCGCACCTGCGCATCGTCGACCTGACGCGCGTGCGCGCCGGGCCGACGTGCGTGCGGCAGTTCGCGGACTTCGGCGCCGACGTCATCAAGGTCGAGTCGCCGCCCGGGGTCGACCCGAACGACGACATGGGCGGCCCGCGCGACGGTCCGGACTTCCAGAACCTGCACCGGAACAAGCGGGCGATGACGCTGAACCTGAAGGTCGCCGAAGGCCGCGAGATCCTGTACCAGCTCGTCCGCACCGCCGACGTCGTGGTGGAGAACTTTCGCCCCGACGTGAAGGACCGTCTCGGCTTCGACTACGAGACGCTGAAGCGCATCAGCCCCCGCGTCATCCTCGCTAGCATCTCCGGGTTCGGGCAGGACGGGCCGTATCGCGAGCGCCCGGGGTTCGACCAGATCGCGCAGGGGATGAGCGGGTTGATGTCGGTGACCGGGAAGCCGGGGGAGGGCCCGATGCGGACCGGCGCGGCGATCGCGGACGTCGCCGCGGGCCTGTACGCCGCGCTCGGCGTCATGACCGCGCTGCTCGAGCGCGAGGTCTCGGGCCAAGGGCAGTGGGTGCAGTCGTCGCTCCTCAGCGCCGGGATCGGGCTGATGGACTTCCAGGCCGCGCGCTATCTCGTGAAGGGCGAGGTGCCCGAGCAGGTCGGCAACGACCATCCGACGAGCATGCCGACGTCGGCGTACCGGACCGCCGACGGGTACATCAACGTCGGCGCGTCGGGCGACGGGATGTGGGCGCGGCTGGCGGGCACGCTCGCCCGGCCGGAGCTCCTCGAGCGCGCGGAGTTCAAGACCCAGCCGGATCGGGCAAAGAACCGCGCGGCGCTGAACGCGGTGCTGAACGAGGCGTTCGCGACGAAGCCGAGCGCGGACTGGATCGCAGTCCTCAACGAAGCGGGCGTCCCGACCGGGCCGATCTACCGCGTCGACCAGGTGTTCGCCGACCCGCAGGTGAAGCATCTCGGTGCCGCCGCGCCGGTGAAGCACCCGAAGCTCGGCGACATCCGGATCGTGAACCAGCCGGTGAAGCTCTCGCGCACGCCCGCCTTCCTCGCCACCGCGACGCCCGAGCGGGGCGCGCACACCGACGAGATCCTGAGCGAGCTCGGGTACGGGGAGGCGGACATCGCGCGGCTGCGCTCGAGCCGCGTGATCTAGACCGTGAAGGTCGCCGTCCTCAACGACTACCAGCGCGCGGTGCCGACGCTGGAGTGCTTCGGCAAGCTTGCCGAGCACGAGGTCGAGATCTTCAGCGACGCGGAGCGCGACGAGGCGAAGCTCGCCGGGCGGCTGGCCGGATTCGACGCGATCGTCCTGATCCGGGAGCGCACCCGGTTCACCGCGAGCCTGATCGCGCGGCTGCCACGGCTGAAGCTCTTGGTGCAGACCGGCAAGGTCGGTCCGCATGTCGACATGGACGCGTGCCGTGCGCGCGGGATCACGGTTTGCGATGGCGGCGGATCGCCCGTCAGTACCGCGGAGCTCACGTGGGCGTTGATCCTCATGGGGATGCGCGACCTGCCCACGGAGATCGAGCGGACGCGCCGGGGTCTCTGGCAAGGCGGCCTTGGCCGTGCGGTGGCGGGGCGGCGGCTCGGCCTGCTCGGCTTCGGCCGGATCGCCCAGCGGGTGGCGCGGTACGCCGCGGCCTTCGACGTCCCGGTGACGGTGTGGGGCCGCGAGAGCACGCTCGCTCGGGCGCGCGAGGCCGGGCTGAAGACGGCGGAATCGCTGTCCGGGATCTGCGCGGAGTGCGACATGGTCTCCGTGCATCTGCGGTTGATCGACGCCACGCGGTCGATCATCAAGTTCGACCACCTGGCGGGAATGAAGCCCGATGCGCTGTTCGTTAACACAAGCCGCGCGGAGCTGGTCGAGCCCGGTGCGCTGGAGCGGGCGCTGAAGCTTGGCCGCCCTGGCCGAGCGGCGGTCGACGTCTTCGAGGACGAGCCGATCTTCGACCCGGCGCACCCGCTGCTGGCTCTGCCGAACGTCGTCGCGACGCCTCACATCGGCTTCGTCGAGCGGGACACCTACGAGCGCTACTTCGGCGACGCGTTCGAGGCAGTAACCGCATTCGCCGCTGGCAAGCCGGTTCGGGTCGTGACGTGAGGGAGGGAGTGAAGTGCCTGAATTGATCACCAAGCGCGAGGGCGGGGTCGGCTGGATCGTGTTCTCCAACCCGGCGCGCTTCAACGCGATGACCTACGACATGTGGAAGGCGCTGCCGCAGGCGCTGACGGCGTTCGCCGACGATCCGCAGGTGCGCGTGATCGTGCTCTCCGGGGACGGCGACAAGGCGTTCGTGTCCGGCGCCGACATCTCGCAGTTCGAGGAGCAGCGCGCGAACGAGCAGGCGCGGGCGGAGTACAACCGGACGGTGGAGGCCGCTTACGTCGCGCCGATCCTCTGCGCGAAGCCGGTTGTCGCGAAGATCCGCGGGATCTGCATGGGCGGGGGGCTTGGGCTTGCCGCAGCCTGCGATCTCCGGTTCGCGAGCGATGATGCGGTGTTCCGCATGCCGGCGGCGCGGCTGGGGCTCGGCTACAGCTTCACCGGCATGCGCCGGTTCGTGCAGGTCCTCGGGGCTGCGAACACCGCGGACATCTTCTTCTCGGCGCGCAAGTTCGACGCGCGCGACGCGCTTGCGATGGGACTCGTGAGCCGCGTGGTCCCCGCCGCCGAACTCGACCGCGAGGTCGGTGCCTACTGCGCGCTGATCGCGGAGAACGCGCCGCTGTCGCTGATCGCGGCGAAGGCGGCCATTCGCGAAGTGCTCACCGATCCAGCGACGCGCGACCTCGCCGCCCTGCAGAAGCTGATCGACGCGTGCTTCGCAAGCGAGGACTACCGCGAGGGGCGCACTGCGTTCATGGAGAAGCGCAAGGCGGAGTTCAAGGGGCGGTGAACTAGATCCTGGAGTGGTTGCCGGCCGGATGGCGCGGATCACTCCACAAACGGCTCGACGCCCATCGCCCTGAGCACGGGCGCAGCCGCCGGCGCGGTGAAGAACTTGATCATCGCACGTGCCGCCTCTGGCTCTTTCGCGGCGGTAGCTGCTCCCGCCGTGAATCCGATCCAAGTCTGCAACTCTTGCGGGATCGGCCCGACGAGCTCCACACCAGGCACGCCGGAAATCCGCGACGCCACCACCACGACGAGCTCTACCTCGCCGCGGCCGACCGCCTCGACGTTGTATTCTGCCGGCATCGGCCGCATTTTCGGTTTCATCTCCGTGGCGATGCCGAGCCGATCGACGAGGCCGACAAAGTACTTGCCGCTCGCACCTTCGCCCGGATAGGCGACGGATTTGGCGTTGAGCAGTGTGCGCTTGAACGCTGGGACCGAGGAGATGTCCGGTTTGGGCGCGCCCGCACGCACCGCAACGCCGATGCCACTCCGCCCGATGACGGCACGCGTGTCGGCGACGATCTTGCGCTGCTTGATGAGATCGTCGAGCACCGGCGGATTGAGCACGGCAACGTCGAAGGTTTCGCCGGCTTCGATCTTCCGCTTCACCGCAGGGTTGACCTCGAATCGGATCGTGACTTTGTGTCCGGTCGCACGTTCGAACTGGGCGCCGAGCTCGCCTACGGCAGCCCTTGCCCCGTTGCCGCTGAGGACCTTGATCTCGGCGGCCTCCGAACAGACGCTGACTGCGAGCAGAAGGATCGACCCGATTCTTGCCGTCGCGAACAGTGAGCGTGTCGTCATTCAATTCTCCTCCCGGACGCGCAACGCCGGCGGTGAGCCGCGCGAACAGCGGTCGTGAGCGCGGCGAGCGGCCGCTGTGAAGCGTCGAGCTCGACCGGCTGGTTAGGCAGCACTAGATGCCACCAGGCAGTGAGGCGATCCAGATCATGTTCTGATTGGTGTAATTCGGAGCACGCAAATCCAGCTCCTCGCACACAATTGCTCGGAAAGCGGCAAGTGCGCCGGGGTTGAACGCGGGAGCAGGACCAACTGCTGGATTGTGCAACCCAACGGCTGCGGAGAAGGAGGCCAAAAGTCTGTCGGGATCTTTCGCGAAAATGATGATGCCGTTCATCGCGTCTCGCGCGAGAGCAATGCTCCATGCATGAAGGTTCAAGGGCGGCTGGCCACCGAACGAAGTATTTGCGTATACATGGTCGATGACCTGAAGGGCCGACAACAGCGCGTTTCTCCGATGCTCCATGAGTTCATGGCGCCGTTGGGCTCGTTTGTCGCAGAACCACAAAATCACCTGGGCAAGCAACGACACAAGGGCCAACGCGATCGCAACGCTCGCTGCGATGAGCGCCGATTGAATCTCGGGATTCGTGGTCTGAAGTTGCGCCAGTGGAGCGACCGTCTGCGGATCCATGTGCAGCTCCTGTGCTGCTTAAAACGCCTGCATCGTGGGGTTAGATCTTTCGCCGAAAATCGGAGCCTCAAGGACCATCGCGTTTCTTGATCGCCTGTTGTGCACCCTGGGGCAACTTTGCGAACATCGCCTGAAGTTTCTTCGGGCGGCTGATTCGTTCCTCAATGATCTGGTTCACGAGATCGAACAGAGCACTCGACACGGCAGCCACGTCTGATGCGTTGAGTTCCCCGGGGTGAACGGCGTTATTGCCAACAACGCGAACTATGTCTAGTGCCTGTTGAATCTCGACAGGAAGCCCCTTTCTCACCGGTGCTGCAATATCATCGTTAATGTTTTTGCCGCTCTCGCCCAGATGAACGCACAGCTTCTGTATCCCTAGGCGAAGAAGCGCGGCTGCGCCGCGCGGAGAATTCGCTGCGATCAGGCGCGCCTCTTCATAGTCTGTTCGGACATCGGCAGGCATGTCTTGATGCGGCATCGGAGCCGGGGTCGCTTGAGGACTCAACATGCGTCCGGCAATCGGCGCATCACCCTCGTAGGGGTCAGCAAGCCAGTACGAGCGCTCGTTGCAATGTGTGCAGATGACTACATACGTCAAAGTCAGATCGAAGCCGCCGCGGGACCCGCGGACGTATGTCTGTAACCAGTTCATCCGGGAGTACGCGTTACAGAACGGGCAATTGAAGGCGCCTTTGCCGAACTCCGGAGGTGTGTATGGAACAGTCACGTGTGTCGTCCCCAATGGTTGAGATCTACCGCGGGTTCGGCGGCGACGTGAATGCTACGCGGGGTGTGCCCTGCGGCCCGCTCGGCGAAGCTTTCCAAGGAGGCTCTTCAGGGGCGTAGCTTTCGTCAGCTTGGCGCATCCGTCCTCGATGCGGCGAATGAAATCGCGAGCGTCGGAGAAGTAGTTCTTGAATGCCAGACGCACTTCGTCGCTTGTGTCGGCGCGGACAAGAACAATGTCCCGGTCTGGCAGTTCTCGCTCAAGTTGGAAGAGCGCACGAAGGGCGTCAGTGGCATCGCGAAAAGTCCTGACCTCCAGGTCGCCCGAGCCTGAAAAGATCAGGATCGCGTTCCGCTTATCTGAGACCGCCTTATCTGCGGCGTTTAGACCACGCAGGGTCTGTAGCAGCCCAATCTCCTTGTCGACTGCCAAGAATTGGCTCACTAGTTCGCGGTCCTCAAGGTTTGGAAATGGGCCCTTGTGGTTCTCGTACGCGCGAGCAAGGATCTCGCTTGCAAGTGCCATAGCGTGCTCGTACCGCTTATCTCCCTGCTGGAACTTGGGCTGACTTTCCGTAATGAACCCGATAACCTCAACCGCAGTCGCCCAGGCGTGGTGAACGAGGGTTCGATATTGGATCTCGACGTAAAGGCCGGTGAGCCGCTTTCCTACCTCTGAATTTACGTTGTACTCGTAAATGTCGTGAACGCCTCGGTAGCCGGTGTCCTTCGGGTGTTTGATGTAGTCGTACTTGTCGATCTCGTTGCGTCTTTTGTGTCTGAAGCGGGCTTTGTGGAAAGCGGCACGGAATCGATAGAGATCCTTGATCCTCTTGAAAATCAGCCGACAACCTGCGACGTCGTCCATCCGGGACAGCTGCATTACTGGATGTCTGCGGAGCTTGTCGAATATCGTGCGCTTGCGCTTGTGACGCTGAGCAACAGTGATTCCGGTGCCTCGGGTCCTCTGGCGAAGGATCGCCTGGAACGTGTTTAGAACGCCTCGATGAGCCGCACGCCATTCATCGATGACGTGGAGATCGTCCGCAGTCGGCGCTCCCGCACGGACGTTGTCGCCGGCGCGGTTGACACGCGACTTCGAGCCGCCCGGGAAGGAAGCGTCTTGAGCTTGAGGCTGGGCCATCGGCGGGGCAGTTTACGACGCCGAACGTTCCGCTTGACCGGCCGGAAACAGCGGAGCGCAGCGACGCTGTGAAGGGGCCGTGTCGAAGCGGGGGTTAGAGGTCATTTGCCGATAACCTTTATCCCCAAACCGTCAGAGAACATTTGGGCCTGATCGGCAAGCCATTTTCCCGTGATCGTGAGTTCAACCACCTTTCTAACTGGTGCGCAATTCGCAGCCGCCACCAACAACTGAAGCTGATACACCCCCGGGGAAATCAAGTGGCTCTTAGTTAGTGTTTGGTGGAACTTCTAGGTCCAAGGCAAGAATCGCCTGACCGGGTTGCACGCCTGGCAGCTCTTCGCCGAGGTTTGCGTGGTGGTGTGGATCGACCACACGTCCGAGATCACAGCGCTTTCCCATCTCTGGAGAAATCCCATCGGCAAAGATTTCAGGTGCACGCGATCCTTGTTGACTGTGCGACCAACGGAGGTTCATGGGTAGAAAGCTGTCGACTTGCTTGAAGGAACCATCCGCGGTTCGGCGGAAAAGCTTTGCGGCGAACACTTGTACCCGCTCGGCGCGCGTCTGTCCTTCGTTTGCGACCCAAAGCCGGAGGTAGTAACACTCAGCAGACCCGTAGACCACCGTTGTCCGTCGCACCTCGTAATCCAGGGTTGTCTTATGACAATCTGGTGGTTGCAGCACAATTGAAACAGTCAGCTTAGGTTTCCTCCACCAACGGAGTATCTCGTCCTTAAACAGCGCGACCAAAACGGCAAGGAACGTTGCACTCGCAGCCGCCCATTGCGCAAGCGTTCCGATCTCCACGGGTGAGTCTCCGGTCGGAGCTGCCATGACCTCTAACGAGGCTGTAGAAAAACCCCCGAACACGCCTGTTTCAACGAGTCGCCGAAGGCGAGTGCCTTTTCTTGGTGCCCTGAAAAGTCCCTGCTGTCGCTCTCTCTGAGCCGCTCCACGCGAAGATCGTGGCGAAGGTGGTCAGCGACGTCGGAATTCGGAAGATCGTCGCTCATATCGCGTTTGAATTTTGGTCGGCTCTGTCCGGGACTTTTTCTATCAACGCCCCGCTTCTCCTGTAAGCGAATGTTAGAGCCCGCCTTCTGCGGCGAACGTGAATTCACTAGCGCGGCAAGACAAGTAGCGGGGTTACTGGCTGGGATCCCCAGGAAGAACTCTAAACTTATCCTGCCATCCGGTCCTCTGAAGCCAGGAGTCAACATCTTCCTTTGTGCACTTGATTACGCCGTCACTAATGAACATACGGATCGTTTCAAGTTTCTTGTCTTCTGAAGGTGGATAGGCTGTGGCGACGATAATCTTCTCAAAGCTCAAATCGGGGTACTTCTTTCTCAGGTCAAGTAGGTATTCCCGAGCTTCACCTTGAGTAAAGATCTTCTTCCTCCCGTCCATTGTGGGGCCGCCCCAAAAGCCGGCCACAAAGCCCGAGACCCCTCCAACCAGCGCACCAATCGGGGTGCCGATCGGGCCAGCAACGATCGTTCCGGTAGCACCGCCAATCAAGCCGCCCGCACCGAGACCAGAAAGTCCCCACTTTATTCGAGATCGGATGTCGTCTTCGGGATTGACTACCGGTGCAAGCCAGGGAATTGCAGTGAGCAAGATGAAGGGAAATAGGGAGGCTGCTGTCGCCCCGAGAATTTGCTCCACCGCGGGCTGCAAATAAGAAAGCGCGATAAACAGAATTGTCGAGAGCGTGATTACCTCGAGCTGAATTACGTGCCGTCTGATTTCGTCCAGCTTGCTGTGAGACCTTTCAGTGATCGGAGCGGGATCGCGCATTGGTGCTGTCGCTTCGTATTCAGGCGTCATCTTCTCCTCCAGACCATGCTAGATGTGCAGCGAACGTGCGAAATGTACGGCTCTTCGAGCAACCTCTCAGTTCATGAAATCGTTGAGCGTAGCTATACGGACTCTAACTTAGAGATGAGCGTCGTCCGCCGGCATCCTATTCCCATCCACCGGCATAGGTAATCATCTAGGGGCATAGAACGCCATCTGCCGCTCGAAACCTGCCGGCAGATGGACTCCCTCAGCGCCCGGCGGACGGATCGACGACGTGGCTCTCGAGGCCGAGGACACGGCCGGCTTCGAGCTCAGTCCCTGCCGCCAAGTCAAGCCTGGACGTCCTTGGTGCCCGGGCGCAGCGTGAGGCGAGTCTTCGTCATGGAGCCCTGCGGTCGGTTCACCAGCTAGCGCTTGTCGAATCCGAGCAGCGCGCCCACCACCGCGCGCGGATCGCGAGGCGTCCAGCGCCCGACCTCCACCGCAGCGAAAAAGTCCGCGACCGCGCGGTTGAAGAGCTCCGGCTCCTCGAGGTTGATCATGTGGCCCGAGCGCGGCAGGACGACCAGCCCCGCGGTCGGGATCGACCGCTTCAGCAGCAGGCTCGCGTCGAGGCATGGCTCATCCTCGTCGCCGGTCATCACCAGCGCCGGCACCGTGATCCGCTTCATCTCGTCGACGAGCTGATAGAGCAGTGGCCGGCGCATCTGCACCCCGCGCAGCGTGAGGGCGGAGCCTTTGGCCGAGTGCTCCTTCAGCGACTCCGCGAACTGCCGGAAGCCGCGCGGATCCTTGTTCTGGAGCTGCACCCGGGTCGGCCCCTGCGCGTACTTCGCGCCAGCCGCGGCCGCGCCCTGCGTCTCGAACAGCTCCGCCGTCGCGTTGCTCTCGGCGCGGAACCTATCCTCCTCGCCCGGCTGCGACCCATAGCCGCAGCCCGCGATCACCAGCGACCGGCAGCGCTGCGGATACCCGAGCCCGACGTGCAGCGTCGCGAACCCGCCCATCGACAACCCGACGACGTGTGCCTGCTCGACCCCGAGGTGATCCATCACCGCGATGACGTCGTCCCGCGCACGCTCCTGCGAGTACTTCCCAACGTCCTCGGGCACATCCGACGGCGGAAAGCCGCGGGCGTTGAACGCCACGCAGCGGTACCGCCGCGAGAAGAACCGCAACTGCGGCTCCCAGCTCCGGTGGTCGCCGGCGAACTCGTGCACGAACACGATCGTCGGGCCGATTCCGACCTCTTCGTAGTAGAGCTTCACGCCGTCGTTCGTCGTCGCGTGGGGCATGGGGTCCTCCGAGCGCGAAGCGTACCGCAAGGGTCCGGCGCCCGGCGCTTCACGTAAGATCCGCCGCGTGCACGATCTCGTAATCCGCAACGCGCAGCTCATCGACGGGCTTGGGAACCCGCCGCGCCACGGCGCGCTCGCGGTCGCGGCCGGCCGGATCGCCGCGATCGGCGAGGACGTCGGGCCCGGCCGGCAGGTCATCGACGCCCAGGGCCTCGCGCTCGCGCCGGGGATCATCGACAACCACACCCACTACGACGCGCAG
>Ga0184637_10002897_pt1 | contig 10893 bp, 8 predicted proteins | sample PLM3_127_b2_FD_133143 | JGI IMG/M metagenome (GOLD analysis project Ga0184637, IMG submission 133143) | Groundwater sediment microbial communities from an aquifer in East River, Colorado, USA - PLM3_127_b2 | ecosystem: Environmental > Terrestrial > Soil > Riparian zone | place: USA: East River... | reverse complement strand
TAGGCGTGCTCGAGCTCGGTCAGGGTTTCCTGATCGCACTCGATGTTCATCAGCACGTAATGCGCCTTGTGGACTTTCTGGACCGGGAAGGCGAGTTGCCGGCGTCCCCAGTCCTCGAGGCGATGGATGCGCCCGGCGCGGGAAGTGACCAACTGCCGGTAGCGCTCGATCATCCCGGGTACCTGCTCGCTCTGATCGGGATGGACGATGAAAACGATTTCGTAATGCCGCATCAATGCATCTCCTTGTGGGTTGGCCCGACGGATCGGGCGGAAAGCCTCCCGGGATGCGTACCCGGTGAAGCAAGGAAGGCCGCGATTATACCGATTTCAGCTTGAAGATCAATCATCTTTTGCCGGTATTCGTCGACTGACCGAGAAATGCAGCCGGCGCTGCCGCCGCGGATCGTCGGGCGCATCCGTCGCTCGCGCGCCGCCGTATATCAGCCAACAAGGAGGCCGTCATGCACGTCCTGCGTCTTCTGCCGGCTCTGCCCGCATTGCTTCTGGCGGCGGCCGCCGCCTGTGCTGCCCCCGCTGTCGACTGGCAGCCCTGGTCGGACTCGGTGTTCGAGCGCGCCCGCACAGAGAACCGCTTCGTTCTGCTCGATCTCGAGGCGGTGTGGTGCCACTGGTGCCACGTGATGGAGCGCGAGACCTACCACGATCCCGCGGTAGTGAAACTGATCGCGCGGCACTACATCGCGGTCAAGGTGGACCAGGACGCCCGCCCGGATCTGTCGCGGCGCTACGAGGACTACGGCTGGCCGGCGACCATCGTGTTCGGCCCGGACGGCAAGGAGATCGTCAAGCGCTCCGGCTACATCCCTCCCGGTCCCTTCGAAAAACTGCTCCAGGCGATCGTCGCCGACCCGAGCCCGGTGAAATACCGCGACAGCGAACCGGTCAGGCAGTACGCCGCGAGCCCGTTGCTTCCCGAGAGCCTGCGGCAGACGCTCAGGAAACAGATCGTGGACAGCCACGATTTCAGTATCGGCGGACTGAAGCAACAGCAGAAATTCATGGACCGCGACACCGTCGAGTACGCGCTGATGCAGGCCAGGGACGGCGATGCGCAGGCGCGCAGGATGGCCACCCAGACCCTCGAAGGATCGTTGAATCTCATCGACCCGGTGTGGGGCGGCGTTTACCAGTACTCCACCAACCGCGACTGGAAGCATCCGCATTTCGAGAAAATCATGTTCGTCCAGGCAGACTACATGCGGGTGTATTCGGCTGCCTATCTGGCGCTGAACGATGCCCGCTATCTCGATGCGGCGCGCGACATCTACCGCTACGTCACCGCTTTCCTGCTTTCGCCCGAGGGCGCGTTCTACGTCAGCCAGGACGCCGACCTTGTGAAAGGCCAGCATAGCGAAGACTACTTCGCGCTGTCCGATCCGGCGCGGCGCAAGCTCGGCATTCCGGCCATCGACAAGCATCTGTACGCCCGCGAGAACGGCTGGATCATCCAGGGGCTGGCGACGCTCTACGCCGCGCAAGGCGATGAACAGGTCCTGGCGCGGGCGGTGACCGCCGCGCGTTGGGTGCTGCAGAACCGCGCGCTTGCCGGCGGCGGTTTCCGCCATGATCAGCGCGACGTCGCCGGCCCGTATCTCGAGGACACGCTGGCGATGGGTCGCAGCTTCGTCGCGCTTTATCAGGTGACCGGAGCACGCGAATGGCTGCGGCACGCCGAGAATGCCGCGCGCTTCATCCGTGCCAACTTCGGCAAAGGCGCCGCCGCCGGCTTCATCACTTCCGTCTCAGGCAAGGGCGTGCTGGAACCGCTGCCGCAGATAGACGAGAACATCATGGTGGCGCGCTTCGCCAACGCGCTTGCGCGCTACAGCGGGAACCGGGAATACCGCGACGACGCAGAGCGCGCGATGCGCTTTCTGGTCACCCACGAAGTGGCGCTGAGGAGGCGCACCGAAGCCGGCATTCTCATCGCCGACCTGGAACTGTCGAACGACCCGGTGCACCTCACCGTAGTCGGCCGCAAGGACGACCCCGCCGCGAAGGCGTTGTTCCGCAGCGCGCAGCGCTATCCCGGCGGATACAAGCGCGTCGAATGGTGGGACCGCGCCGAGGGCGCGATGCCCAACCCGGACGTGCAGTACCCGGAGCTTTCCACGGCGGCGGCATACGTGTGCACGGACAAGCGCTGCTCGCTGCCGGTATTCAATGGCTTCGAACTGTTGGCGCTCGCCGACAGACTCCGCAGGTAGCTGGGGCTCGCACAAGGCTGATCCGCCATCCGGAAACGCCCGGGCACACCGGGCCGTTCACCTCGCCCCTCTGATCGCGTATCCACCCGGAACGGTCGAAGTCCCACCAGTCCATTGCTGCCGCACGGCGTTGGAGGGGATCGGATTTTCTTGATCTGGGTCAAAAAGAATCCATCGTGCCGGTGGACGATTCGTGAAAGACTATCGTCGCATTCGCGCCAGGCGCACTCAGGCGGCAACAAGCACGATACGGAGGACAAAATGTACGCTGAAGACCCCGCCTTCTGGCGCGCCGGCGCCATCAGTACCACGCTGGTCATGTTGATCGTGCTGGCCTTCCTCACCGTCGACAGTATCGCCACCATTCGCCCGGGTGGCGCCAACGTGCCCGACTACACCGTCATCAACAAGGAGATCCGTTACGAGTTCGACAGCGAATCAAACCGTTACCGCCCGGTGATCGGTGCGGATCAGCCGCTGTTCGGGCGCGTTTACTCTGCCGAACAGGCCGAGCAGGCGATGCGTCTGGGAAAGCTCGTGATCCAGAGCCGCAACTGCATGAACTGTCATACCTTCTTTGGCAACGGCGCCTACTATGCGCCGGACCTCACCAAGGCCTGGCTGGATCCCGCGTGGCAGCAGATGTGGATGCCGATGACCCAGGCAGCCACCCGCGAGGAAGCCATCGCGATCTTTCTGATGCACCCGGAAAAATTCCCCACCTGGAGCCGGCAAATGCCCAACCTCAAAATCACGCGCGAAGAAGCCGAGGCATTGGTGGCGTATCTCAAATGGATGTCGGCGGTGGAGACCAACGGCTTCCCGATTCATTTCGGCCACATCCAGACCAACAAGTAGGAGGACGTAATGTTCCGATCCCAGCACCTGGCGCTCAAGTACTTCGCGGCGGCGATGACGCTGTTCGGCATCATGATCGTGGCTGGACTGCTTGCCTCCACCCAGTATGTTCAGGACGGATTCCTGCTGAACATACTCGACTTCAGCGTCACCAAGATGCTGCACATCGACACCATGATCATCTCGCTGCTGATGGGCTTCATCGGCGCGGTGTACTGGTTCGTGCCGATCGAGCTCGAACGCGAGACCGTGGGAATCAGGCTCGCCGAAGTCATGTTCTGGATCTTCTGTGCGGCGGTCGCCGTGGTCGCCGCGGTCTTCATATTCGTACAGTACGGGCCGGCTACCGAAATGTCGCTCTGGTTCATCAACCAGGGGCGCAAGTACGTCGAGGCACCGCGCTGGGCCGCCATCGGCATCACGCTGGTGGTGCTGGTTTTCATCTACAACGTGGTCGGCACCGCGATCAAGACCAAGAAGGTCACCGGCATCATGGGCGTGCTCATGGTGGACCTGATTCCGCTGTTCGGACTGTACCTGATCGCCTTTCCTTCGATAACCAACATGTCGGAGGACCAGTACTGGTGGTGGTGGCTGGTGCACCTCTGGGTGGAGGCCACCTGGGAAATCCTGATCGGCTGCATCATGGCGCTGGCGCTGATGCAACTTCTGGGTACCTCGCGGCGCATCGTCGAGACCTGGCTCTACATCGAGGTCGCGCTGGTGCTGGGCACCGGCATTCTCGGCCTCGGGCACCACTACTTCTGGATCGGGACGCCCTCGTACTGGCTCGGCATCGGCGGCTTTTTCTCTGCGCTCGAGCCGCTGCCGCTGCTGGGCATGGTCGTGCATGCCATTTACGACGCCGGCGCGCATCGGATGAAGACCACCAACAAGCCGGCGTTTTTCTGGGTGATGGCCGAAGCCTTCGGCAATTTCATCGGCGGCGGCGTATTCGGATTCATGATGACGCTGCCGCAAATCAACCTGTTCACGCATGGCACACAATGGACCGTGTCGCACGGACATTTCGCGTTCTGGGGCGCCTATTCCTGCGGCGTACTGGCCGTGATTTACCTCGCACTGCAGAAGTCCCGGGCTGCGCAGCAACTGGACGGTGCGGCCTGGAAATGGTCGTTTGCGCTGCTCAATATCGGGATGCTCGGCATGGTTGGTGCGCTGCTGGTGTCGGGAATTTCGCAGGCCTTCTATGAGCGGGCCATGGGTGGATCGACCCTGCAGGCATTCATTGAAGGACAGACCAATGTATGGTTCGTTCAGGGTATCGTGATGCGACTGGTATTCGGCTTTGTCTTCGCCGCAGGTTACGTGGTCCTGATATACGACCTGCTCACCATCGGCAAGAAGCGCACCGCCGCTGAAGGACTCCAGGCGCGCGTGGCGGGAGGCCCGGCATGACCGCTGTGCAGATGCTCGGCACTTCGCTGTTGCTCGCTCTGTTCGTGCTGCTTGCGGGCTGCTACGGCGTGCTTTACTGCCTTGCCCGGCTGCGCGCCAGCCGCCGTATCGGGCGCGCCGCGGCGGCTGCGTATGCGTTGCAGGGACTGACTGCCGGCTTGCTGGCGTTTAGCCCGCTGGACTTCTGGTGGAAGGCGCTGTTGCTGGCCAGCTTCGTTGCGTACTTGCCGATTCCGCCGCTGACCTGGCGCCTTCTTGAGAACCTGCACGAACCTGAGGAGCAGCACTCATGATACCGAACATCCTGAATACCGTGCTCGGCATCGCACTGGTCTATTGCGCCATCCTCGCTCCGGGTCCGCTGCACGACACAGCCTGGCTGTTGACAGCGGGCGGCGTCGGCATCATTGTTCTGGCGCTATGGGCACGGCGCGGCGACAAGCTGAAATGGTTCAATCTTGTGAATGCAACGCTCGGTTCGGCGCTGATACTCCTTGGCATTGCGCGCACCTTGACGGCGGTGCACCCGCTAGTCATGTTCTGGTGGGTTTTCTGGGTCGGCATCATCGTTGCCGTCCTGGCCTTCTGGTCCGCGCTTTACACCCGCGAAACTGCCACGACCACGACCGGCTCCTAACTGCGCTGACCGGTCCCCATCCGGTTCCGGCCTGATTTGCCGGCGATTCAGCCGCCGCAGCCCCGCGCACCACGCCGCAGAACACCGGCACTCAAATCAGACAAGCGCTGCTCGCCCTTGCCGACCGCATCGCCCGATGATACCTGGCGTGACACCATTCGCACGAGAAAAAAGCCCGCCGATCGGCGGGCTTATCGATTTCTTACAGGAAATTACCTTCAGGCTGACGCGGGCCCTTTGTTCTACTTGGCAACGGCCGAAGCCACCACCGCCTTCTGGGTCCGCGGCAGCAGCAGGATGATCATCGCGCCGATGAACGCGATCGCAGCCAGGGCGAAGAACGCGGCCTCCGTTTCTAACAGCCTGGGCGGAACTCTGGGCGCACGACATCGGGCGCGTCGGTTTTTCTGCGGCAAGGGCTCGATCAGACCGGAATCATCGTTCTTCGGACTGTTGACCCGGATGCTGACGGGATACGCGATCATGTTCTCCGCGGGATACGGGGCCAGCAGTTCGAATGGGGATTCGTTTGCCGGGTCGAGCCATCGCCTATACGTCTCGTGGGCGATGATCACCGGCATGCGATCGTGGATCGGCGCCATCAGTTCGTTCGCGCCGATGGTGATGATGGCGCAGGTTTCCAGTTTCTGCCCTTCCTTGCCCCATTCTTCCCATATCCCCGCCATCGCGAACGGTTCCTTGTCCGCCATGGTAAGGCGCCAGGGCTGCTTGCCCGATGCGCTGCGCTTCCACTCGTAGAAACCGTCAGCGGGAATCAGGCAGCGCCGCCGCTTGAACGCGTCACGGAACATCGGTTTTTCCGCGATCGACTCACCTCGCGCATTGATCGGCTTGATCCCGGAAAGATCCTTGGCCCAGCGCGGCACCAGGCCCCAGGTCGTCATCGCCGCGCGGCGCTCGCCGTCTTCGATTCGAACCACCGGCACCCGCACGGACGGCGCAATGTTGTAGCGCGGGCTCAACTCCTGCGCAATGCGGCCGAAATCCGTCTGGAAGCTGGTCTTGAGCTTTATTGGCGGGCTGTTCAGGTCGTAGCGGCCGCACATGAAGTCTTATCTTCCTGCCGCCTTCTGTCCCATCCTGGCCGCCTCCTCGGTATCTCCAGGGGTCCCGGCGATCACCAGGTACTTGAAACCCTCCTTCACCCTCTTCTCGATATTGTGTTTGAACACCAGGATGCCGCAGGGAACATTGAGTTCTTTGGCAACTGCGAGAACCTGTTGAGCCGCTTTTTCCGTCTCAGGATGGTCCACCTGCCCCGGGTAGCCCAACGAAGTCGAAAGGTCGTTCGGGCCGATGAAGATCGCGGAAATACCTTTCACTTCCATCAGGATCTGGCGGATGTTCTTCACCCCTTCCGCGCTTTCGATCATCGCGATCACCGCGATCTCGCCCTTCGGGTCGAGCGGCCAGGCGTCGGCCCTTTCGAAATACTCTGGAACGGGAATTCCCCAGTAGCGCGCCGCATAGGCGGGCGCCACGCCGCGTTCACCTGGCGGGTCGTTGTCAGTTGCGCCGACCTTCTGCGGGTAACGCGAATTGGCGACCAGCGCCCGCGCCTCCTCCACGTTGCGGATGTGCGGCGACATCAGCCCGAACGCGCCGGCATCCAGAGCCTGCTTGATCACCCACTGGTTTTTCTCGGAACCGTTCGAGGGGATCCTCGCGAGCGGTGTGACGTTGGGCTGCAGGTTGCCTTTCCTCAGCAATTGAGCCTTGTCCACCATGAACTGCAGAAAAATCTTGTACTGGGTGAAGTCCGCCGCGCCATGCTCCATGTCGAATATCACGAAATCGAGCTGGGACTGGGAGTAGTAGATTGCCGCATCGCCATCGCGGAAACGCGCAAATGCCCCGATCGCCGGTTTTCCCTGCTCCCACAGTTCGATCATGCGGTTGAGCCGGGCGTCGGCTGCCAGCACGGGCACGGGGGACGACGAGAGCGCTGCGAGAAGCAATGATGAAGCGACTGCGACCAGCGTCTGCCTGGACATGATTCCTCCTCCATTGAATCGCCCACCCCTGTGGCGGGGTCGTTGTTCGATTACTGCAACCGCGATTGCCGCGAAGCTCCGCGCACCTCGAAGCGTACCTGATCCACCGCAGTGCCGCTTTGGTCCAGCAGCGACAGTTCGTGGCTTCCGGGCCGCGGCACCCAGAACATCGGCTCATCGGACACGCCGATCTCTTCGCCATCCAGGCGCCAGCGATAACCTGCCACTTGCGGCGAGATCACGAAGCGCACCCGCTGCACCGATTCCGGAATGTCCGGGTCGAGCGCGATGATGGTGCCGTTGCCCGGATAGGCGATGCCTGGATGGATTGCGGCGGCATCTTTGGCGGCGATACGCGCGGTTTCGGTGCCGGCCAGAAACGTTTCTGTGCGCGCGGGCTCGACGTCCTGATCGTAGTGGATCTGCATCCGCACCACACCCGCCGGCGCTTCCGGCGCAACCGAGGCCTGGCGGCGATGCAAGTAGTTCACCATTTCCAGCCATACCGGCGCCGCGCCGGTCACGCCGGAAACATCGCGCATGGCGCTGCCGTCGAAGTTGCCCACCCACACGCCTATCGTGTAACGATCGGTGAAGCCGATGCACCAGTTGTCGCGCATGTCCTTGCTGGTGCCGGTCTTCACCGCCGCCCAGTAACGCGAGGACAACGGATTTTCCAGGCCGAAAGTGACGCTGCGTGCGAGCGGATCGGCAAGCACGTCCGCGATGAGGTAGGACGCGGCAGGATCCAGCAGCGGTGTCGCGGCGGTCCTGGTCGCGCGCTGCAGCTTGAGCGGCGACCAGTGTCCGCCGTTGGCGAGCGCCCGGTAAGCGTTGGCAAGCTGCCACAGGCTGACCTCCGCCGATCCAAGCGCCAGCGAGTAGCCGTAGAAGTCTCCGTCCCCGGTGACATCGTCGAAACCAAGCATCTTCAACCGCTCCGCGAATTCGTCCGCGCCGACCAGCATGAGCGTGCGTACCGCCGGCACGTTGAGCGAGGATGCCAGTGCCGTGCGCACGCTGGTGAGCCCCTTGAAGTCGCGGTCGTAATTCTGCGGAACGTACAACCCGGTCGGCGTGATCAGGTTAACCGGCGAGTCGTCGATGAGGGATGCATTGGTGATCAGCCTGTCCTCGATGGCCATCTGATAGAGAAAAGGTTTGAGCGTCGAACCGGCCTGGCGCGCGGCGCGTACGCCGTCCACGTAGAACGCGCTGGCGCTGATGCCGGCATTGCCGACGTAGGCCAGCACCTCCCCCGTCCTGTTGTCCACCACCAGCACTGCGCCGTCCGCGACGTGCTGCTCGGCCAGCGCAATGAGCTGCTGCTGCAGCACTTCGGCCGCAAAGGCCTGCAACGCCGCATCCAGCGTGGTCTGTACCCGCGCTCGTTCCGCGGAAAGCAGTTCGCGTGCGATGTGCGGCGCAAGCGACGCGCGTGGGGCGATGCTCGGCGCGCCGGGTAATCCCGCCTGCGCCAGGGTCTCGAGCTGCGGGCAGGCGATGTCGAGCTTCATGCTTCCCGCCAGTGCGCAGGCACGTCTCGCCGCCGTTTCCGGCTTGCTGTTCGGGCCGCGCAACAATACCGCGAGCAGCAGTGACTCGCGCTCGTCGAGCCCGTCAGGGCTCTTGCCGAACAATCCCCGCGATGCCGCCGCGATCCCCTGCAATTCGCCGCGGAACGTCGAGAGATTCAGGTAAGCCTCGAGGATTTGGCTTTTGCTCCAGGCCTTTTCCAGTTCCTTTGCCGCCTTGATCTGGTCCCACTTCTGCGACACGGTGCGCTTCTCCCCGCTAGGGCGCAGCGCATCGTCCAGGTGCGCAGCCACTTGCATGGAAATGGTCGAGGCGCCGCGCGGCTGCGAGAACAGCAGCGTATCGAGTGCGGCGTCCGACAGCGCCAGCCAGTCCACGCCGCTGTGCTGGTAGAAGCGCTTGTCCTCGGCACGGATGATGGTGGCCAGCGCCGCGGGCGAAATTTCCGCGAGCGTGGTCCACTCCAGGCGCCGGCCGCGCTCGACCACCCGCAACTCATGGATCAGCACGCCGTGGCGGTCGAGCAGCATGCCTTCAGTGCTGGACCAGCTCGTTCTGATTGTGTCGAAGTTGGGAATTTCGGCGAGCGCGGGCGTTGCGGCAATGGTGGTCGTGACTGCCGTGACTATCGTGACTATCGTAACGGTCGATCTCAAGCTCTTCAGGTACCTCGAGCGTGCAATGGCGCTCGTGAATACCGTGAATATCGTGACTGTCGTGAATGTCGTGAATGCCGATCTAAAGCCGCGCGTCTTCTCTTTCTCATCCCAGGCGGTTTGAGTCATATCGGATTGCACGGCATCAACCTTGCTCATGGTTTTACGAGATTCACGATATTTACGACATTCACGGCAGTCACGATCGTCACGTCGTCACGTCCGTCACGGATTTACCGTAACGGCACCATTCGGCAATTCGCCGAACATCTCCGGCGCATACATCGCCTCGACCCGTGTCGGCGGCAGTTCGAAGCGGCCGACGCTGTTCAGTCGCAAGGTGTACTCGACCACCCAGGAGCCCTTCGGGACGAAGCGATAGTAGGCACGGAAGGCATCGAAAGTCCGTTCCTCGAATGCCGGCCAGACGAAGCCGCGCTTCTGCTCGCCGGAGGACAGGATCTGCGAGTCCTTCGCCAGGCCGGTGCCGAGGATTGCCGAACCCGCAGCCACCGGGTCATCCACCACCACCCAGGCCATGTCGGACTGCGTTTCCAGTTCCAGCCGCACCCGCACCACATCGCCACGGTTGAACTGTCCGTGCTGCCGTTCTCCCGGTATCTTGGTCTCCACCGGCGTGACGGTCTTCACGACCCTGAACCCGCTGGACAGCGCCGATTTCAACGGGATCGCCGCGCGACTCTGCACAGTGATCCACGGCTTGCCGGTGCCGGACTGGCTGATCGACAGCGCAGCCTCCGCCGGCGGCCACTTGAACTCCAGCACGCCTCCCTGTGCCTGCCTGCCCCAATCGAGCGTGTCCTGCTGCTCATTGAGCCGCGCCTGGGTCTGTCCCGTCACCGGTTCCGACTCGAATTTTGCGGAGAATTTTTCCATCGCCAGCACGCCCCAGGCATTGGCCACCGTGGTGTTCCAGCGACCGCGATGCTGCCGGCCGAGCGCGCCGCGGGTGAGCCGCGGCATGTCCTCGCGCCACTGGTCGGCATCGAGGAAGGTGAGCAGCGTCCGGTTGGCATTCACGTCGGCGGAGATCATCAGCCACCACAGGTAGTCCATGCGCTCGGTGGAGAATCCCATGGCGGTGCCCTGGAAGTTGAGCCGCGAGCGCACGATCTGCTCGGCCTCGGCAAGGCGCTTGTCCCGATCTTTCAGCGCCTCGCCGCGCTTGAACACCCCGTACCAGTCGAGCACCGCCGAAGTCGGCCACAGGTTCGGCTCCGCGGGAATCGAATCGAGCCAGTTCGGCTCGAGCGCCTGGTAGCGCGACAAGGCTTCCAGCGCCGCCACCTTGCGGATCGTCAGGTCCGCGGTCGGCAATGGCGAATCGCGCCTGGCGCGGCCGGTGACGAAGGCGATCAGCGCCTTCTGCATCCTGCCGCGCACGCCCTCGGGAACGCTCCAGCCTGATTCGTGCGCGATCGCAAGGACGTAAGCGGTCAGGGTATCGCTGCCCGTGCGTTCCAGCGCGAAATATTTGGCGAAGCCGTCCCTATCGAGGAACGAAGGCAAATCATCCATGGC
>Ga0184637_10002896_pt1 | contig 10893 bp, 13 predicted proteins | sample PLM3_127_b2_FD_133143 | JGI IMG/M metagenome (GOLD analysis project Ga0184637, IMG submission 133143) | Groundwater sediment microbial communities from an aquifer in East River, Colorado, USA - PLM3_127_b2 | ecosystem: Environmental > Terrestrial > Soil > Riparian zone | place: USA: East River... | reverse complement strand
TTGTCTGGCGTAAATTCTCAGGCACACGACCCGTCGTGATTCGTTGTGCAAGGCCTTCGACAACTGCTGTCGAGTTGGAGGGGTCTTCGCCAACCAACACTGGGTTGTTCTGCTGAGTGCGCGAGAAAATCTGAATGACGCGACGAACTGCAGCTTCATGCCCTTTGCCAGTTTCGAGTTTGCCCTGCCGTGCCAGTTTCGTCAGGTCTCGCGTATAGCGGGTAAGTGCCGGACTCTTTGGCTTCGTGCTGGCGTTGTCATTCACGGACTGCGCTTTGGCGGTATCCGTGACCATGATGCCCAGGCACATTGAAACCATTAGTGTTAAGGCAGTTATTAGTGAGACCACTCGGGATCGTTTGTTATTTTTCATCATCAAAGTCTCTCTCGGCATACGCGATACATTTTCAAGGTTGCTTTGCGGCGACCGCACAATCGCCTCCGCGGCCACTAGGGCAAGCCCCGTGCCTTTGATATTGCAGTTGAAAGACGGGCCTTTAGTAGGTGTTTTAATGATCTGAGCCAGCCTGCGGGAAGATTGCGGGGCGGTGAGAACAGTCACTTTGAAGGTAGTCAATCACTTTGACGACAAATCACTCACAAAGTTAGGCATGGCTAACCCGAGGACACAGAACCTACCTGTCCCTGCAAGCAAAGGACGAATTCTTCAGCGTAGGATGACGGCACAGACTTTCGTGAGGATTATTGGGAGATCCTGGCAAGTAATAGTCTATTCGGGAGAACAACGTTAACGACGCCGGGAATAGGAATTAACGAACAACCAGGTTCATGCCTGGCGCTCGCGATAAGCGGCGACTGCCTCCAGCGCGCCCTCGTGCATTCGCTCAGGACGTACGTAGAGCCAGTGTTTCTCAAACTCTTCGTCCGTCATCGTCACCTGTACAGTTCGCTCTTTGTTCTTCAACCATCCTTCAACCCACTTGCGGAGTTCCGGGTCCTGGTTGAGCGCCGTTCGCGCTGCGTGCATGTTAAGAGGCGTGCTCATGAACCATGTTTTCCTTCCTCTGCGGAAAAATGACTACAGCAACAACGTATCCACGCGATGCGCGTGCACCATCTGTTCGCACGGCGACCACGCGAAAACGGTGAAGCGGCCATCCTGCGATGCTACCAGCGCTAGCGCGTCGCGTTGATCGTGTACGAACTGCGCTGCCGACAGGTGTCTGGTGCCGCCGTTCTGGGCTGGATGGACAACAACAGCTTGGTCCCCGACTATGGGTTCGGTCGCTACCATCCGCTCCACCGGAGGACTGCCCTCGGGTCGTCTTATCTTCCCGCCGAATGCCAGCACTTCATACTGGTCGTTCATTATGGTGGCGCCGTCCACCGCAGTGAGACCGGCAACAGTGTCCACTGCCCGTCGCACCGCTGCGGTCAACGCGTTCTCATTCGTCTCGTCGACTTCTTGCCGCATTAGCTCCGTGAGGGCCGAGAAAGGAGGAGTGACTGAGTAGAGAATAGGATGCACGATCGACTGTCGCCAGGTTTCGGTGCCTGCGGGCACTACCAGCAAGGAGCCGCCGTGTCCGTGAGCGCGCATGGACGCAGCAAGTTGTACGAGGAGATTAAACTTGTGGTCCCAGGAGCCGGGCGAGGTGAAAGGCAATAAGGCCTTCAGAAGCGCCGGGCAGTCCGGCAAGCTTGCCCCTTGCTCATCGACCACCTTCACCTGGTCGCCCTTGAGGACTGCGACGTTGGCAAACTTGCCAAAACCATCCATGCGGCGATGCTTGATTACCAGCAGGCCAGGTTCGATCACTTCCAAAACAAAACAGAAACTCGGCACCTTGCGCGTGGCGCCCCAGACGTGCAGCTCACCAGCCCGATCACGCCAGACGCCGAGATGAATTCCAGGACGCTCAGCCGCCGGTCCGAGCTTTGTAAGTACAGCGGGGTTGAGCGGAAGTGGCTGCTCAAATATTAGCGGCCGGGGCACCTGCTGATGAGGGAAAAATGCGAGCGAAATTTTCGGGGAATGACCTTCCTCGCGTCGGAGGCTCGCCCAAAATGTAGCGTCGATGATCGTTTCGATTGCCGTTGTATCGGGTTCGGGTGCGAGGTCCTGCTCACCGCGCTGGCGTGCTGCAGCGATGTGTTGAGCGAAGTGCACCTCGACGGTTGCGGCCACTGCTCGGGCCGCCTGGTAAGCGGGTTCGCGGATGATGCTAGATGTTTCGGTACTCATCTAAGAATAAGCTCGTCTCATTACTAATTTGGCTACCGCTCTCGGTGCGGACCGCAGGTTCCTATGGCACCCGGTCGCTAACGCTCCCGATTCTGACAGGCGGCTCTAGTGCATCTTGAAAGGTCCACCATGCGGCTCTGGCTCCAAATTGGGCCGAGTAGAGTCCTGGACAACCTCGTGCATCTCCAACACGTTCGATTGTGAGAATGCATCCTTCGGCAGAGTGCCTGACTGCGCGTGGCCCTTAACAAACGCATCTGACCGCACCCAGTTGAGAAAGTCCTGCCTACTGTTCCAGAATGTGAAAACTACGTACGGATCACCGTCGGTGACGGGACGGAGCACGTGATTGGAAATGAATCCAGGCATCTTATCGACGAGTCCGGCACGATCACGGAATCTCTGCTCGAAGGCGTCGGCGTATTCCTGCTTGACGTAGATGCGATTAGCGACAGTTATCATTGCGAGTCTCCCTTTATCTAATGATACACGATGCCGTGATTCTCAGCCGCAGATGGCGTTGACGTAGAGTCAGAAATTAGTATGGTCTCACTCATCCGTTGAAGGCTTTGAGCGCAAGCGCTTGATCTGAGAGCGACGGGCTTTCTCTGCCAGGGTGCGGTTCTTCACGCTGGCTGGGACGCGCGTCGGAATGCGGCTGGCGGGACGGTAATTCAGCTTCTCAATTTTCTTGCGAAGCTTTTGCAGGCAAAGCGCCTTGTTGCGGTGCTGGCTCCGCTCCTGCTGTGAGGAAACGACAACGCCTGAAGGCAAATGCCGGAGCCGGACCGCGCTTTCAGTCTTGTTGACATGCTGGCCCCCCGGCCCACTCGAACGAAACGTCTCAACCTCGCACTCGCGCAGCAAGTCTTCGTCTGAGTCCGGCAGTTCGATCATGTAACCCTCACGATGGCTATTGTTATCGTAATAATACCTCATTCGGAATAACATGTTTGATAAGTTGGGCCGGATCCGATGGAGGCATGTCGGCGAAGACACTTACGATATAGGGAGCAACTGATTCATAAACTCATGGCCAACAACAATCAAGCGAATGTGGGAAGCAGCGAGAACAAATGAGCGCTTGTCGATCCGCGGCTTTGTCCACCGACCGCTGATAGCCTGCAAGCTATGAAAGACTGTGAAGCGCAAGGGAAGGTGAAACGCGCGCGACTTAAAGGTCGACTAGCGGTTGTTCTAAGCAGTGGGTTGGTGGGGAAGGCGATTCGACAACGAAACACCGGGAAGAAGTAATTAGCCGCAGATTTAACGGATAAACGCGGATCAGAACAACAGCCTCCTCAACAACCTGGGCCGAAAAAACTGTTAGAATTCAGTTACTTGTTGTAATTCTGATCCGCGTTTATCCGTGTAAATCTGCGGCTAATTATCTGCTCCTCGCGTTCTCTTAGTGCTTTCAAACGCGACCTGGTTTAGAAGGAAAAGCTTCCGTAGAAGGCGCTATTCTCGCCGGACCCGCACATTAAGGCGTCATTTTCGACGAAGGCATGCTGAACTTCATTCAGAGCTTCGGGTGAGCCCAAACCTTCGACTGTCGTGATCTGCTTGCCAACAGCATCAACGCCAAGCACCAGACAAGAATAGACAGGCTTGCCGTCCAGCAACACCGTACAGGCGCCGCACGTGCCCATGTCACAAACAAGCTTTGGTCCAGTGAGCGGCGGCTCGAGGTGATTCCGTAGAGAACTTCCCTAGTTACTATCCTCACACCCGCAATCACCGCCAGTTAGCGCAGAAGTATATTTCAAAAATCGTGTGTTGAACGTTGACTGTCTTGACCCACAACGGGTTATGCTACTGATGCCCCGGCTGCTTTCGTTAAGAATCGAATAGTATCCCTTCCTCTGATCCAGTTTCGCCTTAATTGAGGAATGCATTGAAACCAAAAGCCCAGAAAGAGAAGTCGAAAAGCGCCAACCGCGAGCAGGGCCGTGTTCTTCTGATTACCGACGAGGCTGCTGCTCCCTGTCGAGCATCGCTGGAGTACGCCGGTCTCGAAGTTGTAGGGGTGTCTGCCGGGGCTGCCGCTTTAGTATCGCTCCGCCGCTATCGCCCGCACATTGTGATCGCAAGCTCCGCAATCAAGGGGCTCTCGATCAATGACCTCGCGCGTACGCTGACCCAAACCGAAGACAGTCTGCCGTTGCTTGTCGTGGGTTCTGAAGCATCGACTTCAAAACTGCGCCAAGCTGTTATTGCGGTTGGCGCATTCGACTACTTCCAAATACCGGAAGAGGTTGAGTTGCTCGGTCTGCGCGCTAATCAACTGGTACGACTTCGGCAGTCAATCGATCGACTCCGTGCCGAAGCCGATCTTGATTATTTGACTGGACTTGCAAACCGCCGCCGGTTCCGCGTGGCGCTGAAGCGCGAGCTTGAAAGATGGCGTCGTCACGGCGCACCGTGCGCCCTGCTGATGCTGGATATCGATCATATGAAAGCCATCAATGACGAGCACGGCCATCCGTTTGGCGACGTCGTCATCCGCCATATTGCAAATAAACTAACGCAAGTCTCTCGTGACAATGACACGGCAGCGCGATTGGGCGGCGAAGAGTTCGCCTTGTTACTTGCGGGGATTGACGATGCCAAAGCTGAGTTGGCCGCGAGACGCTTACTGCGGATCTTCTCTGAGCAATCAATCGAAGGTGTGCGGAATGTTACCGTGAGCATCGGACTTGCTGCTTGTCCGGCGCATGCGGATTCGGAACGGACGCTTTACGCTGCGAGTGATGCTGCCCTCTACGTGTCGAAGAATGAAGGGCGAAACCAGGTGAGCGTGGCGCCGTTGCGGCAGCAAATTTTACCCGGCGTGTAACGCGCCCAGGCACGGCTTTCGATTTTGCAGTTTCGGGTCTTCTTCTTCAGCTGATGTGCCTCGTTACGATTCACTCAAACTGCGCACTACTTATTCGATGGGGCTCTGCTCTCGGAGCCGGTTCTCCAGATCAAGCACGCGCGTCGCCAGGCGCGCATCACCAATCTTCTCAGCCACCGACGGGAAAGAAGCCGTCGCTCCGCGCCAGCGTAGCTGCTCCACGTCGTCGAAGAGCGGCGCGTCGATTCGCAGCGTCGCTAGATTCTTGAAGAGCAGTGCGCTCGCGAGGTTGTCCTCCGTGAGGATCTCAAGAGGGAAGTCTTCGAGCCGGCCGTAACGGTTTATGAGTTGGGCGGCTGTTCTTGGTCCGTAGCCCTTGATTCCCGGGTAGCCATCTGCAGCGTCACCCACGAGAGCGAGGTAGTCTGGGATGAACGCCGGCGCAACACCAAACTTGGCGCGGACACCGTCCGCATCGCGAATCTCACCGCGTCTACGATCCGCCTGCACCACGCGCTCGCCCACAACGCACTGCGCGAGATCCTTGTCCGGCGTCCAGATGCAAACCTTCTGCACTCGCTCATCCTGGGCCGCAAGGTGAGCCGCCGAAGCGAGCGCGTCGTCGGCCTCGAGTTCGATCATGGGCCACACAGCCACGCCCATCGCAACAAGCGACTCCTCGAGCGGGAGAAACTGCGCGCGTAGGACTGGCTCGATGCCCTCGCCGGTCTTGTACCCGGCCCACAGACCATTGCGAAACGACTCGATGACGTGATCAGTTGCGACTCCGATGTGTGTCGCTCCGTCGTCGAGCATCTTCGCAACTGTATGAAGCACGCCCGCCACCGCGCCGTACGGAGGATCGGTTTTCTTGAAGCGCCGAATCCCGTAGAAGTGACGAAAGAGTTCGTATGTGCCGTCGATCAGGTGAACGATCATTATCCAAAGATTACGCAGATTGCGCGGATTAGGTTTTTACAAAGCAAATACGGTCAGGCCGGGCGCGGACCCAATAGTTTTCCGTGAGGTTCAACCACCTCACAGTCCCGGACGAATCCACCAAAAACTCGGCCGGCCTGGCGATGTCCTGACCATCGATTCCGGCGCCCGCATGAAGCAGATCGTAGCGGCGAATCACGTCGGCTTTGGGATCAGAAAGAAATGTAAAAGTGTACCCGGCTTTCTGACAAAGATCGCGCGAGACCTCTGGACTGTCTACGCTGATCGCAACCGGACGAATTCCCACCTCTTCGAGCTTAGCCAAACTATTCTGAATGCTCCGCAACTCGGAGTTGCATGAAGGTCACCAGAGATCGCACAGAGGCGTAAGGTTATTCCGACAGACTCTTCCGCTGGCTCATTGAATCCATTCGGTTAGGCGTCGACCAGAAACTTGAACCCGCCGTAGACCATGCGCTTGACGTCGAAGGGCATCGGCCCCTTCTCCATCATCTTCTTCAGGCGCGGGTCTTTCATCACCTTTGCGTTGACGCTATCGCGATGCGCACGCGATTTGAACACAATCCACGAGAACACGACGGTCTCGCCGGGCTTAAGCTTGATCGTTCGCGTGAACGGCACACCGAACTTCACCTTGAGGTCGTCGCCGACCGCCTCCACGTATTGAAGGGCGCCGTGCTCCCGCCAGATTTTTCCCGCCTTCCGGGCGATGCTGCGGTAGAGCTTCAGGTTTTTCTCCGGGACTGCCAGGACAAATCCATCGACGTATCGCATGTGAACTCTCCTTTAGTTGACGATCGGTCAGTTTGAAATTAGGGCGCCGTTTGAGTAACCGCTCAATATAGAACCGGGTTGAAACTCCCTACCCACGAGTGGGTACTGACAAACTATGTGGCCGCCTGGCATCGGTAAATTAGCCACGGATTTACGCGGATACACGCAGATTAAGAATAGGGAGCATCCAAATTCTCCTACCAACAATTTATTTTTGATCCGCGTCATCTGCGTAAATCTGCGGCTTGTCTTGTAGTCGGCGTTAGGCACCTGAGCGTCCGCGATGCGGTGCCAGCCGCCAGCGGCCGTAGGCGATGAACGCCGCAAGGAGTCCTACTACCAGGGGGGGCAGCGCCATCGCGAAACCATCGCCCGCGAAGGTGAGCACTGTCGCCCCGATCATAATAATCACAAGTCCGGCGGCGGCCAGCGGTGTCAGGCCTGGCCGAATGCGCAGAAGCCCGGGGAGAATCAGGCCGAGCGCGCCGAGCACTTCACACACGCCGATGAACCGCACGAGCAGGCCCGCCAACGGTATCTGGTTCGGCGACCCCATCGACGTCAGCACCTCGAGCGGCAGGACCAACTTGGTTCCACCGGCAAATAGAAAGAGTAGTGCAAGGAGCACCTGAATGATCCAAAGTATGTAAGTCATGATTGGTCTCCTCCGTAGCGATTCGTCGCAGTCATCCAGCATGGGTCGCGATTGATAGCTCTTCTTTCAGTCATACTAATTCTTACTGCCTTGCAACTCTTAGGCTAACTTCGCAGAGGAATGAGTGCGCGCAGCCGTTCATCGCGCAACCATAGGCCTCCCCAGACCAGCACGCCGAGAACGACCGGGAACAACACTGAAAACAGACCTTCACCAACTCGCACGTGCGTAGCGACTGCGCCGCCAAGATAGCCTGTCAGCAAGATCGCGCCAAGAATGGCGGTACGCGGAATCAGATAGAGGACAGTACATGCCAGCAAGACGATCCCCAGGCCAAGAATAACGCTCTCGGGGTATCCGAGCCGGACGGTTGCCTCAACGACAGGAGCCGGCTTTACCAATTTCATGATGCCGTCTAAGAGCAGGAACAGTGCCGGTAGCGCGCTGATGATGCGTCCGGCCCAGAGCATCTTCTTCGAGGCGGGAGCAGTTTGACTAACCGATTCCATGAATTTTTCCTCCAGATATCTTTTATCGAAAATCAACAGATGTGTTCTGATTTCAAATCGAAACGGCCAACCAAGCGCCAAAGGCGCGAAATTTAAAAGCCTGGGGCATCGCCCCAGGAACGCAGTGTTATCGTTAATCAGCGCTGAAGGCGCGTAATTCCTCGCAACGGTTACCGTTTCTCATCTTATTGCCACGCCTTCAGCGCTATATACCTAACCCGCCGGCCTCCTGGGGCGATGCCCCAGGCTTTCAAATTTCGCGCCTTTGGCGCTTTTCGAATGCGCCGTGAAGCAGAACCAGCGTCCAATCGGGGCCGTTGCAAGATCTGCGAGGTCGCGCTTTTTTGAGGCCTGTGCTGGATTATTGTTGCTCATACGCTTGCTTTATAGTTTTTATGTCGATTTTATCCATTTGAAGCATTGCCTCCATGACTCTTTTTGATTTCTCAGGATCTTTGTCTTGCAACATCTCAACTAAAACAGTGGGAACGATTTGCCATGACAAACCATACTTGTCTTTAAGCCAGCCGCATCTTGATTTTTCTCCGCCTTCAGAGAGCTTCTCCCAGAACTCGTCTACTTCTTCCTGCGTTTTGCAGTTCACTACAAACGATATGGCTTCCGAGAATTTGAAATGCGGGCCACCGTTTAAGGCCACGAATTCTTGTCCATCGAGCTGGAATGCAACGGTCATTACCGTTCCCTTTGGTCTGCCGGAGACCTCCGCCCCCTCTTCTCCATAGCGGGTAATGCTACCAATCTTAGAATTTTTGAAAACCGACACATAGAAATTCACAGCCTCTTCGGCTTTGTCATCGAACCACAAGAACGGGGTTATCTTTTGCATATAGTTCTCCTTTTGGTTTGCGATTATGGGTTAAGGTTTCTGACCATTTGGATTGCGGCTTACGCACTGTCAAGCGGCCTAAGGCTACAGAATGAAGTCAACTCTTTCCCACTCTCATGGGCATCGAGATATGTTGATGGGTGACCAGCCACTTGCCCTCAAGTTTGCGCAAGCAAAAAGTCGCGCGCACCCAGTCCTCGAACGTCTTTCCGTCGGGCCGTGTGCCGCCGCACTGAATGAAACAGTGAGCGAACGCCACGTCATGACTAGCAGTGATTTTGAATTCGTGAATCTCGAAGAGACCTGGGCCTTCGGTAGCGGGCTGCCACTCGTCCCAACTTTTTCGATACGCATCTGCCCCTTCGTACTTCATCGGGGGCAATACATCGAAGATCGTGACGTCAGACGCATGGTTCGCCAGTACTTCGTCATTGTTCCCGAAACGGGTTGCGGTTGCCCATTTCTCTAACAGGTCTCGGATTAGGTTTCATCCGTCACTTTGGCGGTGGCCTCTTCCATACAGCCCTCCTATTGGTTGAATCTTTCCGCACTACTTTTCCGGCAGGCCCGCGATCTCCAGCACTGGCCGGATTTCGATGGTGCCGACACGGGCGACGGGAACCCTTTCAGCGATGCCAATCGCCTCGTCGAGATCTCGGGCCTCGACTAGGTAGTAGCCGCCGAGTTGTTCGCGCGTCTCCGCGAACGGACCGTCAGTCACGAGCCGTTTGCCCTCGCGCACCCGAACGCTGGTCGCCGTCGAAATAGGATGTAGCGGGCTGGCATCCAGATACTGCCCGCTCGACTTGATCTCTTGCGCCAGTTGCGCAGACTCAACGTAACAGTGCTCCCGCTCGGTCTCGCTCATGGCCTGCTCATCGAGATAAACCAACAACATGTATTTCATATGTGCGCCTCCATCAGTAAGTCGAACGGCGAGTGCCCGGATCGACACTCCACCGGAAAATTATTTAACATGAGACATGCTCTTAGAAGCCAACGCGGCCGTCCAGGCGGTCTATAGCTCCGATTGGGGCCGGATCATTGCCACCCTGATTCGGTCTTTCGGCGACTTCGACCTGGCCGAAGAGGCGGCGCAGGAAGCCTTTGCGGCCGCCGTGGACCAGTGGCGTGTCTCCGGTGTCCCCGATTCCCCACCCGCGTGGATCATACAAACAGCTCGGCACAAGGCCGTTGACCGCCTCCGCCGCCAGACACTCTTCAAGGAAAAAGTTGAATCTTACGCGTCCGAGCTAAGCCAGACAATCGAGCAGCCGGACTACGACACGCACGAAATTCCCGACGATCGGCTTCGGCTCATCTTCACTTGCTGCCACCCGGCGCTTGCACTCGAAGCGCAGGTCGCGCTGACGCTCCGCACGCTGTGCGGCCTCGAGACGGATGAGATCGCGCGAGCGTTTCTCGTGCCTCCGGCGACGATGGCGCAACGCCTCGTGCGCGCGAAACGAAAGATTCGCGACGCCGGCATTCCGTATACGGTGCCCGACACGAAGGACATGCCGCAGCGGCTCGACGCAGTGCTGACGGTGATCTATCTCGTCTTCAACGAAGGCTATGCGTCAACTCGAGGCAAGCCGCTCGTGAGGACCGATCTCTGCGCCGAGGCCATCCGACTTGGACGTCTCGTGAGGATGTTGATAGCGCCGCAGCCGCCGGCGGAAGCAACCGCTCTCGTTGCCCTCATGCTGCTTCACGATTCGCGGCGCGATGCGCGTCTCGACGAGGCTGGCGATCTCGTCGTTCTCGAAGAGCAGGATCGAAGCCGTTGGGACAAGCGGCAGATCGCTGAGGCGCTGCCGCTCGTCGAAGAAGCGCTTGACGGCGAGCCCGGTCCGATCGCGGTGCAGGCGGCGATCGCGGCCCAGCATTGTCAGGCGGCGCGGGCCGGAGATACGGACTGGCCGCAGATCCTCCGGCTCTACGATCTTCTCGAGCGCGTGCAGCCCTCGCCGATCGTCTCGCTGAACCGCGCCGTGGCCGTCGCGATGGTGGACGGTCCTCAGCCGGCGCTTGGGCTGATCGATGCGCTCAGCGCCGCCGGCGATCTCGACGGCTATCATCTGCTGCATGCCGCACGCGCCG
>Ga0184637_10002894_pt1 | contig 10895 bp, 13 predicted proteins | sample PLM3_127_b2_FD_133143 | JGI IMG/M metagenome (GOLD analysis project Ga0184637, IMG submission 133143) | Groundwater sediment microbial communities from an aquifer in East River, Colorado, USA - PLM3_127_b2 | ecosystem: Environmental > Terrestrial > Soil > Riparian zone | place: USA: East River... | reverse complement strand
GGCGCCGGCGTTCAGCAACCGCCTGACGTCCTCCACGCGTCGCACGCCGCCGCCCACCGTGAGGGGAATGAAGACCTGTCCTGCGACCCTTTCGATCACGTCAAGCAGGATGTCCCGCTCGTCCGAGCTGGCGGTGATGTCCAGGAACGCAAGCTCGTCCGCCCCTTCCCGGTCGTAGCGCGCGGCCACCTCCACCGGGTCCCCGGCATCGCGCAGATCCACGAAATTCACGCCCTTCACCACCCTGCCCGCAGTGACATCGAGGCAGGGAATGATCCGCTTTGCCAGGCCCACGTCTATACTCCGCCGACCGGCCTGTCGGCGGCCGATTGCGCTTGCTTGAAATCGAGCGTCCCTTCGTACAGGGCGCGGCCGGCGATCGCGCCGATCACGCCTTCGGGCACCAGCGTGGCGCAGATGTGCTGCACGTCCTCGATGCTGTTCAGGCCACCGCTCACAATGATCGGGATCTTGATTGCCAGGGCGAGCCGCAGCGTCGCCTCGACGTTGACACCGCTCATCATGCCGTCGCGCCCGATGTCGGTGTACACGAGCGCCTCGACGCCGAAGTCCTCGAACTTTTTCGCCAGGTCCACCACGTCGTGCCCGGTCATCTTCGACCACCCTTCCACCGCGACCTTGCCGTCTTTCGCGTCCAGGCCGACGATGATATGGCCCGGAAACGCGTAGCACGCATCGTGCAGCAATCCCGGATTCTTGACCGCCGCCGTGCCCACGATCACGTAGCCGACTCCGGCGTCGAGGTAACTCTCGATCGTGTCGAGGTCGCGTATGCCGCCACCGACCTCGATCGGCGTGGTCTCGCCGACCGCCTGGATCATCTGCCGGATCACCTTTTCGTTCTTCGGCCGCCCTGCGATCGCACCGTTCAGATCCACGATATGCAGCCGCCGCGCGCCTTCCGCGGACCAGTGACGCGCCATCGCGACCGGGTCGTCGGAGAACACCGTCGCGGTATCCATGCGCCCCTGCTGCAGCCGCACGCAGCGACCGTCCTTGAGGTCAATTGCCGGGATGATCAGCATGGGAAACGCCTGAAGCGATGAACCGCCTCAAAGGCAGGCAGTGCGCGCGCGAATCAGGGCCGCCAGTGGATGAAGTTGGAAAGGAGTTGCAAACCCGCGGACTGGCTTTTTTCCGGGTGGAACTGCACGGCGAAGATGTTATCCCGGGCGACCGCGCAGGTAAAGGCCACGCCATAGACGCAGGTGGCCGCCGTCAGCGCGGCGTCGCGCGGCGCCGGAAAGTAACTGTGCACGAAATAGAAGCGCTCACCGCTTGGGATTCCCTGCCACAGCGGGTGCGAGCCTTCCTGGAACACCTCGTTCCAGCCCATGTGGGGAACCTTGAGGCGCTGCATGCGCGACTCGGGAAAACGCGGCACGTTGCCGGCGAGCAGGCCGAGCCCCACGGTATCCCCCTCCTCGCCGCGCTCGAACAGCATCTGCATGCCGATGCAGATGCCGAGAAAGGGCTTTGCGCGCGTCGCCTCCAGCACCGCATCGCGCGCCCCGCTGGCGTCGAGTTGGCGCATGCAGTCGGGCATCGCGCCCTGCCCGGGCACTACGACCCGGTCCGCGGCCCGGATCGCCTCCATGCTGGCGGTGACCAGAACCTGCGCTTCGGGCGCCACATGCTGCAGCGCCTTCGACACGGAGCGCAGGTTCCCCATGCCGTAATCGACGACCGCGATTTTCAACTGGAAAATCCCTCAGACGGCTCAGCACGATCCAGGAAGCGTCGGCTCATTGTCTTGGCTCCCTTGCTCTCCCGAGTTTGCGCCACGCGCAAACTCGGGAGACATATGAAGATCAAAAATTGCGCCACGATTGCCAACCGCGGAGGGACAAGCGGCTAAAGCGACCCCTTGGTCGAAGGGACGGTGCCGGCGCCGCGCGGATCCAGCTCGCTTGCCATGCGCAGCGCGCGCGCAAACGCCTTGAATACCGTCTCGCACTGGTGATGCGCGTTGTCGCCGCGCAGGTTGTCCACGTGCAGCGTGACCTGCGCATGGTTGACGAACCCCTGGAAGAACTGCTGCACCAGGTCGACATCGAACTCGCCGATCAGCCCGCGCGAGAACTTGACGTGATACTCGAGGCCGGGCCGGCCGGAAAAATCGATCACCACGCGCGACAGGGCCTCGTCGAGCGGCACATAGGCATGCCCGAAGCGGCGCACGCCGGCCTTGTCCCCGATCGCGCGCGCAAACGCCTGCCCAAGCGTGATTCCGATGTCCTCGACGGTGTGGTGCGCATCGATGTGCAGGTCCCCCTTCGCCTCCACCTCGAGGTCGAGCAGGGCGTGGCGCGCAACCTGGTCCAGCATGTGTTCGAGAAACGGGATCCCGGTGGACAAGCGGGCACCGCCGGCCCCGTCCAGATTCAGCCGGACCCGGATCTGCGTTTCTCTGGTGCTGCGCACCACCTCCGCGGTTCTCATTGCAATGCCTCTCGCAATGCAGTCAGCAGTATACGGTTTTCCTCGGGCGTACCGACCGTGATGCGCAGGCAGTTGGCGAGCAGCGGATGAGCACCATGCAGATTGCGCACGAGCACGGCCTGCCGGCGCAATCCTTCGTAGGCGCGTCCGGCGTCCGGCACGCGGAGGAGAAAAAAGTTCGCTTCCGAAGGATAGACTGTCACCCCGGGCAGCGCCGCAAGCGCAGGCCCGAGCGCGGCGCGTTCGGCGCGGATCCGCTCCGCCTGTGCCTCGAGCACGTGGAGCCGCTCCAGCGCGAACAGCGCCGCGGCCTGCGTCAGCACATTCACGTTGTAGACCTGGCGCACCTTGTTGAATTGCGCGATCCATTGCGGCCGACCGGCGAGGTAGCCGAGGCGGATCCCGGCGAGCCCGAGCTTCGAGACCGTGCGCAGCACGACGAGGTTCGGAAACTGCGCCAGCTTGGGCATGAAGCTCTTGCGCGCAAACACGTGGTAAGCCTCGTCGAGCACCACCAGGCCTTCGGCAGCGCGCAGGACCGCGAGCACGTCCTCCTCCGGGTAGAGCACGCCGGTCGGATTGTTCGGATAGGCGATGTAGATCAGCGCCGGCCGATGCGCCTTGACTTGCTCCAGGAATGCGCCGCAATCGAACGTGAAGTCCTCGCGCAGCGGCACGGGCACCGCCTTCATTCCCGAGAGGGTCGCGTTCATCGCGTACATCACGAACGTCGGCGCCGAGTACATCATCACGGCGCCCGGACGCGCGAGCGCGAAGGTGATCATCTGGATGAGGTCATCTGACCCGTTGCCGAGCAGCAGCTCCATTCCCTGCGGCACCTGCATCCGCCGCGCCAGCAGCTCGCGCACTGCGCGTCCGGTCGGCTCCGGGTAGCGGTTCAGATCGACGTGCGCGAGCTGCTCGGCGAGCTCCTGCCGCATCGGCTCGGGCAGCGCGTACGGATTCTCCATCGCGTCGAGCTTCACCACGCCCTCGGCTTCGGCCACGTGGTAGGCCTTGAGCGCGAGGATTTCCGGGCGCACCAGTTCTTCGGGGCTCATTGGAATCTCATTGCTGCGGCAAGGGCATGGGCCGGCAGCCCTTCGCCCTCGGCCAAGGCCGCCGCGATGCGGCCCAGCCGCGCCGCCCCGTCGCGCGACACGCCGATCAGGCTCGTACGCTTCTGGAAATCGTACACGCCGAGCGGCGAAGAAAAGCGCGCCGTGCCCGAGGTCGGCAGCACGTGATTTGGCCCGGCACAGTAATCGCCGATCGCTTCCGAGCTCCAGCGCCCGAGGAAAATCGCACCGGCATGGCGCAGCTTCGGCAACAGCGCATGCGGGTCCTCGACGGAGAGTTCCAGGTGTTCCGGCGCCATGCGATTGGCGACTTCGCAGGCTTCGTCCAGATCGCGCGTTTCGATCAGCGCGCCGCGCGCCGCGAGCGACGCCTCGATCACCGCGCGCCGCGCCATCTGCGGCAACAGCCGCAGCGCAGCCGCTTCGACCGCATCGAGAAACCTCGCATCGGGCGACAGCAGAATCGCCTGTGCAAGCTCGTCGTGCTCGGCCTGGGAGAAGAGGTCCATCGCGATCCAGTCCGCATCGGTGCGCCCGTCGCAGATCACGAGTATTTCCGACGGGCCGGCGATCATGTCGATTCCAACAGCACCGAAGACCTGGCGCTTGGCGGCCACCACGTAGGCATTGCCGGGGCCGACGATCTTGTCGACGCGCGGCACGGTTTCGGTTCCGTAGGCAAGCGCGGCGATCGCCTGCGCGCCGCCGATCGCGAATATACGGTCCACCCCCGCCAGATGCGCGGCGGCGAGCACCAGTGCGTTGCCTTCCCCGGGCGGCGCAGGACTCGCCATCACGAGTTCGCGCACCCCGGCGACCTTGGCCGGCAGGGCGTTCATCAGCACCGAGGAGGGATACGCCGCCTTGCCGCCGGGTACGTACAGTCCGACCCGATCCAGTGCGGAGATTTGCTGGCCGAGCAGCGTTCCGTCCTCTTCGGTGTATTGCCAGGAAGCGGCGATCTGATGCTCGTGATAGCGCCGCACGCGTGTGGCCGCCTCGTGCAGCGCCTCGGCCTGCGCCGCTGGAAGCGAAGCGAATGCCGATTCGCACGAGGCGCGCGGGACTTCGAGCTCGGCGAGCGAGTTCGCCTGTACGCGATCGAAGCGACGCGCGTACTCGAGCACGGCCGCATCACCGCGGCTGCGCACGTCTCCGATGATGACGCGCACCGCCGCCTCGATCGCACTGTCCCCGACCGCGTCATAGCGTGTCAGCGCAACGAATTCGTCTCCGAAGCCCGGGCTTCGGGTCGAAAGACGGCGCAGACTCACCGTTTCACTGCCCTCGCAAAAGCGTCGATCAGCGGCTGCAGCTCGGCTCGGCGCGTCTTCAGCGCCGTCTGATTGACGATCAGGCGCGCGGACACCGGCATGATTTCCTCCACCGGCACGAGGTCGTTCGCCCGCAGCGTCCCGCCGGTGGACACCAGGTCCACGATCGCATCCGCCAGTCCGACCAGCGGCGCGAGCTCCATCGAGCCGTACAGCCGGATCAGGTCCACGTGCACGCCCTTGTTCGCGAAATGTTCGCGGGTCGTCTGGACATACTTGGTTGCAACCCGAAGCCGCGCACCCTGGCGCACTGCGGCTTCGTAGTCGAATCCGCGGCGCACCGCGACCATCATCCGGCACGCCGCGATTCGAAGATCAAGCGGCTGGTAGAGGCCAGATCCGCCGTGCTCCGCGAGCACGTCCCGCCCGGCGATGCCCAAGTCGGCCGCGCCATACTGAACGTAGGTCGGCGCGTCGGCGGCACGTACCGCGATCAGGCGCACGTCGCGCCGCTCGGTCGCGATCACGAGCTTGCGCGAGCGCTCGGGGTCCTCCTTCGGGCGGACCCCGGCGCGCGCGAGCAAAGGCGCGGCCTCCTCGAGGATGCGGCCCTTCGAAAGAGCGATGCCGATCGCGCGCATGCCCTCAGTGTATCCTCTCGATGTCGGCGCCCAGCGCGGCGAGCTTGCGTTCGAGCGAGTCGTAGCCGCGGTCCAGGTGATAGATCCGGTCCACGATGGTCTCGCCCTGCGCCACCAGGCCGGCGATCACCAGGCCGGCGGAAGCGCGCAAGTCGGTCGCCATCACCTTGGCGCCCTGCAACCGCTCGACGCCCTTGACCACCGCGGTATCTCCCCGGATGGCGATGTCCGCACCCAGTCGCTGCAGCTCGAGCGCGTGCTGGAAGCGGTTGTCGAAGATGGTCTCGGTGATCATTGCCGTGCCACGCGCCACCGCGGCGACGGCCATGAACTGGGCTTGCATGTCGGTCGCAAATCCAGGATACGGGGCGGTGCGCAGACTGACCGAATTCGGGCGTGCCGCCATTTCAATTTCGATCCAGTCGTTCCCGGTCGTGATTCCTGCTCCTGCCTCGCGCAGCTTTTCCAGCGTCGCGTCGAGGGAATCGGGCAACGCAGCACTCAGCCGGATCCTGCCGCCCGCCGCCGCAGCCGCGGCGAGGTAGGTTCCGGTCTCGATCCGGTCGGGCATTACCCGGTACTCGGCTCCGGAAAGGGAAGGCACGCCCTCGATCCGTATCACGTCGCTGCCAGCGCCCTCGATCCGTGCGCCCATCTCCTTGAGGCAGTTCGCCAGATCCACGATTTCGGGTTCGCGCGCGGCGTTCTCGAGCACCGTCGTGCCCTCCGCGAGCGTCGCCGCCATCATCAGGTTTTCGGTGCCGGTGACCGTCACCAGGTCCATGACCAGCCGCGCACCGCGCAGGCGCCCTGCCCGCGCGTTCATGTAGCCGTGCTCGATCTCGATCGTGGCGCCCATCGCCTGCAGTCCCTTGACGTGCTGATCCACCGGCCTGGAGCCGATCGCACAGCCTCCCGGCAGCGAGACGCGTGCCCGCCCGCACCGTGCGAGCAGCGGACCGAGCACCAGCACCGAGGCGCGCATGGTCTTGACAAGCTCGTAGGGCGCGTCCGGATTGCTCACCGTGGCCGCATGAATTGCGACCTCGCCGTCGGCCGGTGTGCCGACCTCTACCCCGATCTGGACAAGGAGCTTCGCCATGGTGCGCACATCCATGAGCTGCGGAACGTTCGACAGCACGAGCGGCTGATCCGTGAGCAAGGCGGCGCACATGATCGGCAGCGCGGCATTCTTGGCGCCCGAGACCCGCACTTCCCCTTCGAGCGGCCTGCCGCCGCGAATCAGCAGCTTATCCATTTACCTGCCACTCCTGCGGCGTCAACGTCTTCATGGACAGGGCGTGGATTTCCTCGCGCATGCGATCGCCCAAGGCTGCATAGACGAGCTGGTGGCGTTGCACGCGGCTCCTGCCTTCGAATTCACTTGACACGATGAGCGCCTGGAAATGCTGGCCGTCGCCGATCACCTCGAGGTGCTCGCAAGCGAGTCCCGATTCAATCCCGTGTTTCACGCTTTCGATCGTTACCATGTCAACCCCTCAGCTTGTAGCCGGATTTCAGCATCCAGAGCGCCACCGCGGTGAGCCCCACGAAGCTTGATCCCACCACCGCGATACTCGCATGCGGCGGGAAGTCGGATACGCCGAAGAAGCCGTAACGGAAGCCGTCGATCATGTAGAAGAACGGGTTCAGGTGCGACAGCCCCTGCCAGAACGGGGGCAGCGAATGAATCGAATAGAACACACCCGAAAGAAAGGTCAAGGGCAGGATGATGAAGTTCTGGAACGCCGCGATCTGGTCGAATTTGTCGGCCCAGATGCCTGCGATGAGCCCCAGCGCACCGAGAATCGCGCTGCCACAGAGGGCGAATGCAAGCGCCCACAGTGGCGCAGCGAGCGGCAGCTCGATGAACCAGGCGGTGGCCGCCAGGACACCAAGCCCGACCGTGAGCGCGCGGACAACCGATGCCAGCACATAGGCGCAGAAAAATTCGACGTGCGAAATCGGCGGCAGCAGGATGAAGATCACGTTGCCGCTGATCTTCGACTGGATCAGGCTGGAGGAGCTGTTGGCGAACGCGTTCTGCAGTACGCTCATCATCACCAGGCCCGGCAGCAGGAACGCCGTGAAGTCCACGTTTTCATACACCCGCACACGCCCCTCCAGCGCGTGCGCGAATACGAGCAGGTAGAGGAGCGAAGTGAGCACCGGCGCGGCAACGGTCTGGAAGCTCACTTTCCAGAAACGCAGCAGTTCCTTGTACAGCAACGTGGCGAATCCGCTCATCAGTGCCGTTCCATCACGCGCACGAACACTTCCTCCAGATCGGGCGGCTGGAGCTCCAGCTCGCGGATCGAGATGCGCGCCTCGCGCAGCCGGTGCAGCAGCTCCTCCAGCTCCGCATAGTCGCGCAGCCGAAGCGTGAAATGGCCGGAATCGGCGGCCAGCACCGCCGCCGCGATGCCTTCGGGAAGCGTGTCGCGATCCAGCCTCAGGTGCAGCTGCATCGCGGAAAATTTCTCGAGCAGGTTGCGGGTCGAGTCCAGGGCCACGATGCGCCCCTGCTTGAGCATGGCGATGCGGGTGCAGAGCTGTTCGGCTTCCTCCAGGTAGTGGGTGGTCAGCACGATCGTGTGGCCGGAGCGGTTCAGGGCGCGAATGAACTGCCACAGCCCCTGGCGCAGCTCCACGTCAACGCCCGCCGTCGGTTCGTCCAGCACGATCACCGGGGGCTTGTGCACCAGCGCCTGCGCAACCAGCACCCTGCGCTTCATGCCGCCGGAAAGCGCGCGCATGTTGACGTCGGCCTTGGAGGTGAGGTCGAGGTGGCGCATGATTTCCTCGATCCAGCCGTCGTTCCCGCGCAGCCCGAAGTATCCGGACTGGAAGCGCAACGTTTCGCGCACGGTGAAAAAAGGATCGAACACCAGCTCCTGCGGAACCACGCCGAGCAGCCTGCGCGCTTTGCGGTATTCGGTCACGACGTCTGCGCCCATCACCCGGACCGTGCCGGCGCTGGCCTTTGCCAGTCCCGCGACGATGCTGATCAGAGTGGTCTTGCCCGCCCCGTTCGGCCCCAGCAGGCCGAAGAACTCGCCCTGTGCAATGTCGAGGTCGACGCCGGCAAGCGCCTGCAGCGCGCCGTAGCGCTTTTCGAGGTTGCGAATTTCGATCGCGGAATTCATGGCAAGCGGCGCCGGCGCGGCCGGACGCTCGCGCCTGCGACCGTTCGACTCAGTGGTGGATCTGCGCGGAGGGAAGGAACTCTGCGACGCCGTACAGCCGCGCGATCGTCGTCAGACCGTCGGGCAGGTGGTTGAATTCGAGCCCGCGTCCAAGGCGCACCGCCTCGCGCAGCCAGGCAAGAAGCAATGCAAGCAGCGACGAATCAAGCTCGGTCACGCCGGCGAGATCAACCGAGCCGGCGCCGGCGCGAATCTGCGCATAGCCTTCCTCGAGCACGTGCGCGACATTGGCAAGCGTGACCGGTCCGGACACGATCATCCGCTCACCCTCGCGCTGGATCATCTTTTCTTTTCCGCCGTGGCGGCAGTCGCCGGGCGCCCGCCGCTCTTGTTTTTCGCTTCCAGCGCCTTGATCAGGCCGTCGATCCCGGAATCGCGCACGATGTTGGCGAACTCCGTCCGGTAATTGGCGGTCAGGCTGATGTCTGCCACGCGCACATCCCACACCTTCCAGCCGCGCGCGGTTTTTTCCATGTCGTAGTCGATCCTCACCGGCGCGGCGCCCGACTGCAGCACGCGCACGTTGACCGTCACGTCGGTGTCGGTCGGCTTCGCGCGCAGCGGCCGGAAGTCCAATTTCTGGTCCTTGTACGCAGCAATCGCAATCGCACTGGCGTAGGTTCGCACCATGAGGGTGCGGAATTCGTCGGTCAGCCGCGCCTTCTGCTGCGGGTTCGCCTTGCCCCAGCTATTCCCCACCGCGCTGGCAGTCATGGAAGCAAAATTGAAGTGAGGAACAACCTTGGTCTCGATGAGCGCGATGACCTTTTTTCGGTCGCCAGACTGGATATCCTTGTCGTTGCGGATGATGTCCGCCACCTCGAGCATGACGTTCTTCACCAGGATATCCGGGGGCGTAGCCTCCTGCGCGCGCACCGCCGCGCAAAATCCCAGCGCGGCAATGGCTGCGCCTGCCGCGATCACCGATCCCGCGGGGATCACGGTTCGCTCCGGCCGGCCGCGAGCACTGCTGCATGGTCCGCAGGCGTGCGGGATTCATGCTCCACGCCCTCGCGCTGCGTGGGAACCGCTTGCGCTGCAGGCTCTTCGAAGACCCGGTCCGCGATCGGAAGCTGAACTCGCGCGGGCGCCTCGGCATTTTCCGGGGTCGCATCCGCGCGCGGCTCTTCGCGCACGTGCGAGGACCGCTCGCGCGGCGGATTGCCGTCGAAGATCAGGCCGCGCCTGCGCTGCAGATGGGCATCCCGCTGGAACACGTACTTGTCGAGCGCCGCCTCCTCCAGGATGCGGCTTGCATCGAGCAGGTCCGCGCGCTTGCCGGTGGCACGCAGCAGCCTCGCGAAGGTGCGCACGCCGCTGGGCTCGTGCCGCCCTACGGGATCGAAATACCAGTCCAGAAATCCGCCCGCCGTGTCGCGCACGGTGCTCGGGCCGATGAACGGCCACACGAGGTAGGCCCCGTCCCTCGCTCCCCATCGGCCAAACGTCTGGCCGAAGTCCTCGTTGTGCTTCTCCAGCCCCATATCGCTCGCGACATCGTTGATTCCGACGATGCCGATCGTTGTGTTGAAGGCAAACCGCACCCAATCCGTCCAGCCGTCGAGAATCTTGCCCTGCAGCATGTTGTTCACGCCGATGAACACGTCGTCGATGTTGCCGAAGAAATTGCGCACCCAGCCGCGAACCGGCTCCGGTATCACCGTCTTGTAGGCCGTTGCCACCGGCCTGCCGATCGCCTCGTCGAAGGCGTCGTTGAAGCTGTACATCGAGCGGTTGAAACCCTCCAGCGGGTCGCGCGGATCGCCGTTGGTCGTTGCGCAACCGGAAGCCAGAGCGAGCGCGAGCGCCGTCAGCAACGCCCTCGCGCGCAACCCCAGTCCGGCCTCCGCCATCGCAATCATCCCCGTCACTTCTTGTCCTTGACTTCCTTGTCCTCAGCCGCCTTGCTGAACAGGAACTGGCTGATGAGATTCTCCAGCACCACCGCCGACTGCGTCAGCCGCAGACGGTCCCCGTCCTTGAGCAGCACGCTGTCGCCGCCCGCCTCCAGCCCGACGTACTGCTCGCCGAGCAGGCCCGAGGTCAGGATTTTCGCCGCAGTGTCGCGCGGGAACCGGTACCGGCTGTCGACGGTGAACGTTACCGCCGCCTCGTACATCTCGTTGTCGAAGCGCACGTCCGAAACCCTCCCCACCACCACCCCCGCGCTCTTGACCGGCGCCCGGACCTTCAAGCCGCCAATGTTAGCAAACCTGGCCTGGACCTGATATG
>Ga0184637_10002893_pt1 | contig 10903 bp, 9 predicted proteins | sample PLM3_127_b2_FD_133143 | JGI IMG/M metagenome (GOLD analysis project Ga0184637, IMG submission 133143) | Groundwater sediment microbial communities from an aquifer in East River, Colorado, USA - PLM3_127_b2 | ecosystem: Environmental > Terrestrial > Soil > Riparian zone | place: USA: East River... | reverse complement strand
CGCCTTCTCGGGTGAGTTGCGCCAGTTTGAGGGCCTGACTGAGTTCGGCGTTAATATCCACTGCCGCTGGGCGATCTTTGGTCTGGGCGCGGGCAAGGCCGGTAAAGTTTTGAATGATGGCGGCCATTCGCTTCCCATGCTGGATGATGTCTTTCGCGTAGGTTTTCACCTGTGTGAGATCGTTCTCCTCCTGGATCGCCTCACCCAAGCCCAGAACTCCAAAGAGAGGATTGTTCAGTTCGTGCCCGATTCCGGCGCTCAGCACGCCAAGACTCGCCAGCTTTTCCGTGTGGATGAGCTGGTCCTGGAGCCGACCTTCATCGGTTGTGTCGCGTAACGCGAGACCGATCCGCTGTCCCTCGCCAGGGCGTCCGCTGATGCGGAACCACTCGTACCGATACAGGCTCGTCCCGATGCGGAGTTCGTTTCGTTCCGAACCCGTGGCTGCTGCGAGCTGGGGAGCGAGCGGGTCTCTGATTTCTCGACCGCGTGCCGCCGAAGAGATGGACAGATGACCCTGCCCGTCGTTCGAATCATCGCCTAATGCTCGTAGCTCGATCCGGAGCTTCTCCCGAGACGGCTCATCGGTGCGAAGCAGATCGAAGAATCGAGCGCTTGCCGTGTCGTTGGCAGACAGGCCGAATGCATCCTTTGAGGCCTGGTTGACATACTGGACCTGCTCCTCCTGGTCCAGCATGATGATTGGAGATGGAACGCCGTCTAAAATCTCGTCCGTGGTCTTCTGGAGGTACCGGACTTCTTGGGACTTCTGTTCCACCTGGTCGGTTAAGCCGGCGAAAGCCGCCTCGAGTTGAGTGTTCATCCGGACAATCTCGGTTGCCAAATCTTCGATCTCGTCTCCGGTCTGTATCTTGAGAGGTTCGCGCAACTCGCCGCGTCCGATGAGGACGGCGGCCTGCTGTAGCCGGCGAATCGGCGACACGATCCGGGTCGCTGCGAAATAGCCGAGGCTCACGAGGAGTCCGACGGAGGCCAGCCCGAACACCGAAATCCAGGTCAATAGATTCCGGACCGGGGCGAAGAGTTCATCCGAGGACTGCCACACAAACGTGTGCCATGCGCCGGCGTCAAGCGAACCACCAGTGACCCGGCTTGTTTCCGGAAGGTGGGCGAACCCGATGATGGATCTGGTCTGCCCGCCGTGCCCGTCGCTGGGAGCATCGACCCAGCCTGGCTGGAGGAGGGTCACGAGCGGGATCAGCTCGGCATCCGCCAGGCGGACTCCCGTGGGCAGGATCGGGCAACTCATCACGATACCGCGGCTATCAATCAACATCGCGTGGCCGGTCTTGCCGAACCGGATGGGACGGGTCAGGGGCGAGAAAAATTCCTTGGCATCAAGGACGCGATGCACCACGCCGACGGCCTCGTAGCGAATGCGATCCATCACCGGTAACGAGATCGTAAAGACATAGGAGCCAACGCGGTTATCGAAATAGACGTCCTCGATGAAGGGGCTTCCGATGCCGTTGTTGAAGGCGCCTTGCCACCATGGGGATTGGCCGTGGGCGTAGGGAACGTCCGGACTCAGGCTTGCGACCAGGCTGCCGGTGGTGTCGGTGAGAAACAGCGCTTTGGTCGCGGAGCGGATGACTTGGGGAAGCGGTTGGCCGGGATCATTGCTGGAGCCCATGTAGTACTGGCGGAGCAGGTTGGCTACCTTGCTTTCCACGACGGTTTTGACCAGGGTCCGGTCCTTGGATTGCCAGTGCGTCGCCTTGTCAACCAGGAGCGTCTGTCGTTGGTCTTGTGACAGATCCCGCAGCATGTCGCGACGCTTCTCCAGCTCGTTGATGATCACGGGGTCGGTTGCGATGCGGGAGGTGCGAACCATTTCCTCGCCGACCACCAGGTCGAGCTTCCGCGCCGTCTCCGTCGCCAGTGCCTTGAAGCTCTCTCCGCTGACCTCGCGAATCTGCTGCGATCCCTGCCAAAAAGCCATCACCAGCCCGACGAGCAGAGGGACCACGCCCACGAGCAGCATGGACAGGACGAGTTTGGCCTTCAGCCCCCATCGTCCGGTCTTTCCCTTCGGATCCTTGCCGCGGTTCATATCACGGTCGCTGGGTTGGTTGTTCGGGCTGCGGAAATTGAAGTCGAAAGGTCGTGCCCCGGCCGACCTCGCTGTCGACTGACAGCTTCCCGAAATGTTGTTCGACGACGGCCTTCACGTTATACAGGCCCAATCCGGTCCCCTTCCCGGGCGGTTTTGTGGTGAAGAATGCCTCGAAGATTTTCTCCAGGTGGTCCTTGGGAATGCCACAGCCTGTGTCCGAGATTGTAACACTGATGCTGCTGGCTTCGCAGCGCGTGACCAGCGTGAGCGTCCCTCGTCCTTCCATGGCCTGAATGGCATTGGCGATCAGATTCACGAGGGCGTGGAGCAGTTCTTCGGGCCTGGCTCTGATGACTGCCTTGGGCGCGTACTCCTTCACCACCGACAGGTCCTGGAAGACGGTCGCATGGCGGGCGATCTTGAGGGCCTCCTCGAGCTTGCGGTTGAGGTCCACCTCCACAAATTCGTCGGCGGTGATCCGCCGGGTGTATTGGGTTAACCCCGTGCAGATCGCGCTGGTACGCTTGACCGCTTGGATGATCTCTGTGGCATATTCACGGATGATCGCCGGATCCTGTTCGTCAAGAATGGCCTCGGCAAACCCGAGCACAAGTTGAAGCGGGTTGTTGATGTCATGAGCAATGCCCGCGACGAAGGAGCCGATCCCCGCCAGTTTATCGATGTGGAATAACTGCGCCTGCAACTTGGATTCGTATTGAACCAGGTTCCAGAGGAGTTTCGCGGCCGCCCCGCCCAGGACCTCGACGCCCGGTCCTTTATGGGCGGCGATGAACCGCTCCATCTCCGGGTCGCCGGTCACGTCGACGAGAAGATTGACGCCGTGGTCCCCAATCAGGTCGGTGACCTGATCCGTCACCTTAATGTTGAGGTCCCTGGCGCGCTTGATCGCAGGGGCGGTGAGGTCTTTGTCGGCGATGCCGATGATTTCCAGGTCGGGGATCTGACTCAGCAGGTCAAGAAGAACGGTGCCGCCTTTCCCTCCTCCTAAAATGGCGACTTTGGTGGACGGAAGGTTCACCATGGCGCGAATCCCTCAGCGGCCTTCCGGGAGCGTTGGATGGACTCTGCAGGCTGACTTCGGACGGACCTTGCCTTCCGAGACGGAGGAGAGGCTCGCGAGCCTCTCCCCCGGCAGGGGAAACGGCAGAGTGGGAGGCATGAGCGTATCTAGAGTCTAGAGCCGAGAGAGTTCACGCTGATCCATCGCCTTTGCCACCGCGGCTTTGAGTTTCTCGCCTTCAACCGGTTTCACCAGGTAGTCCACTACGCCATCCCTGAGAAAGGAGGTTGCCATCTCTGTATCTGGGAACCCGGTCAGCACGATCAAGGGGACTCGTGAGTATTCCTTCCGGAAGTAGGTAATCGCCTCCACTCCGTTGATCTTGGGCATGCGAATATCGCAAATAATGACATCGAGCATGAGTCGATTCTCCCCGGTGTTGATGACCTCAATCGCCTTCTGGCCATCCTCAGCCTCGACAACATCATAACCGGCTTTCTGAAGTGTCATGCGGACGACTTTTCTGATGTCTGGTTCGTCATCCACGATCATGACACGACCGTTTCCTGTGCTGGCTCCAAACAAGAAATCTGACGTGTATTCTGCCATGGGATCCTCCCCGGTTAGAGTTGAGTGCTGGCCTCAACTGCGACGGTGATGGCGAATTGCTTAACCTGTATGTTAGTACAGCAAGAGCGATGCCAACAAGTGGAACAGCGCGAGTAGGGAAAATTCGTGTGTTTTTTGGGAAAGCCTGGACAGCGTGATAAAGCGCGACCGGGTAAGCTGGTGGAAAGCAACCACTTGAATGATGAAAAGCACCAGGGCCTATTTTGATTAAGAGCATATCTGATTGCTGGCTCGACCCTCTGTGGAAGGTGTCAACAGGAGACACGTCTAAGGTTCTGGATCGCAATCTGGACGTTCCGGAGAAAGCCGCGATGCTTGGCACGTCGGAGGGGACTCCGGCGGAAGGTGGTGGTAAACGCTCGTTCACTCAGCTCGGACAGCGCGGTCAGATGAGGGGCCAGTGTCAGGGTAGAGGGCTGGAAAGCCGGTTCGGCGGTGGGTGTAGCCTGCGCATTGTAGGGGCAAATGTCCAGGCAGTCGTCGCAGCCAAAGATTCGGTTACCCAGCTTGGGAGCCAGTTCCTCCGGGATTTCATCCTCAGGCCGATGAAGCTCGATGGTCAGATAGGAGATGCACTTGTTGGCGTCCACTACATAAGGCTCTGTGATTGCACCGGTTGGGCAGGCCTTGAGGCACAGCATGCAGGACCCGCAGAGATCGGTGCCTGGTTCATCTGGCTCCAGGTCGATCGTGGTGAGGATCTCTCCCAGGAGCAGCCAGGAGCCGTATCGGGGAGAGACCAGGTTTGAGTGCTTCCCGACCCACCCCAGACCGGCCTGCTGAGCCCAAGCCTTCTCCATGACTGGACCTGTGTCCACGTACCAGCGTGTCTCGGCGCCAGGGGCCAGGGTTCTGATCCGCCCTTCCAACTGTTCAAGTCGTTGCTTTAGGGCCTCATGATAGTCCTCTCCCCACGCGTACCGAGCGATGCGGCCGTAACCAGGACGCTCATCCGCTCGATGAGGTGTGTAGTAGTTCATCCCTAGCGAGATCACGGACCGGCAGCCTGAAAGAACCTGCTGTGGGTCAGCTCGCCGCGCCGCATCGCGTTCCATCCAGGTCATCGTACCGTGGTAGCCCCTCTGGAGCCACTCCAGAAGACGGGTATGGAGGAATTGGGGGAGTGGGGTTGCTGCGTCTTCAGATTCCGCCGCAACTCGGCTGATCCCGACGGCATCAAAGCCGAGCCCATGCGCTTCCTGTTTGATGGCCTCAGACAGCGTCATGACTACTTTCTCTGTGAGCAATCAAACATCACGCCGAAGCGGGCGGAGCAGTGCTCCGAGGTGCAACGCCCGCAGGTGCCGGTGATGCGGGTCTTCCAGTCGGTTTCCTTCTCATAGAATCGGCAGGTGGTGGCGCCCCCTTTGGAGATGTTGCTCCAGGGGCGAGTGGTCCCGGGGAAATGGGCCACGACGCAGCCCTGCGGAACCGGGACACTGCAGCTTTGTCTGACTTCCCCTTTCGCCATCCCGAAACTACAGGAGAATTCGGTGGTGGCGGTTGAGTCACTAAGCGGCTGGGCCGCAGCGAGATTGAGCAGGACTAAGTCCAGCACGAGACCCAGCATCACGGCGGGCGCCCTGAGTGTTAGAAGGAGTCGCGTCGCCATAGGATCGGCGCATCGTACCACAGTCCTGCGGCTTGCGGCGAAATGGAGGTGGAGGGTACAATTCGCTTCGCGAGCAATCGGCGGTCAGCCATCAGATGTCAGCCAGGATGGAGGATCACGGATGGCGTTGATGAAGCTGAGCGCTGAGAGCTGAGAGCTGATAGCTAAGAACTAAGAACATGGACAAGCGCGAGATTGCCAAAGTCTTCGAAGAGATCGGTCTTCTGCTCGAACTCAAAGGCGAGAATCCGTTCAAGAGCAACGCGTATTACAACGCGGCCCGCACGATTGAGTCGCTGACCGAGGATCTGGCCGAGCTGGTTGCCTCCGGTCGGATACGGGACTTCAAAGGGATCGGACCGGCGTTGGCTGAAAAGCTGGCGGAACTGGTCGGGACCGGACGGCTGCCCTACTACGAGGAGCTCAAGCAGAGCGTTCCACCGGGGCTCCTGGAGATGACCGCTATTCCCGGCATGGGCCCCAAGAAGATTGCGGCAGTGTGGGAGAAGCTGGGCATCACGACGATGGGAGAGTTGGAATACGCCTGCGTCGAGAACCGTCTTGTCAGCTTGCCGGGCTTCGGTCAGAAGACGCAGGACAAAATCCGACAGGGTATCCAGCAATTGAAGCGGCGGCGAGGATTCCACCTCTATGCCACCGTCATCGGAGAGGCTGACCGGATTGTCGAGGTGATCAGGCATGCGGCCGGGGTGAGATCCGCTGAGTTGGTCGGCGAGCTGCGGCGGCGCCTGGAAGTGGTCCAAACAATCTCGGTATTGGTCAGTACGGATCGGCCCCGGTCCGTTCTGGAGGGGCTCCGGCAACTTGAAGGACTCTGGGAGGTGACCAGGACAGGGGATAGGATCATCGGGAAATCACCCTCGGGGATTCCAGTGAGCGTGGTCGTGTCGGAACACCTGACTGCACACGCGCTATTCGCCGCCACGGGAAGCCAGGAACATCTGAATGCCTTGGCGGCTCGGGCTTCTCGCATGCAGGTTCCGTGGACTCTGACTTCGGAGGTTGGTGGGCAGCTAGCGCCCAAGGCCGATTCAGAGGAAGCCCTCTACGCCGTCTTGGGTCTCCCGTTCATTGAGCCGGAGTTGCGCGAAGGGTTAGGGGAAATTGAAGCGGCGGAAGCGGGCCGCCTGAAGCCGTTGGTGGAGGCCCGACAGATCCAGGGCATCTTCCACAATCACACCACCTACAGCGATGGGTCAGCCAGCCTGGATGACATGGTGGCAGCAGCCAAAGCGCTTGGTTATCGCTACATCGGCATCTCGGACCATAGTCAGTCGGCCTTTTATGCCAATGGTCTCAAGGAAGACCGCATCCGCGAGCAGCATGCGGCGATTGACGCCCTCAGAGATCGCACCTCAGGCATTGCGATTTTCAAAGGCATTGAGGCAGACATTCTCGCTGACGGTTCGATGGACTATCCGGACGACGTATTGGCGAAGTTTGATTTTGTGATTGCTTCAGTTCACAGCCGGTTCAACTTACCGGAGGAAGAGCAGACGGCGCGCGTCATTCGGGCACTAGCCAATCCCTATGTTACTATGTTGGGCCATCCCACTGGCCGGCTGCTGCTGTCGCGCGAGGGGTACCGGATTGATATGAAGCGTGTGATAGACGCAGCCAAGCAGTACGGGAAGATCGTGGAGATCAATGCGAATCCCCACCGGCTCGATCTGGACTGGCGGCTCTGTGGCTACGCGAAGCAACAGGGGGTGAAGGTGAGCATCAACCCCGACGCCCACGCGACGGAAGGCTTGGAAGATGTGCCCTTCGGAGTCAACGTCGCCCGCAAAGGTCGGTTGGAACCGTCCGATGTGATCAATACGTTAGGACCGCAGGAGATTTTGCCGGCGCTTACCACAGGTCATCGCTGACATGAATTGTTGAGAAGGAGACGCTATGCTTGCGACGCGCGTGAAACAGAAAGACAGCATCTTTTATTTCATCTCATATCAGGCGGCTGATCTTCTGGACAAGGTTCGGTTTACCAGCCGGTATTACTTCGAGGGAGAAGAGATCCCGCAGGGCCGGATCTCGGAGCATGATGAGGTCGCCCAATTCATTTCGAGCATCGAACGAAACGAGCGAAGCTTTCAGCGTGTCCTGAATCGTCAGAAGATCAAACAGATTGTCAATTTCTATGAGACCGTGGTTGCCCAGCCGATGGTTCCTGGTACCGTGCTGCTCTTCACCGATGAGACGCTGCGCTTCCAGAAAATGGGGGACTCTGACTCCGTCGGCTTCCTCAGCGAGCCGAAGGGCAAGTATCTGATCATTGACGGCCAGCACCGAATCGCCGGGCTGCGCTTCTTTAGAGAGCATCACCCGGACGATATCGACAAGGTCGAGGTGCCCTGCGTGCTCTTCGACGGCCGGAGTGCCGAGTTCGCGACGGAGATGTTCGTCATCATCAACTCGACGCACACGCGCATCAACCGATCCCACTTGGTGGACCTCTATGAAAAGGTTTCGTGGGAAAGTCCGGAGAAGAAGTTCGCGGCGAAGGTGGTCAACCTACTCTATGGCGAGGCCGACTCTCCGCTCCAGTACAAGATCAATCGGTTGGGCGGGCGGAGCAAGCAGGAGAAATGGATTCTCCAATCAGAGATGTTCAACGAGTTATACAAGCTGGTGCAGCACCACGGTCGCTGGATCGAGTCACACCTCGGCACGAGGACCGACAAGTGCTACGCCCTCGTGCGGGATTATCTAAAAGGCGTAAAGGAGGTCATGAGCGAGATCTGGGGGAACAATGAGCGGTACACGTTCACACGCGACGTGACGCTCAAGGCGCTGGTCCGGGTGCTGGACGACTTGATCGTGGATCGCAAGCTCATGGGCCAATGGGAGCAGGAAAAATCCCCCAAGCCATTTGTGGACACCCTCAAGGCCTGGGCCGGGCTGACGAAAGAGTTCCGGGCCGAGGGCTTCTATGAGCGCTTTCCGGCCAAAGGCCAGCTCGAACGAGTCCGGCGCATCCATACGCGTCTGCTCGACGCCATTATCGGGTAGGAGGCACTTATCGCTCTTTCCTTAGCAGCTCCCTGAATGCAGGGTGGACCCTCTCGTGAGCGTTCAGCCAGCGAACCTCTGGTGGGTAAGCGATACTTGTGCTGTGTGGGCCCAGTGTTGAGGTCAGCTCTTTCGACTCGTCTTGGCCATGACGGCACTGACCAACTGCTCCATCCGCGTGCTCTTGCAGGACGGACAGCTCACGGATCCACTCTCGTGCTCTTTTAAGCTTAAGGTCAGAAGAGACTCTTTGCCACAATCCAGACATTTATATTCGTACATCGGCATCCAATCCACCTCCCTTCGATGTTGACCACCTGGATGTCGCGGGTCAGGTTATGTGTGTGTGCAGGTTGGGAAAACTTCGCCATTAAGATTACTCCTCAAGCCAAGGACTGGACAAGGGGGTGAAAAGTGCTGCGCTCTCTGCTCTTGCGCGATGCGGCTGTTCTCCTTGCAACCATGTCTGTGAGCACCCTTGGTGTCCTCGATCAGGCTACCCCTGGTGCCTGGGCCGCCGCGGATGATCCGGCAAAGCTTGAGGTCCGCACCGAGCCTGCCGGCGGCGTGCGGGCTGTGGCTACCCTTCGTCTCCAGGCTGCACCCGAAGTGGTGCAGGCAATTCTGACCGACTATCCGCAGTGGCCGAGCCTCTTCGGCGCCACGCTTCGAATAGCTCGGATCGAACGGCATGAGGATCGCGTCTTGACCGATCTGTATATCAAACACGCCCTTTTGGCTGGCGAGCGCCGACTACTCTGCGAGTCTCGTGAGCTACCGGACGGGGGGCTGGTCACCACACTGATTACGGGGGACTTCAAGCGGTATCACCGGACCTGGAAACTCAGTCCGGATGGATCCGGAGCCGTGACGCGCGCTGAGTTCGAGCTCCTGGTGGAAGTGGACACCTGGGCTCCGGACTGGCTCATGGCCTTGGAGCTCCGACGCCAATTGGAACAGCACTTTCGTATCTTGGACGAGAAGGTGACTGAACGGGCGCGCTCACTAAGCTGGAAATCTGAACTCGGCCAGCTCCACTCGTTCCAAACCCTGCTTGACGAGGGCGCCGAGGTCGAACCCATGCTCGATCTTTCTGATATAGTCCAGGCTGGTTTTGGTGCTGGGATGAGGCGGCACGAACAATTTGCAGCAATCCTGGTCCGGTTCGATGGAGGTCTCGAAGGTGCCGATTCGCTGGGCCTGTTCCGTAATCTCGACCTTGTCCATGCCGATCAGCGGACGGAGGACCGGCAGTTGAGCGGCTTCTTCCACCACGCTGAGGTTCTCCGGTGTCTGTGACGCCACCTGCCCCAAACTGTCGCCGGTGACCAGCGCCCAACACCGCTCGCGTCGCGCCAATTCCTCGGCAATCCGCAGCATCATCCGGCGGTACAAGACGACACGGAACGGCGCCGGCGCTCCAAGCACAATCTGCCGCTGAATGTCGCCGAACGGGACCAGGTACAGCCGGGAATAGAGTTGGTACTGCGTCAGCGCGTCGATGATCTCGCGGACCTTTTCTTCAGAGGCACGGCTGACGTAGGGCCGCCCGTGGAAGTGCACGAAGACCGCCCTGCACCCGCGTTTCATCATGCGGTACGCCGAGACAGGCGAGTCAATGCCGCCGGAGACAAGGCAGGCCACCTTGCCGCTGCAGCCGGTCGGCAGTCCGCCGGGGCCGGCCTCCCGCTGGACGGAATAGTAGGCCTCCTTGGTCAGCATCTCGACGGAAATGGTCAGCTCCGGGTTGCCGAGGCTGACCCGCTTGCCGGTCAGGGCGCAGACGTGGGCGCCGATCTCCCGATCAATATCCACTGAAGTCATGGGGAAGCGTTTGTCGGCCCGCTTCGTCGAAACGCGGAACGTGTTGAATCGCAGATCCCGAACCGTTTCCCCGATGGCTGATTTCATCGCGTCCAGCGTTGTGGGCAGGTCCGGGGTCAGCGGCACCGACTGGGCGAGCGAGAAATGCACGACTCCAAAGACTTTGGCAAGGCGAGCCTTCACCAACTCCCAGGATGTGTCCTCCCCGAGGGCGACGCGAATGCGTCCGGGCAAGGGAGCAACCTGCGTCACACCGAGATCGCGAAGGGCGAGCCGAAGATGGCGCGCCAGCCGCTGCTCGAAGTAGGGCCGGTTGCGACCCTTGAGGGCCAGTTCGTGGTAGTGGAGAATCGCGCACCACATCTTCCAACCTCTCCCACAACTAGAGGCTTTGGGCTGCACAGGAGGCCGGTCTGTCAACTACTGCGCGCGTCCAGCGAGCACGGATGACAGACGGCCGACAAAAGTTTTCAATGAGCGCCCAAAGCCTCTAAATATCGTTCCGCATCCATTGCGGCCATGCAGCCGGAGCCTGCGGCAGTGACAGCTTGCCGATAGCGGGAATCCTGGACATCGCCGGCCGCAAACACCCCCGGCACGTTCGTGGCGGTCCCGTTGCTGGTGAGGATGTACCCCTTGGCGTCCATCTCGATCTGGCCTGCCAACAGGCTGGTGTTGGGACTGTGGCCGATGGCCACAAACATGCCTG